>Ga0190265_10000512_pt1 | contig 27506 bp, 25 predicted proteins | sample Popmic124T_FD_133135 | JGI IMG/M metagenome (GOLD analysis project Ga0190265, IMG submission 133135) | Populus adjacent soil microbial communities from riparian zone of Indian Creek, Utah, USA - 124 T | ecosystem: Environmental > Terrestrial > Soil > Riparian zone | place: USA: Utah | collected...
CGCCCATCACGAGGTGTATCTGCACAACTTCCCCCGGTTCGGCGGTCTCTTCCGCGCGCTGGGGATTCCGGATGACGCGATGGAGCGGTTCACGCGCGATGCGAAACAGCTGCGGGACCGGCCGTACTCACTGCTCCACGCCGACATCCACCGTGCCAATCTGCTCCGCCGCAAGGACGGCGAACTCGCCCTCGTGGACTGGGAGTGCGCGCTGTTCGGCGATCCCCTGCACGACCTGGCGACCCACGTCGTACGGATGGAGTACACCGCTGAGGAACGGCGGCGTCTGATCGGGCTCTGGCGGCGTGAGATGCGGCGGCGGGGTCTGACGGGCCGGCTTGTGGGCATGGAGCAGGACTTCCGCGTCTACCTCGACTTCGAGTACGCCCAGTCCGTCTTTCCCGACACCATTCGTTCGGCGCGTGCCCTGCCGGTCTCCGCCACCGAGAACCACTTCGATGTCGCTGCCGCATCCGTCCACAGGGCGCTGGCGCGGGCGCGTTCGCCGCTGCATCTCAGAGACGTCCCCGACCACCGGACCGTCAAGGCCGCCCTGCGGGCCTGGCACCGGGAGCATCGGACGCCGCCCCGTCGGCTGCCCGCTGTACGCCGGTGGCCGCGCGGGAGATAGTGGTGATCAGACCACCCCGGCCCTGGTACGAGGAGCGGAATGCGCGATCTCATCGATGCGGCGAAGTGTGTGCTCTTCGACTTCGACGGGCCCATCTGCCATCTCTTCCAGGACCGGCCGACACCGGCCATCGCCCAGCGCCTGCGCGAGGCCGTACCGGCCGGTGACCGTGGCCTGCTGCCGGAGACGAGCGATCCGGTGGAGATACTGCGCGCCGCCTTCGAGCAGCCGGCCCTCGTCGAGCGCGGCATCGCCCGTGACATCGAACGGGCGCTGACCGAGGAGGAGGTACAGGCCGCGCCCCGTGCGTTCCCTACCGCCTACGCCGACGCCCTCGTCCGTACGCTCGCCGCCACCGGACGCCGGTTGGCCGTCACCACGAACAACTCCCCGCAGGCGGTGGAGCGTTATCTTCAGACCCGGCAGACGTACGAGCTGTTCGCGGACCACGTGCACGGACGCAGCTCCGAGGGCGCGCTGCGGCTGAAGCCCGATCCGGACTGTCTGCTGCGGGCGCTGGAGTCCACGGGTACGCCCGCGCAGGAAGCCCTGATGATCGGGGACGCGCCCCGCGATCTGGAGGCGGCGCGTGCGGCGGGGGTGGCCTTCCTCGGCTACGCGCGTAACGAGGGCAAGGAGGCTCGGCTGCGGGCGGCGGGCGCCGAGCAGACCGTGGAGTCCCTGCGTGACGTCCTGCTGACCGTGGATCCGGGCGCGCACGTTTGAGCCCAGCCGTCCCGCCGTCCCCCGCTCCCGCCGCTCCCGTCCGCCGAGCGGCGTCAGTGCCGCTCCAGGCGCACCCTCGGCAGCATCCTGCTCAGCCAGCCCGGAAGCCACCACGCGCTGCGTCCCAGCAGCTGCATGACGGCGGGCACGATCAGGCAGCGGATGACCACCGCGTCCAGCAGGATCGCCACCGCGAGCCCCAGCCCGAACTGCTGCAGCATGCGGTCGGGGCTCAGTACGAAGGCCGCGAAGACGACGATCATGATGGCGCCCGCCGCCGTGATCACCTTGCCGGTGTGGGCCAGTCCTTCGCGTACCGCGAGTGCCGGGTCCTTGGTGCGTTCCCACTCCTCGTGGATGCGGGAGAGCAGGAAGACCTCGTAGTCCATCGAGAGTCCGAAGACGATCGCGAAGATCATCACCGGGATGAACGCCTCGACCGGCCCCGGCTGCGCACCGAACCAGCCGTGCTGGAAGACGAGCGTGATCACGCCCAGCGAGGCTCCGATGCTCAGCAGATTGAGCACGGCGGCCTTCAGCGGGATCAGCAGGGAGCGGAAGACGGCCATGAGCAGCAGCGCCGAGAGTCCCACGACCACCGCGACGAACAGCGGCATGCGTTCCGCGACCGTGGCCGCGAAGTCCTCTGCGGCAGCTGTCGATCCGCCGACGAGGAAGCGGGCGCCGGTGCGCTGCTCCAAGGGCGGCAGAACGTCCTCGCGCAGCGACTCCACCAGGACCGAGGTGGCCTCGTCCTGGGGGGCGGAGCCGGGGAAGGCGAGGACGGTCGCCGTCGTGGGGTCCCGGGTCGGGATCGGCGGGGAGGTCTCGGCGACTCCGGGGACCTTCGCCAGTTCGCTGCGCAGCGCTCCGGCGGCCTCGGCGACGGGCCCGCCCGTGCTCTTCCCTTCGGCCACGATGATCAGCGGTCCGTTGAAGCCGGGTCCGAAGCCGTCCGCGAGCAGGTCGTACGCCGCGCGGCTGGATTTGGTCTCCGGGTCGTTGCCCGCGTCCGCGAAGCCCAGCCGCAGTCCGAGCGCCGGTGCGGCGAGGGCGCCCAGCGCGATCGCCGAGACCAGGATCGCCGCCCACGGCCGCCGTTGTACGGCTGCTCCCCAGCGGCGCCAGCTCGCGCCCTCCGAACGGTTGCGCTCGCGCTGCTTGGCGGCGCGGCGTGCCACGCTGCGTTCGATGCGGCGGCCGGCGACCGCGAGGAGCGCGGGCAGGAGCGTCAGTGAGGCGAGCATCGTCACCAGTACGGTCAACGCGACTGCCAGCGCCACTCCTTGGAGCGATCCGAGGCCGAGGACGACCAGTCCCAGCAGCGCGATGATCACGGTGCAGCCCGCGAAGAAGACGGTACGCCCGGCGGCGTCCATGGCGACGCGGTTCGCTCTCTCGCGGTCGGTGCCGTGCAGCAGTTCGGCCCGGTAGCGGGAGAAGATCAGCAACGCGTAGTCGATGCCGACGCCCAGCCCGACCAGCATCATCACGTACGGCGTGAAGTCGGCGATCGTGAAGGCGTGCGAGGCGAGCACGATCAGCCCGAGGGACGTTCCCACCGCGAAGACCGCCGTCACCACGGGGACGCTCGCCGCGATCAGCGACCCGAAGAGGAAGACGAGAATCACCAACGCGCTGAGAATGCCCGCGCCTTCGGCGGCGCCGCCCTCGGACTCCTCCGCCGCGCGGGCCGCCTCACCGCCCAACTCGACCTGGAGGCCCTGTCCTTCGGCGGTCTTGGCTGCATCGAGGATCCGTCCGGTGTCGTCGGGCGGGACTTGTTCGGCCTTGCCGTCGAGGGTGACGGTGGCGTAGCCGACGGTGCCGTCCCCGGAGACCGCCGAGCGGTCCTCGTACGGGCTGCGTACCTGCGCGACGCTCGGCAGCCCGGCGACCTTCTTCAGCATCGGTTCGACGCGCTTGCGGACCGCGGTGGCGCGTACGCCGTCCCCGCCCTCGTCGTGCAGCACGATCTGCACGCTGTCCCCCGCCTGTACGGAACCGTGCTTCTGCATCACCTCCAGGGCCCGCTGGGAGTCGGTGCCCGGGAGCGAGAAGTCGTTGCGGTAGGCGTCGCCCACGCCGGCGGCCAGCACCTGCGTACCGACGAGCACCGCGACCCAGAGCACGAGCGCCCACCAGCGGCGCCGGGCGGAGAAGGCGGCTATGCGTTCGAAGACACCGCTGCCGGCGCCGGGTGGCAGGTGGCCGACCGGTGGTCCCTGGCCGGGGTCGGCTCCTGCGCCGGCTCCGGCGCCCGATTCCGGTCTGACGCGCGTACGGCCCATCACATTCACCTTTCTTCGACACCGTCAGGACTCACATGAACCTCGGTGCGGCCGACCGGCCGCTGAGGGCACGCCACATCCACACCTGTGCCGCGACCAGCAGCGGCGTCATCACCAGCAGCGCCGGTACGAGCAGCCCGAGCACCGGTCCCGTCACGGCCGACTCGGCGAGCGGCAGCCGCGCACCGGCCACGAGGGGCAGCGCCGCCATGGCCACGGCCGTCAGCGCGAGAGTCGGGCGGCTGCACCCGACACGTCCGCCGTGCCCGCCACACCCCGTCATCCGGCGTGCCCGCTCCCAGGGTTTGCCGGTCAGTCGCACTGCACCGAACGCAAGGCCGTGCGCGGCGAACAGCGCGGCGACGGCGGGCACCGCGAGAACTACGAGGGGACCGCCCGTCAGCTGCTCGGGTGTGCCGCCGGCCAGTCCCGCCAGCAGCCATCCCCACGACAGCGCGACCGTCCAACTCCCGCCCGTCACAAGCCCGTCGGCGAGGATGTGCCGGCCGGCGCTCCCGCCGTTCCGGCGCCACCACAGGCCGGTGTCACGCACCATCCAGCCGGTCAGCAGCGGCACCAGCACCATGAACTGCCCCTGGAACAGCTCCCCTTCGTACGCCGGGAAGCAGCCGGTGAAGACCCCGGCCGCAGCGATCAGCCACACCTCGTTGCCGAGGAAGAAGGGGACGACTGCGTCGAGCACGAGGCGTCGCTCGTACGGGCCGCGTCCCAGGTACGGCAGCACCATGCCCAGCCCGAGATCGGCGCCCCCGAGCACGAAGTAGCCGACGGTGAAGAAGGAGAGCAGGGCCACGGCCAGCGTCTCCAGGACGGTCTGCGACATCACAGGCTCCACACCGGGCGTCGTGCGCCGTCGTCGGGACCGCCGCCGGGACCGCCGTCGGCGTCGCCGCCGGTAGCGCCGTCGGTAGCGGAATCACGCTCGTCACGGCCCAGCGCGGGGTCGTCGGGGCCTCGGGCGGCCGTACGCAGCAGCAGCCACCAGTTGACGGTGACGAGCAGGGTGAAGAGCGTCCCGAACACGGCCAGCGAGGTGCGCATTTCACCGGCGGACAGCTGCGAGACCGCATCCTCCGTCTTCAACAGCCCCTGGACGACCCAGGGTTGACGGCCCGCCTCACGGAAGACCCAGCCCGCGGTCATCGCGACGTAGGGGAGCGGCACCATGACCATCAGCAGCACGTGCCACGCCCGGAAGCGGTACACGGCTTTGCGGAAGCAGGCCAGGACCGCGCCGGGCAGGCACACGTACAGCAAGAGCGCGAAGACCGCGAGCATCACGACGGCTCCACCGCGGGTCAGCGCCGTGGACGGCACGTAGTCGCCGGGCCCGAACTGCGCTGCCAGTTCGGCCTGCAGCCGGGCGATCGTGCTCTCCTTGCCCGCGAAGACTGCGGCCTTCATCGGCTGGATGCCGGACAGCGAGCCCAACTGCACCCCGCCCACGGCCGCCGTGAGGAAGAGCGCCGGCACAGAGGTGAAGACCCCGGTCCGCAGGGACTTCCGGAAGAGTTCGTGCTCGGGGCTGCGTCTGAAGAGGTGGTACGCGCTCACGCCCGCCATGAAGACCGCCGCGGTGAGCAGCGCCCCGCCCAGGATGTGGAAGAAGGCGAGCAGCGCACTGGGGTTGGTGAGCACCGCCAAGGTGTCGGCCAGCTCGATGCCGCTCCCGTGGGACGAGCCGGACGAACCGCTGCTCGAACTGCGGTACCCGACCGGGTTGTTGAGGAAGCCGTTGGTGATGAGGATCCAGTACGCGGACATGTACGCGGTGAGCGTCACCACCCACAGCAGACCCAGATGCACCCACTTGTTGAAGCGGTTCCAGCCGAAGATCCACATGCCGAGGAAGGTCGACTCGATGAAGAAGGCGACCACCGTCTCCATCGCGAGCGAGGCACCGAAGAGGCCCCCGGCGTAGTGCCCCAGCCCGCTCCAGGCCATCCCGAACTGGAACTCCATCACGATGCCGGTGACGATGCCGACGGCGTAGTTGACGACGTAGAGCTGACCCCAGAACCGCACCATGCGCTGGTGCACGGACGCACCCGAGACGACCGCGCACGTCTGGATGCAGGCGACGACACCCGCCAGGCCGAGCGTGAGCGCGACGAAGAGGAAGTGTCCGCCAGCGGTGAGGGCGAACTGCCATCTTGCGAGGTCGAGGGTCTCAGGATCCACGCACATCAGCGTGCTCCGACAGCACCTGCCACGGCGTCACCCCGGGGCGGTGACCTGGGCTACCGCGCGAGTTGCGGCGGTACGCGGGCACGTACCCCGTGAGTTGCTCCGCACCCCGGCACGCCCCTGACCGCTGCTCCCCTTGAGCCCTTAAGGGTCCTTGACGGCCCTTGAGGGCAGGGCTCTTGGGGCCAGGGCCCTTGAGTGCGCCCCTACGGGCCTAGCCAGCCCGGCGTGATCATGCCCGACTCGTAGGCCAGGATGACCAGCTGCGCCCTGTCCCGTACCGCCAGTTTCGTCATCAGCCTGCTCACGTGGGTCTTGGCCGTAGCCGGGCTGAGCACCAGACGCTGTGCGATCTCGTCGTTCGACAGACCCGCACCCACCAGGCCCATGACCTCCCGCTCCCGCTCCGTCAGCACGTTCAGGCGAGGACCCGGTTCGGGCCGCTTCACGCGGCCCGCGAACTCCGAGATCAGCCGGCGCGTGACGGCGGGCGCGATGAGCGCGTCGCCGCGGGCGACGACCCGCACGGCGTGCAGCAGTTCCGACGGCTCGGTGTCCTTGACGAGGAAGCCGGACGCACCGGCGCGCAGCGCACCGTAGACGTAGTCGTCGATGTCGAAGGTCGTCAGGATCACGACCTTCACACCGGCCAGCCGCTCGTCGCCGACGATGTCCCGCGTCGCCTCCAGCCCGTCCCGCTCCGGCATGCGGATGTCCATCAACACCACGTCGGGCGTCAACTCCCGTGCGAGGCGGAGGGCTTCGCGGCCGTCGGCTGCCTCTCCGACGACGTCGATGTCGTCCTCGTCCACGAGGATCGACCGGAAGCCTGCGCGTACCAGCGTCTGGTCGTCGGCCAGCAGGACGCGGATCACAGGGCCACCTCCCCCGGCATGCGGAGCGGCAGCGTGGCGTCGACCACGAAGCCGGTGCGTGTGGGCGTGTCGGTGCCGTCGCCGGCCTCGGCAGCCGCGGCGGCGCCCGCGCCCGTGTCGGCGTCGGCGTCGGCGTTTCCCGCCGTCAGCACCCCGCCGAGCGCCCGCGCGCGCTCCTCCATGCCGCCGATCCCGCTGCCCTGCGCTCCCGGCGGCGCACCCTGCCCGTCGTCCTCGACCCGCACCCGTAACACCGCTGCCTCCCCTGCACCCTCTTCCCACACCCGCACCCGGGCCGTCCGCGCATGTGCGTGCCGTACGACGTTCGTCAGCGACTCCTGCACGATGCGGTACGCCGCCAGGCCCACCTGTGGCGGCAGTTGCGGCAGTCGATCCCCACGGGCTCCCTCGTCGGCTCCCCCTCCGCCGCTCGCTCCGCCGGGGACGCCGACCGCCACCCGCACATCCAGGCCGGTGCTGCGGGCACGTTCCCCGAGTTCCTCGATGGCCCCGGGGCCCACCTCCGCCGGTGCCGTCGGCGCCGGCTCGTCGACCTGCCTCAACACCCCCAGCGTCGCACGCAGTTCGCGCAGCGCCTCCCTGCTGGCGTCGCGCACCGACTCCATGGCGCTCACCAACTCGGCGGTACGGGAAGGGTCCTTCGCCTGCCGGTGCAGTACGGCGGCTGCCTGCACGTTGATCAGCGAGATGTTGTGACCGAGCACATCGTGCAACTCCCTTGCGATACGCAGCCGTTCCTCGGTCGCCGACTGCTGCGCCCGTACGTCCTTCTCCCGCTCCGCAGCGAGCGCCCGCTGCTCCACCTCACGCAGATACGCCTGGCGTGTGCGCTGCGCGTACCCCGCGGCGACAAGACCGACGAACCAGCCGACGAGCAGGAACATCGCCGCGTCGTCGACGTGCCGCTCCGTCCCGGTGACGCCCAGCTCCCCGTAAGCCACAGTCAGCAGCGTGACCAGCGCGATCGTGGCGGCGGCCACCAGCCGGCCCTCCGCCGCGACGGTGTAGAGGGCGACGCCGAAGGCGAGCACGAGCAGCGGTACGTCCTGGCTGGTCAGGGGAAAGTACACGGCGCTGCAGGCCAGTACGAACACGGCGACGGCCACCGGCCGGCGGAGCCGCCAGTACAGCGCACCGCACCCGGCCACCGTCAGCACCCACCCGGCTGTCTCCCGCAGTGGGGAGACCGTCGCCGCGTCGTTCCTCACGAAGAGGACCCAGACCGCCGTCAGGGCCACCGCGGCGGCCACCGCCACGACAGTGAGGGTGCGGGGCTTATAGGTGGGCATGCGACGAAGCGTACGTAAGGTGGGCAGCCGAAAGCACCGCGCCGGTCCTTCCCCGGCCTTCGGCTGGGGCGGGGCACCCGGCGGAGCCGGCCCCACCCGGAGGAGCGACGGGGAGTGCCCCCAGCACACCCGGCGCAGCAGGACGAGGAGAAGACGATGACCGACGCCCCCATGCCCGAGAGCAACGAGCCCGCGCACGACCCCGAGGTACTGGAGCTCGCCCAGAAGATCTTCGGGCTGGCCCGGCACGGCGACACCGACACCATCGCCGCCTACGTCGACGCGGGTGTCCCCGCCAACCTCACCAACGACAAGGGCGACTCCCTCATCATGCTGGCCTCCTACCACGGCCACGCTCCGGCCGTTCAGACTCTCCTGGACCGCGGCGCCGACCCCAACAAGCTCAACGACAAGGGGCAGACGCCCATTGCGGGGGCGGTCTTCAAGGGTGAGGACCAGATCGTGCGCATGCTTCTCGACGGGGGCGCCGACCCCAGGGCGGGTCAGCCCTCTGCGGTGGAGACGGCCCGCATGTTCGAGAAGACGGAGCTGCTGGAACTCTTCGGCGAGAGCGCCTAGCTCACGGCCGGCCTCTGCTTCGTCCTGCTCACTGCCTGGCGGTGTGCGGACGGGACCGGACCGCGGTCCGGTCCCGTCCGCACACCTCGGCGAAGCCAGCTCTGACGCCCCCTCCGAAGCCGTCGCCTACGGCAGCGCCTTGACCTCCAGCACATCGGCGACCACACAACTGACGTTGTCAGGCCCGCCCAACCGGCGTGCCAGGCCGATCAGTTCGCGGACCGTCTCCTCGGGCCCGGCGTCCCCCGACACGGCCTGCCGCACCTGCTCGTCCGGCACCACTGCCGTCAGCCCGTCGGAGCACAGCAGATAGCGATCACCGGCCTGGACGTCCTGCAGCCGCAGATCGGGCATCGCGTCGGGGCGGCCGACGAGCGCCCTCATCAGCAGCGAACGCTGCGGGTGCGAGGCCGCCTCCGCGGCGCTGATGCGTCCCTCGTCGACCATCGACTGCACAAGCGTGTGGTCGTGTGTGATCTGGAAGAACTCACCGTCCCGCAGCAGGTACGCCCGCGAGTCCCCGATGTGGACGAGGGCCAGCTGCGACCCCGTCCACAGCATCGCGGTGAGTGTGGTGCCGACTTCATCGCCCCCGGGGTCCGATTCCGCGATGTCGTGCACGGCGCGGTCGGCCTGGGCGATGCCGTCCTCCAGGGCGTTGAGGAGATTCGCCGCCGGAAAGCTGCCCGTCTCCAGCTGCTTGAGGGTGTCGATGGCGGCTGCGCTCGCGGGGGCTCCGCTGCCGCCGAAGCCGTCCGCGACGGCGAGCAGCCGCGAACCGGCGTACGCCGCATCCTGGTTGGTCTCGCGTACGAGACCGGCGTCGGACAGTGCGGCGTAGCGGATGCCCAGTGGCCGGCTGTCGGTGTGAGGCATGTGAGGCATGGCTGAGTCCTTCCGGGACAGATGGTCGATGAGGAAGGCGGCCATGCCGCGCCGTGCGGCGACGTCGCGCTCGACCTGCGCCCAGTACGCCCGTACCTCCCGTGCGGCGGCGGGCCCGTCCAGGCCGGTCACCTCGCGGATACGGGCGAGGGGCATGCCGAGACGCCGCAACCACGCCACCAGCCGGGCCTGTTCCAGCTGCTCGGGTGCGTAGAGGCGGTATCCGGTCACCGGGTCGACGCGGGCGGGGGGCAGCAGTCCGAGTTCGTCGTACAGACGAAGCGCCTTCGGCGAGAGGCGTGATGCCTTCGCGAACGCCCCGATCGTCAGCAGCCCCATGTCCGCTCCTCCTCCCGCCGGGGCGACTGCCCCGGCCCGGTCGATGCTGTGGCTTCCCCGAAGGTGAAGGTCAAGGACGAGGTCGCCGAATACGTCGAGGACCAGGCCAGGGAGTCAGAGAGGCAGGGAGTCAGAGACGTCCGCCGGGCTCTTCCGGCGCCTTGCCCGTGAGTACGGAGACCCGCACGTGCTCCGTGAAGGAGTCGCCCGGTGGGAGCGCCCGACGGATGCGCTCGGCGAAGGCCGGACGGTCGGCCGGGGCGGGCAGTCGGCCTTCGGGGATGGCGGAGAAGACTCCGCCGATGAGTTCCTCGGAGGTCAACTCCTCGCTGTAGGAGACCGTTCGGTCCTGCACGTCCTCGAAGCCCGCTGCCTCCAGGGCCTGCGTGTAACGGATCCGGTCCTGCGCAGCCGTGCCGCACGAGTCCTTCAACTCGGTCTCGAAGTGCTCCTCCAGGCAGCGGCGCAGCGCACGCGACCAGTCGCTGTCGTGCAGCCAGGCGGGACTGCCGTTGGCGAGTACGGCGACGCCTCCTCCGGGGCGGTGCAGCCGGACGAGTTCGCCGAAGAGCGTGTCGTGCCGCATCCAGTGCAGCGCCTGCCCGATCACCGTCATGGCCAGGGGACGTCCGTCCAGCAGCGCACCGAGGGAGGGGATGTCGGTGTCCGCGCCGAGGACCCACGTCACGTTGGTGACGCCCTGCTGCGTGGCCGCCTCTCCGGCGTGGCGGAGCATGTCCGGTTCGGGGTCCATGCCGATGACCGAGCGGACGTGCGAGGCCAGCGGCACGGCCAGCTGCCCGGTGCCGCATCCGAGGTCGAGCACCGTGTCGTGCGGGGTCAACGCGAAGGACTCCCGCAGCACTTCGAGAATCCCCGGCGGATAGCCACGCCGGAACTTTGCGTAGTACTGAGCGACGTCACCACCGAAACCAAGGGTCATGCTCCGCACCCTTCCCCGCTTCGGGCCACCGGGGAGGGCATATCGCTCCCGGCAGAAGCGGCGTGGCCTGTCCTGGTGCTCACTCGACGGCGGAGCTCGTGATCACGCCGATGTTGAAGGTGTGTGTCCCGAGGGCGCCGGCGATGCCGAGGAAGAGCATCGCGAAGTGCTCCTGCCCCCGGGCGGTCGTGATGCCGCCCAGGTCCAGCTGGGACGACGCGGGCCAGCCGAGGTCGGTGAGAAGGCGGCCGGTGAGCTGCTTGGCCTCGGTGTCGTCGCCGGAGAGGAAGACGTTGCCCGGACTGTCCAGCCCGGCAGGGTCCGCCATGACGGAGGCGGTCATCGTGGACAGCGTCTTGACCACCGGGGTCGCGGGAAACGCCTGCTGGATCTCCTCGCCGAGGGAGACGCCGGGGTGGGAGAGGGCCATGTCGTCGGTGAACCCGATGGCGATGTCGATCAGCACCTTCCCGGCCAGTGCCGGTGCGCCGATGCCGGTCAGCAGCTCCAGGGAGGCGGTACCGGGAGTGGCGTTGACGACCACTTCGCCGTGTGCGGCGGCCTCGTCCAGGCCCGTGACGGTGAGGCCCGGGTCTGCTCTGCCGTGCGGCTGCGGCTGCGGCTGCGGCCGACGTGATCCGAGGACGACGTCATGTCCTGTGGCGGCCCAGCGTGTTGCCAGGGCCCGGGCGACGTTGCCGGTGCCGAGAAGTCCGATTCGCATGGCACGACGCTAGCCGCGGCACCACGCAGGGGGATCGGGCCAAGGACCGGGATGAGCCTCGGTCTGCCGACCTGGTTCCGCTGTTCGCGTCGATGTCGGAGCAGCCCGGACAAGCGATTCCCCCCTCGGGTGAACGCGTGGGCGCCCTCGCCGCCTGGATGATGGGACATTGACCTTGAAATCGCTGATACCGGCAGTTTCCGACCGAACAGGGAGAAAACCATGCGCAGGCATCTCCGCCTCCTCTGGGCGTTCGCCGCGGCCGGGATGGGTGTGGGCGCGCTCAGCGCGTGCGGCCTGGTCCCCGGGGAGACGTTCGAGGACGACATCACACTGTCGGAGAAGATCACGTCCGTACGTCTGGACAACAGCTCGGGCGGCGTCAAGCTCCGCAGCAGGCAGACCGTCACCGACGTGTCCCTGCACCGCCGGGTCGAGCACGACGGCGACAAGCCGAAGGCCACTCACCGGGTCGAGAACGGAGTGCTCGTGCTCAGTGGCTGCGGCCGGGACTGCGAGGTGAGCTACACGGTCGATCTGCCGCCGAGGGTCTCCGTGAGCGGCAGGACCTCGGCCGGCGGGGTCAGCCTTTCCGGAGTGGGCAAGGTGGACGTGACGACCAGCTCCGGTGCCGTCGATCTCGACGATGTGGACGGCACCGTCGACGTACGGACCACCAACGGCCGTATCAACGGCCGGGGGCTGAAGGGTGAACGCCTCCGGGCAGAGACATCCAACGGCGCGATCGACCTCGGCCTGGCCACGCCGCAGGACGTACGGGCGAGGACGTCCAACGGCGCGATCTCGGTCACCGCACCGGACGGGCACTACAGGGTGTCGGCGGAGACGGACAACGGGAAGAAGAAGATCGGGGTCCGCGACGACCCGTCCGGCGACCACGAGCTCGACCTCGCGACGAGCAACGGATCCATCACCGTCAAGTCGCCCTGAACGCCCACTGGTTCAGCTTGCTCGCCTGGCTCGCCTTGCTCCGTTGCCCGCCCGCCGTCACCCGGGTTCCCCGGGAAGCTCGAGGACGTGACCGTCCACGACCTCCGCCGCCCTGTCCGCGTCGGCCTCGGTGTTGTAAAGGTGGAAGGCCAGGCGCAGCCGGCCCGCGCGGACGCTGCCGACTACGTCCGCCTGCTCCAGCAGTTTGTGTGTGCCCGGGTCGACGGCCACGCTGACGATCGCGGAGTCCCCGGGCGGGAGGCCGACGGCCGTACGGAAGCGGTTCGCCAGGCCGAGCGCGTGCGCGTGCAGTACGTCCGCACCGACGTCGGTGAGCAGGTCGATCGAATGCTCCTGGGCGACCCAGGAGTGCCACACCGGGGAGACGTCGAAGCGGCGGGCGTCCTCCGCCAGCCGCATCGGGCCGCCGTAGAGGCTCTCCCACCGCTCCTCGCCCGCGTACCAGCACGCGGCATGCGGGATGATCTCGTCGGCGAACTCGGGCTGCACGGTGGAGAAAGCGGTGCCGCGCGGAGCGAGCAGCCACTTGTAGCCACCGCATGTGGTGTAGGCGAAGCGGCTCGCGTCCACGGGCAGCCAGCCGACGGCCTGCGTAACGTCCAGCAGGATCCGGGTTCCGGTCGCCGCGCACGCGGAGGTGAGCGCGTCGAGGTCGGCGAGGCGTCCGTCCGCGGACTGGACCGCGGCGACGGCCACCAGTGCGGTACGGGACGTCACTTCCTCAGCCAGACGTTCCAGGGGAACCTCCCGGACCACGACTCCGCGACGCGCCTGTGCGTAGAAGGGGAAGACGACGCTGGTGAACTCCTCCTCCGCGGTGAGCACCTGACTTCCCTCGGGCAGGGACGCCGCGATCAGCCCCGCGAAGGCGCTGACCTGGCTTCCCACCGCCACGCGGGAGGGGTCCACTCCGGTCAGCCGGGCGTAGGCGGCCCGTGATGCCGCGAGCGGAGCGTCGTACGCCGGCGGGCTCGCTCTGCCCGTACGCCAGTCCTCCAGGGTGCCGTGCAAGGCGTCCAGGGAGCGCCGGGGTGGCAGACCCATGGCGGCGGTGTTGAGGTAGACGACTTCGGGGTCGAACTCCGTCTGCGCGAGGGCGAGACGGGACCGGCCCTCGGCCTCTCCCGCCTCATTGGCGGTGGCTGTGTTCTTCTGCATGGCTCAAGCCTGAGGCCGCATCGGGCTGCGGGGAAGTACGGCCTTCCGAGCGGCAGCCCCGTCCCCGGGCCCCCGGGTCCTCCCGGGTCCCTCCCGGATCAGCCCAACGCGTCGAGTGCGGCCAGGATTTCGCTCGGCTCGGCGCGCAGCGTGCAGTCGGTTTGCACGAACGCCCAGCGGATCACGCCGGCTTGGTCGAGGACGTAGGTCGCGGGCAGCGGCAGCGGCAGCGGCAGCGTACGAGCATGACCGGCGTTGACGCGCTGGAGGTCGAACCCGAACCCGTCGGCAGATGCCGGCGCGGCTCCCGCTCGCCCCGGCAGGTCACCCGGCGACGCGGCCCAGCATCTGGCCCATCGCAGCCAGCACGGACGGCTCGACCCGGTAGTAGACCCAGGTGCCGCGCCGCTCGGAGGTCAGAAGGCCGGCTTCCCTCAGCTTCTTCAGGTGGTGGGAGACGGTGGGCTGGGATACGCCGACGTCGGAGATGTCGCACACGCACGCCTCACCGCCTTCGAAGGAGGCGATCAGCGAGAACAGCCGTACGCGGACCGGATCGCCGAGCGCCTTGAACATCGCGGCGGTGCGCTCGGCCTCCTCCACCGTGAAGGGACGCTCGGTCAGCGGCGGGCAGCACGGCGCAGCTCCCGTCTCCGTCTCCAGCAGCGGCTGCACTTTGCTATTCGACATGCATCTATGTTGACACATGTCGAATCACCCTCCCAGGGGTGCGCCGAAAGCATCCTCTTCACCGGCCCGCGCCCGCCTGTCATTTTGACAAACATCTATGTTGACGTTCATCGAAACAGGTGGGACGCTGACAATGCGAGTCATAGACAGACGTCGAAACAACCCGGGGAGTCACCGTGCCCGCACCGCCCACCGCCGCCCTGCCCACCGTGGTGATCGGAGCCGGCCCGACCGGCCTGGCCGCCGCCGCCCACCTCGTCGCGCGGGACCAGAACCCGCTGGTCCTGGAGGCCGGGTCCCGCGCGGGCAGCGCCGTACGGGAGTGGAGCCACGTGCGGCTGTTCTCCCCCTGGGCCGAAGTCGTCGACCCCGCTGCGGAGAAGCTCCTCGCCCCCACCGGCTGGGTCCGCCCCGACGGGGCCGCCTACCCCTCCGGCGGCGACTGGGCCGGGCAGTACCTCCAGCCGCTGGCCGACGCGCTCGGCGACCGTGTCCGCTACGGCACGCGCGTGACCGGCGTGTCCCGCCTCAGCCGTGACCGCGTCGTCGACGCCGACCGGGAGCAGCAGCCCTTCACCGTCCACTTCGTCACGTCCGACGGCCGCGAAGAGCGACTGACCGCGCGCGCGGTCATCGACGCCTCCGGCACCTGGGCCACACCGGGCCCGCTCGGCGGTGACGGGCTCCCCGCCCTCGGCGAGAAGGCCGCCGCCGACCGCATCACGTACCGCGTCCCGGACCTCAAGAACCCGGCCACACGCACCCGTTACGCGGGCAGGCGCACCGCGGTCATCGGCTCGGGCGCCTCCGCCTTCACCGCTCTCGCCCTCCTCGCCGGACTGGCCGAGGACGCTCCCGGCACGCACGCCTCCTGGATTCTGCGGCGCGGCATCGGCGAGAGCACCTTCGGCGGCGGCGAAGCCGACCAGCTGCCCGCCCGCGGCGCCCTCGGCCTGCGCGCCAAGGCAGCCGTCGACGACGGGTACGCCGAAGCCGTCACCGGATTCCGTACGGCCGCCGTGGAAGAAGCGAACGGACAGCTCGTGCTCATCGGCGAGGACGGCCGCCGCCTCGAACCGGTCGACGAGGTCATCGTCCTGACCGGCTTCCGTCCCGACCTCTCCCCCGTCTCCGAACTGCGCCTCGGCCTGGACGAACGCCTCCAGGCACCGGTAGGACTGGCCCCGTTGATCGACCCCAACGTCCACTCCTGCGGCACCGTCTACCCCCACGGCGCCAACGAACTGACCCACCCCGAGAAGGACTTCTACCTCGCCGGGATGAAGAGCTACGGCCGGGCACCGACGTTCCTCGCGATGACCGGCTACGAGCAGGTCCGCTCCATCGCCGCCGCCCTCGCGGGAGACCGGGAAGCCGCGGAGCGCGTGGAGTTGACGCTCCCGGAGACCGGAGTGTGCGGAGGGGCCGGGCTGTTCGACGAAGCGGACACAAACGGCGCAGCACAGTCCGAAGACGGCGGCGGGTGCTGCGCCGCTCCTGCCACCGTGCAGATCGGAGGAGTTGAAGCCCAGGCCGCACCCGGCGGCTGCTGACCCGGACCCGGACCCGACCACCACAAGGAGGATCGCCATGTCACGCGTACAGCTCGCACTTCGCGTTCCCGACCTCGCAGCGTCCATCGCCTTCTACAGCAGGCTCTTCGGCACCGAGCCGGCCAAACTCCGTGACGGCTACGCCAACTTCGCCGTCGACGACCCCCCGCTCAAGCTCGTCCTCATCGAAGGCGACGAGCACGAGGAGACCCGTATGGATCACCTCGGTGTGGAAGTCGGCTCCACCGAGGCCGTGCACGCGGCGACAGCCCGTCTGGACGAATCGGGCCTGGCCACAACCGAGGAGAGCGACACGACCTGCTGCTACGCCCTCCAGGACAAGGTCTGGGTCCACGGGCCCGGCAACGAACCCTGGGAGGTCTACGTGGTCAAGGCCGACGCGGACTCCCTCACAAGACAGGAGGGCAGCGACTGCTGCTCCCCTTCCGCGGCGCCCGGCTCGGAAGGGTCTGAAGCCGCGTCCGAAACCGCCAAGGCCGGTGTTCCCAGCAGCAGTTGCTGCTGAGGTGCGGAAGACCGACCTGCAGGCGGAAGGGACCGCGACCGGAACGGGGGACCGGGCGCGGCCCCGCTTCGTCCTGCCCGCCCTGTGCGTCACGCAGATCATCAGCTGGGGTGTCCTCTACTACGCGTTCCCCGTCCTCCTGCCCCAACTGACCGCCGAAACCGGCTGGTCGGGCACCGCCGCGACGGGCGCCTTCTCCGCCGCCCTCCTCGTCTCCGCCCTCCTGGGCATCCCCCTGGGGCGCGTACTGGACCGCCGGGGCCCACGAGCGGTGATGACCACCGGATCCGTCCTCGCCACGGTCTCCGTCCTGGCCATCGCCGCAGCGCCCAACTTCGCCGTATTCGCGGGCGCTTGGCTGTGCGCGGGCGCAGCCATGGCCGGCACTCTCTACCCCCCTGCCTTCGCCGCCCTCACCCGCTGGTGGGGCTCCGGCCGCGTCCGCGCCCTGACGGTCGTCACCCTCGCCGGCGGTCTGGCCAGCACCGTCTTCGCACCGCTGACCGCCGCACTCGTGGAGCACGTGAGCTGGCGGACCACCTATGCCGTCCTCGCCTTGATCCTCGCGGTCGTCACCATCCCCGCGCACGCCCTCGCCCTGCGGGCGCCCTGGCCGCAGGCCCCTGATGCCCCGCCCGCACAGGACACATCGCAGACGCAGCACACACCGCGCACGCCGGAGCAACGCCCCCCGCCTCCAAGGCCGATCGCCCTGACCCGCCCGTTCCTCATGCTCACCGCCGCCCTGACCCTCTCCGCCTGCACGGTCTACGCCGTCGTCATCGGCCTCGTCCCGCTGCTGTCGGAGCGCGGCGCCACCCACACCGAAGCGGCATGGGCACTCGGACTCGGAGGCGTCGGACAGACGCTGGGCCGCATCTTCTACGCGCCCATGTCCCGCCGTACGGGCGTCACCACCCGCACCACCGTCCTCATCGCCGCAGGCGGCGCCACCACCGCGGCCCTCGCGCTCGTACCCGGACCGGTCCCGCTGCTGACCGTCCTCGCCGTCGCCGCCGGCATGGTCCGCGGCAACCTCACGCTCCTGGTCGCCACCGCCGTCACCGACCGCTGGGGCACACGCCACTACGGACGGCTCAGCGGCATCCTCACCGCCCCCGTCACCGTCGCCACCGGCCTCGCCCCCTTCACCGGCGCCGCGCTCGCCGGCCCGCTGGGCGGATATCCGACCCTCTTCCTCACGCTGGCGGGAGTCTCCGCGCTCAGCGCGGCACTCGCCCTCGGCGGCACCCCACGTCCCGCCCGCGAGTACGCCACCTAGGGCACACGGCCGCGCGGGTCTGCGGGGCGGACGCCGGAGACCGCGGGTCCGGTCAGTGCCGCCATGCCCGCCGCTGGAAGAGACGTACACCGGCGGCGATCCGGTCCCACCGGCTGCGCCGGTCGGCTGCCGTCGTCGCCGCGGCCGCGGGACGAGCGGACGGACGGTGCAGATGTCCGCGGGCGACGAGTTCGACGGTGACGGCCACCGACACGGCCTGCACCGCCATCAAGGCGATGAGGACGAACAGCTGGACCGCTCCGGCCATGACGGGACTCGCGCCGCCCAGCAGCATCCCCACGAAAGCCCCCGGCAAGGTCACGAGGCCGACGGTACGGGTCTGGTCGAGCCCGGGAAGCAGTGCGTCGGAGGCGGCGGGACGGGCGATCTCCAGGCGCGCGTCCCTGCTCGGCAGCCCCAGCGCGATACCCGCTTCCACCTCGCCGTGGCGCTGGCTGAGTTCGTCCAGTGCCCGGCGCCCGGCGAGGACCGTCGCGGTCAGGGCACCGCCGATGAGGATGCCCGTGATGGGGATCAAAGCGATGCCCTTGAACGGAACCAGGCCCGTGACCAGCAGCGCGACGAAGACCGGTGCCACCCCGGCCGCGATGGAGACGGCCGTCGTCCACCACGTCCTGTCGGAGGTGATGCGGCGCCCCGCAGTACGTACGGCGACGGCGAACATCAGGATCAGGAACGCCGACGTCGCCACCGGCGATCGCACAACCCAGGCGATGGCGAGCGAGACGGCGGCGAGCTGCAGAGCGGCACGAACCCCGGCGGTCAGAATCTGCCGGGAGCCGCCGGGGCCGGGTCTGGGCGCGAGGTGAAAACACGCCGCGACCGCCGCCGCCGCGACGAGGAGCACGGCGAGCAGCGCGCCCAGCGTGAAGTCGACCGGCAGGAGGGGTGCCGCACCCTGATTCATGCCTCGGCCCACTTCCGCGACTGCCTTGTGACGGCCGACCTCCCGGGGTGAGTGTGATCCGCCCTTCCCGAAAGACTCCACTCATCTCGATGCCCTGGCAATCCCCGCTCGTCCTGCTTGTCCTGTTGATCCCGCTTGTGGCCGGAGTGGATCGAGCAGCACTCCTCTGACCAAGTCCCGCCGTCCGAGGTTTTGCGGCGGCTCTTCAACTGCGAAGCAATGTCTCGAATCAGATTGCATTTGCTGCACTACTGGTCCTTGCATCTTGCAGATGCGAGATATGGCGCCTACCTTGCGCGCATGCAGAGCTACACGATTGGTCAGGCGGCTCGCCTGCTCGGCGTAAGTCCCGACACGGCACGTCGCTGGGCCGATGCAGGCAAAGTCGCAACACACCGCGACGAGGGAGGCCGCCGCCTCATCGACGGCAAGGATCTGGCCGCCTTCTCCATCGAGGTCGGCCAGGGCGGCATCGGTGAAGAAGAGGGTTCCTACACCTCGGCCCGCAACGCCTTCCCCGGCATCGTGACCGCCGTCAAGGTCGGTGATGTCGCTGCACAGGTGGAGATCCAGGCCGGCCCGCACCGTCTCGTGTCGCTGCTGACGCGGGAGGCCGTGGAAGAGCTGGGCCTGGAGGTCGGCATGCGGGCCACCGCCCGCGTGAAGTCGACCAACGTGCACATCGACCGCACCTGACCGTCAAGGAGCCTCAACTTCATGTCATCCACGGTCACATGGCGGCGTACCGCCGCCGCGATCACCGCCGCTGCTCTCCTCGTGCCGCTGACCGCTTGCGGTGGTGACGAGAAGGACAGCGGCACCAACGGCGAATCGAGCAGTGCGCCGAAGGCCAACCTGACGGTCCTGGCCGCCTCTTCGCTCACCGACGTCTTCAAGACCGCCGGGAAGACCTACGAGAAGGAGAACCCCGGGACGAAGGTGAAGTTCTCCTTCGCCGGTTCCCAGGAACTGGCCGCGCAGGTCAAACAGGGTGCGCCCGCTGACGCGCTCGTCACCGCCGACACCAGGACCATGGACGGGCTGAAGTCCGACACCGGCACCCCCACCGTCATCGCGAAGAACCGCCTCGTCATCGCCACCGGCAAGGACAACCCGGAGAAGGTCGAGAACCTCAAGGACCTCGCCGACCCCGAGCTGAAGGTCATACTCGCCGCTCCCGAGGTGCCGGTCGGCCGCTACAGCCGACAGGTGCTGGACGCGCAGAAGATCGACGTCAAACCCGTCTCGCAGGAGCCCAACGTCCGGGCCGTCCTGAGCAAGGTGGAGCTGGGAGAGGCCGACGCGGGCATCGTCTACAGGACCGATGCCGCCACGGTTCCCGGCAAGGTCGACGCGGTCAAGATCCCCGATGACGAGAACGCCGTCGCGTCCTATCCCGCCGCCACCCTGAAGTCGTCGAAGAACTCCAAGGCCGCCGCCGACTTCGTGAAGTGGCTCAGCACCCCGGAGACGCAGAAGCTTCTGCGCGACGCGGGCTTCCAGAAGCCCTGACCGCACCTTGAGACGCCTGGGACCGTCCGGTGAACGACATCGGGCGGCCCCGGATCCCCGTCAGCCGCAGCCTCCCAACTCCGAAGCCTGGACCCGTCGATGAGCCGCCTCCGCGCACCCGGAACCCGCACCCCGATCACTCTCGCGGTGCCGGCGCTGCTCGCGGTCGCGTTCCTGCTGCTGCCGCTGATCGGCATTTTCGCCCGCACCGAGTGGAGTGAGCTGGGCTCTCACCTGACCGACCCCGGCGTCACCGAAGCGCTCCGGCTCTCTCTGCTGGTGTCCTTCTGGGCGCTCGGGTTGTCCCTCTTCCTCGGTGTACCGCTGGCCTGGCTCCTGGCCCGAGTCCACTTCCCCGGCAAGGCGCTGGTGCGCTCACTGGTGCTGCTGCCGATGGTGCTGCCACCGACCGTCGGCGGTGTCGCACTGCTGCTCGGCTTCGGACGCCGCGGCATCCTCGGCCCCTGGCTGGAGGACGACCTGGGCATCGTCCTGCCGTTCCACACCTCCGGTGCCGTCGTCGCCGCGACCTTCGTCGCCATGCCGTTTCTGATCATCAGCCTCGAAGGAACCCTCGCGGGGCTCCGGCCGAGCTACGAGGAGACCGCGGCTTCTCTCGGCGCCTCGCAGGTGCGGGTGTTCTTCACCGTCACCCTCCCCATGGTCGCCCCCGGGCTGGCCGCGGGGTCCGCCCTCACATGGGCCAGGGCACTCGGTGAGTTCGGTGCGACCATCACCTTCGCCGGGAACCTTCCCGGAACGACGCAAACGCTCCCGCTCCAGGTCTACCTCCTCCTCCAGGACCGGCCGGAGGCCGCCACCTCCGTTTCCCTGCTGCTGCTCGCGGTCGCCATGGCCGTCCTCGTCGCTCTGCGCGGCCGCTGGACCGGCGCCACCAGCGACGACCGCGCCACTAACAGGGACAAGCAGCCGGAAGAAGACGCCGAGCCGGAAGAAAGCACACCAGGCACACGCAGCGCGCCACACGCCCCCGCGGCGCCCTCAGCTCCACAGCGGCAGTGCTCCCTGCAGGCGGAAATCACCGGCTTCAACGACGTCACGCTCGACGTCCCAGCGGGCAGCACCATCGCCGTGGTCGGGCCCAACGGCGCCGGCAAGACCACCCTCCTGCGCGCCCTCCTCGGCCTCACCCCACGGGCCCACGCACAGCTGCGACTCGGCGACACAGACGTCACGGCCCTGCCCCCGCACCGCCGCGGCGTGGCCTGGGTACCCCAGGACGGAGCCCTCTTCCCGCACCTCACCGCGCTCGCCAACACCGCCTATGGCCTGCGCAGCCAGGGCGTACGCCGGGACGAGGCACGCCGCACCGCGCAGGACTGGCTGAACCGGCTCGGCGTCGGCGACCTCACCCGCCGCAAGCCCTCCCAGCTCTCCGGTGGCCAGGCCCAACGCGTCGCCCTGGCAAGGGCCTTGGCCGCCAACCCGCGGCTGCTCCTCCTCGACGAGCCCCTCGCCGCACTCGACCAGACCACCCGCGCCCGGGTCCGCCACACCCTGCGCACACACCTCGAAGGCTTCGGCGGAGTCTGCCTGTTGGTCACGCACGACCCCGTCGAAGCCATCTCGCTCGGCGACCGCGTACTCGTCCTCGACGCGGGCCGGACCCTTCAGCACGACACACCCGCCGAGGTCTCCCGGCATCCCCGCTCCCCATGGGTGGCCCGGATGCTCGGCCGCAACGCCTGGCCCGGCACAGCCACTTCAAACGGGACTCTCTCCCTCGCCGGCGGAGGCACCCTCGTCGTCGCCGACCCCGTGACCGAGGGGTCGGACGTACTGGCGATCATCGCCCCCGAAGCCGTCTCCCTGCACCGCGACCGTCCCGCCGGCAGCCCTCGGAACAACTGGCCGGGAACGGTGCGCGAAATCACCGCGGTCGGCAGCCGCCTCCGCGTCGTCATCGCCTCGGACGAAGTCCCCGACCTCATCGCCGAGATCACCCCGCAGGCGGCGAGCGAACTCCAACTCGCCGACGGCGCAAGCGTGTGGACCAGCGTCAAGGCCACGGAGGTCATCGCGGTCATCCCCTAGGAGCGATGACGGGCCCCGGCCCGTTGAGCAGGTGCAACTGATGCCCGTGGCGGTGGCTCTGGCCGCCGCGGCGTAACGGCCTGCCCAGTTCGCCGCCCGGACGCCGACTTCGAGGTGCCGCATCGTGGGCGCCCCCACGACGAGGACCCGGGCTTAGGTTAGGCTTACCTAAGTAAGCCGCCTCGCGGTCTCTCCGTCCAGCGCCATGGGAGAACTTGGATGCGCCCATTCCGCACCCGCGTCACGCAGCCGGGCCCTGCCGAACGCATGCGGTCGATCTTGACCGCAGCCCATTCGATGACAGTGGTCAGCGAGGGGATCCGTGTCGGGATACACCGACTCCACGACACGGGGTCGACGGGCCACGTCCACCTTCACCCACCCCCCGAGGCCGCTCCCCCGATGGACGGGATGCGTATCCCGGTGAGACTGGAGCTGACCGACATCGCACCCACACCGGTACGAGACCGGCTGCGGGCCCGAGTCACCCTGACCGGGCTGCTGGAGTCTCCGTACGACAAGCGGACCAAGAGCACTTGCATGGAGTTCGGCCAAGCGGTCCTCGAAGACTCCCGCGGACGTGAGTTCGTGACGCTGGACGCGTTGCAGACGGCGGCCGGCGATCCCTTGGCCACCTGCGAGGCGAGCATGCTCACCCACCTTGCGGACGACCACGGTGAATTCGTCTCCCTGCTGCTGCGTCTCGTGCGACCGCAGCCGGACGCGGGCATGCTGCGCGCTGTTCCCGTGGCGCTGGACCGGTACGGCGTGACCCTGCGCCTTGAGTACCCCCGCACCCATCGCGATGCCCGACTGCCGTTCGCGACACCCATCGCCGACCCCGACCAACTCGGCTCCCGGATTCAGGCGCTACTGGCCGCAGCCCGCCGCGCCTCCCACCCCAACGACCTGCTGGCTTGACCGCCAAGGGCCCCTGGCCGGCGAGTTACGGTGGGGCGGTGGTGGACTACGAGCACATCCTGGTGAAGCGCGACAGCGGCACCGTGACGATCACGATGAACCGCGCGGCGCGACGGAACTCGCTGACCGCGGAACACCTCACCGAGCTGCGCGACGCGTTCGCCGAGGCGGGCGAGAGCGACGCGACCGGAATCGTGCTGGCCGCGGACGGCCCGGTGTTCTCCGCCGGCCACGACTTCGGCGACGTGGCCTCCCGGGACCTGCTGGAAGTCCGCGAGCTGCTGCAGCTGTGCACCGACCTGATGCGGACCATCCAGTCGGTGCCGCAGGTGGTCGTCGCACGGGTGCACGGACTGGCCACCGCCGCCGGCTGCCAGCTCGTCGCCTCCTGCGACCTGGCGGTGGCCGCGGAGTCCGCCGGTTTCGCACTGCCCGGAGGGAAGGGCGGGTGGTTCTGCCACACTCCAGCCGTACCGGTGGCACGCTCCATCGGCAGGAAGCGGCTGATGGAGATGGCCCTGACCGGCGACGCCATCGACGCGGCGACCGCCGAGCGGTGGGGCCTGGTGAACCGGGTGGTGCCCGACGGCGAACTCGACGAAGCCGTCGCCCAGTTGCTGGCGCGGGCGACCCGCGGCAGCCGGGCAGGCAAGTCGCTCGGCAAGCAGACCCTCTACGCCCAGCTGGACCGGCCGGAGGCCGACGCCTACCAGCTGGCACTCGAGGTGATGGCCTCCGCCTCGCAACTGCCCGGAGCGCGTGAGGGCATGTCGGCGTTCCTGGAGAAGCGCCAGCCGGACTGGCCCGACTGACCCCCGTGCCGGTACCAACGCCCTCTACAGCCAGTCGTGTTCACGCGCGTACCGTGCCGCTTCGTGCCGGGTTCGCGTCTGGGTCTTCTGCATTGCGTTCGACAGGTAGTTGCGTACGGTGCCCTCCGCCAGGCGGAGGCGGGTGGCGATGTCGGCGACGGAGTACCCGTCGCCGGTCGCTCGCAGGACGTCGATCTCCCGGTCGGTGAGTGGGCAGTCGTCGACGACGGCGAGCGCGGAGACGTCCGGGTCGATCCAGCGCCTGCCCTCGTGCAGGGTCTTGATGACCGAAGCGATGTGCGCCGGCTCCGCCGACTTGCTGACGAAACCCTGCACCCCGAGCTTCAGTGCCTTGCGGAGCACTCCCGGCCTGGCGTGACGGGTCAGCATGAGGATCACCTGGTCCGGCCGCGTACGGCGGATCGACGCGACGGCACCGAGCCCGTCCACGCCGGGCATCTCCAGATCGATGACGAGCACATCGGGCCGGTGCCGCAGTGTGGCCTCCACGGCCGCTTCGCCGTCCTCCGCTTCGGCGAGCACAGTGATCTCACCCTCGAGGGGGAGCAACGCGACCAGCGCCTTGCGGAGGAGGACCTCGTCGTCGGCCAGCACCACGGCCGTCATCGGTCGTTCTCCCGCGCTGCCGCGTCACTGTGCGGGAATGCCGCCGCCGTCAGGAAACGCCCGTCCTTCTGCTCCACCGTCAGTTCGCCTCCGTTGTCTGCCACTCGTTCCCTGAGGGGAGCGAGCCCTCCGAGCTCGGGAAGTGGATCGTCCGGCGCGCCGTCATTGACGATGGCGATGCCCGACTGCGAGAGCGTGATCCGCACCTGCCCGGCTTGCGCATGGCGCAGGATGTTGGTCGTCGTCTCCCGCAGAACCTGGCCGAGCAGCTCGCCCGCACGGGGATCGACCTCGGTCTCACGCTCGACGTGCACGCGGATGCCCGCGGCTTCGAAGAGGTTCTTCGCGTTCTCCAGCTCCACGGACAGATTGAGCCGCCGTTGTGCGTAGGCGAGTTCCTTGGTCTCGGCGATGGTGTCGCCCACCAGGGCGTGCACCTCGCGCAGCTCTTCTTCCACGCGTTCGATGTCGCTGTGCACCAGCTTCTGGGCCAGCGCGATCTTCAGCTTCACCACGTGCAGGGTGTGGCCCTGGATATCGTGCAGATCGCTGGCGAAGCGGATGCGTTCCCGGGCCACTGCCAGCTCCGCCTCGCTCGCTCGTGACTCCTGCAGCTCCGCCACGACGTCGTAGAACCGCTGGTTGGGGAACATCAGCCCGGTCACCACGGCGGTGACGCCCGCGGGGACGATGACGAACTGGATCAGAACGCCGAGGACATCGTCCTGTGTCACCAGCAGCCTCGACGCCCCCACTGCGGCGACGAACGCGGTCAGCCCCAGGGCGGCCAGGCCTCGGTGGCGCGGCAGCTGAGGGACGACCAGGGGGCCCACGAGCAAAAGGCCGTAGAACGCCGAGCGACAGTCCGCCAGCAGCACTCCGAGGGGCCACACCGCCGCCGTGACGACCAGGCAGGGGAGCGCGACGCGCAAGACGTCGCCCGCTGCCCACCGCACGAAGGCCACCAGCCCCGCTGCCACGCCCAGACTCAGCATGGCCGCTTCCCACCAGGACCGGGAATCGGTCGCCACCAGCAGCGCCCCTGTGACGGCGAGCGGCGGGAGCAGCATGGTGATGTTCAGCCTGCGCAGCCGTCCCCTCGCCTCCGTGCGCTCGGGCATCGTGTGTGCCTTTCCCCGGGGCGGCCTCAGCACAGTGCGCGGGGGCCCGGTGTCCATGTGCGGCTCTCCGAGATCGAACAGCAGAGTCTGTGCCCCGCAGTATTCTTCCTGCTCAGTGGCCGGCACCAGTGACACTGCGTCATGCGTGCACCGCAAGGAATGTCATCGCGGAGTGATGACACCACGCCACTGCCGGACGGGCGCCACGACGGCTGAGATCGATGCATGACCTCGACACCAGTAATCGACGTTGAACGTCTGAACCTCAGCTACGGCGACTTCCACGCCGTGAAAGACCTGTCCTTCCAGGTGGAGAAGGGGGAGCTCTACGCGCTGCTCGGCACGAACGGGGCGGGGAAGACCTCGACCCTCGAGACCGTCGAAGGCCACCGTCCGGCCACTTCGGGCACCGTGCGGGTCTTCGGGCAGAGCCCGCGCGACCGGCGCGCCGTGCGGCCCCGGATGGGCATCATGCTGCAGGAGAGCGGATTCTCCCCGGATCTGACGGTGAAGGAATCGGTCCGGCTGATCGGAAAGCTCTCCCAGCGCAGGGACAGGGTCGAACGCGTGCTCAGCATCGTCGACCTCACGCACAAGGCCGGCACCCAGGTTTCCCAGCTCTCCGGCGGTGAGAAGCGACGCCTGGACTTCGCCACCGCCGTGTACGGGCAACCTGAACTGACCTTCCTGGACGAGCCCACCACCGGCCTGGACATCCAGTCCCGGGACGCTCTGTGGGACGCCGTGGACAAACTGCGCGAAGACGGATCCACCATCGTGCTCACCACGCACTACCTGGAAGAGGCCCAGCAGCGCGCCGATCGCATCGGGCTCATGCACAAGGGCACCTTCCACCAGGAAGGGACCGTCGCCGAGCTGACGCAGACCCTGCCGGCCGCTATCCGCTTCTCCCTTCCGGTCCCCGCAGCGGCGCTACCGCTGCAGGCCACGCGCGAGAGCGACGGGAAGTTCCTCATCGAGACCTTCGGCCTGCAGAAGGACCTACACACCCTGCTCGGCTGGGCGGAGGCCAACGCGCTGGAGCTGCGGGAACTCCAAGCCGGACCGACTCGGCTCGACGACGTCTTCCGTTCCATCGGCAGCGAATAGACCACTCCGGAACTTCCCAGGAAAAGGACCTTCACGATGCTCTCCATCGCTCTCAGCGAGCTGATCCAGATCTTCAGGAACCGGCTGGTTCTGGTCACCAGTTTCATCATGCCCGCAGCGGTCAGCGCGTACTTCATCTACCAGCACGAAACCTTTGCGAAGCTGGGCAGCCTCGGATACATAGCGGCGGTGGTGATGTTCACCGTGGGCGCGTTCGGGCTCTACACCACCACCGTGACCACTCTGGCCTCGCGCCGTCAGAACCTCTTCCTCAAGCGGCTGCGCTCCACCCCGGCGAGCGACGCCGGCATTCTCTCCGGGCTGATGCTCCCGGTCACGGTCCTCGCACTGGTCCAGGTGACCGCGATCCTCACCGTGCTGGCCGTGGTCGCCAGCGAGCCTGCCAATGTTCTCCTCCTGGTGGCGGCGGTCCTCTCGACAGTGATCATGATGCTCGGCCTTGGACTGGCCACCGCGGGACTGACGAACTCCCCCGAGCACGCCCAGGTGACCACGCTGCCCATCAGCCTCGGCACCATCGCCGTCGCCAGCTGGGTAGGGATCACCGGCACCGAGGAACTCACCCTGCTCAAGCGGCTGCTCCCCGGCGGCTCGGCCACCGAACTCGTCCTCGACGCCTGGAACGGCGGCGTCCCCGTGACGGACTCCCTGCCTCTGCTGGTGCCCACCCTGAGCTGGGTCGTCGTCGCCGTCGCGCTGGCCTCCCG
>Ga0190265_10000513_pt1 | contig 27487 bp, 27 predicted proteins | sample Popmic124T_FD_133135 | JGI IMG/M metagenome (GOLD analysis project Ga0190265, IMG submission 133135) | Populus adjacent soil microbial communities from riparian zone of Indian Creek, Utah, USA - 124 T | ecosystem: Environmental > Terrestrial > Soil > Riparian zone | place: USA: Utah | collected...
CAAGCTCCAGCGTCGGCGCCTCCTTCCGAAGCGGCCGGGAGTGCCACTCACGCAGATCTTTCGCATTCCAGCGACGGAGTCTAGCCAGCTGATCCACTGAATCCTGATACGCCTTCTCGACGGCCGCCTGCTGCTGCCGGTAGACCCGGATGAAGTTCACCGCTCCCGCCAGGCTGAGTCTGGTGTCGGTCACGCCGCCACCGGGGCTGAGCCGGCCGCGCGCGAATAGTTGATTGAGCCGGGCCACGCGCATCCCGCCCTCGAGCCTGGCGCCCACCTTGTCGCTGGCCGCTTCATACCCGCGGAGCAGGGCCTCCACCGAGTTGGCCTTTACCTTCGTTGGCTTGCCAGCGAGGCCACTGGGCAGCAACGCCGAACGCAGAGCCCTGGCACGTAGCCTTGGCGCCCGCGGCAGCGCCGCGGCGGGTGCCACTTCGACTGGATCGGGCAAGACAATCGTGTTGGAAGCTGGTTCCGCCGTCGCCGGCCAGACCGTCGTGCTGCTGGCAAGGGAGATGAGCTCGGTGCCTTCCTTCAAGTTCACGACGGCCGCGGGCGTCTGATGCCGGGTGACCACCGCCGCAGTCTTGGTATGCCCGGCCCATGGCGGACGCGGACCGGAGGAAGCGAGCTGGATGCCCATGACCAGCAACAGGCCCGCGAGGCCCAGACCCATAGGCCGCTTCCAGCGATGACGAACGCTCCCGCCGGCGGCCTCGGCATTCGACGACATCTCGGCTCCCTGGCCCGTGAGACCTGGGGGAAAGAGTCCCCACGCCTTGCGAGCGGGCCGCGCCATCGGCTCGTCCGTTTGTCCCGCGACAATCGCTTTGTACTGGGGGTGAAGCGTGATCGAGATCCACTTTGCGGTGACCCGATGGTAGATGCGCGAGCGCGCGTCCACATCACCAGCGCGAATGGCTAGCGCCAGATCGTCTCCGGTGCGGTAAAGCTCTTCCTTGCCGGGCCTGAGTTCGACGAGATACATGGGACACACTCGACTTGGTTCTGGAGCCGTGACGGGGGAGTCGACGGAGCTCTTGGTAATGAGGCAACGCTGGAGCGTGGTCTGGGCGACAGGTGTCGCGATCCTGATGAGCCAGATCCGTGCTTATTCGAGTCGGATCATGGATCCGGGCGAGGTTGAGCCATGCCGGAATCTCCTAACGTCCGCCCTGGTATGGCATTATCAATGCAGGCGGCGCCGAGCCACGGCCCGCATCGGGGCCTCGCGGCACTCCCGCTGAGCCCGGGGTCCCTGGGGCCCGCGGTGCGTTTTTCGACCGTCGGTGGTGTAATGCAAGATATTTCCTTCCTTGGCTCATTCGATTAGAGTCCGAAACGCCCCGTTTCGGACCGGCAGGTCCCGAACGCCGTTTTGACCGATTTCAGCGAGAACTCGCCCCCTGCCGGGTGGCGATGGGAGGGGTCATGATCACACCGCACAGCAAAGGCAACGATCCTACGAACGCCTGGTCGGAAGAGAGCAACCGGAGAGGTGCCGGCGCAGGATCGCTGTTCATGGCAGCGCTTCTGGGAGTAGGTGTTGGCCTGCTCGCCGCCCCACAGCCCGGAACCAAGACTCGCCAGCTTCTCCTGAAGCGGCTCGCCGCGCTCGGTGAGGGCATGGGTGAGGGCCTGGAAGAGGTACAGGACGTGAGCGCCAAAGCACGCAAGCGGGTCAAGCAACGGCTCGAGAAGTTGCGCGAGGACGCGGGAGACGAATGGGAGGATGTCGAGGATCGGTGGAAGAAGGCGAAACACCGGATCCGCGACCTGGAATTCAGAGAAGAGGAGGACTCGGGCTCGTTCGGTAAGTTGCTTGCGCTGGCCGCCGGGCTGGCCGCAACCTATTTCCTGACGAGCGAGCGCACCGCCATCGCTCGGGACCGGGTGCAGGACGTAGCCGCGGATGTCGGACGTCGCGCCACCGATCAGTGGGATCGGTTTCAGCGTGGCGGAACGCGCGGCCGGCGAGAGGGGAACGAGGGCCGGTCCGAAACCCGCGCGGGCACCTCTCCGTCTGATGAGGCCCCCCAGGCAAGCTGAGCCGGCAATCCAGCGGCCCATCAGTGAACGGCCCCGGGATACGGGGCCGTTTCTCTATCCCTAGCCGAGGGCAATGATCGACTGGCGAAGACCGATCGAGTGGCTGACGCAAGGCGAGCGGCGCTGGCACCGCATGGGACTTCTGCTGCTGGCGTTCGGCCTGACCTTCGGACTGGTGCTGGTCGCGTGGGTGGGCAGCTGCGGCTTCTACGGTTGCCCCTCGACCGCGCAGATTCAGGCGTTCCAGCCAAGCGAAGGCAGCCGGGTGCTCGACCGCTCGGGCAAGTTGATCGGGCGGCTCAGCTACGTGCGCCGCATCAACGTGCCGGTCAACACGGTACCCCGGTCGGTTCGCGCGGCCTTTATCGCCACCGAGGACCGGCGCTTCTACTATCACGGCGGCGTCGATTGGCGGAGCGCGGGACGCGCGCTGGTTCGCAACGTGTCGGAGATCGGCGTCCGCGAGGGCTTCAGCACTATCACCATGCAGGTGGTGCGTAACGCCTTCCTGCCCCATCTCTCCAACGAGCGCAGCCTCCGACGCAAGCTGATCGAGCTGGAGCTGGCACGGCGTCTGGAACGGACTCTCACCAAGCAACAGATTCTCGAGACCTATCTCAACATCATCTATCTCGGTAACGGCACCTACGGCGTCGAGGCCGCCAGCCGTGATTTGTTCGGCAAGAGCGTTCGCCGGCTCTCGCTGGCGGAAGCGGCGACGCTGGCCGGCCTGGCGAAGGGTCCATCGCTGTACGCCCCTCGTCGACACCCCGACCGAGCTCGGGCACGGCGGGACCTGGTCCTGTCGCTCATGGCGCAGGAGGGCTACATCACGCCCGAGGTTGCCGCGCGCGGGAAGCAAGAGCCGCTCCGTCTAGCGCCGGCGGAATGGCGCCCAACCCGTAGTCGGTCATTCGCGCTCGACCCCATTCGCGAGGCAGTCGACTCGGTGCTTGGCAAGGCCGCCGCCACCGCGGGAGACCTCGTCGTTCATTCGACGCTCGATGCCGAAGCTCAGCAGGCGGCTGAGCGGGCGCTTCGGATCCAGGGGGCGGCCATACAGCGCCAGGCTGCACGCTCGGCTTCCAGGGCGGAGATCGAGGGCGCGGTGGTTGCCCTGGACCCCCGCACCGGTGAGATCCGGGCTCTGGTAGGAGGACGCCGGTCGGTTCGCAGCGGCTTCAATCGAGCGCTGGCAGCCCGGCGGCAGCCAGGATCAGCCTTCAAACCGTTCGTTTATGCCGCCGCCCTCGCCGCCGGCTACAGTCCCGCCACTATCCTCGATGACTCGCGGGTCGAGATTGAGGATGCAGGGAGGATCTGGCGCCCGGAAAACTTCGGCGGTGAATACGGGGGACCACTCACCCTGCGACGGGCGCTGATGCGCTCGGCCAATGCCGCGACGGTTCGTCTGAGCCAGGCCGTCGGTGAGAACCGCGTGGTGGCCATGGCGCACCGGTCAGGCATTCAGAGCCGCATGGACGGGGTCCCCTCTCTGGCGCTCGGCGCGCTCGAGGTAACGCCGCTGGAGTTGGTGGCGGCCTACGCCCCCTTCGCCAACGGAGGGATCAGAGTCCAGCCCTCCATCGTGAGCCGGATCGAGGCCGCTGACGGCACCGTCTTGTGGCAAGCACCGCCTTCCCAGGCAGAGCAAGTGCTCGGCCGCGAGGAGGCGTTCCAGATCACGTCTATGCTTCAGTCAGTGGTGGATGGTGGTACCGGTCGTGTGCTGCGCCAGATGGGCGTTCGCGGACTGGTGGCGGGCAAGACGGGTACTACCAACAATGGCACCGACGTCTGGTTTATCGGCTACACCCCCACGTTGGTAGCCGGGTTCTGGTTCGGTTACGACTCGCCCCGGCCGATCTCCTCCAATGCCTCGGGAGGCCGCCTGGCCGCTCCCGCGTGGGCAACGTTCTATCTCGACGGATGGCACGAGCGCTCGCCGGCCGGATCCTGGCGTCCGCCGTCCGGCATGCTGGAGCGCACCATCGATGCTTCCAACGGTGAGCTGGCCAACGAATGGTGCCCCGACACCCAGCGAGAATGGTTCAAGCGCGGCACCGAGCCGACCACGCTCTGCCGGACGCACGATGCTCCGCTCCTCGACCAGCTCGAGGAGCTCGGCCGCAAGGTCGGTAGGGTATTAGAGCGAATTTTCGATGGGCTTTGATCGTGCGGCGCTACAGCGTGGGGGTCACCCGTGTGGACAGAGCCTTGAGCTCCCGGGGAGGCAGGTAGTGCAGCAACTGCTGCCGAACGGCCTCCGCTTCGCGAAGCACCTTGCTGGGGTACCGGCGGCAGCTCGGCGTCGCCCTGCTGCGGATGCAGCCGTTGTAGCGCAAGAGCGCCGATCGCACATCCCTGGTTCGCTTGAGATAGCCGGCGAACACCCGGGATCCGTGACAGATGTTGGCTTCCACCTGGAGCAGGTCGTCGGAGTCGCAGTCGAACACACCGGCATGAAACCGCATCACCTGCATGAGTCCGACCGCTCCCCGGGTGCTCACGGTCTCCGGCTCGAGCCGAGCGTTCTCGGTAATAAGCACGCCCGCCAGCAGACTCGGTGCGATCTGGAGCTCGCGGGCTTCCTTCACGATGGCTCGGGCGACACGGTTCGCGATCTCGGGCTCGGCACGGCGCCGGAAGATCTGGGCGAGCGGAAGGTGGTCATAACGGCTGACCACCTCGCGCTCCAGCGTAGCGCTGTCGGCCGGAACCACCGGCAGCGTGGTTGCGCGGGGCGCGAGGATAACCGCCAACGGTGACGAATCGAGCTGCGCCGTGGGCGTCAACAGCAACGCGCCGGCAAACCCGGCGGCGGCCAGGAAGGTCACAAACGCCCGGCTGGGTGTACGGAGTGGACGAATGAATGCGGAGCTGGGTCTGTTCATGGTGCGGCCCAGGTATGCAAAATCCGGGCACACCAGACCAATGGGACCATGACCCGCCAGCTCATCTGCAGTGAGTAAAATGACTTAGCAGATGCAGCGGGCAACGCTACCGGCGGGTTACCTGGCTAAACGGGGGAGCAGGAGGGGGGCCGGATAGCCGGATCTGCCAGAGGTGGGGCAGGCCGCGGCGGCGGGGCTGCAGAGTCAACCGGCCTGAATGTCCAGCAGGAATCTCATCATGGCGAGGTCGTACGGATCGGGCGAAGGATCGTCTTCCGCAATGTCGTAGTTCTCCTGCGGCGTTTCCAGGATGAGGGGAATTCCGGCGGTTCGCCTATCCCGGAGCAGCCACTCGAATGGCTGGCGGCCGATCCTGCCGTCTCCAATCAGCAGGTGCCGGTCCTTGTTCGATCCGAGCGCGCCCTCGCTGTCGTTGAGGTGAAAGAAGGAAGGGGCCACGCCGGTGGCTTCCTCGAACTCGTCGAGCACGCGGGTGAGGTCTCGCTCCGAGCGGGTGAGGTCATGTCCCGACGCGAGGAGGTGGCAGGTGTCGAGACCATAACCGGTCCGGTGGCGCAGCCTGGCGGGCACGGAATGAAGGATCGCTCCCACTTCCGCCGCGGTCCGGCCCAGCGTCATGCCGGCACCCGCGGTGTTCTCGACCAGAAGCCGAGTATCTCCCTCGACCGCCTCGAGTGCATCGGCGATGGCGCTGGCTACCCGCTCCGCTGCGGTTGCCCGGTCGCCGGAGGTCGCGGCGCCCGGGTGAAAGCAGACGCTCCCCACGCCGAGTGCGGTCGAGCGCTCCAGCTCCTTCCGTAGGCCGGCGCGGGCGCGGGCCAGCTTGGTTTCGTCCTCCGTGGCCGTATTCAGCACATAAGCCCCATGCACTACCACGTGTTCGAGGCTGATTTTCACCTGGGTCAGCGCCGCACGAAAGCGCTGGATGCGCTCCGGCTTGATGGTCGCCTTGTCGCCATAGTATTGCGGCGGGGCAGTGAAGATCTGCAGGGCGCGCATCCCGGCGTTTCCCGCCCGGAGGGCCGCCATGTGGATGCCGCCATTCGCCACCGTGTGAGCCCCAATAAGATGGTCCACCAGTCTCTCCTTTCCCGTTTCGGTGACGGTCGGCACAGACGAGCGGGTGCGAACTCGTAATCGTGCACCACCTATCAGACGCTACCCTAGAGGAGGTTAATGTGGCCAGGGATAAGAACGAAGCGATCAACAGCTACATCACGGACATGCTCGCGCTCGAGGATCACATCGAGAAGGCCCTCCGGGGGCAGCTGGAGGATCTGGAGAAATACCCCGAGGTGATCCGCGAGCTGAAACAGATCCACCGCACGGTCGAGCACCATATTTCCGATCTCAGGAATCTGAGTGAGCGGCGGGCGGCGGGTGGTCCGGCGGATGTCATCAAGCGGGCAGGCTCGGCGGTGCTGGGACTCGGGGCCGCGGCCATCGACCTGGTACGGCGCGAGGGGCTGCCGAAGAATCTGCGGGACGACTACACGGCCTTCAGCCTGGCGTCAATCGGGTATGTGATGCTGTACACGACAGGCCTGGGGCTCGATGACCGGGAGGTGGCTGGCCTCGCCCAACAGAACTTCACCGACTACGCCGAAGCCGTCACCCGGCTCCACAACATCGTACCGGCGGCGGTAATTCAGTTCCTCAAGGAGGACGGCTTACCAGTGAGGGAGGACGTACTGCCTGAGATCAGCCGGACGATAGAGGAGGTGTGGCACTCGCAGTCGGATCAGGCGCCACGGGCCGAAGAGACGCCGGTCGCGCCGCGCCGTTAGTGCGTTGTCCGTTCCGATCTCCATTCGCGCGTTCGGCGTGATGCCGGCAGAAGAACAGCCTGGCCGGCATCACATTCAGCGGCTCGAAGTCCTGGCGTACCAAGGGAAAGACCTGCTGGAGATAGGGCAACACCGTGCGGGTGAACTGGTAGACCAGAAACGCCCCGGTGGGATGCAGGACCGCATGGGTCTTGCGCAGGATGGTTTCCCGTACCTGAGCCGGCATGGTGGTGTATGGGATGCCGGAGATCACGTAGTCCGCTTGACGCAGGTCCAGCCGCGCCAATGCCGCATCGGCGTCGGCCGCCGACCCGTGAACGACGTGCAGCCGCTCGTCTCGCACCCTGCCCCGAAGAAACCGCACGAAGTCGGCGTTGGTCTCCAACGCAATCAACACCGCGTCCGGCCGCATACGGCGGAGGATCTCGGTGGTGAAGGTTCCGACTCCCGGGCCGTACTCCAGAAACACCCGAGCCCGGGCCCAGTCCACTTCACTCAGTACCTTGTTGACCAGAAAGCGCGAGCTGGGGATCAGGCTACCAAGCATCTTCGGATGCTTGATGAAGTTGCGGCTGAAGAGCAGGATCTGGGCCGAACGTGAGGTTCGCTGTGCGGGCACGGAGAGAGGTCTGCCTTTCAGAAGTGGTCTTGCCCGCCCCTACTGCCCGGCGCCGGATTCGGCCGGCGCCGGCGGGCGGATGAAGCGTGCAACGCGCCCGGAAGGGAACTAGTGACTTTTTGCAGTGTCCCTCTTCAGCTCGCCTTCCTTGTGGACGGTGTCCGCGTGGATCGTGGTGTCGCTGCTGATGATCGTGGTGTCCTGGGTGGACCGGGTAGTGACCGTGGTGTCGACCGATTCGGTACGCCCGGTATCCTCGCCGCGCCGGCTGTCGCACGCGCTCAACCCCATAGCCACCGCTAATCCCGCCAATAGAATCTTCATTTGCCCCTCTCGATGAGTGTGCTCCTGCCCAGACTTGGGTCATGGTTCCCGAGTCCGCCCTGTCGGACCGGAGTTAGATGCTGCAACCTAGCGGGCAACCGCCGCAGTGATTTGTCTCACCGATGTTTCCAATTGGCCGGTACCCGAGGGGCCCGCAAGTTTAGCCCGGAAACAGCCTCGCTGCAACAGCATGCTCCCCGATGACCGTCCCGGCTGAAGTCTGGATCGGCACCTCGGGGTATGTGTATCGCCATTGGCGCAAAGGAGTTTTCTATCCAGTTGGGCTTCCCGCCCGCGAAGAGCTGACCTACTACGCGAGCAGATTTCGCACGGTGGAGCTCAACAATCCGTTCTATCGTCTGCCCACTGCCGAGATGTTCCAGCGCTGGCGGGACAGTACGCCGCCGGATTTCCAGTTTGCCGTAAAGGCCAGCCGGTACATCACCCACGTCAAACGGCTAGGAGATGTGGCGGATGCCTTGTCCGGATTGCTGGAGCGGGCGGATCACCTGGGCCCCAAGCTCGGCCCCATTTTGTTCCAGCTTCCCCCCACGCAGCAATTGGAGCTGGCCCGGCTCGACGGCTTCCTGGCCATGCTCACTCGGCCACGCCGCTGGGTGATCGAGTTCCGGCACCCGAGCTGGCATACGAGCGAGGTCTACCAGCGGTTGAGCGATCACGGGGTGGCGCTCTGCATTCCGGTAGGAGGCGGCCTCCACCCCGACCGGATCACCACGGCGCCGTTTACCTACATCCGGATGCACCGCGGGCAGCAACCGGGTGGCGGCTTTACCGATCAGGAGCTGACAGCGTGGGCTGGGCAAATCCGCGCATTACGAGGCGCGGGCAAGGAGGTCTACATGTACTTCAACAACGACTGGGAAGGGTACGCGATACGAGACGCGATCAAGCTGAAAGAGTTGCTTACCTGCCTCCCCGCTTCTCCGCCTCCCCGCCATCAACCCAGCGGGTCAACTCGGCCGCGGGCTTGCGACGACGCGGCGGATCCCGTTCGGCCGGATAGCCCAGCGAGATGAGTCCGACCACCCGGAATTGGTCGGGTACTTCCGCCAGCTCCAGCAGCTCCGGGTCCTGCATGACGCCGCCGGACTTAAGGAAGGTACCGAGACCCAGCGATTCCGCCGCGATCATGAGATTGGCAATAGCCATCATGGCCGCGGCATAGTCCTCCTCCCGGGTAATCTCATCCGAATTCACACTCGCCATCGCCACGATGTAGACTGGGGTCTCCCTCGACTCCCGCCGCACCTTGTCGGCGCCGGCGAGCGCTTCCGGCGTGGCCGGATCGGAATACCGCTTGAGCCGGTGCTTCGCCCGGATCTCCGCGAACCGATCCTTGGCCGGCCCGGTGAGCACGGTGAAGCGCCAGGGCTCGGTGAGCTTGTGGTTCGGGGCGCGCACCGCGCAGTCGAGCAGCCGCTCGATAGTCTCTCGGGAGACCGGGTCGGCTCGAAAGCGGCGAACCGAGGTCCGCTGGTTTATCGCGCTGATGGCATCCATACGATTGAATCTACTACCGGTTTAGCCGGTGTCCTCCCTCCCTCTGGGGTGAATTCTTCGATACAGCCGTGCCACGCAGTTCAATGCCACGACATCGTAGACCGCATGGGCCACGATCGGCGCGATGAGGTTCCCTTGAAGGAGGAGCACACCGCCGAGATACAGGCCCGCCAGACCGGCCAGAAGGGCATACGCCGGTGTGATGAAGTGAGCCAATCCGAACGCAGTGCTTGCAACCACCAGCGCTACTCCCTCCGGTAGCAGCCGGGCGAGCCCGGCCTGCACCACGCCGCGGAAGAGCATCTCCTCGGCTATCCCGGCAAGAGCCGCCAGGACGATCAGGTCGAGCTGAGAGCGCCGGGCGAGTAACGGCCCGAGCTGCTCCACCACGAGGGCCACGAGGCGGCGCATGGCTTTCGTGCCGGTGGTGAGGGTCCAGCGAAGCCCCAACAGCAGCGGCACCGCGGCAAGAATCCCGATACCCACCGAGCCGAGGGTGGGCCGAAGCTGCTCCCATAGGGAGATGCCCAGCCAAGAGCTCACCGCCCATGCCAGCAGGAGCAGTCCCGCCTCTCCGGCAAGAGCCAGCCGAAGAAAGCGCTGACCCTCGGAGAGGGACGAGCCTTCGTGAGGAGTCTCTACTTGGCCCGCTCGAGATATACACCATCGCGTGGATTCACCCGCACCCGCTCGCCCTCGCTGATGAACTCGGGAACCTGAATCGTGACGCCATTGCTCAACTTGGCTGGCTTGGTGCTGGCCGTCTTAGTGGCGGTCTTCATGACCGGTGCGGTCTCGACCACCTCCAGCTCTGCTACCGACGGCAGCTCGATCGAGATCGGCCGCCCATTCAGCCAATCGGCCTGGAAGTTGACTCCGGATTCAAGCCACTGGGCATGGTCTCCCGCCATCTCCAGATCGAGGGTGTATTGCTCGTAGGTTTCCGCGTCCATCACGTGGACCCCGTTCGCGTCCCGATACATGACCTGCAGTTGCTTGGTGTCCAGCCGGGCCTCGTCCACGAACTCGGTGGCGCTGAATCGGTGCTCGAAGGTCGAGCCGGTGTTCAGGTTTCTCATCCGGGCCTGGACGAACGCCCGCAGGTTCCCCGGCGTCCGGTGGGTGAACTCCATCACCCGGCAGGGCTGGCCCTGGAAAAAGATCACATGACCCCGGCGAATATCGGTGGCCTTCATCGCGTCTGAGCTCCCGTAGTGTCGGTAGGCGGGGCTCTGGCCCCGTGCCTGGAAAATACACGGCATCGAAGGTTTTGAGCGGGTGACCCTAGTCACATCAGCCGCTGGCGTGTTGTTTCCACCTTCACGCTCGACGCAGCTGCATTCCACACTTGCCGCCCACTTCAGCGGCTGCCACACCGGTCGTATCGCCCTTGGCCAACCCTGCTGACTTCGGCCTGACGCTCCACGCTGACGACCCGCGGCTTCGCCTGGACGCATGGCGCCGCAACGTCGGGGTTCAGGTGGCTCTCGACCTGACCGACGCTCGGACTCCCAGCCCTCGCAGTCTGGTGGTGTTGAGCTGGAACGTCTGGATCGGGCGGGGTCGTTTGCGCGAAGTAATCTCCCGCATTCGAAACGGAGACTTCTTCGACCTCGGTGCTGACCCCGACGTGCCACTGGTGGTACTCGCGCAGGAGGCCTTCCGGCGCGACTCATCCATCCCGCCACATCCGGAGGGGCAGGCGGGACGGGTCCTGATTGCGCAGCTGGGGCAGCAGGAGGACGTGGTGGAAACCGCGCACGCTCTGGGCATGAACCTGCGCTACGCTCCATCGATGCGGAATGGCACGGACCAGAGCGACCGGGGCAATGCCATCCTCTCGGACGTGCCGCTCGATGGGTCGCACGCGGTCGAGCTTCCGCTGGTACTGCAACGGCGGGTTGCGGTCACGGCGAACCTGACCCTGGGCGACGCGAAACTCCGGCTGGTCAGCGCTCACCTCGATCCGCGCGGCCCGCCGGGGTATAGGTGGCTTGGGGCCGCGGGTAGGGCGCTGCAGGCCCAGCATCTCATTGCATCGATCGAGGACGACACCGCCGTCCTCGGCGCCGACCTCAACCTGGGTCGGGGTCGGTACGAGCGCGCCTGGCGCCTGCTGGGCGAGGCCGGCTTCACCTTCGGCGTCCCGCCTGCCCTTCCCCGCTGGCGGCACACCTATCACGCCCTGCCACGCCTGGTGCTGGACTATCTTCTGGTTCGCGACCGGCTGGGCGTCATCGCCGAGGCCCGGGTGCACCGGCTCGACGAGCACCCGCAGGACCGCGGTGCCCGGGTTTTCGGTTCCGATCATCATCCGCTGCTGGGGCGGATCGATCTCCAACCCTCCAGCCGAGAGTCTCAATGAGCGATTTGCTGGGGTTTGGATCCGATCTGCCCTGGTGGGCCTGGACCCTGATGGCCATCGGCGTCATGGCGATCATCGGGGTCATGGGCGCCCTGTTTCTGCCCGACTGGCCCAGCGACGATTTCACGGTGGGGTTCAAGGCCGATCCGGGCTCGGAGAAATTCATGGAGTGGACGTCGGGCTACCTGAACAGCCCGATTTTCCAGGGGGGTGAGGTCACCATCTTGCAGAATGGCGACGCGTTCTACCCCGCGATGCTGGAGGCGATCCGGAAAGCCAAGGATTCGGTCAATTTCGAGGTGTACATATTCGAGCCTGACGAGATCGGGCGCCAGTTCATGGAGGCGTTCAAGGACCGGGCTCGCGCCGGCGTGGAGGTCCGACTGCTGCTCGACGGGTTCGGTGGCCTCAAGATGAGGAAGCGCTACCGGGACGAGCTCACCGCGGCCGGGGTGAAGGTCACCCGCTTCCGCCCCTTTGGGCCGCGTAGCCTGGTGCGATTCTACAAGCGGACTCACCAGCGCGCGATTGTCATTGATGGTGAGATAGCCTTCACCGGGGGCGCTGCGGTATCGAAGAAGTGGAAGGGCAACGTCACAAACCCGCATGAGTGGCGCGACAGCATGACCCAGGTTACCGGCCCCATTGTGGCCGGCATTCAATCCGCGTTTGCCACCAACTGGGTCTACTGCTGCGGCGAGGTACTCGCAGGGCCGCGCTTCTTCCCCACCCCGAAACTCGGCCCCGGACCCTGCGGCCTCTCGGTGGTAAGCTCTCCATCCGACTCGATGCAGCCCATTCGCCTGCTGTTCTGGGTCAGCTTCATCAACGCCCAGAAACGCCTGTGGATCAGCAACTCGTATTTCATTCCGGACACCCGCCTGCGAGGCGCCGCCATCGACCGGGCTAAAAGCGGCGTGGACGTGCGGATTCTGGTGCCCGGCAACAATACCGATGCGCTGCCGGTGCAAGCGGCCGGGAGGACTTATTACGAGGAGCTGCTGTCAGCCGGCGTGCGGATCTTCGAGTTTCAACCGGCGATGATGCACGCCAAGACCGCGGTGGTGGATAGCGCCTGGTCTATCGTAGGGTCGGCCAACATGGACGAGCGCAGCATGGAGCTCAACGAAGAGAACGTGCTGGGGGTGGGGGACAAAGCCTTTGCCCAGGCCATCGAACGGGGACTGACGGAGGACTTTGCGCGGTCGAAGGAGATTCTGCTGGGGGAGTGGCGGAAGCGCTCGATCCTCCGCCGCAGCATGGAGTGGGTTTGTAAGATCCTGATCGAGCAGTATTAGGGACTCAGACCGGCCCGTTGAACGCCGGGTCGCAGACCCGGGTACGGAGGTCGGTCTCCTGTCCCCGGTACCAGCCCCCCCGGAACTCGAAATGCCGCGCGTCCAGAAGGCGCGTACCAAGGGCGTCCGTCCCCCGCTGCTGAACCTGCCAGAGAAGCACCCGAGCGCCCATTTCGGCAGCCGGCTCCCAGACGTCAGGCGTCAGGGGCGGGTACAGCTCCGCAAACTCCGGCTTCAGTCGGGCCTGCCGGGCTGTTGAATCCATGCCCCCTCCGGGGGTAATCAGGTTAGACGCGGCGGGGATCCGCGGGTTGGGAGGCAGAGATAATGCGCGGTTAAGCGTCTCTCCACCAGTGGCTGCGAGCTGTGGACCCCCGCCAAATCCCACCGCAACCCCTGGGCCGCGGGGACGCAAGCGCCGCCTACTCCACATCGTCCAGTTGGTCGGTCCCGCCTCCCATCTGAGTCTCCAGGGCGCCAGTCAGATCAACCCCCTCGGCCCCGAGCAGCCGGAAGAGCTCCCATTCTGCCTGCCGGGCGTGGTGGATCCGCCGGCCGTTGTACATCAGGGAGATCACCAATACGCCGTCGCGGCGGCCGAGGTAGCCGGCCAGGGTAGCAACCCGATCCAGGGTGCCCGTCTTGGCGTGCACCACCCCTCGTCCCATGCCATGGCGCAGGGTGCGCAGGGTACCGACCCCGTTGGCCGGAAGCAGGAGCGGGAAGCGCTCTGCACCCCGTAGCTGGGGATAGCGGGCCAGATAAAGCATGGTGGTTAGAGGACTGACCCGGTCTAGCTCGCTAAGGCCGCTGCCATCCACGAGGTGCACCCGGGCCTGAGGCCCGACGACGTCGCGGACGTGCTGGGTAAGCAATGCGGGACCCAGTGTCTGGCTGGCCGCGGCCCACTGGAGCACCAGCTCGGCCCCGATGTTCAGGCTGCGGCGATTGATCTCCACCGCCACACTGTCGAAGGGGGCAGACTCGACCTTGGCGAGCACCGAAGGCAGCGCCGGCCAAATGGTTGGCGGAGCTGTCCGGTTGATCCAGCGGATGCCGGCATGCTCCAGCGCCGCGGACCAGGCGTAGCCCAGTACGCTCACCGGGTCGTGCGCCACCGCGGAGATTCCAGCCACTCTCGAGTCAATACCGATGCTGCCGGCCAGGGTCCAACCGCCCTCGCTGTTGGCGATCAAAGCCAGCCGGCGACGGCTGCCACCTACAGTTGTCGCGCTCATGCGCACCAGCCGGTCAACACCCGCCGGGTAGGCCCAGATGAAGCTGGGGGGCGAGCCGACGTCCCGGCCAGGCCTGAGGTTCAGGGAGATCGTGTTCTCGTGCAGGGTGACCGGCCCGACCGGAGGCGCATAGAGCTGGCCGGCGAAATCAGTCGACCAGACCGTCGGATAGCTCGATGCCGCGGGCCCGGTGCGGCTGGTCAGCAGGAGGGGACCCTCGAGAGAGGTGATTCCGCGTTCACGCAGCTGGCGCGCGAGCGCACGCAGATTTGGGCCAGCCCGGCCCGAGCGTTCCAATGTCGGGTCGCCGCCCAGTTCCAGCTGCCAGCCACCCTGCCAGCGCCCAGTCGCCGAATCGAGCCGGCCGCGGCCGATCACCCGGGTGGCAATGCGTGCTCCACCGCCCGCCCGGGCCCGGGTGAAGCCCACGGTGAACACCTTAGCGGTGGAGGCCGGAATCAGCTCCTGATGAGGATTGAGGCTCCAGAGGACCCTGCCATCCATTGATCCAATGGCGATTCCCCACTGCCCATCCCCAGTCCGAGCAGAGGTGCGGCGGAACCAGTCCTCCACTCGGGCCAGTTCTGCCGGGCTCAGTGTCTGGGCAGCAAGAATCCCGGCGGGTTTGAAACCGCTCAGGGAAATAGCGATGACCAGCGTCATGAACCGACGTTGGTACATGGGCGGCTCGATTCGAAGGGACGGTTTGACCGTTTTATGTCAGCCGGAACAGCAGAATTGAGAGCAATCGCTGAGCCACCGCCCAAGTAGCTGAGGTTTAAGGGGTTAGTGAGTTTCAATCGGCTGAATGACGGGCATTTCGCGGGGGTGGGTGAAGTCACGCAAGAGTAAAGCCGGACTAGCGTTACACGCTCGATCCGTGGATCTTGCTGCCCTATGCGCATTGCGGTCGTTTTTGATACCCCGTACACGGGCTGGGAGCACGCCGAGCACGAGATCCAGATGGACAAGGACATCGCCGCCTGGAAGACGGACGAGCCTGACATGGAGTATCAGATCGCCCATGCGCTCCGAGAGCGCGGCCACGAGGTCCACCTGATCGGGGTGCGTGACGATCTCCAGTACCTGGTCCGGTGTCTTGCCGACTGGAAGCCCGATCTGGTATTCAACGGCGCCGAGGCCTTCAAGGGCAATGAGGCGCTGGAATACCTGCTTCCCGGGCTGCTGGAAGCAGAGGGGTACCGCTACACCGGCGCCCCACCTCTGGCACTTCAGCTCACCCGCAACAAGGCCATCAGCAAGAAGGTCCTGGCCTATGTAGGAATCCAGGTCCCCGGCTTCACCTCCTATCGCCTGCAGGAGAAGGTCGAGTCCACTCCCGACCTGAGGTTTCCCCTCTTCGTGAAGCCGCTGCAGGCCGATGGCTCGGCCGGGATCGCTCAGGCCTCCGTGGTGCAGGACGTGGCGTCCCTGGCCGACCGGGTGGCCTTCATTCAGGACCGATTCGGGCAGGCGGCCATCGCCGAGGAGTTCGTGGACGGACGGGAGCTGTATGTCGGGGTCCTCGGTAATGACGATTCGCTCGAGATCCTGCCGATAATCGAGATGGTGTTCGACAAGCGAAAGAGCCGACCCGAGGAGCGAATTGCCACCCAGTCCGCCAAGTGGGACGAGGCCTACCGGGAGCGCAGGGGGATCCGGAACGTGGTGGCTCGTCCAATCTCCAAGGCGGTGCGGGCACGGATCGAGGAGACCTGCCGGACCGCCTACCGGGCCCTGTGGCTCCGGGACTACGCCCGGCTCGATCTCCGGCTCGCGCCCGATGGGCAGGTCTGGGTTATCGAAGCCAACGCAAATCCCTTCATCAGCTACGGTCACGACATGGCCAATGCGGCCGCAAAGGCGGGGATGGAATACTACGATTTCATCCAACGCATCGTCGATGCGGCGATCGCGAGATATGAGCGCACGTAGGCGGCGGCCGTCAGCCTGGCCCCGCGACCAGCGGTGCGTCTGCGGCAACATCGTCCAGCGCTATCGGGACTACTGCTCTGCCTGCGGCCGGGCTCAGCGATGGAACGACGTCGGTGGGGTCACCGGTGCCGACTGCTACAAGTGCGGCTGGGCCGTATCGGAAAGGTTTGCCCACTGCCCCTGGTGTGGCGCCAACATCCACGAGGAGGGGTACTCCAGCGTGGAGCCGCTTAAGGCCCCCCGCGGATTCCGCATGGACGCCCGCTGCGACTACGGGTGTGGCGGCGGCGTGCAGTACCCGATGCGCTATTGTCCCTGGTGCAGCCGGCCGCAGAGCTGGAATGAGGACCGATACTTCGAGGGCGAATGCCCCCATTGCAGCCGGGGGGTGGACGACCGGATGAATGCCTGCCCCTGGTGCGGGGCCGACCCAACCGGTCGGGACCTTATCCCCCGCGCGCTGACTCGCGTGCGGCGGCTCCTGCTGGTTTCAAGGATTAAGGACTGGGGCTATCGGGTGCTCCTCCGCCCCGGGGTTTCCGGTGTGGACCCGTTGTATCCCTCGATCGTCGAGATCGAGCAGCGCTACGTGGTGGGCCGGCGCCGTCGGGACGAGATCTCCTGGACCATGCTGGTGGGCCTCCTCACCCACGAGCTGGGACACAGCTTCCTGTATCATCACTGGGACTGGACCCGTACCCGACAGTTCCGCCGCGCGTTTGGTGAAGTGGACAAGGCCTACCGCGGGATGGATAACACCTGGGTGTACTTCCAGCGCCGCCGGATAGCCATCGCACCGACCAACTTCGTCAGTGCCTACGCTGCCAAGCACCCGCAGGAGGACTTTGCCGAGACCTTCCGCTTCTACGTCACTCGACGCGGGCGCCTGCGCGATCTGTTTGGCGAGTTCGGCCGGAAGCGAAAAGGCGTCATCCTCTACGAGAAATTTCTGGTACTTCACGATTTTGTCCGTGCCCTCCGCGGCTGGGGCAGCAGTTCCGCTTGACACTTCATATTTCGCGCCGTACCGTGGAAAACAATTCCGTGCAAGGATAACCCGGCATTAGCCTCTCCGAGGCGCCGCTTCCTGACGCCCCGAAGTAACGATGGCCGAGCTGCCACGGTAGCTCGGCTTTTGCATTCCCCCTCGGGTCAGGAGACCTCCATGCTCAGACTTCCTTCGGTGGGTTCACTCGTCATCGCGGCGCTCGGACTTACCCTGACGCTTGGCTGCAAGAACAAAGACGGCGCGGGTACTGAGTCGGCGGTTGTGACCTTGCCGGGCGACAGTTCCGCCTCGTCGCCAAAGAGGGACCACCGCTCGGTGGCGGAGAAGGTCGTTACCCGGAGCGCCGGAGTGAAGCAGGGTGACCTGGTCCTCATCTTCGGCAGCGACGAAGATCTTCCCCTTATGGAGGACATCGCGGTCGAGGTTCGCAAGCAGGGCGCGAGCCCCCTCGTCTCGGTGGGAAGCAACCGGCTGTCACGGCGGATGTATGACGAGGTCCCCGCGAAGTTCGACAGTCAGACCCCCGCGATCATGATGCAGCTGGCCGGAGTCGTGGACGTCATCATCAACACCGAGGCCGGGGAGGGACGCACATTGCAGGGCGTCGACCCGAAGCGGCTCGCGGCTCAGGGCAAGGCCTTCGCGCCGGTGGCCAGCCTGATGCGGAAGCGCGGGGTTCGTACCGTCGCACTGGGCAATGGCCTCTATCCCAGCGCGGAACGCGCGGAGCTGTTCGGCATCTCGCGCGAAGAGCTGGCGGACATGATGTACGGGGGCATCGGCGCGGACTACGAGGCGCTGCAGTCCTCGGGAGAGCAGCTGCGCAAGCAGCTGGCAGCGGGCAAGGAAGTGCGCATTACCAACCCGAACGGGACCGACTTCAAGGTCGGGATTGCCGGCCGTCCCATCACGGTGAACGATGGCGTCATCTCGGCTGAAGACCAGAAGAAGGGCGGCGCGGCAACCTCGGTCTGGCTGCCGGCGGGCGAGGTTTATCTCACCCCGGTACCGGGAACGGGAGAGGGAACGGTGGTGGCAGATCAGTTCTTCTTCCAGGGCAAGCCGATCGAGGGCCTGCGGCTGGTGTTCAAGGCCGGGAAGGTGACTTCAATGACGGCCAAGGACGGGCTCGAGCCCTTACAGGCAGCGTACGATGCGGCCGGTCCGGGTAAGGACGTGGTTGGCGTGATCGACATCGGAATCAATCCTGGAATCAAGTCGCCCGAGCGCAGTCCAATGCACGTCTGGGGCAAGGCGGGGACCGTCACCGTGGCGGTCGGTGGCAACACGTGGGCGGGGGGTGATAACCAGGTGAGCTTTGCCCTTCCGGTGTATTCGCCGGGCAGCACCCTGACCGTCGATGGCAAGCCGCTGGTCCAGGATGGGAAACTGGTAGCAGGGGAGGAGGTCGCCAACCGCTAGCTGAAGTCGTAGCCGACATCACAGACGGGACTCTATCCGACCTCCCAAATTGGAGGCAGATTATTGGCAGGCCCGCAACGCCTTGCGGGCGCTACGCGCCGCGGCTCAACGCGGCGCACCCGTTTCCGGCGAGGTATTTGTGCGGCGCACTCTGGCATTGGCGGGGTTGACGACACTGGCTCTCAACCTGGCCAGCTTTGGTATCGGTACCATGCCACCACGGACAGACACCAGCCAGGCCGCCCTGGTCAGCCTTGGCCAGGAGTATTGGGCACTGCAGCAGTGGGCGACCGCGATCGTGGAGGCCTCCGATACTCTGGAGAGCAGCGAGCGGGCCCGTGCCCTGGCAGACCAGTTGGCCCGGGTGATGGGACCGCTGGAAAAGGATTTTGAGAAGACAACCGCGTCCCTTTCAACCGCCCAGCTGGAGCAGATCCTCCCGCTCTGGGAGCGCATGGTATTCGCCCACGCGGGGTTTGCCCTTCTCCTGGAGCGGGCGTCATCTCTTGGCCTTGATCCCTATCTCGACCCGTCCGAGCTTCACGACCTCGCCTACCAGCTCTCGGTAGTTCTGGATGTTGCAGCGGAGATCCAGCGGCGGGCTCTGACCGAGCTGATCACGCCGCCGCCGACCCCGATTCGCGCGAGCTGAGCCGTCGGCGGCCCGGGTTCCGGATGACCCACCGACTCTATTACACCGACTCATACCTCCGCGATTTCGAGGCGGCGGTCATAGACCGCTCCGACGATTCCTGCCGCATCTACCTCGACCAGACCGCCTTCTACCCCACTTCCGGAGGTCAGCCATTCGATGTCGGCCAGTTGGGCGGAATCGAAGTCACCGACGTGGTGGACGAAGGCGAGCGGGTTGCCCACCTGCTTGCGGCTCCCCTCCCTGGACCACGCGTTCGGGGCCAGATCGATTGGGATCGGCGGTTTGACCATATGCAACAGCACACCGGCCAACATCTTCTCTCAGCCGTCCTGGCCGAGCTCGCGGGGCATGCTACCGTTGGGGTCCATTTTGGTCGGGAGAGCTCGACACTGGATCTGGATGCAGCAGCCCTGACGCCGGATCAGGTAGCCAGGGCCGAGGAGCGAGCAAATGAGATTGTAGTTCAGAACCGACCCGTCGCAGTAAGCTTTGAAGCCGCCTCCTCAGCCGCAGGACTCAGGAAATCCGTCGAGCGGGAGGGCACGCTGAGGATCGTCACAATCGAGGGCCTCGACCGGAGCGCTTGCGGGGGGACCCACGTACGAGCATCTGGGGAGATCGGCCCGATCCTGATCCGGAAGCTGGAACGGGTCAGGAAAGGGGTGCGAATCGAGTTTCTCTGCGGCAGTCGAGCCATCCGGCGGGCTCGTGCCGACTACGGACTGCTCTCCCTCCTTGCCGCGGAGTTCTCCGCCGCCGCCGATGAGCTGCCTCGGCTGGTCGCGAGCCAACGAGATGAGATCAAGGACGCCAATGCGACCAACCGAGAGCTGCAAGGGAAGCTGGACATCTTTCGAGCTCGAGAGCTGTATGACGCGGCCATACCGGAGAGCACCGGGATCCGGCGAGTGACAGTCCGGGAGGAGGGGCCATCGACAGATACCCTCCGGGGAGTGGCCCTGGCGTTCAGCTCGATGCCGCGAGCGGTTTTTGTTGGAGCGGTACTCAATCCTCCAGCCGTGGTGCTGGCGGCCTCGGACGATACCGGCATCGACGCCGCCGGCCTGCTCAAGAGCCTGCTCACCACCGTGGGAGGGAGAGGCGGCGGTTCTCCCCGTTTGGCGCAGGGGATCGTGCCGGGTCAGGTCCAGCTGCAGACGGTGGTTGAGAGTCTAGGGTCTAAGGTCTAGGAGTCAAAAAAATCGAGGGCCTAGTGCATCCTAGACCCTCGACTCTAGACCCTGGACAGCAGAATTAGGCCGCAAGTTCTCGAAGCTTATCCCCGTGCTCTTCCTTGAGCTGGCGGAGCGCCCGATCCCGGAGCTGACGAATCCGCTCCCGCGTCACTCCCATCATGCGGCCGATCTCCTCCAACGTCCGACTGGTGCCGTCGTCCAACCCAAAGTAGAGCCGGAGCACCTTGGCATCCCTGGGCGGCAGCGCCGCGAGCGCAGCTTCCAGGTCGCTGGTTCGGCTGCTGGCCAAGGTCGAGGCATCGGTCCCTTCCTGGGTCAACGGAACGAACCGGTCCAGCCGGCCACGGTCTTCCCCGTCCCGCATGGGCTGGTCGAGGCGCAATGCCTCCACATGAAGAGCGCCAAGCGAGCGTACCGCCTCGGGCGTGAGACCGGTGGCCTTCACCAGCTCTTCGGTCGTGGGGACGCGCCCCAGCTGCTCAGTGAGCAGGGTAGTCACCCGTCCCAGCCGGCTCAGATCGGCAGTGCGGTTGAGCGGGAGGCGAACCGGCCGGCCATGCCGCGCGATGGCCGCCTGAATGGCCTGACGAATCCACCAGACCGCATAGGAGATGAACTTCACCCCCCGGTCCGGATCGAACTTCCGAGCCGCGGTCATCAGTCCCACATTCCCCTCACCGATCAGGTCCATGAGGGGCACTCCCCGGTTCTGGAATTTCTTGGCCACCGAGACCACGAAACGCACGTTGTGCCGGGCAAGCTTTTCCTGGGCTTGGACATCGCCCTTGATTGCACGCTTCGCCAGCGCTGTCTCCTCCTGCACGGTGAGCAGGGGGATGCGGCTGATGTCCTTCAGATAGAAATCGAGGCTCTCGCGTCCCTCGTCGGCCGCCTTCGCCATAGTGGCCGGCTTCGCCCGGCGCCGACCCTTAGTCTTGGTAACAGCCACGTCACTTCTCCCTCGGTAAGGCCCCCGAGCGCGGGGCCGGAAAGCTATTGTAGGCTCACAACCAACAGTTCAGCAGCCCCGCCGGTTCCCCCGGATTCACCGGTTGGTTGGCTGACCAGTGCCTAGACATACATACTGCCTGAGGACGACGAGGGGTCGCAGACCGACACTCTAACGCCACGAGGGCCGACCCCTGACGGGTCGGCCCTCGTGGCGGGAAACCCCGTGGTCCTACCAACTCAGAGTATACTGACCCCCTACCATGTAATACGTCTCGTTGGCCCTGAGGTCACTGGCCATGTCCTCGGTCGGCCAAGCGCTCCGGTGAGTGGTTATACCCAGTCGCAGCGCGAAGTTACGCACCAGCTCCAGGCCCAAAGTGAGCCGTTCGAGAGCATCCCGCCGGCGGGGAATGAGCGGTTCACCCCCGAAGGCAAAGGTCTTTTCCAGGGTCACCGTCACCGGGGTCCGGACCTCGGTGAGCCCCCCATTCAGGGAGACGAACGTGCTTACCTCCTGAAGTGTCGAACGCCCATCGGTATAGATCCCCAGTTGTGAGCTGGCCGTGAGACCCTTGATCATGATGCTCGGCCCGATGCTCGCCCGGTAGGCCGTACCATGGGTCAGGATCGGGTTGCGGTCGGTGGGAAGCCACTCGGCATGAAGCGCGGCCACCCGCATGGCCAGGCCGTAGCTCATCCCGTCTCCCATCCGCTTGATCTCATGAGAGAGGTCTAACGAGCCACCTCGCTCGTCGGCACCATAGAAGCCCTGGACGCGCCCGCTCAGCCGCCCCGTGGCAACCTCGGCCTGGACGTTCCAGACCGTATGGCTCAGCGCCTCCTTCAGGAGAACCAGGCGGTCCCGCCCGGTGACCGAGCGCTTGGTGAAGGCCGTGTTCCACCCACCGGTTATGGCAACCGAGCGCTCGTTGCGCTCCGGGAGCTTCACCGACAGCTCGTGATAGAAATCACGGCAGCTTCCCTTCTGACAGACAACCACCTTCATCGGCTTCTTCAGAACATCGAACAAGCGACCCTTCTCCCGCGGCGCGAAGCGCATACCAGCTACAGAATCGCCGAAGTCGCTGCTCAATCTTGCACTGAGAGTGGATCCCTTGCTCCAGTAGCGATCCAGCCCACCCGGCGATTCGATGGCGATGCTATCGGATTCAGGGCTGGTGACCGTCAGCTCCACCGACCCCCCCGACAGGGCGACGGCCGGTGTCATGGTCAGCTCGACCGGTTCGGGACCGGGGGTGAGGTTGACCGTCGATGTGGAGATGCCACCACAACCCTGGAGGCCCAGCGCTACGCACATTGGCGCAGCGAGGGGGCAGAAAGCTCTACGGAACGATTGACTCATTGAAACCGCCGGTCTTCTTGATCCTACGAGAGCTTTTCCGCCAAGCACGCAAGGCGTGCTCGGCGACAACGACGGACGTTGCGCATGTTGTTGCGCTGTGTCCGATGAGGTTTCGCAAGGAGCGTACCTCGACGAGGCAACTCAATTTTACTGGGATGGCGGTCGGATGGGCGGCCGCCGTAGTTCTTACTATATCCCCGCTTTTCGGAGACCGCTAGGTGATCGGCGCCACGTCTCCGAATGATCTGAAGGTTTACCATGAGTGCCATGAACAAGCTTCGTGAGGCGGAGCCGGTCTCGACCGGATCGGCGGAGCCCTTCGTTCCATCCAACCCCACGTTGCCAAAGCTGCGGGAGGCGGCTCGGACCTGCCGAGGCTGTGACCTCTGGGTGAACGCCACTCAAACTGTCTTTGGGGAGGGACCCAGGCGGGCTGAGGTCATGTTCGTGGGCGAGGTTCCCGGCGATCTGGAGGATCGCGCCGGACATCCCTTTGTAGGTCCGGCGGGGAAGCTGCTCGAGACGGCGATGCTCGAGGCCGGAATCGACCGTACCCGCGTGTATGTGACCAACTCGGTTAAGCACTTCAAGTTTGTCGTGATCGAGCGAGGCCGCCGATTACACAAGAAGCCCGATGCCGGGGAGATCCGCGCCTGCTATCCGTGGCTCCGGGAAGAGATCCGGGTGGTCAAGCCCAGGGTAATTGTCGCCCTCGGCGCCACCGCAGCGCAGGTGCTGCTCGGTAAGCAGTTCCGGGTCACTCAGCAGCGCGGTAAGGCGATGCCAACGGAGATCGCGGAGGCCATCATAGCGACCGTTCATCCATCCTCGGTGTTGCGAGCCCCTGATGCTGAACGAGAGCGAGCGCGGCGGGAGTTTGTGGCCGACCTGAAGCGGGTGGGGGAATACCTGCGGCGACTGGAAGCAAAAGTGGCCGGCTCGCGTTAAGCGAACCGGCCACCAGTGCAGCTCTAATCCGGGTTAGCGGATTACTATGCGAGCTTTCGAACGTTCTCCGCGGCGGGGCCCTTCTGACCCTGCACGACGTCGAACTCCACGCGCTCACCCTCGGCCAGGCTCTTGAATCCTTCAGCCTGGATCGCGGAATGATGGACAAAGCAGTCCTTCTGACCATCCTCGGGGGTGATGAAACCAAACCCCTTGGCGTCGTTGAACCACTTGACCGTGCCAGTGGTGCGCATTGTTCCTACTCCTTGAAAAATGAGTAATCGGAGTCCGGACATGCCACACCGGCCGACTACAGTTGCGCGTGAAATCACCCTTCACGCAGGGTACCGCTGCCATGGCACGTCTGTAATAGAGCGGCAGCAATGAAAAAGAGGTCCAGCCAACAGCGCCGGCCCTCCTGATGTCAGATTGAGCTTCGGCAGCCCGGGTAGGCCCCGATGCTGGCAGCAAGGTACCTTGGTAGCGCCGGAACAGCAACCCCGGCTCGGATGAACTCCACCCAGGGGGCTCAACGTGATCGGTAAGCTGCTGGCGCGACGGGGAATCCTGTCGAAGCGGGAGCAGGAAATCCGGGTCCGCGAGCAGGAGCTGCTCCAGCGTCTGGCAACCGCGCTGGAGCGGTTCGGGTCCGACGTGGCGGCCGAGGATCTGCGCCGCTTTCAGGAGGCCCGGGAGCAGCTCAACGGCCTTTTTCTCCTCGTCATCGCCGGCGAGTTCAACTCCGGAAAGTCCAGCTTCATCAACGCGCTGCTGGGAGAGCGCGTCCTCCCCGAAGGCGTCACGCCCACCACCGACCGGATCAACGTGCTTCGACACGGTCCCGAGGTGTCCGAACAGCTCCGGGAAGCCTACCTCCTCGAGCGAACCCACCCGGCCGAAGTGCTTCGCGAGTTGAACATCGTCGACACGCCGGGAACCAATGCAATCATTCGGCGTCACGAGGAGCTGACCCGCGATTTCGTCCCCCGGTCCGATCTGGTGCTGTTCGTCACCTCAGCCGACCGCCCCTTCACCGAGAGCGAGCGCGGGTTCCTGGAGCAGATCCGGGAATGGGGTAAGAAGATCGTCTTCATCGTCAACAAGATCGACATCCTCATCCGGCCGGAGGAGCGAGACGAGGTCATCCGCTACGTTCGCGACAATGCGACCGCGCTCCTGGGCGAGGCCCCCGAGATCTTCGCCGTGTCGGCCCGGCAAGCTCTGGAGGCACGTGAGCAAGGTCAGGAAGATGGAACCGGCGGACAGCCGGACACGGCCAGTGAAGAGCTGTGGAAGCAGAGCGGATTCGGGGCGGTGGAAGACTACCTGCTGAATACCCTCGACCAGCAGGAGCGGGTCCGGCTCAAGCTGCTCAACCCGCTCAATGTCGGGCTGCGGCTCGCCTCCAAGTACAAGGACGCGGCGTTTGAGCGGCTCAAGCTCCTGACGCACGATGTGGAAGCGATCCAGAACATCGACCAGCAGCTTGCGCTCTTCCATCAGGAGATGCTGCGCGACTTCGAGCCCCGCCTGGCCCGGCTGGATGTCCTGCTCGGCGACATGGAGCGCCGGGGGATGCGGTTCTTCGAGGAAACTATCCGGATCGGCCGGATCAAGAGCCTGATGGACAGCGAGGGAGTGAAGCGCACATTCGAGCGCGAGGTGATCGGGGAGACACCCCGGCAGATCGAGGATGAGGTCAACCGGGTCATCGACTGGATCGTCGAGCGAAATCTCAAGCTCTGGCAGGACATCAGCGGCTATATCGAGCGGCGTCAGCTGACCCGCCACCGGGAAGGGATGATCGGTGACGTGGGCTCGAGCTTCAATTACAACCGCCAGGCTCTTCTGGATTCGATTGGCCGGGTCTCTCGCGAGGTGGTCGGGAGCTACAACCGGGAGGAAGAGTCGCGGACGATCGCCAACGAGATCCAGGGGACCTTCGCCACCACCGCGCTGGCCCAGGCTGGAGCCATTGGACTGGGCACCCTGGTGGTGACGTTGGTCAGCAGTGCCGCCGCAGATGTCACCGGCATCCTCCTGGCCACCGCACTGGCGATCGGGGGGTTCTACGTGATTCCTCGGCGCCGGCGGCAGGCCAAGCTCGACTTCGAGCGGCGCATCAACCAGCTCCGCAATCATCTCAAGGACGTCCTCACCCGCCAGGTGCACCTGGAGCTGGAGCAATCCACCGCCCGGATCAATGAGGCCATAGCCCCATACCGCCGGTTCGTGCAGACCCAGCAGCAGCAGCTCGATGAGGCCCGGAGCGAGCTGGTGACCACCGAGGATGCACTGCTCCGGCTGAGAGCCGACATCGAGAAGCGATAAAAGCCGCCGGACGCTCTTGACGGCAAGCGGCCTAAGTAGTAGCCTAGCATGGCGATACTCACCTCTATCCCCTTGTGACGAACCTCCTCAGCCTTTTCCGTCGCGCTCCCACCGGCGCGGAAAGGCGTATGCAGTCCTCTTCCGCCGGAGGTGCACATGGACGTGCTCGTCGCGCTTGCTCTTAGCATTGGAATCCTGATCGCGGGCTGGACCTACGTTGCATTGGGGGTCGCGGCGCTTCCAGTGTGGGCGGGAATCGTGGCGTGGGGCTGCTTCTTCGCCGCGGGTGGAAAGACGACCGGACTCACCAAGACGATCGCCTCGAACCTCTCCGGCGTGGTGTGGGCGTTTCTCGCCCTGGAGGCTTCGCGTCGGTTCGGCGGGGGCCTACCCATCCTGTCGGTCATGGTTGGGGTGGCGGCCTTCTTCATGGTGCTCCAAGCCAAGATTCCCGTCCTGTCGTTCATCCCAGGCGCCTTCCTCGGCGCAGCGACGGCAGTCAGTGTCGTAGTGGGAGCGGGCACCACGTTCCCGCACCCCTGGGTCAAGACGATCGTGGCGCTGGTGGCGGGAGCCGTGCTCGGCTACGTCTCAGAAATGCTGGCGGGCAGTATCGGTGGCCGGAAACGGGCGGCGTAGCCAGCCGTCAGCTGAACGATACAAAAATCCGGAGCCCGTGGTGGGCTCCGGATTGCATTTCAGGGTGGGCCGCCGTTCTACTGGGCGGCCTGGTCCAGATCTCCCAGCGCCTTGAGCACGGCGTCGGGCTGTTCCTCGTGTACGAATTGCCCCGATCCGGCGACGCTTTCAAGCGCAAAGTCGGGGAGCTTCTCGGCGAGCAGCTCCCGTTCATCGGTCTTGACGCCGCTCGGGTGGGGAACCCCGCCCACCAGCAGACGGACCGGCACGCGAATCTCGTCCAGCTGCTCGCGCAACGACTCGGACTCTTTCGACTTGGACATGCTGCGGTACGCGTCGATGGCGCCGTCCACGTCGGCCGCCTGCCCTGCGGTGTACTCCCGGACCACCTTCTGGGTCACCCAGGTAGTGTCCCCCGAGTTCTTCATCATCTCCTGCCGGACATCGTTCCTCAGCTTGGCTTCGTCGACTGCGAGCTTGGTGAGAAACCCGCCGAAGCGGAATGCCTTCTTCATGCCGGGCGTGGCCGCACTCTCGGCCGGGCCGCCGTCGATCGACAGGATCCCGCGCACCAGATCGGGGTGAGCCAGCGTCAGACGGAGAGTGATCGCGGCGCCGGTGGAGTTGGCGATGAAGAGAGCCTGACGCACGCCGAGGCTGTCCAGCACCTTGCTCACCCGTTCGGCCTGGGCCGTGAACGAGTAGTCGGCGCCGTCGGGATACGAGGACCGGCCATAACCCAGCGGCTCGATCACGATGCAGCGGTAGCCCTGCTTCACCAAGGGACCGACGATTTTCCGGTAGCCGTAGGATCCCCCAAAAATTCCGGGGATGAGGACCACCGGCTCGCCTGATCCAGTGACGGTTGTGCGGAGGATTTCACCCGGGGCAACCTGGATCTCGCGAACCACGGTGCTATCGA
>Ga0190265_10000514_pt1 | contig 27425 bp, 21 predicted proteins | sample Popmic124T_FD_133135 | JGI IMG/M metagenome (GOLD analysis project Ga0190265, IMG submission 133135) | Populus adjacent soil microbial communities from riparian zone of Indian Creek, Utah, USA - 124 T | ecosystem: Environmental > Terrestrial > Soil > Riparian zone | place: USA: Utah | collected...
GGTCGGTGGGCGCAAGGAAAATGCGGCGCTGACCCGCGCCGGCGACGCGGTGGAGAATGCGGTCAAAGCGGTGCTCGCCGCCGGCGCGCCGCTCACCTACGACCTCGCCGGCGAAGAGCGCGCCGCGCCGATGTCGGCCGTCGCGGCCGCGATCATCCGCGAGCTGACGGCAACGCTTAGGGGTTAAATCACTGTTAAGTACGCGCGTTGCCGGTCTGCTCACACACCAGCCTATGCGTGTGTTTCATTGGCTGCGAGTGCGTCGGCGCGCATGCTCGGCATTCTATCCACTCGCATGGGTCGCGCTCACCGCTTGCGCGCCGAAATCCGTCCAATGTCGGCCGCCGCCACCCGCTGTTCAACGTCCGAATCGAGGCGAATCCGCCGAGGAAGAGTACCCACTCGTCAAGGTCGAGCGAGTCAACGCCTGCGATTCAATCCGCGCGCGGTGGGTCTGGAAATCTATCGTTCGAGATCGTACGAGTCGCTGGAGGATTTTCTAGCGCGTCTGCGGTGGACGCCAATCCGTATCAGTCTGCCTTCCAATAAGGAGGAACGCTGGTCGGAAGCGAGAGGGCGGCGCGCAACTCGGCCACCGCCAGGTGAGCGCACCGCATCTCGCAACCGGACGTATGCCCGCGCGGCCAAAGCGCTGACAATGACCAGTGCGATCGACGTGCCCCAGAACGCTCGATCCGGACCGGTCTGCCAAATCGGTGGGCTGGGGTCGTCCCGAGTTGCCACTCACTACGACCACGCGCGAAGAGATCGAAGGCGCTGAGAATGTTACCGCCTGCATGCAAGACCACATCTTGACCCGGTGGCCGGCCCGTTCCACGCTCCGAGAGTGAGCGACGTGACCCTCCTGCGACGATCCGCTGACGACCCTCGAATGTCGGGTTGTGAATTGCGGATGATGCCTCCTCAAGGTAGGTCGTGACGTTCACCCTCATGCCCGTTATCCTCGCGGCCGTGCATTTTCGTTCTCCTACCCGGCGTGCGCCTGCCATCAATCGCGTTCTTTTCGGCGGCGCGGTCGCGCTTTGTCTCGGCGCCACATCGGCTCCGGCGAGCGCGTTCTGTCGGGCCTTGACCTGCACGGTCTGCTTCCCGGACACAATGACGGGCTGTCCCGTGGGAGGTGTCCCCCTTGCCTGGGCTGCACCGTGTGTCAGCTACAGCGTTTATCGGGAAGGTTCTCCGTCGATATCGCATGACCAATTGACGGAGGCGACCGAGGGGGCTTTCCGAGCCTGGCGGGAGACGACGTGCCCAGTCGTCGGCAAGCGGCCCAGCATTGCGGTGACCAACGCGTTCGGCCCCGCCTGGTGCGATCGCGTTGAATACAATTGGGGCCAGGCCAACGCGAACCTCGTCATCATCCGCGACCCCTGGGAGGCCGACAAGAACCTGTTCGCATTGACAACCGTCAGCGTGAACAGGGAAACGGGCGAGATCTACGATGTCGACATCGAGATCAACGGCACGCAGCCGCTGTCCGTCGGCCCCTTGGTACCGGGCCGGTACGATCTCCAATCCCTCCTCACCCACGAGGCAGGTCATTTTCTGGGCCTTGCCCATTCCCCCCGTCCCGGCGCGACGATGTCCCCCACGCAGATGCCCGGAGTCGATGACTTCTACTCTCTCGACACAGACGATATCGCCGGCATTTGCGCGGCTTACCCGCCGGAGCGGAGCGCGCCGGCCTGCGATCCGACGCCGCCGAGAGGCTTCTCGCCCGAATGTGCGCTCGATCCCGCGATGGGTCCCAATTGCTCGCTCGCGCTCGCGCGACGCCGCTCGTCGGCAAGCGCGATGACCGCCTTCCTGCTCGGACTCGGCGTCGCCGTGGCCCGGCTCGTCCCCAGGCGGCGCGGTCAAAAGTTCACGTAGGGACCAAGACCTACCGAGCCATACGAATCGAAGACGCGCGCCGGCGAGTCGGCCCGCCCTTCGAGCGGCTTCATGTGGAAAGCCAGAAGTCCGTATTCCACCGAGAGCCGGACCTCGAGCCAGCGCGTGGCCCTCACGCCGACCGCACCGCGAGCTTCGAGCCCCATGCCCGCAGCGTTCAACGGATAGGGATAGGTGACGTAGTCGATCTCCCGAGGGTTCGGCGGGACGATAGAAAACCCGTGCAGGTAGCTCAAGGCGCCGTAGAACGTGACCGGTCGAACTTCGAGGGCCGCGTCGAAGCCGAATCGAACCATCCGATAGTTGGCCGCCGGCAGTTCGAGGTAGGGGTCGCGCGGAAGCTCCGGGCCGAACGCGAAGGACCATCTCGAGAAGCTTGCCGAAATGCCGAAGACAAAGGGCGTCTGGCTCTCGGGATTGGTGAGGATTCGATACCGCAGGCCGGCGGCGTAGCGCATGAAAGAAGTGTCGACCGGCAGCGCGTTCGCGTCCGCGTCAGCGCCGAGGCGCGTGCTGGAGGATTCAAAGCCGAACGCGCGCGCAAACTGAAGGGTCACGCCAAACCCTCGCAAAAACTTCGACTTCGCGTTGACGAGCGGAAAGAGCTCGGCCTTGAGACCAAGGGACGGATATCCTCTCGCACCGTATTGGCGGAGGTTCGGATGCGTAAACTCCGTATGCCGGAAAACGCGGGCTTCCAATAGCGGCTCGACTCCTACGAGCACGAGCGGCAGGAGGCTGATCCGAGGACGGTTGGCGTCCGTTTCCGGTCCACTATCGGCCGACGCCGCGGATTCGGGGGGCGGCGACGGCGTCGTCGGGCTCGGCGGTGGCGGCGGCGCGGAATCGACGGGCGGAGGCGGCGTCTCAAAGAGGGACGATGGAGGCGGCGACGACGACGTCGGAGAACGAACCGACTCCATTTGCGGGGACCGACTCTTGCGCCCCCCTTTCTTACGCCCCTGGGCGTGCGCGGAGGATGCGGCGAGCAATACCGCCAGCGAAACGATGCCGATGAACCTCGATGACGTCACGATGAACATTCTAAGTGCCGGAGGCCCGGCAAGGATGCAAACCCGGATTGGCAAATATCCGTGATCGAATGCCAGGCCGCCTCCCACCTAGGGACATGCAGCACACCAGATCCGCTATCGCCGCAAAATTCTGCGCGCTTATGCTGCTCGTTCCGGCGTGTAGCGCCGATGAGCCCGCGGAAGGCCCGGAACCGTCGAAAGATGCGGGAGCAGCCGCCGATACCGGTGTCGGCGTGGACGGTCAAAGTGATCGCTCGATCACCGACGCTTCCGTTACGGATCTCACGCTCGATGACCGAACCGTCGTCGATGCACAAGGTGGTGACGCGCAGGCGGATCCACGCAGTGAAACGGGGCCCGACGTTCCGCCATCCGTGCCCGATGCGAGCCGCGACGTGCCTTCGGGTGTGCCGGACACGGGTGGTGACGGTCCGCCGCCCGTGCAGGACGCCGGTCGCGATGGTCCCGCCGTTTCGCCCGACGCCCGTCTCGACGGTGCGCCCCCAAGCATCGATGCGGACAGCGATGCAGGTCCGAACGTCGTCGTTCCCGAGGACACCATTCTCGTCCCACCGGTGCCGCGCGGCACCGTGCTCGGCACCATCACCGGCTATGAGATCAGCTCGGGGTGTCCCATGCCGAGACCCGAATATTGCGAGGCGCCGATCTATTCGACCTACGACCGCAACACCGCCGAATGGTGGGACGTCCTCGTCGACGAGCATCTGCTCTCTCGCGTCAACGTCGTCATGGCGCACGGGCGCGGCTGCTTCGATCCGAACACCGGGCTCGATGGCAACGGCAACATGTGCCCGCGCCACCTATCGAAGCTCGTGGCGGCCATCGACCGCGCGGGCGCCGGCGACGTGTACCGCCTGGGAATGTGGGATGACACCGGCGCTTATCCGGGCGCGCGTAACCATGTCGACAATCTTCCGGGCGGGACCTTGTTCGATCTGGCCGATCGAAACAGCTGGCGCTTCTTCTGGGACTACAACATGAGGATCTGGTTCGACACCATTCCGAGCCGCCTCTGGTACCGGCTCGATGGCCGGCCGGTAGTCGCTTTCTGGAGTCTGGCTGGCGCTTTCTTCAGCAATCAGCAAGGCAATGCCTCGCTCTTGCTGCGCGATCTGCGGGCGAAATTCCAGGCTCGCTACGGCGAAAATCCGCTCTTCATCCTCGATCAGACCTGGCCTCAGCTCGATACCACCATCACCGTCGACGATGGTCAGGGCATGAATGCCTGGTTCGTCCCGCCCGGTAACCATTATACGTACCGCACCTGGAACGGCAGTAGCTGGGGTGCGCTGGTACCGGCTTTCCGCGACCCGCAAACCTTGCCAGGCTGCGGCAGCGCTTGCCGCGAAGTGCTGCGGCGCGACGGACAGGCGCTGCGCGATGCCTTCGCGGCGGGGCTCACCGCCAAGTTCTCGCTGCTCGAGGGCTGGACCGACATCTACGAAAGCGCGGGCTTTTACCGCAGCAGCACATGGCGCTTGCCGAACCTCTACATCAACGTCACGCGTGAATCCGCCGATCCCACACCCGCCACCCTCCGTTTCCAGGCCGAAGGCGCCGACCTCCTCTCGACGCAGACGACTGCCGACGCGGGGACGCGTGTGTACCGAAAAGATGTCGGCAATATCGGCAAGCTCGGCGATGCCACCGGCTGGTACGTGGACTTCACCCAAGCCCCCGGCTGGCTCGAATACAGCGAGGTCACGCTAGGTTGCGGGACGTATCGAATGACGGCGCGCGTCGCCACCAATGCAGAGCGGACCATCCATCTCGAGATCGACGGCACATCGCTCGGCCCAGTCACCGTTGCGGCGACGGGCGGTCCAGCGAGCTATCAGCTGGTCCACCTCGGTGCGGTGAGACTTGCCGCTGGCAAACACGCTCTGCGCCTCGTGGCCGATACCGCCGGCGTCAACGCGGATTGGTTTTTCGTTCGGCGAGCTGCGGGCTGTAACTAGTCGAGGCCTTACCCATTGCCCCCAACGTGACCTCGCTCAGAGCCAGAACCTGATCGCCAGGAAAGGTCCGCCGAGCGGAGTGTGGGCGATCCAGCGCTGGTGCCGGCCAGCGCTGAATTCGAAGGGCCCTTGCACGAGACCGATTCTGCCGTAGAGCCCTGCTGCGAAGGCTTTTCCCAATAGGCCTGCGGACGCTTCGAACGCCGCGAAAACGGGGCGCCCAGGAAACGCGTCGAGTCCCCATGTGACGTCGAATCCGTGCACCCAGCCGAGCGCGTCGCGCAGGTGCTGCGGACCGAAGCCCGACCGAAACTGCAAGGTGGGTGACTCGGCGAATCGCACGGACAGGTGCTCGCGTCCGAACCAGGTGGAGTCGACGCCTTCTTTATCGGGCTCGCGGTAGAGCGACCAGTCGGTGTCGAGCTCGAGACGCATGGGGAATTGCACGCGGGCGTCGAATCCGTGGCGGGTGAGGCGGCCGTCGAACCCTGATTCGGCACCGAAGCGTGCGGCGACGCGTTGTGTGCCGCGGGGTGCGTGCTCTCGCAGCATCATGTCGTCGTCGAGCGAGGCGACATTCAGCAATGGCTCTTCCCGGAGAAAGCCCGGCGCTTCGTCAGCGTAAGGGTAGTCGGCGAATCGAACGCGGTAGGCCGCCTGCCAAGGGCGCCTCTCCTCGAGTGCATAGTTGGGGATAAGCCACGGCGAGAAAACGCCGTACGCGAACATCTGGCCCAAGGCGTGATCCAGCTCGCTGTGGCGTCGTGGAGAAGAGCGGTAGGACGTGTCCGAACCCCTCGACGGCGGGGGCGATGGTGCGTCGCGTCGAACTTGCTGACCGATGTGATCGAGTTTGCCGCCGGCTAGCGTCTGCGGCGTGTGCGCGCTCGTAAGTAGGGCTAGGCTCAGTGCGGCTACACGCTCCGGGAACTTCGCGAAGTGCATGGTCGCTAGTGATCAGAGCAGCCGCCATGCCACGTCGCGCCTTGCATGGCACGACTTCTGCTCAGGACAAGAGCCAGGAGGAAACAATGCCCCTTGACCCCTTGCGTGGTTGCCTTGCTGCCGCTGTCGTCCTCACTTTCGTTCGCGGCGCCGCGGCACAAGGCGCCGCCGATTCCGCAAACGCCCTGACGGCAGCGCCGCAAGCCGGCGATGCCTCTGCGCCCGCCGATTCGCAGCCGCGCCCCACGCTGGTGCCCACGCTCGGCCGGAGAACGCCCGAGCATTTTCAAGCCGGCGAACAATACTACGACTTCTCGCTTCGAGGATTGCGCCTTCGCCTCGACTCGATGAAAGGCGACTCGGCCACGTACGCTCGACTCGATGACGAATTGAGCGGGCTGGAGCGCCGGAGGAACGCGTCGTACGTCCTTCTCGGCACCGCTGTCGTGGCGCCGCTCGTGGGCTGGGGTGTATTCGCGGCCTTGCGATCGCAGCAGTCTTGCCCTCCCATGCCCTCGGCGATGTCGCCGAACTTCGAAGCGGCCAGCAACGCCTGGTTCGAATGCAACCGTGCGCAAAGCGAGTTCGACTTCACTCCCATTGCCATCGGTGCCGGGGTCTCCGTGGCGGCGCTGGTGACCGCGTTGATCGTCGCGCCCAAACGATCGGAAATGCTCGAGTTCGTGAATCTTCACAATCGGCTTACCCGGGAACCGATTCGCTGGCAATTGGGCTACGACCCTGCGCGGCGATCCGCCTTTGCTGGAGCCACGGTCCACTTTTGAGTCGGTGCAGGGCCCGGAGCATGTCGCGGCAGAATGCTGCGCCCCTCCCGGCCGGGCCCCCGTGTTTCGCCTGAACGCCGCATTTTGGTGTGATCCGTGCGGCGGTCTGGTTCGTACGGTCACTTGGGGAGATTCGCCCCGACACAGGAGCTTCGCTCGATGGTGCGAGCCGTGTGACGCTACGTCTCGTCGAGGTACTTCGCCAGCAGTCTCGCGAGCCACCCGCGAAATCGGCGCTCGGCCGCTGGATCCTCGGAGAGCCCAGCGTTCTCGAGCAGCGCGGGCCCCATCACGGCGGCGCCAACCAGGGCCAGCGACGCCAAGACGACGACGTGGGCCGTGTCTTCCCGGGAAGGCGCACGGCGCTTGGCCGCGCTTTTTGCTTTTCGCAATGCATGCGTCGCTTCGACGACGGCGGAGAGCCGCGCATCCCCCTCGATCCGCTGCCCTTCGAGCGCTAGCCACATGACGACGCGCGCTCGCCCGTGGTGCGCGAGGGCATCGTAAACACCGTCGAGCATCGCCGCGACTTGAGCGACGTCGCCCGTGGACTGTGAAATGGTCTCCACGAGGCGCGCGTTGATCGCGGCGAGCGATCGCGAGATCACGGCTTTCACGAGCCCTGCGCGCGTTCCGAAGTGGTGCAACACCGTGGGATGGGATACGCCGGCATCTGCAGCGACCTCTTGCAGCCTTATCCCCGAGGGCCCCGCGAGGACAAGGTGACGTTCCGCGGCATCGAGGATAGCTGCACGCGCGGAGGCAGCATCGCGACGGCGCCGCGGTTTCGCGCCACCTTCGCGGCCTGCCGGCCCCCCTCGAGACGAGGGAGCGGGGGGGGAGGCCATAGTGCGATGCCCGGAGCCAAAGGGCGCACTTGTGCGAGAGCGGGAACTGCTCGATTTCACGGGAGAACGCCGCGGCGAAGTGGGACGGGCGGACGGGGGTTTCGCGGGGCGGGCCACGACGCAGCATCTCTTGTCTCGTTGGCATCGACAAGACTGACGTCCACTATTGACAATTTTGTAGGTAGTGGCCACGCTCAAGATCGAAGCAAGGGAGGTTTTCGTGGGCTCGACGTACGCTCAATTTGCACCCCGCCGCGCCCTACGCGCTGCCCGCACCCTGGTCGCCGATCCTGACGATCTGCCGCAAGTCTTCACCATCATCGAGTCCCTGTCGGGCAACACCCTCTATCGCATCTGGAAGCGACTGACCAAGACCGAGCAGGGCCGCCGCATCCTGGCGGAGCGGCCGGACATCGTCACCCGGCTCGAGGATCGTGCGGCGCTCGCCCGGCTTCCGGAAGGGAGCCTCGGACGCGCCTACCTCGCGTTCGTCGAACGAGAGAAGATTTCACCCGAAGGTATCCGCGAAGCGGGAAAAAAGGGGATGACCAACGAGGTCCCTCTTTCGGATCCTTACGACTACGTGCACTCGCGCATGCGCGATACGCACGATCTCTGGCACGCCGCGGTCGGCTATCACGGTGACGTGCTCGGAGAAACGGCGCTTCTCGCCTTTACCTTTGCCCAAACGCGCAATCCCGCCATCGCGCTCATCATCGGCATCGGCCTTTTGAAAACGATCGGCGCGCCGGAGGCTCGAGCCGTCATCCTCGACGGCTATCGACGCGGGCGCGCCGCCGCGTGGCTCCCGAATCAGGAGTGGGAAACGCTGCTGGCGCTCCCGCTTTCGGAAGTACGAGGCCGTTTGCATCTCGAAGCAGCGCCCGTCTATACGCAGATTCGAAGCGCCGAGCTCAAAGCACAGCGCGTCATCGCGTAAGAACGCGACGGGCGCCGGCGCCCCTTTCAGCGCCTGCTCGCGGCGACTGCTCGCGCACTTGCCTGCGCGACCGAAAACGAGTTGCGCAGCTCGACGGGCGAAAGATGGTGGCGACTGCCGCTAGTCTTGCGACGCTCGCTCCTCGCGACTAATGCTTGCCTCGTGACAGCGTCTGGGGGGAGCGAGATGCCGAGCTACACAGGTACCGAGTCCGCGGCGCCGCAAGAGAAGGGCCCATCTCACCTTTTCGCGGGGCCCGGTGAGATGCGAGCGCTCTGCCGTGCGTTCGACTGGTCCACCACGGCGCTCGGAACCGTCGAACGGTGGCCGCAAAGCCTGCGCACGGCCGTTCAGATCGTGCTCGCCGCGCGGCTCCCCATGCTGCTCGTTTGGTGGCCGGATCTGAATTCGATTTACAACGACGGCTACCGCGACATCATCCGGTCGAGGCATCCGGCGGCGCTCGGTCAGCCCGTGCTCGAGTTCTGGCCCGAGTACCGGGAGCTCAACGAGCACGTCTACGCGCAGGTTCGCGCCGGTGAGTCCGTCTCGTTCGACGACGCGCTCATCCCCATCGAACGCTCGCCCGGCGTGGTCGCGCAGGCGTGGTTCCAGCTCTGCTACTCGCCCGTGCGTGACGAATCAGGGGCGGTGGGCGGCGTCCTCGTCGTGGTGGTCGAGACGACGGAGCGCAAGCAGGCGGAAGAGCGCCAAGCCTTTCTCCTGAAGCTGGCGGATCGGTTGCGCGCGCTCCAGGATCCGATCGCGATCCAACAAGCGGCGTGCTGCCTCCTCGGTGAGTATCTCGGCGTGAATCGCAGCATGTACGTCGACATCGAAGGCGAGGACTTCATCGTGCGGTCGGGTTACCTAAGCGGGGCAGCTCCGCTGCCGGCCGGACGAAATCCAATCTCTGCATTCGGCGCGTCGCTGCTGGAGGCATGCCTTCGTGGTGAAAGCATCGTGATCGACGACGTCACGGCGGATCCGCGCATCACCCCCGCGGAGCTCGCAGCCCATCGCGCGGCCGAGATCGGCGCTGGCGCCGCGGTGATGCTCGTCAAGGGCGGACGGCTCGTAGGCGCGTTCGGCTTTACCCAGGCAACACCGCGCCGCTGGACGCAGGCCGAGCTCGAGCTGCTGCGCGAAGTCGGCGACCGCACCTGGGTCGCGGCGCAGCGGGCGCAAGCCGAAGCCGCGCTGCGCGTCTCCGAGGAACAGATGCGGCTCGCGATGGAAGCCGCCACCATGGTCCACTGGACGGTCGACGTCGCGACGGGTCGCACCTCTTGGTCGGCGAACTACGCCGAGGTGCTGGGATTTGCGCCGGAAACGACCCCCCTCACCGTCATGGACCGGATACGCGCCAAAACCCATCCCGACGACGAGGCGCGGCTCGTCGAGGCGATAAGCAGGACGATGCGTGGTGAAGGCGACATGCACGTCGAGTATCGCATGCGCGTTCCGCATACGGACGATGTGATCTGGATCGAGGTCCACGGCACTCGGGTCGTCGATCCGACGACGGGAGCGGCACGCATCGTAGGCGTCGCTCAGAACATCAACCAGCGCAAACGCGCCGAGCAGGCGCTGCGCGAGGCGGAGGCCGGACAGGCGTTCCTCCTCGAGCTCGCCGATCGCCTACGAGCGCCCACCGACCCGCGTGCGATCATGAACACCGCAGCGGAGATGCTCGGGCGCCACCTGGCGGTGTCAACGCTCGTTTACCGGCTTTTCGAAGCAGATGGGGACACGTCGGAAAGGGCGGCAACATACAGCGACGCGGGGCCGGCCAGCGTGGAGGGAAGCTTTCGAATTCGCATGTCCGAGGGAGCGCCCGGCTGGGCCCGGTCGATGCGGGCCGGACAGGAGATCTTTGCGGAGGACGTCGAGAAGAACCCCCTCCTCGCCCTCAACGATCCGCGGCCGGCGACGGTCAGGGCCTGCGCGGGCATCCCCCTCATCAAGGAAGGTCGACTCGTCGCGGTGCTCGCGATTACTCATCGCGAGCCGCGGCGATGGAGCGATGCCGACAGACAGCTCTGCCGGGAGGTTGCCGAGCGCACTTGGGCGGCAGCGGAACGCGCCCGCGCCGAAGCCGCCCTGCGCGTGTCGGAAGAACAGTTGCGACACGCCATGACGCTGCGCGACGAGTTTCTCGCGATCGTCGGCCACGAGCTGCGCACGCCCCTCTCCGCCATCCTGATCTGGGCCAAAATGCTGCGTGCGGGTGCCGTCAAAACTGCCGATCAGATCCAAGCGCTTTCGGTCATCGAAGAGAGCGCGCTCGCGCAGCGACAGCTCATCAATGACCTTCTCGACGTGTCGGCCATGGTCTCGGGAAAACTGCGCATGCAAATAGAGGAGGCCGAGCTCGGTCCCGTGCTCGCGGCAGGACTCCAGGCGGTGCGTCCCATGGCGGAAGCGAAGCGCGTTGCCTTGACCGTCGAGGTCGGCGACGTACCCGTGTGGGCCCGCATTGACCGAGCGCGTCTCCAGCAGGTCGTCTGGAACCTCGCCAACAACGCAGTGAAGTTCACCCCCGCCGGCGGCAAGGTGACGGTGCGCCTCCGCCAGCTCGATTCCGCCGTGCGGATCGAAATCGAAGACACCGGCCGCGGCATTGCACCAATCTTCTTGCCGCACGTCTTCGAGCGCTTCCGTCAGGCGGATTCAAGCACCACCCGCGCGCAAGGTGGCCTCGGACTCGGACTTGCGATCGGGCGCCAACTCGTCGAGCTCCACGGCGGCACCATCGAAGCGCACAGCGCCGGCGAAGGCCAAGGCGCAACCTTCGTCATCGAGCTCCCCCGCCTCGAGCTCAAGGCACCCGCCCCCGGCGCACCCCCCAGCGAAAGACGGCCAACCGCATCGCCCACCCCGTTCGTACCCCAGCCCGTCCTCACCGGCGTGCGAGTTCTATTCGCGGAAGACGAAGCGCACACACGATCGGTCGTGCAGTGGCTGCTCGAGCAGTGCGGCGCCAACGTCACCCCCGCCGCGTCCGCCGCCGAAGCACTCTCCGCCTTGGATGCACCCGGCGACCAACCCCGCTTCGACGTACTCGTCAGCGACGTCGGCCTCCCGGAGAAGGACGGCTACGAACTGTTGGCCGACGTGCGGCGACGTGGAGCGGGGGTGGCGCTGCCAGCGCTAGCGCTGACAGCGTATGCGCGCGAGGAGGATAAATTGCGCGCGCTGGGGGCGGGATTTGATGCGTATTTGGCGAAGCCGGTGGAACCGCGGGTGCTCGTGGAGACGATTGTTGCGATGATGGCGCGTAGGGAGCGGCGCGCGGCGCGACCGTGTTCAACTACTTGATGATCGTTCGGCAGCCGAGCACGATGTCGATGCGCGCCGTCGGATCGCTCTTCACCTTGGCGCAGGTGGGGCCGCAAAGAATGATCTTCGACTCGTTGTCGGCGTATTGCCAACCGTCCGCCCCTTGATCGCAGAGCGCGGTGTTGTCCTGGAGGATGGGCACCGGTTCCCCCCCGCCGGGTGTGAAGTTGACGTTGACCTTGGTGCGATCGACCGGAACACCGGCTGGTCCGGTGGGGACGTCGAAGGTGCAGGTGAGCGCCTTGCCGGTGATCGTGGCCAGCGCTTTGCGAAGGTCGCCGGCGAAGTCTTGCGATGTGGTCATGTCGAAGTGGCAATCGCCGACGTCTTTGGTGCCGGCGTGATCGCAGGTGGCGCTGCTCGCCGTCCCTCCGGCGAAAGCAATTTGAGAGAGTAGGCCGCGAGCGCCTTCGCTTCCCGGCGCGCCGATGGAGAAGGTGCGAATGCCGACCAAGAGGGCGTTCGGCACCTGCGTCGACACGAGGCCGGAGATGTCGGCGGGCGTACAGCTCTCCGATCCGTCGGTCAAGAGCACCAAGTAGTCGCCTCCCGGCTCGAAGAGCTGCTGGTGCAGATGCTTGTAGCCAAGGATGGTCGCGCCCACGATGGGCGTGCCGCCGCCGGGTACCATGGCGTCGAGACTTGCTCCGAGCGCGGCGACCTGCGCGGGATCGATGCGTTTGACGGCGACGCTCGGTGCCGACTGGACTCCGCACTCGTCATCGTTGCTGAAGTACGAAATGCCTGCGCCTGCCGTCGGCGGGAGCGCGGCGAAAGCGGACTTGAGCGCGTCGCGGATGATCTCCCATTTGCTCGGTTTGGTCGCATCGACGCGGGCGGGCTTCGCTTCACAGTCGCTCGAGCTGGTGATGGGCGGCAGGTTGCAGTTCATGCTGCCGCTGCGATCGATCACGAACAGCAGGTTGGCCGGCAAAAGGTCGGCCTTGATCGTCGACGACGCGCATCCACCGGCGTCGCTTGGCGTGCCCGCGTCTCTGCCCGGATCGATGATCCCGGTCCCCGCCACGCCACCGGTGCCGGCTCCCGCCGTTCCCCCCGCTCCTCCTCCGCCGCTTCCACCGGTTCCGCCCGTTCCGCCGGTGTGGCTGGCGTCCGGCGACGATCCGGGCGGCCTCGTAGGGGCATCCTCGGAGGAGCACGACGTGAACAGGCCGAGCGCCATGCCGATACCGGCGACCGAATGCCGCGCTCGACTCGCTCGGCAACGGCGACCTGCTGTGCGCCGCAACCGGTGCTTCATTGACCGCCCTCGCCGACATCCACCTGGGGGGCATCTCCGATCGGGCCATCTCCGATCGCCGCGTCGGCCGAGCCAACCCAGTTGGCGGACCATGCGCCCGTGCCGCCGTAGATCGGAGTGGGTTCCTTGACATCCCACGTACCGTTGATGAAGGCGGCTGCGACCTTGTCATAGTCGCCGAGAAAAGGCCCCTCGAAGGCGAAGTTAGCGCCGAGCACGATGTAATTGCCGTTTTTGAGCGCAGTCGTCGGGTCGAGCTTCGATGTCTTGCAATTGAGCTTGCCGACGAGGTCCGCGGAAAATGGAAAGATCAAATTAGCGAGCCCGGAGAGCTTGCCGTTGGTGATCTCGAAAATCTCCCCGTTGGCGGATTGAATGAGCGTGAGATCGATGTCGCCAGCGACGGGGATGGGCAGCGGGATGATGGCCGCAGACGATGCGTACGTTCCGGTGAAGGTGCCTTGGTAGCGGCCAGCCTTGCACTTGAGTCCTGGCACGGTCTCCGGCCAGCCGAAGGTGATGTCCGGCTTGCTGGCATCGATGGAGCCTGCGTCGCTCGTTCCAGTGCCGCCGGCGCCTGCACCGCTCGCACCGGCGCCGCCTTGTCCTCCCGTGCTCCCGCCTGTACCCGTGCCCGTGGCGGTGCCGCCCGTTCCCCCCGAGGTGCCGCTGCCACCGGTGGCACCGGACCCGGTCGACGTCGCGGGCACCCCGCCTGCGCCGCCGCGGTTTGCTGGCGGCGGTGATGTCGAAGGTTCGCTGCAAGCGACGAGTAGAAATGTGCACGCGGAAACGAAAGACCCAATCCGCATTCCGCGTCTCCTTTTAGAGTTTTGTATGGCGCGCGGAAGAGGAGCGCGCAGCCTTTTTACCCTCGGTCGGTGACATCTGACAAGCCGACTCGTCAAAGGTCCGATCGTGGTTTCACGGCTGTGTGCTCGCTGAGCTCGTGAAGGATCAGCTGGCGCGGTCGAAAGGATCAGCTGGCGCGGTCGAGAGGAGGCGTTATTGGGCCAGGTGCGCGTGATCGGACGCAGCGGCCCCTGACGCAACGGCGTCAGAGATCGCGGTCGGGCCGAGAAGCACGGAAATGGCTTGCAAAAGGCTCGGCACGACGAGGGCGTCGTGCGGCCAGCGACCGGTGGCATTGACATGCTCGAACCAATCGTTGCCGGGCGGATATTCCTGTCGAACGAGCCCGAAGCCAATGGCGAAGTCGACAACCTTCCGATGCCAGATGACCGATTGCCAATACGTGGCGATTCGCGTCGAGTCGCTGGCCCGGGCCAGCGCTTGACCGACCTCCGCGTCGAGGCACGTATCGAGCGCGACGAGGCCGATCGGTCGAATGGCGCCGCGGTCGGCGGCGATCTTGAGAAGGCCGCCCTCCAGGTTGCATCCGGCACCACTATGTCCGGCCACGATGACCTGATCGCGCGCAATCCGCGCTCGGCCGGCGACAGCGCGCTCCGCGGCCGTGACGAATTCGTCGAGATCGAGGCCGGTCCACAACATCGCGGGCCACAGGGCATCGCGCGTTTGGCTCGGCGCCGCGAGAACCGCGGGGGGTAGATCGCCTCGCGCGATCCACGTATCGAGCCTCGCCCTCAAGTCAGCCGGCCCCGATCCGAGCCACATGTGAAGTCGATTGCGGCGGTTCACGCCGTGCAGGAACACCACGAGCGGCACGGGGGCGTCGGCGGTCACTTGCTTGGGTATGTATGCGCGCCCGCCGCCGTGCTGGCGCGGGTTGAGGTACTCCTCGTCGTGGAATGCGAAGTCGATCGTTTTACCGGCGCGCGCGTTCGACGAGAGCAACAACGCCGAAACGACGATCGCGAGCGGAGGGATGACCCTTGCAACGACGCGTCGCTCCATTGCGTCACCCTAACATGCTCGATTCGTTCGTGCACAGCGCGACCGCGCTTCACCCTTCCCTTCGCCGCCGTAGGGTCGTCGACCAATCTCGAACGACGGACGTCGTGGAATCGTCTGCATAGACGCTATACCAACCCTGCATTTCATGGGGCGGGTCACCGGTCAGCGGATCCCCCGGCCGCCACAGCTGCCCGGGCCGAGCTGGAAGGGAAGAACCGGCCCAGGACCACGGGGCGATCCCAGCGATCGTCGTCGTGTCCAGCATGCCTTGCACGAGCGCGTAGAGGCTCGCGAAGTATCGGTCCCGAAGGGTGGTCGGGTTTTGGGGACCGTAGGCGGCTTCATCGCGCGGGAAACCGAATTCTTCGAGCAGCAGGGGTTTGCCGAGCACGTTGGCCAGCTCGGCGTGATGGCGGAGGTAGCGTTCTGCCCGATGGAGAGACGAAGGCAGATCGGCGCCGAGAGATTCAGGCCGCGCCCACCCCCAATTCTGCGCCCAGATATGACATGTGACGAGATCGATGTGGGGGCTCTCGTGATTGCGAAGCACGTCGAGCCCCGCCTTCTCGGGATCCGGCGTCTCACCCTCACTGCCCGTCGTCACCAACTGCTCGGGGGAGAGGGACTTGATGAGGCCAGCCGTTTCATGAATCCAAGTCGTCAACGCCGCGGCGTTGTGCTTACCTCGAGGCTCGTTGGAAAGTTCCCAGATCACGACCGGACTCTCACGGAACGGCGGGATGAAGAAGCGGAGGAAGTCGCGAAACATTCCCTTCGCATGGTCATCGATGAAAAATTGGGCCGCGTAGCGTTCGAACGATTCGGAGCTGCCGCCTTCGGTGGGCGACGGATAAGGGATGGGGCCGTGTCCGCTCCAGCTCACGTATTGACTCATCCCACCGGACCATTGCCAAAAATTGTTGAGCACGACGATGGCATACATGTCGCGCTTCTCGAGCTCATCGACCAACCGCTTGAGCCCCGTGACCCACCGCTGGTCATACCGGCCCGGTTCGCGCTGAAACGAGGGCACGATCCGCCACGGCTCGGTATCCGGCCCTTCCGTGGCACCCATGACACGAATCAGATTGATGCCGCACGCCGCAAGCACATCGAGGTCGGCGGTCAAGGCGTTCCACCCGCTGCCGCTCGTCTCGGCCGCCAAAGCGACCGCTGACCAGTAGTTGAAGCCCGAGAGGAAGAGAGGCTTGTCGTCGCGGATTATTTTTCCACCACTCGTTGCGAGCCGCATTCAAGAAGTCTTTCGTTGGACGTCAATACTCTCACGCCGTTCGAATTTAGGAAGCAGTGCCTGTCGACTTCAACCCCCACCGGAGAAGGTCTTTTCCACTAAGCTTCAGCCGCGAAGTGCCGGCAGGTCACCGATGTCGTTTTGCCTCCCATGCGAGAGCGCCTTTACGAGCCGGATCCAGGAGGATACGCTCGAAGATCGACCATGCATCCCACCCGGCATGGAGGTGCTCGCCGTTGCGCTGCACTTTTCGCGACACTGGCCGCGCTGGCAGCGTGCGGGTCGTCGGAAAGCGGGACTCCCGGTCAAGCGGACGTGGGGGATTTGCCGGACGTCTGCACGGGTCTCGGCCCCTCCGCGGGAGCGCCGATACCTGTGGGCGGATGCTGGCTTTCGGCCGGTGGCTCGCGGACATGTCTGCGGCGGGAGGATGGGTCGGTCGCCTGCTTCGGTAGCACCATGTACAGCGGAAACACGCCGGGCCAGACACCGGTCGTCATCGACTCGCTCGGCACCGCCGTCCACCAAGTCGTCGCTGGACCCAACCACTCGTGCGTCATTCACTCGAGCGGCGCCGTATCGTGTTGGGGCGCCAATGACAAGGGACAACTCGGGTCCGGTATGGCAACCGAGTCGCCATCCACGACAACCGTCGACCTCGTGAATCCCTGCGGGCCGGCTCGCGCCCTCGCGCTCGGCTTCCGTTATACATGCGCCGCGCTTCTGGACGGATCGGTGCGCTGCTGGGGCATGAACTATCGCGGCTCGCTTGGAGATCCATCGACGACCGACTACTTCAAACCGACGCCCGTGCGTGTGCGAAACCTGGGCAGCAAGGCTGTCGCTCTCGCGGCCGCCAACCACACCACTTGTGCGGTGATCGACGACGGCGCAGTACGGTGCTGGGGCTACAACAAGCAGGGCCAGGTGGGCAGCGGCTCCATGGCGGAAGAAGTGCTTCGAGCCGAGCGCGTGGCGCTCGACCGCGCGGCCATCAGTGTGGTGGCCGGGCGCGACTTCGTCTGCGCGCTCGCGTCGGACAGGACCGTTTGGTGTTGGGGCAGCGGCACGAGTTACGCGGAGGGCCAGCAAGTCCCGCCCGTTTGCAAGACAGACTCGAGCCAGAATGACGAGCCCTGCACCCGCACGCCCCTCCAGGTTCCTGGACTAGCGGACGTCGAAGAAATCGCAGCTGGCACGTTCACGGTCTGCGCCCGTACGTCCACCGGCGAGCTCTTTTGCTGGGGGCAAGTCCGCCTGGGAACGATGAGCACCGCGATGACGCCCATCCGCGTGCCGCTTCCGTCCCCCATCGCGCCTGGCATCGCCCTCGGCGAGAATCACTTGTGCGTTCGAACGACGACCGGTGAGGTTTATTGTTGGGGAGACAGCAAGGAGGGGCAGGTCGGGGTGGCCGGGAGCTTCGTGTGCACGTGTGTCCAGCAACCGACGCTCGTGCCGATGCTGGCGTGCGCACCACCTTCTCCCTGACGCTGCAGCCCGCCACTGATCAGTCGAGCTCGAGCTCGCCTAGCGGTCCCTATTGGATGTTGGTGGTCTTCGTCCCCCGCGTTTGCAGCAAAAATGGCCTCCATCGTTCGTCCCCTTCCAGAAACACCTTTTGGAAGGCCAGCGCCGTTTCTCCCGAATTGCCGCCACCCGCGTCTGCGGGATTGAACCAGCTGAAATGATTTGCTCCTGCAATGCTCACCATCATCTTGGGCGTGTTCCCGGTGATCGCGGGGTAGACGCTCTCTGACATGCTGCACGGTGCGACCGTATCGGAAGAACCACACAACAAGAGCGTGGGCACCTTGACACCGGCGCCATTTCCTCCCCAAGCGGCGAGGCCTATCGAGGTTCTCAGCGTCGAATCGGTGATCGAAGCGAGGGTTGTACCACCGCCTCCCATCGAATAACCGGAGGTTCCGTACCGACCGGCCAGCTTGCCGTTGAGCGGGCTGCCGCTCTTGGTATTCTCTCCCTTCAGCTGTGTGATGGCGCCCAGCAATTTGGTTGCGCGAATGTCGGGCCCGTCGGTGCCCAACGTATTGGTGACGATCGTCACGATTCCATGCGACGCGTAGAACGGCCCCCAGGGTGCCATCTCGGGTCCTGAATTCGTGAAGCCTGGGCAAATGGAAACGCCCGCAAACGGAGGCTCCGCATCGGTCGGATAGTGGACCGTTCCCGCCGCCAACGTGAAAGTGGCGGTCTTGAACGGCCCGGCCTTGGACGTTAAACCCGTCGGAGCCGGTCCATGACATAGACAATCGCCGCTGGGACAGCAGGTCCCTTTACCGCCGCCACCGTCCATACCGCCGGTTCCAGCCGTACCGCTGGTTCCAGCCGTACCGCCCGCATCCGCGGGACCCATGCCGCCGGCACCGCCACCTCCAACGCCGCCAGCACCGGCCGCACCGCTACCGCCGGCACCGCCAACCCCAACGCCTCCCGCACCGGCTGCACCGCCAAGACTGCCGCCCGCACCAGCGCGACCCGCTCCGCCGAAGCCGCTACCCGCAAAGCCGCCTGCGCCAGCCGCGCCAGCCGCGCCAGCCGCGCCAGCCGTGGCCGCCCCGCCGAATCCGCTACCGCTCGCGCCGCCCATACCACCCATAGAGCCAGCCGCACCACCCTTGCCGGCCCCCGGATCGAAGCCGCCCGTTGCGCCCGCGCCCGAACCGCCGACGCCGCGCGCCCCGCCTGGGCCGCCATCCTCCTCCGATAGACCACCGCATGCGGTCAACAGAAGGAGACCGCCCAAGAGTCGACGCACCTGGAAACCCATGGCCAACCTCCAATACAGCGAACTCCAATACTTCGGAGACGTTGTTCGTTGGTCGGAGCATGCATCAAGGTGCACTAACTCTTGGCGCCAAATCGGTTCACCATTCCCGCCATCTCACGCGCAGCTGACGGCCACTCGAAGAAGACGTTCCGCTGAACGGCGCTCGCAACCGATCACAGCGCTCGTACCCGATCGGATTTCTTCGCGCGATCAGCCGAACTTGATCTCGAGGCGCTTCAGCGATTCTGGGTCGGCGAAGATTTCGATCTCCGCCACCTTCCCTCCCACCACCGTGAACGCAAACACCGCTCGAGGTGTACCGCCGGGCGCCCACGCGGCGCCCGCGGCACCGTCGATGATTGCGAGGCGCGCTCCTCGCGCGCCGCCGGCGAGTATTTTGGCGACCGCTTCGGCTCCGCGGGTCACGCCGGAGAGCTTGGGAGAGCCCTGCCCGCGGTTCGCCTCGGCGGTGGCGATCGCCGCCCGGTCGGCGTGCAGCACGACGTCGGGGTCGAGCACCGCGAGCAGCCGGTCGAAGTCGCCTTCGCGCGACGCGAGGAGGAAGGCGCTCACGACGTCGCGCTGCCGCTCGACGTCGTCGTCGGGGACGGTGGCCCCTTGAATCCGTCGGCGCGCGCGGCTCGCCAGTTGCCGCGCTGCGACGACCGAGCGCCCCACGATCGGTGCGACTTCTTCGAATGACATTCCGAACAGGTCGTGAAGCACGAACGCGACGCGCTCCGTCGGTGCCAGCGTATCGAGCAGCACGAGGAGCGCCGGCCCTATCGCGTCGGCGAGCAGCAGCTCGCGCTCGGGATCGCTCGTGCCCTCGCCGTCCTGCGCCAAGTCGGGGCCCGGCGCATCGAGCGCCTGCTCGCGACGCGACTTGCGTGATCGAAGCATGTCGAGACACGCGCGGGCGACGACGGTCGTGAGCCAACCGCCCAGGTTCTCGACCTCGCCCGAATCTGCGCGCGACAACTTCAGCCATGCCTCTTGAACGGCGTCGTCCGCCTCGGGGGCCGAACCCAACATCCGGTACGCAACCGACCGCAGCTTTTCGCGGTGCGCTTCGAACTGTTCGGCAATCCAGTTTTTTTCATTCATCGGTCACATTCTCTCCGTGGGGTCCGTCACTCCTATGACGACGCAACATCCAACCATGTGACAAGGAGACGACCATGCCTGCACGTATGAAGAACCTAGCCGCTTTGGTTCCCGATGCCCTTCCCGCCATTCACACCTTGATCAAGGCAGCGCACTCTGCCGGAGTGCCGAGGCAAGTGCTCGAGCTCGTCCACTTGCGGGTGAGCCAGCTGAACGGTTGTAGCCCATGCGTCGACGGAGGCGCTCGTTCCGCGCGCAAGGCGGGTATGAGCGACGAGCGGCTCTTCGCCGTAGCCGCTTGGCGCGAGACGCCCTATTTCAGCGAGGCAGAGCGGTCCGCGCTCGAGCTCGCAGAGGCGGCGACGCGCCTCTCCGACCGCGCCGACCCGGTCCCGGATGCGGTATGGAACGGCGTCGCGGTGCACTTCGACGAAAAGCAGCTCGCCGCGCTGGTGCTGTGGATCGCGACGACCAATTTTTTCAATCGGATCAATACGGCGACGAGGCAACAGGCGCCGCAGAACTGGACCTGAGGCGCACCGAAGCGGAGCTACACTTGTTTGGAAGGTCCTGAGCCGTGCCGCATTTACCATTGGCTGCGGTGTCGCAGGATTCGTACTGAGCTCGTGCAGGAAGACGGCTTCGTGGATCGTGCCGAACGAGCAAGCGCGCGTGCCTCCCGCGCCTAGCGCGTCGACCGCATTTGCGGCCACGATGGCAGCGCGGGGTGACGCCGGCGAAGTCTCGTCGCGTTCGCCGGACGAACCCTTTCCCCCTCCGCCGTGACCTTTCCACGATTGCGTCTGCTGTGGCGCAAGATCGGCAAGCACACGTGGCCGCGACTGCCGCCGGCCGCGGAGCAGGCACGCACTGCGCGCGTTCCTCGGGCCCTTCGCTGGGGTCCCCCGCCGTAGCCGGACAGGCCGCGATCGCATTTCGCCGTCGCCGAAAAGCGCGTGGCGCAACTGCCGCACCTGCAGTGTGCCAACTGTGTCACCACCCGCGCGTTGGTTCGGCGGAGCGCCATTCGCGTGCGGCTCGAAATCTCGTGGACAACTCGATAGATGGCCGCACGTTGGCCTTTTGCTTCGAGCAGGCATCCAAGTTGCTTTGCCCACATCGGCCAGAGCTTTTCGCAATGTACAGGCAGGAGCACTTGTCGAAGGTTCAACAACTGCTCACGCGATTGGCCAAAGGGAACACAATTATCTGGCCGTGCATGCGCTCTCGGTAGGAGCGCCGAAAAGAGTGGCTGTTAAGTCGAGGGAGAACTCATGACGAGAGCTGTTTGGGTCGGATGCGCGCTGGTGGGCTTTTCGGTGACGGCGTGCGGGGGATCGGATTCTTTAGACACCTCGATGGACCCTGACCGGACCCCCGGCACGACTGGCAGTGGCGGATCGGGAGCGACATCGACCGGCGGTGCCGGCTTTGGCGGGAGAGGTGGCTCGTCACCTCCATTGACCGGCAGTGGTGGGTTTGGTGGTAGCGCCGGTTTTCGCGATGGTGGTTTCGGCGGCAGCGTCGGGAAGCCCCCCCCTATCGACGCCGGCACCTACACCGAAGCCGTCGTGGAATCCGAAGATTCACCGCCTCCTCTCGCCGGCGGGACGCTCGCCATCATCGGCGGCGGCGCGCGCGCCGCCGCGTCCGACCCCGATCGCGATCAAGTCGTGACCGTCAATCTCGATGCCATGTCGATCGTGTCGACCGCGGAGCTGGCGCGGGGCGACGAACCGGGTCGGCTCGTCGAAGACGCCGGCGGCCGCGTGCACGTTGCGCTTCGCGGCGGCCGCGCCGTGTCCGTCATCGATCCGAACAATGGAACCGTGTTGGGACGGCTTCCCATTTGCCATCAACCGCGAGGCCTTGCGTACGACGCCGCCCGCGACGCGATCCATGTCGCGTGCGCGGGAGGAGAGCTCGTGAGTTATGCAGCCTCGACCGGCGCGCCGCTTCGCAAGCTCCGCCTCGAACGCGATCTACGCGACGTCGTCGTCGACGGCGAACGGCTGCTCGTCAGCCGATTCCGCGCCGCCGAGCTTCTCGTCGTCGAATCAAACGGCACCGTATCGGGCAAGCTTCGCCCGCCGGCGCCTCCGCCCGCCATTCCGGCTCCTGGCGTGCCGCCCATTCCAGCCCTCTCGGCCGTGGCGTGGCGGACGGTCGCATCGCCCGATGGTGGGGCGCTCATGGTCTACCAGCTGCTCAAGGCCGGGAACGTGCAGACGACGCCGGGCGGCTATGGCGGCGGCTCCTGTGGCGGCATCATCAGCACGTCCGTTGCTCACCTGCGCGTGGACGGCTCCGGGATCGTCGTTGACGATGTCGGTGCCGTGCTTCCCGTCGATCTTTCAACGACCAATTCGCGCGCGTTCGCGGTGGCATCGGCCGCATGGACGCCAAAGCCGGTCAACTTCAGGCTGCAACCGTTTGTTTACGTGCCCACCCCTCCTCTCCCCACGAATCCAGCATCGCGCGTGTCATTTTGCGGGGCGCCGCCCATTACGTTGCCTCCTCCGCCGCCGCCCGACGGCGGCGTCGTTACGCCGGAAGGCGGCAGCCGTGCGGCCGATGGCGGGGTGGCTCCTCCGCGCGACGCCGGGCCCCCTTCCATCATCCCGGGTGCGCCCGGGCGCGTCGTGGCACTCGGTTTCCGATCCAACTCCGAGTTGATTTTGCAAACGCGCGAACCCAACGCAATCGTTTTCGGACAGCGCGTGCTGGAGCTGCCCGGACGAAGCCGCAAGCACACGGGCTACGAGCTATTTCATTTGTCGACGGTCGGCGGCATCGCGTGTGCGTCTTGTCACCCGGAAGGGCACGAGGACGGTCAGGTTTGGACCTTCGCGGGCTTCGGACCACGGCGCACCCAGTCGATCAACGGCGGGATCAGCGGCACCGAGCCGTTTCACTGGAACGGCGACATGAACGACTTCGCGAAGCTCGCCCACGATGTCTTCAATAGCCGCATGAGTGGACCTTCTCTCAGTGAACAACATGTGGGGTCCCTCTTCCGCTGGATCGACAAGATTCCGCGGCGCGAAGCCCCGCCCGCCGACGACCTGGTGGCAGTGGAGCGCGGGCAGGCGCTGTTCAACGACGGCGAGGTGGGGTGCGCGTCGTGCCATTCGGGCGAAAAATTCACCAACAACGCCAGCGTCAGCGTAGGGACCGAAGGCATATTCCAGGTCCCCTCGCTCATCGGCCTCGCGTGGCGCGCGCCGTACATGCATCAGGGGTGCGCTGCGACGCTGGCTGATCGTTTCGGCTCCTGCGGCGGTGGAGATGCGCACGGCAAGACCTCGCAGCTGACCGCCGAACAGCGCGCCGATCTCATCGCCTATCTCGAAACGCTGTAGGCGAAATCGCAGAGTCGAGCGGCGAACGACGGCGTCTCCGTCGAGCTTCTCCGAGCGTCGGTCTGTGTCACTCCGGCCCGCGACATTCCTGACAGACCGCTGTCAGGGTCTATGGCTAGGTCAATCACCGTGTGTGGACCGCCGGAAGAGTTGCACGCCGGCGCTACACAACATCCACGCCAAGGAGGAACCCATGTCGAATCTTCGCCCCGCCGGTCACCACACCATCACCCCGAGCTTCATCGTTTCAGGAGCCGCCAAGGTCGTCGGCTTTCTCGAAAAGGCTTTTGGCGCCAAGGTTGTCGATCGGTACGACGGTCCAGGTGGCGCGCTCATGCATGCCGAGCTGCTCATCGGCGACACCGTCATCACGTGCGGAGAGCCGATGCAGGGCTGGGAGCCCATGCCGGCAGCGTTCTCCTTCTATGTCTCGGATGGCAAGGCGGTCGACGCGACGTACAAGCGTGCGCTCGAATCGGGCGCAACGTCCATCGAAGAGCCCAGGAACCAGCCCTGGGGCTACCGCGCCGCCACGGTGAAGGATTCGGGCGGCAATCGATGGACGATTTGCGCCATCGTCGAGATCGTGACGCACGACGAGACCGTGCGCCGCATGGCCAACATGATGAAGGAATCACCTTCGTGATTCCCGCCTCGGGCTGACGTAGACTCCGCGCCCTTGCAAATTCGAGCTTGCTGGATAGGCGCGGGCTCTTGGAAAAGGTCAACCCCATGTCCGATCTCGTCACCCTTGCCGTCACCGATCACGTCGCGGAGGTTCGTCTCAATCGCCCCGAGAAAATGAACGCCCTCAACCTGGCGATGTTCGACGCCATCGTCGCCGCGGCCGAGCGCGTCATGAACGACCGCACGATACGCGCGGTGGTGCTGTCGGGCGAAGGCGGCGCATTTTGCTCGGGGCTCGACATCGCCAACTTCACCGATCCGAGCGCGCTCGGTGGCGCCGAGGGGCCCTTCGGTCCGGGGCGCGGCGGGTTTTGGCCGAACTTTTATCAGAAGCCCGGTTACCTCTGGAAGGACGTGCCGGTGCCGGTGATCGCCGCGCTGCACGGCGCCGTCTTCGGCGGCGGATTGCAAATAGCGCTCGGCGCCGATATCCGCATCGCGGCACCCAACGTCAAAATGTCGGTCATGGAGATCAAGTGGGGCCTCGTTCCCGACATGAGCGGCACGCAGACCTTGCGCGACCTCGTGCGACTGGATGTCGCCAAAGAGCTGACGTTCACCGGGCGCATCGTCGAAGCGGAGGAAGCGGCACGCATCGGCCTCGTCACGCGCATCGCCGACGACCCTCGCGAAGCAGCGATGCGGATGGCGCGCGATATCGCCGCGAAGAACCCGGAGGCCATTTCGCTCGGCAAATTGCTTTTCGAAGGCACCTGGCACGGCGATGCCGCACGTGGTCTCGAGATCGAAGAGAAGCTTCAAGCTCGGCTCTTGATGACGCCCAATCAGATCGAAACGGTGATGGCCGTGATGGAGAAACGTCCGGCAAAATTCGTCGATCGGATGTTCGAGCGACTGAACCGAGCGAGCCCGCTCGAGACGTTCAAGACGCTCCCTCGGGAGTGAGCAAGCTCGACGAGGGGCCAGGGGCGCTTCACAGGTGCGAAGGTTGCGCTCCCAGTCGCGTCCGCTCTCTCGGCCTGTTCACAGGGCGCCCACCCAAAACCCTTGGCCTCCTGCGGTGTCCGGCCTATTGCCAACTGTACAAGAAATGGATGTCATAGCGTTCTACTCAATGCGTCGACCAGGCGTGCGCCCATCGAGGAAGTGACACCATGAAACTGCAACCGTTTGCCGCGACCGTTTTTTCGTTGTTGGGGATTGTTGTCGTTTCGCCTTCTTTTGCTCAAGATCAGCGGCCGCCGGCCGATCCCAAACCGGCCGAAAGCGAGAAGGCGCCGACCGATCGGCCATCCAGCCCGCCGGGGAGCCAGGACACACAGGGGACATCGGATATGCCACAACCGCCGCCCCCGCCGGCGGACCAAGCCCCTCCCCCACCCCCGCCGTCGCAGGACACCGCTCCTCCCCCGCCCCAGCCACCGGAGGTCGCGCCGCTGCCGGGTGCAGCCCCGGCGATCTCGCCCGAGGCCGCAAGCCACGCGACGAGCATCGATGGTTTCGAGAGCTTTCTTCCTCCTCCACGCGATCAAGTGACCCCGCCCATCGGAGAGAGATTGAGCCCGCTTCTCATCACGACGGGTTTCGGTATCGGGTACGCCGCCATCGAACATCCGGATCTCGTGAGCAGCAGCCTTTCGGGTTCGTTCGTGGAGTTCACGGCGGGCACCGAGCTCAATCACCGCTTCCGGTTGTCGTTCGCGCTGACCAGCTTTCAGACGACCATCCACCGCGTGGCGGGCGGTTGGGCGGAGGGGGACAACCCGGCCAAGTCAGCCGCGGGGCTTCGTACGCAAGCAGATCCCGTCGAACCGGCCGACGCCGTTGGTGGGGGCGGGGTCGAGGTCCGAAAGACGCTCCACGTCCACTCCATCGGGCCCCGTTTGGACTTCCTGCCGCTCGGATCGCAAGGACCGTACATCGGTCTGACGACGGGGTTAGGGGTCATCCAGGACATCGGTCTGCGAGCGGGCGGCAGCGCTGCCCTGCGCATCGGTGGCGAATGGCGCCCCTACCAGATCTTCGGCGTGGGTATCGAGGCGGGTGCCCACGGGCAAATCTATACCGATTCGCGAGCCGCCATCCCCTACGCCACCGCGCGTCTCCAGTTCTACCTCGATCCCGAGCAGCTCTCGAGCCGGCGGGCACCCACCGTGAGAACCTTCGTGCCGTCAGGGCAACCACGCACCCTCCCCATCCCGCCATCACCCTGACGCGATCGCCAGCATCCAGCGTATCCTTTCTCGCTCGTCGGGTGTCTCTCCATCATGAGCCTAGGGAAACAGGATCAGCTGGGCGGCGCCGTGAAAGCATCCTGGCGTCGCTTTCTCGCTACTTATGAGTCGCTTCGCCCGGACCTCTACCGGTATTGCCGCCATCTCACGCGCAGCCCGTGGGACGCCGAGGACATGGCGCAAGAGACGCTCGCTCGAGCGTTCGTAACGCTCGGCATCATGACCGAGCCGCCGCACAACCCGCGGGCATGGCTTTTTCGAGTTGCTTCCAACCTCTGGATCAACCGAACTCGGCAGAGACGAGAGATTCCCGCCGCTTTTGATGCCGATGCGCCCGAAGCGGCGACTACTGCGGCGGAACCGCGCGCGACTCGCGAAGCCGCCGGCACGCTCATGACTCAGCTGTCGCCCCAAGAACGAGCGGCCGTTGTGCTCAAAGACGCCTTCGGCCTGTCGCTCGAGGAGATCGCGGAGGCGCTCTCCACTACCACCGGGGCGATCAAGACAGCGCTTCACCGAGGACGCGCCAAGCTCGTCGCGCCTGAGCCGGAATCGACGGTCCCAATTGCTCCGGCCGTTCTCGATGCGTTCTGCGCGGCCTTCAATGCACGCGACCTCGATCGGCTGACGGCGGTATTGCTGGACACAACGACGATGGAGTTCCCCGGGCTCCGAATCGAATACGGCGTGGATGCCGTCCGAGCGGGATCGCTGGGGAGCACGCTTTTTGGTTGCCCCGATGGAGACTACATGCCGTCGGTGCCACCGCGCGCGGAGCTGCGCGCGCATCGCGGGGAGTGGATCGTCCTCTGGTGGTGGGGCGACGAAGTGCACGCCGTCGTTCGCGTCGAAGTCGAGGGCGATCGGATCGCGAGTATGCGCAATTACCATCACTCGCCGGAAGTCATCACCGAGGTTTGTCGCGAGCTCGAGGTCCCGTTCCGTACCCATGGCTATGACCCGAGCTCGGCATCGCGGTAGAGGAGCGCCCATGAACATCAAGAGAGTCCAATCCGCCGACGGTACCGCTATCGCATTCGAGGCGACGGGAAACGGGCCTCCTCTCATCTTGGTGGGCGGAGCTTTTTGCGACCGTTCCGCTCGA
>Ga0190265_10000515_pt1 | contig 27323 bp, 25 predicted proteins | sample Popmic124T_FD_133135 | JGI IMG/M metagenome (GOLD analysis project Ga0190265, IMG submission 133135) | Populus adjacent soil microbial communities from riparian zone of Indian Creek, Utah, USA - 124 T | ecosystem: Environmental > Terrestrial > Soil > Riparian zone | place: USA: Utah | collected...
AGGTCGATGTGGGACGCCAGCCGGTCCAGGTCGACGAGGTCGACGATCGCGTCGAGGTCCAGCGACCGGACGACGGCCTCGATGTCGACCCGGCGCACGATCGCGTCGATGTCGACCCGGCGCACGATCGCGTCGAGGTCGACCGTCGCGACGATCGCGTCGAGGTCGGTCCGTGCGACCACCGCGTCGATGTCCGCCCGCGCGATCACGGCGTCGACATCGAGGTCGGCCGCGACGGCGTCCAGGTCGACGTGCGTGCGGACCAGCTCGGTGAGATCGATCGCCGTGAGCGCCGCGTCGACGACTCGCCGCAGGAGCTCGCGCAGCGTGGCTGCGGCCCGGCGCTCCAGCCGGTCCTTCATCCGTTCACCGCGGGAGGCGAGCTCGGCCAGGAGCGGGTGCCCGGTCACGCCGGGTACGAGCTGCCAGCCCAGCCGCAGCACGCCGACGGCGGTCGCGGTCGCGGGTCGCAGGACGACGGCCCTGGTCAGCCGGGTCGCGCCGGCTCCTACGGCGACCACGGCGTCCAGGCTTCCCGCGAGCGTCAGGTCGTTCCGGTGGGGGCGCCGCTGCAGGTCCCGGTACACACCGCCAGCTTCCGTGCCGACGACGCCCCGGACCTCATCCCCGGGGGGTGAGCGGGGCGATGGGTCCCGGCGAGAGATGCGCCGCGCGGGTCCGTCCCCGGCTCACCCCGTCCGGATGATGCCGGCGGCCGACGGCGTCGCGAGGGTCGGTGACACGAGGACGTGGCGCCGCCGGTTCCGTCGTCCGCGGGTGTCCACGGGCGAGCGTCCCCATCTCGCAGGAGGAACGTCGATGACGACCACTGCCACTCGCCCGAGAGCATCGCGCGCACGGGCCACCAGCGCCCCGACCGCGCTGCCGCGTCCCACCCGGGAAGAGCGGGTCGGCCGGGGCAAGGCAGCCCGGGCGGAGGTGCCGCGCGCCAGCCACGCGGAGTTCGTCGCGGGCCCCGGTCGTGCGGAGCCGCTGAGCCTCCTGATGGCCGAGGACGTCACGCGCGTACCGGAGCTGCTGCCGATCCGATACGCGCGGATGGCCTCCTCGGCGTTCGCCTTCTTCCGTGGGGCGGCGCTGCCGATGGCGAGCGACCTGGCCCGGACTCCCCGGTCGGGGCTGGACGTCCAGCTGTGCGGTGACGCCCACCTGTCGAACTTCGGGCTGTTCGGTTCGCCGGAGCGGCACGTCGTCTTCGACATCAACGACTTCGACGAGACCCTGCCGGGCCCTTGGGAGTGGGACGTCAAGCGCCTCGCGACCAGTGTGGAGATCGCGGGGCGGGCCAACGGCTACCCGTCCAAGGTGCGCCGGGCCTCCGTGCGCGCGACCGTCGCGGCCTACCGGCGGTCGATGCGTGCCTTCGCCGGGATGGCTCCCTTGGAGATCTGGTACTCCCACGCCGACCTGGCCCGGGTCGACGCCCTGACCGAGGGGCAGCTGAGCGCCCGGCAGCGCAAGAACATCGCGCGGACCGTCGCGAAGGCGCAGACGAAGGACAACCTGGGAGCGCTCGAGCGCTTCGCCACCGTCCAGGACGGCGTGCCGCGGCTGACCGCGGAGCCGCCGCTGGTGGTGCCCGTCCGCGACCTGTGGGCGGGCACGGCGGAGGCGACGGAGGTGGCCGAGGCGCTGCGTGGCCTGCTCCATGACTATCGCGACACCCTGGAGCCGGAGCGCCGGGTGCTGCTGGACCGGTACCGGCTCGTGGACATGGCCCGGAAGGTCGTCGGCGTCGGCAGCGTGGGGACGCGCTCGTGGATGCTGCTCCTCGTCGACGACGACCTCCACCCGCTCTTCCTCCAGGCGAAGGAGGCGGGCCCGTCGGCGCTCGAGCAGTTCGTGGGCGCCAGCGAGTACGAGAACAGCGGGCAGCGGGTCGTGATCGGTCAGCGACTGATGCAGGCGGTGAGCGACATCTTCCTGGGCTGGGTCCGGGTGACCGGGACCGACGGTGTGCTCCGCGACTTCTACCTGCGGCAGCTGCGGGACTGGAAGGGGTCGGCAGAGGTCGAGACCATCCGACCCGAGGGGATGGGGCCCTACGGCGAGCTGTGCGGGTGGACGCTCGCCCGAGCACACGCCCGGTCCGGCGATCCTGTTGCGATAGCGGCCTACCTGGGCGGGGGAGCTGCCTTCGACGAGGCGGTCCACGAGTTCGCCGAGGCGTACGCGGACCAGAACGAGCGCGACCACCAGTCGTTGCTGGACGCCATCGCGTCCGGACGGGTCACGGCCGAGGCGGGGGTCTAGGCCCGTCAGCGCCTCGACTCCACCGGTGGTCGTCCGACAGGGAGGAGCGGGACGCTGACCGCTCACCGCGTCCGTTCGCTGCTGGAGCGGCTGGAGACCACGTTCTCCGGCCGCTGCGTCCGGCACTTCATCGCGCTGCAGGGCATCGACCGGGCCGTCGTACTGGCCTCCCAGGCGTTCACCGCGCTCATCCCGCTGCTGCTCCTCATGTCGGTGCTCGCTCCGGCCGACGACCGCGACATCGTCTCCAACGGCATCGTCCGGCGGTTCGAGCTGACCGGGAGCGCCGCTGACGCCGTGGAGCAGTTGTTCGCGCATACCGGCGGCAGCGTGACGAGCGCGTTCAGCGTGTTCCTGCTCTTCTTCTCAGGGGTCTCGCTGGCCCGTCGGTTGCAGCGCATGTACCAGCAGGCCTGGGGGCTGGACGCGTCCACCGGCGTCGGGCGGGCGGTCAACGTCGCGTCCGGACTGACCGTCCTGGTGCTCGGGATCGGCCTGCTCTACCTCGCCCGCACACTCGTGGACCGGCTCCCGGCGGGCGAGATCCTCGTGACGCCGCTGTCCGTGCTGGTGTCCGTGCTGGCGAGTTTCCTCCTGTGGACGACCGTCCCGTGGTTGCTGCTGGACAGGCGCATCGCCTGGCGCCGGCTGGTCCCCACGGGAGTGCTGGCGGCGGTCTGCGCGAGCATCTACGGGGTCGCGTCGACCGTCTACATGCCTCGCCAGCTGGAGTCCTACAGCGAGCGGTACGGGCTCTTCGGCGTGACGCTGGCACTCATCGGATGGCTGGTCGGCATAGCGCTCATCCTGGTCGCGACGACCGCCATCGCGTCCGAGTTCGACCGGGACGAGGCCCCTTGGGCCCAGCTGGTCCGCCGCAGGCTGCATCTCCAGCCGCCCGAACCGGGAGTTCCGCCCGAGAGCGGACTCGCCGCCGCCGTGCAGGGGAGCCCGGGCCCGGCTGATGGCCGGTCTCCCTGACCGACCGGCTCGCGGATGCTCACGCTCCGTGGGCCTCGGACGATCCGAGCGGATAGCGGCGGGACGAGCGACCGGTGCGCCGGATGCATCAGTGCGGGCTGCCGCGGGTAGCACACGCCGGAGTTCCGGATGACGTGCGGCCGAGTCCAGCCTGAGGGCCCCGCTGTCGACCGACACGTGGAGGACGGTTTCCGTGTCTCGATCCGCGGGGGACGAGCGCACCGCCGCAGTGGCGTCCGCTCTGGCCCCTTATGCCTGGCGGGACTTCACCGACCGGATGCTCGCGAGGTGCGTCGTCGGCGCCGCCGACCGGCACAGCGTCGTCCTGCTGCTGAGGAGTGTGCCCGGGACCGACATCGGGGACGCCCCGCCGATGGAACCGGCGGATGCCGGCGACGACCGCGTCGACGCCCTCGTGACCACCCTGGACGGTGTGCAGTGGCGCGGGTGGTCCCTCGGCCGGCTGTGCACGGACCTGCTGTCCCGGATGCAGACGTGGCAGGGCGATCGGGAGTCGCTCGAGACGGGCCTGCGGCGGCTGCTCGAGGAGCACTGAGCACGGACGACGGCCCTCCCGTCCGCGAGATCTGGTCGATCCGTTTCCGCGCCGCCCGCAGCAACGGCCCTCGGGCGGCGCCCAGTCGGACGCCGGTGTCCACCGGACCTGGGTGTGGCGAGGGACAACCACGCCGGCCATGCCTAGGGGCGTGCCGCACGACCGGCGAAGATCCGGTCCGCCGGCAGCGGCACGTGGCCGCGGTGCACCTGCTGGACCGGGGCCCGAGTCGGGAACGTCGGGTCTCCGGGCCGGAGTCCGCTGGCCATGTCGGCCTCGCCCGCAGACGGTTCCGGCGCGGATGCGACCGACGAGGCCTGGTGACGTGTGCCACCTGCTCCGCCACATCGAACGTGGGGGTGCCGGTCTGCGTGAGCATCCCGCGGTGGGTGACCACAGCCCCGCCCGGCGCTCCGCCTGACACCGCGGCGTCTCGTCCCGGCGGGGTGATGCGCCGCCCCCGCAGACGGCGAAGGGTGCCGAGCAGGCACCGGACACTCCGGTCGTCGTCAGAGCAAGTGGTGGTGACATGACGCAGCAGATGACCGAGCAGGCGCCGGAGTCCTTGGACGAGTTGGGTCCGGTCGACTGGATCGTCGTGGAGTTTCCCGGCGGCAGGTTCCGGGGCGAGATCGCCCCCATCCTCGATGAACTCACGGAGCGGGGAACGATCCGCGTGCTGGACCTCCTGCTGATCAGGAAGGCCGAGGACGGTGCGCTCGACTTCTTCGAGCTCAGCGACCTGGACGAGGACGAGATGGGCACTCTCCGGGCGTACGAGACCGAGTTGGCGATGTTGCTCAGCGAGGACGACGTGAACGCGGTCGCGGCGGCTGTGGAGCCGGGCAGTACCGCGGCGCTGCTGGTCTGGGAGAACCGTTGGGCCGCGCCGTTCGGATCGGCCGTGCGCCGCGCCGGGGGCCAGTTGGTGGCCGGCGGACGGATCCCGGTCCAGGCGCTCCTGGCCGCGGCCGAGGCCGGCAGCGGCGCTGTCGACGAGGAAGGCGAGTGACATGCCACTAGCAGCCAGAAGGATGCGCAGGGCAGGCGTGGTCGGGGTCGCGCCGGTTGCCCGCACCGCGGCCACGGTCGCGACCGTGGCGGTCGTGGCGCACGGTGTGGACCGCCGGGGCGACCGACGCGAGGACCGCAGGGACGATCGGCGCGACCGCCGGGACTGACGATCTCACCTGGTCGCAGAGGGAAACAGCCGGCGCATCCGCGCCGGCTGTTTCTCGTGGCGTGCGGAACGAGGGCTGGGCGACGCGGCGTCCTCCGGCAGGCGTTCTGCCCGGTGGGTCCCACCGGGCAGACCGCCTGCTCTCGCCTCCTACTGGCGGGCCATCGCCATGCGCATCTCGCTCTCGCTGTCGTTGATGAGGTCCCCGGAGACGTCGACGGTGACGCTGTGCAACGTCCCGGTGAACGGGAAGGGCGAGGCGTAGTCCGGGGTCACCGGCGACCCCGGGTTGGCGCCGCACGTGAGCGCTCCAGGATTGATCGCGAACGGGATCGTCACCGGTGCGTCCCCCTCGGCCACGAGGGTCCCGTCGACGTAGAGCTGCAGGCGTCCGGGCGCCCCTCGCCCCTTGGGGAGGTCCGGTTCGCCCGTCGGCTCGAACTCGAAGCGGAGTTCATGCGCGCCGGCCGGGACCGGCTCCGGGGAGGACACCCTGTGGAGACTGCGGGAGACGTAGTTGTGGACGTAGTGCAGTGCGCCGTCCTTCAGGTAGAGCGAGTAGCCCCCGGCTGCGGACCCCTGGCAGAGCAGGACGCCTTCGGCGCCACCCTCGGGGATCTCGACGGTCGCCGTGATGCTGTGCGGCCGGTTGAGCACCCGTGGCCCGGCGAAGAACGGCATCGACTGGGTGCCCGGGATGAACGTGTAGCTGTCGCGAGGCGCCGCGGCCTGTGGTTTCTCGGCCACCATGCGCTGCAGGCCGCTGCCGTCGACGGGCATGACGCCGTACCTGCCGGCTTCCACGTACCAGGTGCCGATGAGTGCGATGAGCTTGGCGCGGTTGTCCGCCGCGACGTTCCTGTTCTCCGCGAAGTCCTCGTCGACGTGGTAGAGCTCCCAGGCGGTGGAATCGAGCTCGGTGAGCTTGTCGGCAGAGATGGGCTGTCCGAACCCCATGCCTGCCTCGGCGAACGACGGTCCGGGCCAGGGGCAGACCGCGCGCCAGCCGTCGTGGTAGATCGCCCGGCTGCCGAGCATCTCGAAGTACTGCGTGTGGTGGTCGCTCGTCGCGGCGGCGTCGTCGAAGCTCTTCGCGAAGCTCACCCCCTGCAGCGGCGACTGGGTGACGCCCCTGATCGTGGCCGGCGGCTCGATGCCCAGCACGTCCAGCACGGTCGGCACCATGTCGATGATGTGGGCGTACTGCGTCCGCACCTCGCCCTTGGCGGCGATGCCCTGCGGCCAGGAGACGATGAACGGGTCGGAGGCGCCACCTCGGTAGGTCTCCCGCTTCCACCGCCGGAACGGCGTGTTCCCCGCCCATGTCCAGCCCCACGGATAGTGGTTGAAGGTCGTCGGGCCGCCGATCTCGTCGATGCGCGCCAGGCTGTCCTGTAGGGACTCCGGGGCGTTGTTGAAGAACTGCGCCTCGTTGGTGGTGCCGGTGGGACCACCCTCTGCACTGGCGCCGTTGTCGGAGATCACCATGACGATGGTGTTGTCCAGGTCCCCGCGCGCACGGAGGAAGTCCAGCAGCCGCCCGAGGTGGTGGTCGGTGTGGCTGAGGAAGCCGGCGAAGACCTCCATCATGCGGCTGAACAACCTGCGTGACGTCTCGGGTAGCGAGTCCCACTCCGGGACGTCGGGGTCGTGCCGGGAGAGCTCGGTGTCGGCGGGGACGATCCCCAGCTTCTTCTGAGCTGCGAACACCGTCTCCCGGTAGGCGTCCCAGCCGTCGTCGAACTGCCCCGCGTACCTGTCCGCCCATTCCTTGGCCACATGGTGGGGAGCGTGTGCGGCACCGAAGCAGAGGTGGAGGTAGAAGGGCTTGTCCGGGTCGATCTGCTTGGCGTCCGCGATGAACTGCATGGACTTGTCCACCAGGTCCTCGGTGAGGTGATAGCCCTCTTCCGGCGTCGCCGGCGGTTCGACCTGGTGGTTGTCGTAGATGAGCTCCGGATACCACTGACTGGTGTCACCCCCGAGGAACCCGTAGAAGCGCTCGAAACCGCGGGCCAGCGGCCAGCGGTCGTAGGGGCCTGCGGCGGTCTCGTGGTTGCTGGGCGACAAGTGCCACTTGCCGACCATGTACGTGTTGTAGCCGTGGCCCAGAAGCATCTCCGAGAGCATCCCGTTCTCGAACGGGATGACGCCGTTGTAGCCGGGATAGCCGGAGGCGAGCTCGGTGATGGCGGCCATGCCGTTGCTGTGGTGGTTGCGTCCGGTGACGATGCAGGACCGGCTCGGCGAGCACAGCGCCGTCGTGTGCATGTTGCTGTAGCGCAGTCCGTTCGCGGCGAGCGCGTCGAAGTTCGGCGTCGCGATCGGGCTGCCGTAGCAGCCGAGCTGCCCGAAGCCGGTGTCGTCGAGCACGATCATCAGCACGTTCGGCGAACCGGGCACGGGCCGCGAGGGCTGCGGCCACGCCGGACTGGACTCGTCCGTCGTCCGTCCGATCACGCCGGAGAACGCGGAGCTCGCCGGGTATTCGTTCAGTGCCATGTCGGTCTCCGGATCTCAGGAACGGCTGTCGTCCCAGCACAACAGGGGGGCGGTTCCCCCACGTCGCCCCGATGGGATGAGCGGCCGGTCCGTCCCCCGAGCGGGTCAGTGCACCGAGGGGTCGACGCGGGCACTGGCGGTCTCGACGGCCCGGCCGATGTGCGCAGCCCCGCTCGTGGCGGCGCGGCGCCACGGTGCGACCCCCTCCATCTCGATCTCCAGGGAGAAGCTGAGGACGGTCCGGATCAGGACGATCACGCCGAGGATCACGACGTTGTCCCATGTCGGTTCCACCGCGACGGTGCGTACGAGGTCGGCGGCGACCAGGATCTCGAGGCCGAGCAGGATGACGCCGCCGAAGGACTGCCTGAGCACGCGGTAGGCCTTCTGCCCGTCACCGGTCCTGCGCCACGTGCGGGCGGACAGGCCCAGCGCCAGGAGCAGCCCGGCCAGGAGGACGAGCGCGCCTACGGCCTCGAAGATCTGCGCCACCCTCTCCATGGCCTCGGTGAACGTCATGGCGTGGAATCCGCCGAGGCGTCAGAGGGGGTCCGGGGCCGGCCGACGGCCCGCACCTCGGTCACCCGCGGCGGGCAGCGGTGCCCACCGGCGTCGGTGCTGCCCCGGTCGGGGCGCCGGGTGGAGATTCCGCCGGCCCCTCCCGCAGGCCCGGGGTGGCCAGAGCCGCACGTGCGTGCCAGGCCGCGTACGTGCGCGCAGCCCACGCAGCCGAAGCACCGTGCAGGAGGACGCTGAGCCCGACGGTGAGGGCGACGACGTCCACGAGCAGCTCGGCTGCGGGTGGGCCGTCGTCGAGCAGCAACAGGGCGAAGACGATCGACGCCAGGCCGCGCGGGCCGAACCAGCCGACGTAGAGCACGGTGGGCAACCGGAAGTGGCTGCCGGCCAGGGACACCGCCACCGGCACCATCCGCAGCACCGTCAGGCTGAGGACCGCGTACAGCGCGATCCGCCAGTCGATGGCCGACAGCGCCGGGCCGAGGAGGACCGCGCCGAACACGAAGAAGCTCAGCGAGGCCAGCAGGTTCCCCAGCTCCTCGGCCAGTCCGACCACGCTCCGCGGCCCGGCCGTCGCCGCGGCCGCCGACGGCACCGTGCGGCGCCAGACGACCCCGAACGCCAGCCCGGCCACCCAGGCGGTGATGAAGCCGCTCCCGTCCAGGGAGACCGTGACCGCGTAGCCGAGCGCCGCGAACGTCAGCGCGGGGACCCGACGCCAGTCCTCGCTCACCCAGCCGCGCGCCGTCGACCAGGCGAGCAGCCGCGCGCCGGCCCCTCCGACGACGACCCCCACCGCAGTGCTCAGGCCGAGCGCGAGGAGGAAGACCTCGCCCGCGCCTGCGGCCCCGGAGTCATCCGTCGCCGCGGCAAGCAGGACGACGAAGAACGGCAGGGCGATCCCGTCGTTGAGCCCGCTCTCCACGTTGAGCCCCTGCCGCACGGTCGCAGGCACCCTCGGGTCGGCGATCGCCGGCTGCCCGAGGGCCGCGTCGGTCGGCGCCAGGATGACGGCGACCAGCGCCAGCTCCCACCCCGTGAAGCCGGGCAGGAGGAGCCAGGCGCCGATCGCACCGAAGGCCATGGTCAGGGGCAGGCCCAGGCAGAGCAGCCGCAACGGGAGAGCGTCGTCCCGCCGGAGCGCCGACCACCGGACCCCGGCCGCATCGGTGAACAGGACGGCGACGAGAGCCAGCTCGAGGAGGAGCTTCACGGCCTCGGTGTCGTGGGACACGTCGAGGAGGTCCAGCCCCACTGGACCGCTGGCGACCCCGGCCGCCACCAGCAGCATCGGGCCGGAGACGACGGCCGGAGCCAGGCGTCGTGAGACGAGGGCGACCGCACCGACGGAGCCCGCGGCCGCGGCTGCTGCCCACGCGCTCATGACGGCGCCTCGCTGTCCACGCGGGAAGGGTCCTGCGGACGTGCGGGCCTGCCCTCACCCGGGCCGGATGAGGCACCCGGCGGTGAGGTGGGCGGGCGCACCGTCGGACCACCTCATCCCACCGAGGTGAGGTGGCGAGCGGTCAGGCGCCGCCAGACTCCGCGACAACGGTCCTCCCTTCGACCAAGGAGTCGCGATGTCGTTCTGGGACATTGTCTGGTTCATCTTCATCACCTGGGCCTTCGTGGCCTACCTCATGGTGATGTTCTCGATCATCGGGGACATCTTCCGCGACCGGGACATGTCGGGGTGGGCCAAGGCGGCCTGGTGCCTCGCCCTGGTGTTCCTGCCGTTCATCACCGCGCTCGTCTACATCGGCACTCGCGGTGGGGCCATGGCCGAGCGGTCCGCGCGCGCTGCCGCGACGCAGCGGCAGCAGCAGGACGCCTACATCCGGGAGGTGGCGGGCCAGACCACGGCCGCCGACCAGATCACCCAGGCCCGGGCGTTGTTCGACGCCGGCGCGATCTCCCAGTCCGAGTACGAGGCGCTGAAGACCAAGGCACTGGTCTGACCACGCACGACCGCAGGCTGGTGTCCGTCCCCGTGCCCTCGAGCGCGGGGACGGACGCAGGCTGAGGGGACCGTTCCCCGCAGGACTCAGCAGGTCGAGGCGACGCCGTCGGCGAGGCTGCCGACGTCGTCGGCGAGGGCGCTGACCGACGCCGAGATGGCGGTCAGGGTCTGCGCGGACGGCGCGCTCACCGCTGCTGTGATCGCAGCCTGCAGCGCGTCGAACCCCGACCGGAGGTCGTCGACCTGCGTGGAGAACTGCGAGGAGGCGTCGTCGACGACGTCGTCGAGGTCCGACTTCACCGAGTCGACGGCGCTCTGGAGCGCGGCCGTGCCGTTCTCGACCACCTGCACGTCGCCCAGGTCGGCCATCGAGGACTGGAGCGCGTCCGTGGAGGAACAGACCGCGGGCGGACCGGAGCTCTCGGCTGAGGAAGTCGATCCGTCCGAGGAACAGCCGGCGGCCACCACTCCGACTCCGATGACGAGCAGCGCTGCGTGGGTTCGCGTCATGGCTGAACGGTGACCCGACGAGCGGTGTCCGGGACCGCCCGCTCCTGGTGAGTCGGCGGGCTGCGGCCGGTGGCGCGCACCACGGACCCGACGGAGGAGGACTCCCACGTGGACCTCGCCGGCCGATGGTCCGGGGCCTCGTCTCATCCGTCAGGGATGAGGTCGGCCCACGCGGGCCGCGAGACGCTCGTCGGGTCCATCCAGGGCCGGCTCCCGCCTGGAGTCGCCCGGCGGGGTGGAACCGGTCCTCGAAAGGAAGCGATCATGACCGCCGACGTCGGCAACTCGTACCCCGGAGCGCCCGCCGCCGGGCATTCCGGCCTCGCCCGGACCGGCATGCTGCTGTTCGGCGTGGTGGCGGTCGGTGTGGGGATCTTCCTGTTGTTCAACCCCTTCGCCGCCGTCCGGACGCTGGCGCTGCTGCTGGGTCTCTCGCTGGTCGTCGGCGGATGCCTGGAGATCGCCGCGGGGTGGGAGTCGAGCCGGCGGGCGTCCTCCCTGCTGCTCGGCGCCGTCCTGGTCGTCGGCGGCCTGCTCGTCGCGTTCTGGCCGGAGGCCACCGTGTGGACCCTCGCCGTGCTGACCGGCGTGTCCCTGCTCCTCCACGGGATCGGGCGCATCGCGCTCGCCCTCGCCGCGAGGTCGGAGATCCCCGGCTGGGGGTGGCTCGCGCTGGCGGGGGCCGTCAACGTCGTGGTGGGCATCCTCGCGCTCGCCTGGCCCGAGGCGACGGTGGTCGTGCTCGCCGTGGTCCTCGGCATCCAGATCCTGGCCTTCGGCGTGCTCGTCCTGGTCGCCGCGTTCACCGGCTCCCGGTCGACGCCGTCACCCGTGGCGGCTTGATCACCCGGTCCTAGCCGTCCCCATCCCCGACACGTAGCCAGCGAAGGAGTGCGTCATGTCCGACGTCAAGGTCGAGCGCAAGGTGCCCATGACCCGCGCCGAAGCGGCGGAGTGGATCGCCGAGGTGGGCAAGGCGCTGAGCGGGGACGGCACCGTCTCCCTCCGCCTGGCCGACACGACGGTGGAGATCAAGGTGCCCGAGCACGTCCGCGTGGAGGCGGAGCTCGAGGTCGACGGGGACGAGGTCGAGCTGGAGATCGAGCTCAAGTGGTCCACCGCGAGGCCCGTGGCCAAGGCGCCCCGCAAGAACGGCGGCGCCGGAGCCTGACGGCGAGGACTGCACCTCATGCCCGGCAGGTGATGGCGAGGGCCGTGCAGCCGGTCAGGCTGCCGGAACACCAGAGACCCACGGAGGTACCGGCGATGACCCAGCTCGAATCGCCCGCGGTCGAGCCCTCGAAGGGGCCGCTGCCGCTGACGGCGGACGAACGTGCAGAGCTGATCCGTCTCCGGCGCGAGGTCGAGACCATCCGGACGGCGCCTCCCCGGCGCCGGAGGACGATCCGCTGGCGCTCGCTCGCGGCCACCGTGCTGATCGTCCTCGGATGCGTCCTCGCGCCCGTGGCCGGCGTCTCCGTGTGGGTGAACAACCAGGTCTCCGACACCGATCGCTTCGTGCGGACGATGAGCCCGCTGGTCGACGACCCGGACGTCCAGGCCCGGCTGACCGAGCGGCTCACCACGACGGTCTTCCAGTACGTGGACGTGCAGGCGATCGCGGACGACGCCGTCGACGCGCTGGCCGCCCAGGGGTTGCCGGCGCAGGTCACGGACCGGCTGAGCACGCTCACCCCGACCCTCGCGTCGGCCGTGACCGGTTTCGTCCGCGACCGGATCGCGGACCTGGTGGGGAGCCAGGCGTTCGCGACGGCCTGGGACCAGGCCATCACGGTGGCTCACCGGCAGGCGGTGTCGGTGCTGTCCGGGGACAGCGAGAGCGTCGTGATCCGCGGCGACATGGTGGTCCTCGACCTGGCTCCCTTCGTCGTCCTGGCCAAGGAGCGGCTGAGCGACGCCGGGCTCACCGCCGTCGACCTGGTGCCCGACGTCCACCCGACCGTCGAGCTGGCGAAGGCCGACACCCTGGTGACCGCCCAGTCGGCGTACAGCACCCTGGACACGGTCGCCGACGTGCTGCCCTGGATCGTGCTGCTCCTGCTGGCCGTCGGGATCTACCTGGCCCGCAACAGGTTCCGGGCCCTGGTCGGGACCGGGCTCGGGATCGCGATCTCCATGGTGGTGCTGGGTGCCGGCCTGCTCGTGGCGCGGAGCCTCCTGGTCGATGCCGTCCCGGCCGGTGGGGCTCCCGCGGCGGCGTCCGGCTTCGACATCGTCGTGACCTACCTGCGGCTCGGCCTCCGGGCGCTGCTGGTCCTCGGACTGGTGCTCGCCCTGTTCGGGTTCCTCGCGGGCCGGTCGGAGAGCGCGGTGAGCATCCGGCGCTCGGTGGCCGGCCGGCTGCACGGGATCCGCGGTGGGAAGGCCGGCAACGGCCCCGTGGCGGTGTTCGTGCGGACTCACCTCCGCGGACTGCGCATCGGCGCCGTGGCGGTCGCCGTCCTCGTGTTCGTGTTCATGGAGCAGCCGACGGGGATCGCGATCCTCGTCATCGCGGCCCTGCTCCTGGCCGCACTCGCTGTCATCGAGTTCCTCGGCCGGCCGGCGGAGCCGTCTCCGTCCCCGTCCGATCGCGCGGCCGTGCCCGACGCAGGCGCTCCCCCCGAGACAGCTGTGCCCGAAGCGCGGCGTGGCTGACACGGAGCCCTGATCGTGCCCGGCGAGGTGAATGGCGACGGCGGTCAGGTCATCCCGCGCGCGCGGGTCGAGATCGACCCGGGTCCGGCCGGCTCGCACGGCTCGGTCCGGTCTCCCGCTGACGCAGTCGCGGCCCGTCCGGCAGCGAACGGGCATGTCGTCTCGACACCGTCCCCGGCTCCGGGCGGCGGAGCGGACCGCTCCGGGAGCCGGCCTCCACCGCCGGATCCCGCCGGTGTGGTGACGCGACTGCTCGCGGCGGTGGTCGACGCGGTCGTCGTCGTCGTCGTGGCCGCGCTGCTCGACCTGGGCGCCGCGGGCGCCCGCTTCCTGTGGTCTCCCGCGGACTTCCGGTGGCCGCGGCCGACGGCGGCCGTGATGGTGGCCGTGCTGCTGCTGGTCGCCGTGGTCTACCTCGCGGCCGGCTGGGCGCTGACCGGGCGGACGTACGGCGCGCGGTTGATGGGCCTGCGCGTCCTGTCCTCACGACATGAACTGCTGGGCTGGACCCGATCGGTGCTGCGGGCGCTGGTGAGCGTGCACTGGCCGATCGGCCTGCTCTGGTGCGGGATCAGCCGGACGAGGCTGTCCGTGGCGGACATCCTGTTCCGGTCGGTCGTCGTCTACGACGTCCAGCCGTACCCGCGGCACCGGGACGGGATACCGCCGACCGGACCGCCTGCGGCCTGAGAGGAGAGCACGCACCTCGCCTTGTCCGGGTGATCCCCGTCCCGACCCACCGGCGCTGCGTGCCGGAGATCCGTCGAGGGCTCCGGCACGGCTCTGCGAGCCGGGCCACCGCCTGCGGGGAGCGCTGGTCGTCCGGCGGGGCTCCCCATCCGGACTCCGCAGTCCGGACGGAGGGTCACGCGAAACGGGGGATGACCGCGCCGGCCGATCGGCCGGACAGTGGAGGCCGACGGAAGGGAGCCTCGGGATGACGACGACGAGGTACCGGTTCCGGGTCGACGGTCGGCTGACCGATCCGGCACGGGAGGCGTTCTGCGACATGAGCATCGAGGAGGACTCCTCCGGGGCGACCCTGTACGGCGATGTGATCGACGAGTCGCACCTGCTGGGCATCCTGGCGCAGTGCCGGACGCTGGGACTCGTGGTGGTCTCGGCGCACCGGGTCTCCACCGCGCGCAGCGTGATCTGACGCGGTCGACGGACCGGTCACCCGTCGGGGGTGACGCGAGGAAACCGGCCACCGACGACGCTCGACGGACCATCCGATCCCGAGGAGTGCCGTCATGTCCGAACCGTTCCGGGGCGTGGTCGACCTCGACGTCCGCGATTCGTCACCGGACTGGGCGCCCTTCGCCCAGCCGGTCGCCCCGCCGGGGACCCCGAACGTGGTGTACGTGGTGCTCGACGACGTCGGGTTCGGCGCGCTCAGCTGTTACGGCGGGCTGATCGATACCCCCCACATCGACCGGATCGCCGCGGCCGGGGTGGACGTCTCGGGGAAGCCCTACCTCGACCTGGAGCGGGAAGCCGCCACGATGCTGTCGCGCGAATGACTGCCGCGAGCCGCACCGCCCGGCGCGGCGCCGTCCTCGTACCGGGCGGGGAGTTCCGGATGGGCAGTGACCGGTTCTACCCGGAGGAGGGGCCGGTCCGGACGGTCGCGGTCCCCGACCTCTCGGTGGACGAGCACCCGGTCACGAACGCCGAGTTCCGGCGGTTCGTCACCGCCACCGGGCACGTCACGGTCGCCGAACGGCCACCCGACCCCGCGGATTTCCCGGGGGCGGACGCGGCGGACCTCGTACCCGGGTCGCTCGTCTTCACCCCGACCGAGGGTCCGGTGCCCCTCGACGACTGGACCCGGTGGTGGCGCTGGGTGGCCGGCGCCGACTGGCGCCATCCCGACGGTCCCGGCTCCACGCTGCACGGACGGGATCTGCACCCGGTGGTCCACGTCGGCTACGAGGACGCGGCCGCCTATGCCGTCTGGGCAGGTCGTCGGCTGCCGACGGAGGCCGAGTGGGAGCACGCCGCCCGAGGCGGTCTCGACCAGGCCTTCTACGCCTGGGGCGACGACCCGGAGCCCCGGGGCCGCACCATGGCCAACCGGTGGTACGGCCGCTTCCCGTGGGAGAACCTGAGCCCGCACGGCTTCGAGCGCACCTCCCCGGTCAGGCGGTTCCCGCCGAACGGCTACGGCCTCTACGACGTCACGGGCAACGTGTGGGAGTGGACCTCCACCGGCTGGCCGGGCGCCGGGGAACCGGCCGAGGTGCCGCACAGCTGCTGCGCCCCGCAGGCGCCGGTGCTGACCGAGCACGCCCGACGGGTGATCAAGGGCGGTTCGCACCTCTGTGCCCCGTCCTACTGCCTGCGGTACCGGCCGGCCGCCCGCCAGGGCCAGGAGGTGCGCAGCTCGACCGGGCACGTCGGCTTCCGGTGCGTGCGCGACGTCGAGGACGCCTCCGGGGGATGAGCTGCGCGAGTCAGAAGACGGTGGTCCAGTCGTCCTTCATGCTGACCACCGTCCAGTCCTCCCGCGCGGCCCGCTCGAGTGCCTGCTCGGCGCCTGCGGTGTAGCTGAACTCGCGCTCCGCGTCGTCGTGGAGGACGAGGAGCCGCAGGAACGGTCTGTCCTCGCGCCGGGTGAAGTCGAGCATCGCGACGTCGCCGTTGGAGTTCCCGGCGGCCAGCAACGGCCGGCGACCGACCCGGCTCCAGATGCGGACGGGCTTCTGCGGCCCGTCGTCGAGGTAGTCGAGCACGGGCGCGTGGGTGATAGTCCCGCCCCGGGAGTCGCTCCGGTAGGCCAGCGCCGTCGTGCTGCCGATCACCCGCTCCCGGGGGACCCCGTAGAGCTCGGCGCTGACCGGCCGCATGAAGTCCCGGCCGCCACCCGAGGCGATGTAGGTCGTGAACCCGTGGGCCGTGAGATGCCCGAGCAGCTCCACCATGGGCCGGTAGGCGCACTGCAGGTAGGTCCGCCCCAGGGTCGGATGGGGAGCGGTCCGGAGGAATCCGTCCGCGAGGGCCTCGAAGTCCTCGACGCTCATCCCGTCGTAGGCCGCCAGGACGCCGGCCGCCATGACCGTCACCAGGCGGTCGTCGCCGGCGTAGTGATCGGCCAGGACCTGCGACAGCCAGGCGTGGTCGTGTTCACGGGCGGCCTTCCACGGCTGCTGGTCACCGAGCCCCGGATCCGCCTCGGCCATCTCGACCAGGCGGCGGAGGATGAAGTCCAGCTGGATCGGCATGGGCTTCTCGCACCAGAGGGTCCCGTCGTTGTCGAAGACGGCGATCCGCTCCTCCTCCGGGACCTCGGCCGCGGCGCGTCCGACGAAGTCGAGGACGGCCTTCCGGGCAGCCCCGTCGCGCCAGCTCGTGAGTGCGCGGTCGGGAGGAGCGGTCCGGGCCTGGGGGATGAGTTCGGTGCTCACGTCCTCGACGCTAGGACGGCGAACCGACCGGCGGATCACCCCGCAGGGAGGGGTCCGCTCCGCGCGGCCGGGGCAGCGGGGCCCCGGCCGCGGCTTCTCCGGGGGCGGTCTGCTGTGGCACCTCGTCGCGGATGAGCAGCGCGGCGACCCAACCCGCCATCGCGAAGACGCCGAGGACGACGATGGCCGCGGCGAACGGCCTGCCGAGGGTTCCCGCAGCCCCGGCGACGATGGAACCGGCGATGGCCACGCCGAGCGAGGACCCCAGGTTCGAGACGCTGCGCGAGACGCCCGAGATGTCGCCCTGTACGTCCTCCGGCCAGGCCGACTGCACCAGGTTCACCGACGCAGTGAGCATGATGCCGACCCCCACGCCCATGACGAAGAGGCCGGGCACGAAGGGCCAGACCGCGGTCGGGTCGACGCGCACCAGGGCGAGGAGCGCGAAGCCGATGACGGTTCCCCCGAACCCCATCCGGATGAGCCGCCGGGGAGAGTGCCGGCCGGCCATGCGCTGCGCGGCCGCGGACGCGAGCAGCACCCCGAGGGTGGCCGGCAGGAGCACCAGCCCGGTCCCGATCGCGGAGTAGCCCAGTTCCTGCTGCAGGTAGACCGAGAGCACGAACGACGACCCCAGGAGGACCAGCCACTGCAGGTTCTGCGTCAGCAGGCCGAGGTTCGAGTTCCTGTTGCGGAACAGGCTGATCGACACGAGCGGGGTGCGGCCACCCTTCTCCCGCAGGCGCACGTGCACGAAGAAGACGAGGAGGATGACGGCGCCGACCGCGACGAACAGCCACACCGGGGAGATCCCGCCCTGCGAGATGACCACCGTGCCGCCCACGCTGAAGTCCTGCTTGGCGGTGAACCAGCCGTAGGCCCCGGTCTGCAGGATCCCGAAGACGACGAAGAACAGGCCGGCCGCCGAGAGGACGGCGCCCGGCAGGTCGAACGAGGGCCGCTGCGCCGGCAGGGGAGGGTCGGCGAGCCGCCGCGCCAGCACCGCGATCGCCCCGACGACGAGCACCTGCACGATGAAGGACGCCCGCCAGCTGATGTAGCTCGTGATCAGCCCACCGATCAGTGGGCCCGCAGCGGCGCCGACGCCACCGGCGCCGCTGACGACGCCGAAGTACTTCGCCCGGCTGCGGATGTCCTTGAACAGCACCGTGACCAGGATGTAGATGGGCGGGATCAGCAGGGCCGAGCCGATGCCCTCCAGCAGGGAGTACCCGATCGTCAACATGGTCAGGTTCTGCGCGAACGCGGCCAGCAGGGCGCCCGCGCCGTAGACGACGAGCCCGGCGATGAAGCACACCTTCCGGCCCCAGATGTCGGTCAGCTTGCTGCCCGGGATCATCAGGGCCGCCATCGTGAGGGTGAACAGGGTGATGGTGGTCTGGATCCCGGTCACCGAGGTGCCCAGGTCGTCGGCGATCGTGCTGATCGCCACGTTCATGTTGGACCCGGCGAAGCTGCAGATGAACTGCGCGAGCGCCAGGGGCAGGACGACGGCACCCGCGACCTCGGCGGGGCTGATGCCGTCGGTACGGGAACTGGTCATCGGCGACGCCTCCCGGCCGTGGCGGTCAGGCCCGGCCGCGCGGCAGCCGGTCCAGCGCGGCGTCGAGGCCAGTGGCGGCGTCGATCAGGGACAGGTGCGTGAAGGCCTGCGGGAAGTTCCCGATCTGCTCCCCGGTCAGGGCGATCTCCTCGGAGTACAGCCCGACGTGGTTGGCGTAGGTCAGCATCTTCTCGAAGGCCGTCCGTGCGTCGTCGACCCGGCCGGCGCGGGTGAGGGCGTCGACGTAGGCGAAGGAGCAGAGCGAGAACGTGCCCTCGGAGCCGCGCAGCCCGTCCGGCGAGGCGTCCGGGTCGTAGCGGTACACCAGGCTGTCGGTGACCAGTTCCTCGTCCATCGCCTCGAGGGTGGACAGCCAGCGGGGATCGGTTCCCCCGATGAACCCCACCGTGGGCATCCGCAGCAGCGCGGCGTCCAGGACGTCGGTGTCGTAGTGCTGGACGAAGGCCTCCCGTGTGGCGTGGAAGCCCTTCTCCATGACCTGCTCGTAGACCCGGTCGCGCTCGGCGGTCCAGCGCTCCAGAGGTGCGGGCAGGCCGTGCTCGACGGACAACCGGATGGCGCGGTCGAAGGCGACCCAGCACATCACCCGGCCGTAGGTGAACGACTGCCGGCCGCCCCGGGTCTCCCAGATGCCCTCCTCGGGCTGGTCCCAGTTGTCGGTGAGCCAGTCGACGACGTGCCGTAGTGCCGACCACCCGCGGTAGGGGATCTCGAGGCCGGCGCGGGAAGCGGCGTAGAGGCTGTCCAGGGCCTCGCCGTAGATGTCGAGCTGGAGCTGCTCGGCGGCACCGTTGCCGATCCGGACCGGTGCCGAGCCCCGGTAGCCGGCCCAGTGGTCGAGGACGTCCTCCTTGAGGTCGGAGGAGCCGTCGATCCGGTACATGATGTTGAGCGGGCCGCTGTCGCTGCCCTCCCGCTCCCGGACCCGGTCGCCCAGCCAGTGCCCGAACCGGTCGGCTTCGTCGACCATGCCGAGCCGGAGCAGGGCGTGGACGGAGAAGGACGCGTCCCGCACCCAGGTGTAGCGGTAGTCCCAGTTGCGCTCGCCGCCGACCTGCTCAGGCAGGGCCGCGGTCGGTGCGGCCACCAGGCCGCCGCTCGGGGCGTAGGTCATCAGCTTCAGCGTGATCGCCGAGCGCTGGATGGCCTCGCGCCAGCGGCCGGTGTACGTCGACCCGACCAGCCACGACCGCCAGAACTGCACCGTCTCGTCGAAGAGTGCCCGGATCTCCGCCACGCGGAGCACGCTCGGCGGACCGTCCGGAGCCGACTCCAGCACCATGCCGCGGATCTCGCCCGCCTCCAGGTCGATCGAGGCGTGCACGTCGTCGTCCTGGACGGTGACGCGGGCCTTCTGCTCGTCGCCGGGTTCGCGCACGACGTGCAGGGCGAGCGACGAGCCGTTCGCGGCGAAGACGACCCCGCCGTCGGTCACCTCGGTCCGGTGCGGATGCCGGCCGTAGTCGAAGCGCGGGGCGACGTCGACCTCAAAGGTCATCCGGCCGCGGACGCACTGGACCATCCGGACGAGCCGGTGGGTGTTGGTGGCGGTGTCTCCCGCCGGTGGCATGAAGTCGACGACCTGGCCGACGCCGGCGTCGGTGAAGAAGCGGGTCACCAGGACGGCGGTGTCGGGGAAGTACGTCTGCTTCGTCGTGTAGTCGGTCCCCGCCGGGTGCACGCGGAAGTGCCCGCCGCGCTCGTCGTCGAGCAGCGCCCCGAACACGCTGGGGGAGTCGAACCGGGGGAGGCAGAGCCAGTCGACGGAACCGTCGGTCGTGATCAGGGCAGCTGTCTGCAGGTCACCGATGAGTGCGTGGTCGGCGATGGCGGTCTCGGTCATCACGGACTCCCTCGAAACGGCCGCACGGTCGTTCCGGCGGCTTGGGGCGGGCCGGCCACCGCATGGACGCCGGTCGCCACGGCCACGATGGCCCGAGCCGGCGTCGTCCCGCCTCACCCGGTCCGGACGACCGCGGCCGTCCCGGTGCTGCAGCAACAGGCACGAGCCGGCACCGGTGCGGTCCTTCTCGTCCCACCGGACGGGTCGGCGGCCCACGGGATGGCTGGAGGCCCCCGCTCCTGCGATGCGGCTGCGGCCCGCGGGCTCCGTCCCTGCGATCACCCCGAGGGGGTGAGGCGGATGAGCGGGGCGCGCGAGGACGCTGACTCGGCGTGCGCGCCACCCTCGAGGCTCATCTGAGCTCCCGTCAGGTCGCCCGGATCGTCTACGGCGCGATCGTCGGCCTCACGCTGGTCGTGGCGGTCCGCCGCCACCCGCCCACGGCAGGCGTGATGGCCGCCTGGCTGCTGGTGAGCGCACTCACGGTCGCCCTCGCCGAGCTCTACAGCGAGGTCGTCGGAGCGGAGACGAGCGAGCGCCACCGCGTCACGCGTCGCCAGCTCTCGCACATGATCGAGAGTGCCGGTGCGGTGGCCCTCGGCGTCGGCTTCCCGGCCGTCTTCTTCCTGCTCGCCTGGGTGCACGTGATCGACCTCGACACCGCCTTCAGGATCGCCACCTGGGGCGGTCTGGGACTCATCGGTTTCTACGGCTACTGGGCCGCCCGCTTCGCGGGGGCTCCGGTGCTGCGCGCGTTGGCGCAGGCCGCCGCGGTGGCAGCGATCGGCGGCATCGTGATCGCATTCAAGGCGCTCGTCCACTGAGCGCCCGCATCCCGAGCAACGCGGGGAGGCCGGTCAGGGCCGGCGGGGCGAGCAGGACGATCGGGACGATGGCCAGGACAGCGACCGGAAGGCCCCCCGCGCCGAACAGCGCGAGGACCGCCGCGACGATCGAGAGCAGCCAGGCGCCCGCATAGGCGACGTGGACCCACGCGGGGGCGCCGTCGACGTCCCGACGACTCCGTCGGTCGGCGCGCAGGCCGGCGAGGAAGAGGGCACCGGTGATGATCCCGACGAGGAGGACCAGCAAGATCATCGAGCTGATCACCGGCTCGCGGGTGTTCGACTCGGCCCCGGCAGTCACGAAGAGCCCTGTGCAGAGACCGAACACCACGGCCTGGACCCACGGGGGCCGCTTCGTCAGGTATGCGGCGAGCAGTGCCCAGATCATCGCGTCGCTCCCGGCGTCGGCAGGCCCGTGCCCGCGGTCCGCTGGCAACGGTCCGCCGGACGTGCTCGTGTCGCGTCACCCGGTTCAGGTAGACGCGGTTCGACCTGTCCGACAGACCTGCCGGTCAGTCCCCGTCGCCGTGAGCGTGTGCGCCCACGAAGAGGATGGCCGCGGCGACGTCGGGCAGCGGCTCACCGGTGTGGGGGATGAGGAGAGCACGGGCACAGAGGGTGCAGATCCCGAGGAAGCGGTCTCCGGAGTACTCGAACGAGGCGGCGGCGACCCGTCTGACGGTCACGTTCCCGTCGTCGGAGACGTAGGAGCCGGAGAAGGCCAGCGTGCGTTCGAGCAGTTCGTCGTCGGAAGGCATGAATCCCCCTGCGCCGGCCGGCGCCCGTCGTGGCGAGAGCAGCGCTCCCGACGTCCTCCCGGCGGAGGGCGGACCGCCGCCGGTCCGGACGTCGTCGGGGTGCCCGGAACTCGCGCCGACCCGGCCCGCGGCCGACCGCGATCCGGCACGCGGCCGCGGCACCTCGGCACCACCCTGCCGACTGCCCAGGGCATCCGTTCGCCGTGCGCTCATGAGCAGGCCCCCAGTCGGTCCGGAGCGACGTGGCACGGACCCGATGGCCTGAGCCGGACCTGTGGCATCGCTGGGCTCAGCGTGGACGGCCCGCGCCGTGGACACATCAGGCGATCCGGCTGATTCCGTCGGGCGTCGTGATCATCCTCCTCCGGGCGTCCGGAATGACCAGGCGATGGCACGAGCGGCGCCTCATCTCTCGAGGAGGCCGAGCTCCCGCGCACGGGCCACCGCCTCGCTGCGCGTATGGACCTCGAGCTTCCGGTACATCGACCACACCTGGGACTTCACGGTGTGCCGGGACAGGAAGAGCCGATCGGCGATCCCGGCCACCGTCAGGTGGGTCAGCAGGAGAGGCAGGATGCGCAGTTCGGCCGAGGTGAGGGTCGCGCCCTCCGAGCCGAGCGCCTCCATCGCGCTGAGGCGCTCCCGCAGCTCCTCGGTCCGCTTGCCCAGGGCCCCCAGGTCCGGGCGCCGCCTGAGCACGGCGTCGGCGTCCCGGATGAACTGGCGCGCGCCGGTCGTGTCACCCAGGCCGATCGAGACCTCGGCCATCTCGAGCAGCACCCCGACCGCGTACCACGGGAGGGCGTGGGAGAGCCGCGGGCGCAGGCGTTCTGCTTCGCGGAGATGGGCGCGGCTGCGCGCCACGTCCCGCCGCTGCAGCGCGACGCGGGCCGCCAGGCACAGCACGAGAAGGCTGGTGATGAACGACTCGGCGTGGCCGCGGCGGGCCACCTCCAGCGCCCGCTCGACGAGCGCCTCACCTCCGCGGGTGTCGCCCTCGTCCAGTGCGATGAGGCCACGATAGGCCAGCGCGACCGAGAAGAGCGGCGCTCGCTGCGCTTCGTCGATGAGCTCGACCGCGTCGGAGAGCCGGATCTCCGCGGTGCGCGCGTCCCCGAGGAGCAGGTTCGCGACCCCGCTGAGGAACAGCCGCATCGGGTACTCCGTATCGGTCGCCGATCCGGCTCCCGGGATGCGCCGAGCGGCGTCGTCGAGGCCGCTCCGCATCTGCTCGACGCCGTGGCGGCACATGAGCGCCGACAGGGTCGTCATCCACATCGCGAAGCCCTGATCGCCGTCGTGAGGCGCGGGCCGGCCGGACCAGCGCTCGGCGAGGTCGGCCCAGCGGTCGGCGGCAGCGGGTCGGCCGGTGAGCGCGCAGATGTAGGCCGCCTGCGCGGCGATCGTCGGATGCCGTTCGACCGCTCCTCGTCCGTCCACCCAGTCGAACCATTCCATCAGCGTCGCCGACCGGCCCCGGGCGTACATCGGCTGCGCCAGGGCGATCACGAGCCGGGCGACGCGGTCGACGTCCTCGGCCTCCTGCGCGTAGTGCAGGGCGGTCTCGAGCCGGCCGGCACCCTCGCACCAGTCCGCTGCCCGGCGCAGCAGTTCCCGGCCGTGCTCGGGCCCGGTCCGGTCCAGTCGCCGGCGGAGCAGGTCGCGGAACAGCGAGTGGTAGCGGTACCACTCGCCCTGCCCGTCGAGGGGCACGAGGAACAGGTTGTTCCTCTGCAGGTCCTCCAGGACAGCGGCGGACCCGGGCTCCTCCAGCATCGCGTCGCAGAGCGGCCCACCGAGACGGTCGAGCACCGAGGTGCGGGTCACGAACGACAGCTCCCGGGGGGACAGCTGCGAGAGCAGCTCGGACTGGAGGAAGTCGGCGACGAGCCGGTCGTCCCCGCCGCCGGCTCCTGTGGCGGGCCCGGGCCCGGTGCGGGAGAGGGCCGCCAGGTAGAGCCCCGCGGCCCATCCCTCCGTCCGCAGCGTCAGCTGGGCGACCTCGCCGTCGGGGAGGTCGGCACCCGCGGCACGGAGCAGCGACCGCGCGCCGTCCTGGGTGAAGGTCAGGTCCTCGACCCCGATCTCCAGAGCGCCGCCCTGGGCCCGGTGTCGGGCCAGCGGGATGGGCATCCCGCGCCCGGCCAGGGCGATCTGCGTGGTCCCGCGGACATGGCCGACGAGGGTCACGAGCGCATCCAGCGACGTCCCGTCCCGCAGGTGGTGCACGTCGTCGAGCACGAGGACGACCGGCTCCGGCAGCCGCGACAGGGCGGCGCCCAGACGGGGAACCAGGGTCGCCGGCACCGACACCCCCGGCGAGCGCAGGGCATCGAAGATGGCGGGCGGCAGCGGGCTGACGCGGTCCAGCGCGACGGCGAGGTGGGTCAGCAGGACCACCGGGTCGTTGTCGTGCGCATCGAGCGACACCCAGGCGAACGGGCGGTCGTCGTCCTGTGCCCACAACGTGAGGAGGGTCGTCTTGCCGTACCCGGCCGGTGCGACCACCGCGACTGTGGGAGCCGCGCGGGCGGCGCGCAACCGCGCGAGGGGCGACGGCCGGGGGACCACGCCGGGCCGGACCGCGGGCCTGTACAGCTTCGACTCGAGGATCTCGACCGGTAGGTCACCGTGGTGCGGCCCCGGCGCGCCGACGACGGCGAACCGGCCGGCCGATCCCATGCGGCCAACCTAACGAGATGACGTGGCAGGGCGCCACATGATTGCTCGCGACGGAGGTCCGACCGGGATCAGGGCGCCACCTGCTGGACGGACACGACGTGCAGGCCCAGCGACTGGACGACGGAGAGGAGTTCGTGCAGCTGCTCGTCCTCGTGCACCAGGCCGGAGATCACCGTCTCCGCGGTCACCTCGGAGACGTGCATGTCGGCGAAGGCGTCCCGCGCCCGCTGGGACAGGCGTCCCGTCACCCGGACCTCGTACCGTCGATCCGGCATGATCGACCTCCGTCGGATCGTGCATGGGCGTCGCTCGCCGTGCCCTCACACCGTGCCCCCCGCGGTGCCGGCCCACCTCACCCGGCGCAGATGAACGTCAGGGGACGAGGCCCCGCTCCTGCGCGTGGAGCACCGCCTCGCGGCGGGTCGAGACACCCAACTTGGCGTAGATCGACCGGATGTGGCTCTTGACGGTGTTGACCGAGACGGTGAACTCCGTGGCGATCTCCCGGGCGCTCAGCAACGACGGCAGCAGGGCGAGCACCGCCATCTCGCGTTCGCTCAGCGGAACGGCGACGTCGGAGGCCACCGCTGTACGCGCGGCGGCCACCTGGGCGGCGAACGAGCCCGTCCCGTGGATCCTGAGGCGGCCGGCCAGCAACCGCTGGGTGTACGGGCCGGCCAGGGCGAACGGCCGCGCGACCCCGAGGGCCTCCGCCCTCTCGAGCGCCGCGTCCAGTGCCGCCCGTCCGACCTCGTCGTCGTCGGCCTGCAGCGCGGCCTCGGCCTCCACCAGGTGCGCCTCCACCTCGGTGTACGGCAGGAGCACCGGCATCTCCGCCTCGAGGACGCGGGCGGCGATGACCCGGGCCGCGTCGTGCCGGCCGGCGGCGGCCTCGGCCCAGGCCTTGAGCACGAGCGTGTCGCCGGTCGTGCCCACCCGGGGGCCGAGCCAGGCCACGACCTCCGCGGCGGCGGCCCCGTTGCCGCTCACCAGCGCGACACGGTGCTCGAGGACGGCGAGAGCGGCGAGGGTCGACGGCGCGGTGGGTGTGTCCCCGAACTCCGTCCGTGCCGTGCGCATCTCGGTGAGACCGGATGACCGCTTCCCCTCGTCGGCGAGAGCAGCTCCGTGCACCGCGTGCAGCATGTACGCCGCCTCCGGGGGGAGCAGGTCCCAGGTACCGAGTGCCTCGTCGGCCACGGCGGCCGCGGCGGCGGGACGGCCGGCCAGGAGGTGGGCGTAGGCGACCATCGCCGCCGGACCGGCCGACCAGCCCGACGGGTGCTTCCCGCGTCGGGTGGCGGCCGCCACGGCCTGTTCGGCCATCGCCTTCATGGCCGGCAGCTCACCCTGCACCGCCGCCACGGTCGCCAGGATGTACAGGCACTGCACCTCTAGGTAGGCGAGGTCGTGGAAGCGGGCCAGGTCGAGCGCCTGCTGGAGCTCGGACCGGGCCAGGTCGACGTCGACACCGCGGGGATTGCCGAACTCGGCGGTCCCGCGGCTGGCGTGCAGCAGGGCCTCGAGCGGTGGCAGGGGACGCTCCGCGTCGTCCGGGGCATGGGGGAAGGACCCGGCGGGGAGGCCCTGGGTCGAGGCGAGCAGCTCGGCGCTGACCCGGAGGGCGTCCAGCTCGGCGCTGGGGATCTCGGGCCACGCCCGTCGTGCGTTCTCCAGCTCGACGGCGGCCGCCGGCAGAGCCCGTGCGTCCAGATGGGTGATCGCCGCCGTGAGCGCGAGCCAGGGGTCCGCCGTGCGGGCGTCGCTGCCCACGGCGGCCAGGGCACGCCGCAGCGGCCCGAGGTCCCCGGCCAGGAACAGGGCGATGCCCGAGGAACGGACCAGCGCGGCGATCAGCGCCGGGTCGCCGGCGCGCTCGGCATGGCGCAGGGCGTGCACCGGCTCGTCCTCGGCCAGCCACCACCGGGCGGCGGCCTCCTGGAGCTGCCGGTAGGTCCCCGGCCGCTGCCGGGCGAGATCCGCGACCAGGTACGACCGGAGCAGGGGGTGGATGCGGTAGTTGCCGGGGGACGTGCGCTCGACCAGCGGTGTCTCGTGGCAGAGGACGTCGAGCAGGCGGTCGGCGTCGTCCCGTGCCGACAGCTCGACGGCGACGTCGGCCCGCAGAGGGGAGCACACGCTCACCCTCCGCAGGAAGTCCCGCGTGTCCGGGCTCATGCCGTCGAGGATCTCGACCGTCAGGTACTCGGCGACCGACCGCTCGTCACCCGAGAAGTTGGTGAGGAAGGCAGCGACGTCATCGGTGCGGCGCAGCGCGAGGGCGGCGAGCCGGAGCCCGGCCGCCCAGCCCTCGGTGCGGGCCTGCAGCACGGCCACCTGCGCCGCGGTCAGCTCGAGGCCCGCGGCTCTCAGCATCGCGGCGGTGTCGTCCAGCGTGAAGCGCAGGGCATCGGCGCGGAGCTCGTGCAGCCGGCCCTCGAGACGCAGTCGTGGGACGGAGATCGGGGGATCGGTCCGGCTGGCCAGGACGAGCCGCAACCCCGCGGGGCTGCGGCGGATCAACCGGGTGAGGTCCCGCAGGACCTCCCGGCGGGTCAGTTCGTGCACGTCGTCGAGGACGACCCGCACCGGCGGCCCGGGGTCGTCGAGCGCGTCGGCGAGTCCCTCCACGAGGTCGTCCCCCTCCGCCCGCTCCGCCGCCGCCGCGATCCGCTGGAGGCGGAGGCCCCGGGCCGGCGACGAGACCGCGAGCAGCGAGGCCAGGACGGCCGACCAGAGGCGCCGGGGATCGTTGTCGTCGGCGTCCAGCGAGATCCAGGCCGTCCGGAGGCCCTCGTCCTGGCGGACCCAGTCCGCGAGGAGCAGCGTCTTCCCGGAACCGGCCGGGGCACTGACGACGACGACCTGGGTGGGGGTGGCCCCGTCCAGCCGCTGCCGGAGCGCGGGGCGCGGCGTGAACCCGGCGGGTAGTGCCGGGACGACGGTCTTGCCGACCGAGACGCGCGTGGGGGCGATCCACGGTTGAGCCATCACCGACGCTCCTCGCGGTTGTCGTGACCGGCCCCGAGGCGTGCGACCGTAGCGCCGGCTGGACGGTCGTGG
>Ga0190265_10000516_pt1 | contig 27316 bp, 24 predicted proteins | sample Popmic124T_FD_133135 | JGI IMG/M metagenome (GOLD analysis project Ga0190265, IMG submission 133135) | Populus adjacent soil microbial communities from riparian zone of Indian Creek, Utah, USA - 124 T | ecosystem: Environmental > Terrestrial > Soil > Riparian zone | place: USA: Utah | collected...
CAGCGGCCGGAGAAGGCGAGGTTGCCCGGCTGCTTGACCGCCCCGATCACCGAGATCGGGCGCGAGCGGAACTCGCGGATCTCGACGTCCACCGAAGCGCGCTGCATGTATTTTTCTTCGAGGAGCTGCTTCAACTGCTGGCCGATCTCCAGGGTCGTCTTACCGCGCACCTGGAGGTCGCCGACCAGCGGCACGTTGACCGTGCCGTCCTCGGTGACCCGCCGCTCGCCGCTCAACCGGTCGTCCTCGTACACTTTGATGTAGAGCAGATCGCGAGGGCCGACCCGATACTCCCGGGCGGATTGCGGAGACTGCGAGGGCTGCGGAGACTGCGCGCCGGCCGTCCCAGAGAGGACGAACGACACCGTCAAAAACGATACACTGAGCGCTATCTTCTTCATTGCACGGCCTTACTGGTGACTTCATAGTACTGCAAAGCGGTCGGAGCGGTCCAGGACTCTGTTTCGTAAAGTCAACGCCTGTCGGCCACGGTGAAGGTGATGCCCGCCGTTGTATACGCGCGGTCACCCTCTGGCAGATTGGAGTCGAACTCCGAGCGAAGGGCCTGGAACCTGAGGATGGTGGACCAGGGAAGGTTGAACTGGAGGGTGCCGCCGTAGGAGAGGACGTCGTCGTTACGCGCCGGCGCGGCGGGCGAGGCGACGGTGTAGTCGTTGACGCCCGTCTCGGCGAAGACGCGGGCGGTCAGCCGCCGGTTGAGCTCCACGGCGAGGGAGGCCCCGGTGCGGTCGCTCTCGAGGTACGCGTAGGCCGGGGAGAGCGAGTAGGTCAGGCTGCGGCTGGCATAGATCCAGTAGTCGACCCGCGGGCTCGAGGCGAAGGAGAGGCCGGCGTTGCCGGTAACCCTGTCGTAGTCGACGAAGCCCGACCCTTCGCGCGCCTCGAGTGAACGCGCGACCAGGTCGGCCTTGACGAACAGGCGGCGCCTGTCGACCTGGAACTCGAGGGTGGGCGAGGTGCCGCCGTTCGAGCGGTCCAGCGCGCCGGGCTCGAACTCCACGTCGGAGCGCTCGGCTCCGAGCCCGATCAGCCAGGCCTTCCTGGGCCGCCAGCGCAGTCCCGCCCGGCTCACGCGCTCCTCGCGGTCGAGCAGGGCCAGGCTCTGCGCCCGGGGATCGTCCAGGTCCTCGACCAGGCTGGTCTCCTTGCGCAGCGAGGTGCCGGCGAGAACGGAGAAGGCGCCGGTGAGGCGCGCCTCGGCGAGGAGGCGGGCGCTGTCCTCGCGGGAGCTGACCGGCTCGGTGACCTCGGGAGTGAGGATGCGCTGGCGCTGATCGCGGCCGGCGGCGGCCTCGAAGGTGAGGCGGTTGAAGTAGCCGAAGGTCTCCAGGCCGTAGCGGCCGTTCAGGCTCCGGCGGTCCGCCTGGTCGGCCCACCAGACGTACTCGGGCAGGATCTGCGCGATCCAGGTCATCTTGGAACCGGTTCGCAGGTAGGCGCGCAGCCCTGCCCCGACGGTCGCGGTCACATCAGACTCCGTCTCGCCTTCGGTCGCAAACAGGTTGCGTACATAAGCGACGTCTTGCACGGTGAACCAGGGGGCGACGCGCAGCGGGCCGAGGCGGAACCTCGCCTCCTCGACGTCGCGCTCCAGCTTGGCCTTGTTGTCGCCCGGACGCTCTTCGGGTCCGCCCGGGAGCGTATACTGGGTGAATTGTGCCCCGGCGCTACTCGCGAGCGTAAGCAAGAGAATTCCAGGGATGGATACTCGAATATGGCGTCGCATGACCTCTCCTGACCGGCGCCGGGGAGGCCGTGCCGCGTTCGGGTGCAATGGTGCGGTGTCATGATACGCCACTCCGAGCGCTTGCTCACCGCGCTGGTGGCCATCCTGCTGATCTGGGCGCCGCTCGCCTTCGGCGGCGTCACCCCGTGGGCTTCGGCGAGCCTCCAGGCGCTCTGCTTCTGTGCCCTCGCCCTGGCGATGGTGGCGGTCGAGCGGCTTGGCACCCTGCGGCCGGCCGCTCCGGCGATCCTGGCGCTCGTGGCCGTGGCTCTCCTCGGCCTGCTGCAATCGACCCCCGTTCCGGCCGCCCTGGCGCGCCTCCTCTCCCCGGAGCATGCCCGGCTCTACGGCGGCGCCGGGGCGCTGGTCGGCGCCACGGACGCGCCGCGTCTCACCCTCGCGGTCTCGGCCACGCGTTCGGCGGCGCTCGCGTGGGCCGCGGCCGCCGCCTGCCTGCTGGCCGCGGCGGTCGTGGGCAGGAGCCGCGTCCATCGCCGCTGGCTCGCCGGGGCGGTGCTCCTCTCCGGGCTGTTCCAGGTGTTCTTCGGCGCCCGCGGCTGGTCGACCCGCTCGCGCACCCTCTGGGGCGTCGAGCTGCTCTCGAACGCCGCCCGGCTGCGCGGCACCTTCGTCAATCCCAACCATCTCGCGCTCTACCTGGGGATGGCGCTGCCCGTCGTCTTCGCCTGGGTCTGGTGGGCGGCGCGGCGCGCCCGCGACGAGCCGCGGCTCGAACGCCGGGTGCTCCTCCTGGCGCCGCCCGGCCTCGCGTGGGTCACCCTCTTCCTCGGCCTCGCCTTCTCCGGGTCGCGCGGCGGCATGCTCGCGGCGCTCGCCGCGGTCTGCGCCCAGGGGCTCCTGCTGCCGGGAGCCCGCCGCCGCGGCTGGCGGGCCCTGGCCGGCCTCGGCGCGGCCACGGCCGGACTCGCGGTCGTCGCCGCCGTCGGCCTGCGCGAGGGGCTCGGGCGGCTCCTCACCACCACGGTAGGCGACGTGAGCCTGGGCTCCCGGCTCGACGAGTACGCCGCGGTGCTGCGGCTCTGGCGGCGCTTCCCGGTGACCGGCGCCGGGCTCGGCACCTTCCGCGACGCCTTCCCCTTGGCGCAGACGCCGGACCTCCAGGGCACCTACTGGCACCCGCACAGCGACCTGCTGGAAGTGCTGGCGACGGCGGGCCTGGCCGGCCTGGCGCTGGTCGTGGCCGGGGTGTGGCTGCTGGTGCGGCGCCTCTTCGCCGTGTTGCGCGAGGGCAGCCGCTCCGAGGACCGCGCCGCCGCCCTGGCAGCGCTGGGGGTGTTGGCGGCGGCGGGCGTTCACGCCGCCGTGGACTTCGGCCTCACCATGCCGGGCAACGCCTTGACCCTCGCCGCCCTGGTCGGCGCCGCGGCAACGGCGCGCACGCTCGACCGGCGGCAGCTAGCGCAGCAGCACCCTGCCGGGGAGGACCCGGCCGCCCTGCGTACCCTCGACCTCGAGCAGGTGGAGCCCGGCGTCGACCGGCACCGCAAGCTCGAGAAGCGGCCGCGTTCCGGCCGCGGCCGGCCGCACCGGAAACACGCCCAGGGCGGCGCCGTCGAGCCGTAGCTCCACCACCGCGCCTAGGGGAGGCACCTCGTCGAGCTCCACGGTGAGCCCCCGCCTTTCGCCAGCAGTCACCATCTCCAGGCGCGCCACCTCGCGCCGCCAGGCCCAAGCCGTGGCCGGCCACGACTCGCGCCCCAGGGCGGCCAGCCGCTCGCGGGCCAGCGCCGCCCCCTGGGCGTCGCCCGCCGCGCGGGCCACATCCAGCCGCGCCTCCCAGGCCAGGGGGTGCTCCTGCCAGTCGCGGTGCAGCTCGGCGAGGGCGGCCGCGGCCTCCTCGCCCCGGCCGCGCTCGCCGAGCACCCGCGCCTTGGCGATCAGGTAGGGCGCCCACTCGGCGCTCCACCGCGCGTCGCTCCTGCGTTCCAGGTCCTCGGCCCGGGAGAGGTCGCCGGCGAAGAGATAGGCCAGCGCCTCCTGCTGCGGCGGCGCTTCGCGCACGAAGCGGGCGAGGCGTTTCAACGCCGCCGGCTCCATGCCGCACCCGGCGAGGAGGCAGCGCTCGAGGGCGGCGTTCAAGTGCGGTGCCAGCCGCTCCGCCGTGCCGCGGTCCACCGGGCCGGGCGGGCACTGGGTGAGGGCGCGTTCGAGGAGCGGCCGGTAGCGGGCGTCGAAGCGCGCCCGCGCCGCGACCGACAGATACAGGTCGCGGGACCCCGGGACGTCGCCGGCGCGGCGCCGGCGGCTCGCCTCGGCGAGGTCGCGGCGCAGGTCGGCGAGGAGGGCGGCGTCCCAGCGCTCGCGCGCCGCCGCATAGCCCTTCCAGTCGCCGCGCTGGGCATAGCTGCTGCCCACCCTCTCCCACGCGGCGGGGTCCGCCGGCAGCACCGAGAAGGCCTCGCGGCGGTCGGCCGCGGCTTCGAGCCAGGGGTCGACCAGGCGGTTCAGGTCCTGGGGATCGCGGAACACCTCGACGAGCAGGCCGCGCGCCGTCGCCTTCTTGGCTGGAGACAGCACCGGCCAGATCTCCAGATAGGCGGCGGCCAGGAAGCGCACCGGCTCGCGTTTCGCGGGCGCCAGGCGCAGGGCGGCCTCGAGCGGCGCCTCCCAGGAGCGGTAGGAGGTGAACAGGCGCTCGTCCCGCGCCTGCGACCAGCCGAGGTAGGTCGCCGCGCCGAGGATCATCGCCGCGTCCCACGCGGCGGGCCGGCGGGCCAGCACCGCGCTCGCCTCGCGGGCGATCCCGGCGAGGCGCGCGGCGCTCTCGCGGGCGGCCTGCTCCTCGGGGAGGCCCGCCCGGCGCCCTGCGTCGAGCTCGGCCGAGAGCGCGGCGCGGGCAGCCTTCAACCGCACTCTCTCGGCGTCCGGCTCGCGCTCCAGCGCGGCGTCCACGGTGACCCCCGAGTGCTCCAGCCACCCGGCGGAGTCGGACTGCCGGGCGCGCAGCTCCTGGTAACGGGTCACCGACGTGACGGCGAGCGCCAGCGCCAGCGCCGCGGCTCCGGTGCGCAACACCGGAGCGAGCCAGGAGCGGTCGGCAGACCGCGGGGAGGTCATGGAAGAATGGTATCAGGAAGGCCGTCCTTGACCATCTCTTTGCGAAGGTGCCACTCTCCAGAGCGCGCAACCGCTAATCCGGCCCCCGTAAAACGTCAGAACTTTTGGACCGCTCCTTCGTGCCGATCCGTTTCGATCCGCCCCGCCTCACCCTCACGCCGGAGCTGCGCTGGATGCTGCTGCGCGCCTTCGGTCCGGTCGGGGCGCCGTTCGCCACGCCGTTCGAGCCGGCCGCCGCGCTGGCTCTGGCCCGCCGCTTCGAGGTCTCGGCGCGCATCGCGGCCCGCCACGGCCGGTTGGCCCTGGCCGGCGAGCTGGGGGCCGAGGCCGCCGCCGGCTTCGCCCGCGACCGCGTGGCCGCCACCGCCGTGGGCCTGCGTCTCCTGGGGATGACGCGCCACCTGGCCGAGCTGGCCGAGCCGCTCGGCCTGCCGCTCGTGTTCCTGAAGTTCGTGGCTCTTGAGGCCGCCGGCCTCGAGGTCGTGGGCAGCCGCGGCGCCTGCGACGTCGACGTCCTGGTGCCCGCCGCCCGCGCCGCCGAGCTCGAGGCCGCCCTCCTCGCCGCCGGCTGCCGCTCCTCGGGGATGCCCGAAGCCGAGCACCAGCTCCCCGCCCTGCAGCACCCCTCGGGAGGCTCGCTCGAGGTGCACCTGTTGATGCTGGGGGTGCGGCCTGAAGGGAAGGATTCCGCCCGTTTCGAAGCCCTGGAGCGCCAGGGCCTCCTCCAGCCGCTGGCGGAGCTTCCCGGCCGCTGCAGCGTCCCCGCGCCCGAGGCCCAGGCGGCGCACGTCCTGGTCCATGGCCTGGGCCAGCACGGCTATTGGCCCGCCTCCTACTCCCTGCTCAAGATGGTGGCGGACCTCATCGACCTTTCAGGGCCCGGGGGATCGGGGCTCACCGCCAGGGCGTTCTCCTGGGTGGAGCGGGACGTCTCGGTCGAAGAGGCCGACGCCGTCCGCAAGCTCTGCGCCCTCCTCGCCCGGGGCGTCGACCCCGCGGCCTGGGAGGGGGGGCCCGAGGAACTGCTCCTGCGCCACATCCTGGCCGGCCGCCTCGATCCCGCCTACGCCGAAGCCCTCCGCCTCGGCCTCTTCCGTCCCCAGCCGAGCGATCGTCCCCCCGGCTTCCAGCTCCTCTACCGCATCCGGGGAGCCCTCTTCCTCTCGAAGGCCCAGATCGACGCCATCTACGGCCGCCCCAGCCACCCCCTGGGCTACCTGGGCCGCCGCCTCGCCAGGCCCTTCGACCTCCTGGTGAGGCTCGGCAGGTACGGGGCCCGCTCCCGGCGGTTGGGACGGTAGGCGAGACCGGGATGTCGGGGTTTGTCCCCAAATCCCTCCGATCCGACACCCTTCACGTAGTCTCACAGGTTCAACAACAACCTACGTCCAGGGTCGTGGCGCGCGGTGCCGGTGCGCGCCGATCGGGCGGACGTCAAGAAAGAGGGAAGGACGAGATGGAGCCGAATGAAAATTTTGATGTCGTGATTTTGGGAGCGGGTATTGGTGGAACGATGCTGGCGGCGATCCTCGCGCGTCAGGGCAAGCGTGTGCTGGTGCTGGAGAAGGGGAGCCACCCGCGCTTCGCGGTCGGCGAGGCGCTGCTGCCGCAGAGCACGCTGTGGATGTGGATCCTCGCCCAGCGCTTCGACGTGCCCGAGATCCAGCACCTGACCCGTTTGGATTCGATCCACGAGCACATCGGCCCGACCTGCGGGATCAAGCGCACGCTCAGCTTCCTCTACCACGAGGAAGGGAAGCGGCAGGATCCCAAAAAGTCCAGCCTGCTCATCGCGCCGAGCACGCCGCTGACCACCGAGAGCCACCTCTTCCGCCAGGACGTCGACCTCTACATGCTGAACGTGGCGGTGCGCTACGGCGCCGTTTACCGCGACCACACGGACGTCACCGAGTTCGACGTGGACGACGACGGCGTGCGCCTGCGCACCGCCGCCGGCGAGGAGTTCTCGGGGCGCTTCCTGGTGGACGGAGCGGGCTTCCGCTCGCCGCTCGCCGAGCGCTTCGGCCTGCGCGAGAAGCCGACCCCCCTGGAGACCCAGTCGCGGTCCATCTTCACCCATATGACGGGGATGAAGTTCCACGACGACCTGCTGCAGCCGGAGGAGGCGCCCGGGCTCTCGGCGCGCTGGACGGAAGGCACGCTCCACCACGTCTTCGAGGGCGGCTGGTTCTGGATCATCCCCTTCAACAACGTCGCCGGCTCCGAAAACCCGCTGTGCAGCGTCGGCCTGACGCTCAACATGAAGCGCTATCCCGACACCGGGATGTCGGCGGAAGAGGAGTTCTTCCACTTCGTCAACCGCTTCCCGAGCATCGCCGCTACGTTCGAGGGGGCCACGGCCGCCCGCGAATGGGTGAAGACCGGGCGGCTCCAGTACTCGGCGACCGGCGGCGCCGGGGACCGCTACTTCCTCATGGCCCACGCCCACGGCTTCATCGACGCGCTCTACTCGCGCGGCATGATCACCACCTTCGAGGTGCTTTCAGCGCTCGCCGGCCCGCTGCTCGCGGCGCTCGACGAGGACAAGTTCTCGCGCGACCGCTTCGCCTACGCCGAGAATCTGCAGCACGCGATGCTGGCTCAGAGCGACCGGGTGGTCAACAACTCCTACCGCTCCTTCCCGAGCTTCCCCCTGTTCAACGCCTGGCTGCGCGTCTGGCTGGTCGTCGAGATCTTCGGCGACCTGCGGCTCTTCGGCCGCTGTGTCAAATACCTGGAGACCCAGGACAAGTCGGTGTTCGACCAGTTGGAGGCCGATCCCCTGATCGGCACCAGCGCGCCCGGGGAAGACGAGCTCACGGATCTGGTCCGGTACGCCGACGACGTGCTCGCCCGCTACGAGCGCGGCGAGATGGACGAGGACGAAGGCGCGGCGTTGATCCTCTCCTCCCTCGACCGCGCCGCCTGCATGCCGCCGGTCCGCCGCTGGGGGGACGCCGAGGACATCCATCTCGACTACCTCCCCGAGAAGCTGGCGCGCACGATCGGCTGGGGCTTCACCGAGGCGCCGCAGAGCATCCGCGACCGCTTCTTCACGTTCAACCCGGCGGTGCTCGGCATGGGGGCCTGAGCGAGGAGGCTGGCGGCGAGGGGGTACCCGCCTCGCCGCCAGCGCCCCGGGTGCAATCACCCGGCGTGCTTCTTCACCCACGCGGCGTAGCGGTCCATCCAGGTCTGCAGGAACGCCTTGCTGTCCGCGTTGACGAGGTTGCCGCCCTCGTCGAACAGCCCGTCTTTCACATGAATGAAGACCTCCGGCTGGCCCAGCGTCGGCACGTCCAGGTAGGCCAGGATGTTCCTCAGGTGCTGCTGCGCCATGGAGGTCCCGGGGGCGCCGACCGACGCGCCCATCACACCCGCGGGCTTGCCTGCCCAGACGCTCTGGCCATACGGGCGCGAGGCGTGGTCGATGGCGTTTTTCAACACACCGGGGATCGAACGGTTGTATTCGGGCGTGACGAAGATCAGGCCCTGGGAAGCCGTGATCTCGGCCTTCAGCCGCTTGACCGAATCGGCCGGCGCCCCGTCGTCGTCCTGGTCGTAGAGCGGCAGGTCGTCGATCCGCACCTGCTTGAGCGAAAGCTCCGCGGGCGCCAGGCCAACCAGAGCATTGGCCAGCAACCGGTTGAACGAATCACGGCGGAGGCTGCCGACCACGACAGCGATCTGATACTGGCTCATGTCACCTCCTCTGGAAATGGTGGATCACCGGTCGGCATCGAGCACCTCGTCGAGGTAGCCGACGCCCACCTCCACGATAGCGTATTTGCGAGACCTCGGCGGAGCCTTCGACGTCGTCGTCGCGACGCGGCCGTGAATCAGGCTGTCTCGCTCCCTGGGCTGCCCGGACGTCGCCCTGGGGGCGAGAGATAGGGGCTCAATCCAAACTGAATTCCTGTCCGCTGCCGGCGCCCTGGCGGCTTGAGACCTCCCCCCAACGCCGTGCGGCACGGCCGTGGCGGGGGCAGTCACCGCCGTATCCACTGCCATGTCGCCCCTCCCTGGGGGTGAGTCCCCCCTGGCCGCTCTGCGTCACGCCCCGGCGGGGGGCGGTGCGGCCCACGCCGGGGCGGCCAGGCCCGCGCTCGGGGCGACGAGGCCCCCGCCCGGGGGAGAAACGCCGGAGCTCAGGGCAATGCGGCCCCGGCCAGGGGAGCAACGCAAGCGGCCGGGGCGGTGACGCCCCCCGCCGGGGGAGACGCCGCCGCCATTGGGGGTGTCTGACATCTGTCACCTTCGATGGGTGACATCCCTCCCTGGGACGCAGGGGTGGCGGTCCTCCAGAATGCCTTCATCGAAGGTGAACCGGAGGAGGACACCATGATCCAGAAACGACAGTTCCAGAGCGATGAGCCGGTGGCGGAGCTCCGGCGGGCCGTGAAGCGGTATGGCAAGGTGACGGCGCTCGCCGGGGTCGACCTCGCGATCCAGCCCGGCGAGGTGGTCGCTCTGCTCGGGCCGAACGGGGCGGGGAAGACGACGGCGGTGCAGCTCCTGCTGGGCCTGGCGCGGCCGAGCGAGGGGGAGGCTCGGACGTTCGGGCTCGATCCGAAGGATACGGCGGCTCGCGTGAGGGTCGGCGCGATGCTCCAGGTTTCGAACGTGCCGGAGACGTTGAAGGTAAAAGAGCACGTGCATCTCACCTCCAGCTATTACCCGCACCCCCTGCCGCAGGCCGAGGTGATGGCGGCGGCCGGCCTTTCCGGGCTCGAGGACCGCCTGTTCGGCAAGCTCTCGGGGGGGCAGCGCCAGAGGGTGCTCTTCGCACTCGCTCTCTGCGGCGATCCCGACCTGCTGTTCCTGGACGAGCCGACGGTGGGGCTGGACGTCGAGTCGCGCCGCGCCTTCTGGTCGGTGATCGAGGCGAAGGCGGGGCAGGGGAGGTCGGTGCTGCTGACGACGCACTACCTGGAGGAGGCCGACGCCCTCGCCGACCGCATCGTGCTGATCGGCCGCGGGCGGGTGGTCGCCGAGGGCACGCCGGCCGAGATCAAGGGGCGCGCCGCGGGGCGCAAGGTGCGCTGCCGGACGAGCCTGCCGCTCGCGGAGGTGGCGGGCCTCGCCGGAGTGAAGAGCGCGCGGCGAGAGGGCGAGCTGACCGAGCTGTTCGCCCACGAGCCCGAGCGCGTGGTGTACGAGCTGCTGCAGCGCGATCCCCGGCTCTCCGCGCTCGAAGTGCGGGGTGCCGATCTCGAGGAAGCTTTCCTCACCCTGACCGGTGAGCAGGACCAGAAAGAGGAGGTGGCGGCATGAGCTCCCAGACATTGACCCCGCGCAGGAACCTGCCGCGCATCTACGCGCTGGAGGCGAAGTACGAGTTCCTGAAGCTGCTGCGGCTGCCGGCCTACATCGTGCCGATGCTCGCCTTCCCGCTGTTCTTCTACCTGTTGTTCGGCGTCGCGATGAAGGGCGGCGGGCCGCAGGGGACGTTCGACATGTCGACCTACCTGATCGCGACCTACGGAGCGTTCGGGGTGATGAACGCGGCTCTGTTCGGTTTCGGGGTGGGCATCGCCTCGGAGCGCGGCCAGGGGTGGATGCTGTTCAAGCGGGCGACGCCGATGCCGCCGCTCGCCTACTTCACGGGCAAGCTCGCGATGAGCCTGCTGTTCTCCTGCGTGATGGTGGCCCTGCTCTTCACGTTGGGCGCGACGGCGGGCGGGGTGCGCCTGCCGGCCGGCACCTGGCTGGCGCTCGCCGGGGTGCAGGTGGCGGGCGCGCTGCCGTTCGCCGCGTTCGGCCTGGCGATCGGCTACTGGGTGGGGCCGAACTCGGCCCCGGCGGTGCTCAACCTGCTGTCGCTGCCGGCCGCGTTCGGCTCGGGGATGTGGATCCCCATCCAGGTGCTGCCGGGGTTCATGCGCCAGGCCGCCCTCTTCCTGCCGCCCTATCACTATGCGCAGCTCGCGCTGAAGACGCTGGGGCTCGACCGCGGCCAGCCGGCGGCCCAGCACGTGGCGGTGCTGGCGCTCTTCACCGTGCTGTCGCTCGCCGCGGCCTGGGTGGGGTTCCGGCGCGACGAAGGCAAGACGTTCGGATAAGGTAGCCAGGCCATGCGTTTCCTACCGAAGGACCCGGAGATTGGCTGGACGCCGTACGTCTGGCTGGTCTACCTGTCGTTCTTTCTGAGCTATCCGCTGGTTGGGAAGGCGTCGGCGCTCGAATGGGGGGTGACCCTCGCGGCCGTCGCCGTCTTCCTGGTGCTCTATTTCCGGGCGTTCTGGATGCGCGGGCCCCGGGTGCTCTGGTTCGTCGGCGGTATTGCCCTCCTCGGCATGCTGTTCGCCCCGGTCAACGCCGGGGCGAGCTGTTTCATCATCTACGCCGCGGCCTTTCTGGGTGCCGCGGGCACGCCGGCCTTCGCCACGCGCTGCCTCATCGCACTGGTCCTCCTGGTCGGCGCCGAGAGCTGGTTGCTCGACCTGCATCCGTACTTCTGGATTCCGGCGGTGGTGTTCGCGCTGATCATCGGCGGGGTGAACATCCATTACGCCGAGGTGTCGCGGGCGAACGCCAAGCTGCGCGCCACGCAGGAGGAGGTGGAGCGGCTCGCCAAGACGGCCGAGCGGGAGAGGATCGCGAGAGACCTCCACGACGTGCTGGGCCACACGCTGTCGCTGATCACCTTGAAGTCCGAGCTGGCGGGCAAGCTTCTGGAGCGCGACCCGGAGCGCGCCGGCCGCGAGATCCGCGAGGTGGAGAGGATCTCCCGCGAGGCGCTGCGCGAGGTGCGCACGGCGATCTCCGGCTACCGCTCCGAGGGGTTGCAGGCGGAGATGGGCCGGGCGCGGCTGGCGCTGGAGTCGTCGGGCGTGAAGCTCGAGTACTTCGCCCAGCCGGTCGAGCTGGACCCGGCGCGGGAGACGGCGCTGGCGCTGGCGCTGCGCGAGGCGGTGACCAACGTGGTCCGCCACGCCGGGGCGCGCACCTGCCGCATCACGCTGGAGGCGACGGAGGACGGGGTGCGCCTGGAGGTGCGCGACGACGGCCGCGGCAGCGCGGCGCCCGAGGGTATCGGGCTGGCTTCGATGCGCGAGCGGGTGGAGGGGCTGGGCGGCAGACTCGAGCGCCGCGGCGAGGGCGGCACGTCGCTGCTGATCACCCTGCCGCGGCGGCCGGAGGAGGAGGGCGAGGGGCGCTTGGCGATCGGGGGGGCGGCGTGATCCGGGTGCTGATCGCCGAGGACCAGGGGATGGTGCTGGGCGCGCTCGCGGCGCTCCTCGAGCTGGAGCCGGACATCGAGGTGGTCGGCCGCGCCGCGGACGGCGAGGAGGCGCTGGCGCTCGCCGCGGAGCTGCGGCCCGACGTGGTGCTGACCGACATCGAGATGCCGCGCCGGACCGGCCTCGAGCTGGCCGCCGAGCTGAAGCGGCGGGGGAGCGCGGCCCGGGTGGTGATCCTCACCACGTTCGCGAGGAGCGGCTACCTGCGCCGGGCGCTCGACGCCGGGGCCGCCGGCTACCTGCTGAAGGACTCTCCCTCCGAGCGGCTGGCCGAGGCGATCCGCCGGGTGCACGCCGGCCTGCGCTCGATCGACCCGGAGCTGGCGGCGGCGGCCTGGGAGGAGATGGATCCGCTGACCGACCGCGAGCGCCAGGTGCTGCGCCTGGCGGCCGAAGGGCAGCCGAGCGCCAGGATCGCCCAGGAGCTGCACCTCTCGGAGGGCACGGTGCGCAATTACCTTTCGGAAGCTATCAGCAAGCTCGGCGCCGGAAACCGCGTCGAGGCCGCCCGCATCGCCCGCCAGAAGGGCTGGCTCTGATCTCATTCCATCTATATCTTTTTATCGATCTTGACGTCCGGGGGTTTTGGAGTAAAGTTGTCTCCAAAGAGAGCACAGGCGTCTCGACTGGCCCGTGGAGCGTACCCGCCGCGGGTCAATGTTAAGAGTTTAACTTTGAGCTCATGTCAATTCTGAGGAGAGTGCCGTCCATGTCATCCAGCAGATCCCAGCTCCGCCGCAGGCTCGTCTTCCCCACGGTCGTCTCATGCCTTCTGTCCGCCTTCGGCATGAGCCCGGCCGCGGGCGCGCCGCCTCGATGGTCGTTGAACGATGCTTCCGAGGTCGAGCTGGAGGGGTCGGCCGGGGTGGAAGGGGTTGCCGGTTTCGAGCATGCCCTGCGTACGGAGGACGGCCGCATCCAGGTGATGATCGAGCTGATCGATCTGCCGGCGGCCGTCGTCTACGCTCAGGCGATGGCGGGCGACTCGCCGAGCGACCGGGCGGCCGTGCAGCGCGCCGCCGGCATCGCCAGGGCCCAGATCGTCAAGATCGAAGCGGCGCAGGAGAGGGTCGGCGCGGCCCTCGCCGGTCCGGGCATCGAGGCGCGTGAGCTGTTCCGGGTCCAGAAGGCCTTGAACGGCATCGCGGTCGCGGCGGCTCCCGGCAGCCTGCGGGCGCTGGCGGCGGTCCCCGGCGTGAAGCGGGTGCTCCCGATCATCCCCGAGTATCCCACCAACTCGACGAGCGTCTCCTTCATCGGCACGCCCAACGTCTGGGCCAACACGCTCGGCCTGCCGGCGGGCGCGGACGGCACGGGCATCCGGATCGGCATCATCGACACGGGCCTCGACTACATGCACGGCTCGTTCGGCGGCAGCGGCCTGCTCGCCGACTACCAGGCCGAGTCTGCCGCCACCGCCAACTTCACGACCTCAGGGCTCTTCCCGACCGCCAAGGTGGTGGGGGGCCATGACTTCGCCGGCGACGCCTACACGGGCGGCGGCGTCGGGGTACCCGACCCCAACCCCATGGACTGCAACGGCCACGGCAGCCACGTCGCCGGCACCGCGGCCGGCTTCGGCGTCACCGCGGGAGGCGCGACCTTCACCGGTCCCTTCGACGCCAACCCGACGACCTATAGCGGGCTGCGCATCGGTCCCGGTACGGCGCCCGGAGCGCTGCTCTATGGCCTGCGGGTGTTCGGCTGCGCCGGCAGCACGGGCCTGACGACCCAGGCGATCGACTGGGCGATGGACCCGAACGACGACGACGACCTCTCCGACCACTTAGACGTCATCAACATGTCGCTCGGCTCGAACTTCGGTGCGGTGACCAACGCGACCTCGGTGGCTTCCGACAACGCGGCTCTCGCCGGTGTGATCGTGGTCACCTCGGCCGGCAACGCCGGCGACACCTTCTTCATCAGCGGCAGCCCCGGCGCAGCGTCGCGGGCCATCGCCACGGCGGCGTCGGTCGACAGCGGTGTCACGGCGGGCAACGTGCGGGTCAACTCGCCGGCGGGCATCAGCGGCTTCTATGTTGCGGGCGCGGCGCAGTTCGGTTCCGTGCCGCCGGCGGGTGGAACGAGCGGCAACGTGGTCGCCGCCTTGGACGCTTCGGACGCCGCGGGGCCGTTGACCACGGACGCCTGCTCGGCGATCACCAACGCCGCCGCGGTGGCGGGCAACATCGCCCTGGTCGACCGCGGCACCTGCGGCTTCGCGATCAAGGTGAAGAACGCCCAGGACGCGGGCGCCATCGCGGTGGTCGTCGCCAACAGCGCCGCCGGCGCCTTCGGAGGCATGGCGGGCGTCGATCCCACCATCGTCATCCCCTCGGTGATGGTCACCTTCGCCGACGCCAACATCTTCAAGGCCAACATCGCGAGCCTCAACGTCACTCTCTTCCCGGCCAGCGACAACGTGGCCGCTTTCAGCTCGCGCGGTCCGCGCCGGATCTTCGGCTCGCCGATCCGCCTGAAGCCCGACATCGCGGCTCCGGGCCTCAACATCACCTCGGTCCAGACCGGCCACACCTGCCTGGTGGCGGCGGGTTGCACGGGCCTCCCGGATCCGACCGGCTTCCAGGCCGGCAGCCAGGCCCTGATGATCTCCGGCACCTCGATGGCGAGCCCCCACATCGCGGGCATCATGGCCCTGCTCCGCCAACTCCACCCCGACTGGACGGTCGAGGAGCTGAAGGCGCTGGCGCTCAACTACGCGACCCACGACCTGACGGTGCTGCCGGGCGGCACGCCGCCGCGCTACAACCTGTCGCGCATCGGCGCCGGCCGCGTCGATCCTTCGAAGTCGGCCCTGGGCAGCGTCGTCGCAATGAACGCGGAGGACTCGGGGGTCGTCAGCGTCACCTTCAACCCCGAGGTCATCGGCGTGGTGACCCGGACGAAGACGGTCCGCGTCGTCAACAAGGGCACGACCTCCGAGACCTACGACCTGGGGATCGACACCGTCGTCGACTCGCCCGGCGTGTCGTTCTCGCTGCCGGGCGGCTCGAGCCTCACGGTGCCCGCGGGCACGACCGTGGACTTCGACGTCCAGATGTCGGCCAATTCTTCGCTGATGGATCACACGATCGATCCCGCGCTCGCCGCGACCCAGACCATCCAGGCGAACTACGGAGCCCAGCCGCGGAACTTCCTCGCCGAGGAAGGGGCCTACATCACCTTCAGCCAGGGCGCCCCGCTTCAGGGGGCCTCGAACCTCCAGTTCCGGCTGCCCGTCTACATGGCGGAGAGGCCTGCCTCGACGATGAGCGCCCCGGCGACCATCGTGACCGGCGGCGCTCCCACCGGCTCGACGACCATCCCACTTTCAGGAAGCGACATCTGCACCGGAACCCTGGCGGCGGGGCCGACTTGCACGGGGACCTTCCCTATCGATGTCGTCTCGCTCGTGACCCCCTTCGAGCTGCAGGTCGTCTCGCCGCTCGACCCGGTGAACTCGACCGACTACGCCGACATTCAGTACGCCGGTGTGGCCTTCCTTCCGGGATCTCCGTCGAACATCAACAACGACCTCATCATGTTCGGCGTTTCGAGCTGGGGCGACTGGTCGACCCTGGACGACGTGGCCTACAACATCTGCGTCGACACCAACGAAGATGGCGTCTACGACAAGAACGTCGTCAACACCAATCCGGCGATCTTCGTGGCCAACGCGCCGCTCAACGACAACTTCGTCCGTGTCGTCCAGGACCTGACGACGGGAGGCTTCACGATCCTGGGAGTGGGGTCGTTCGTGAACCTCATCGCCCCCTCGGTCGTGGATACCGCACTGCACCTCAACAACCAGTTCTTCCTAGGAACCACCCCGGCCCAGCTCGGCATGGTGGCCGGAGACACGACGTTCCGCTACAAGGTCGTCACCTGCCCGGCCGGCAATGCCGGCTGTGCCCGCACCACCGGGGCCAACGATCACTGCAGCCCGTCCGCGGCCGTCCGCTTCGACGAGGCCGCGGGTCCGTTCTTCTACAACTGGGCTGCCCAGGGTCTCGACTTCGGCGGCACCTTCCTCGCCGAGGACCTGAACGGCGCCGCGCTGCCGGTCACCTGGAACACCGCCAACATGACGACCAACGGCTCGCTCGGCGCGCTCCTCCTGCACCATCACAACGCCGCCGGACAGCGGGCGGAAGTGGTGCTGCTCGACGGCGCGCAGTCGGCCGACCTGTCGATCAGCAAGTCGATGGCGCCGGTCAACCCGAGCCTCGGCGAAAACGTCACCTTCACCATGACGGTCACCAACGCCGGCCCCAACGCCGCGACCGGCGTGGTCGTCTCCGACTTCCTGCCCGACGGGCTCACCTACGTGTCGGACAACGGCGCCGGCGCCTACGATCCGGCGACCGGCCTGTGGACGGTCGGCAACCTGGCCGTCGGCCTCCCGAACGCGGCGACGCTGCAGGTCGTGGCCACGGTCGACAGCACGGAGCCGGCCGCGAACTTCGCCCAGATCGTGGCGGGCACGCCTCTCGATCCCAACCCCGCCAACAACCAGGCCACCGTGACGATCTCCGCGCCGCGCTCGTCGGACCTCGCGCTCGGCATGAGTGTCAGCTCCCCGACCGTGCTCGTCGGCGGCAACGTCACCTATACCTTGACGGTGACCAACAACGGTGACGATCCGGCCTTCAGCCTGAACGTCAACGAGTCGTTCCCCGCCTTCCCGGCGCTCAACCCGACGAGTTTCAACGCCAGCCAGGGCGTCTACAACTCGGCGACCGGCGTGTGGAACCTCGCCAGCCTGGGCAACGGCGCAACCGCCACGCTCACGCTCAACTTCACGGCGCCCAACACCGCCGGACCGCTGACCAACAACGGCACCGCCGCCGCCAGCGAAGCGGATCCCGATACCTCCGACAACGCGGCCAGCGCCACCACCACCGTGCTGTCTCCGGCGACCGTCGCCACCACCAAGACGGTCAACGGCACCAACTTCACCCCGGGGAGCACGGTCACCTACACGGTGGTGCTCAACAACTCGAGCGCCTTCGATCAGCAGAACAATCCGGGCGACGAGCTCACCGACGTGCTGCCCGCGCAGCTCACCCTGGTTTCGGCCAGCGCCACCACCGGCACGGCCATGGCCACGGTCGGCACCAACACGGTGACCTGGAACGGCGTCATCCCGGCCGGCGGCTCGGTCACCGTCACCATCACCGCGACCTTGAACGCCGGCACGCCGCCGGGAACGGTCAGCAACCAGGCGACGGCGAGCTTCGACCAGGACGGCAACGGCGTCAACGAGGCCTCGGCCATGACCGATGACCCGGGCGTGGGCGGCGCGACCGATCCCACCACCTTCAACGTCATCTCGCCGGGCCTCATCAGCCAGGTCACCAAGACGGTCGCGGGCAGCTTCTCCGCGGGCAGCACCATCACCTACACCATCGTGATCAACAACTCGAGCGCCTCCGCACAGCTCGACAACCCGGGCGACGAATTCATCGACGTGCTGCCGGCGCAGCTCACCCTGGTTTCGGCCAGCGCGACCTCCGGTACGGCCGTGGCCACGGTCGGCACCAACACCGTGACCTGGAACGGCGGCATCGCCGGCGACGGCTCGGTGACCATCACCATCACCGCCACGATCGAGAGCGGGACGGCCGGTCAGACCGTGACCAACCAGGGCTCGGCGAGCTTCGACTCCGACGGCAACGGCACCAACGACACCACCGTGCCGACCGATGACCCCACGGTCGGCGGAGCCACCGACCCGACGAGCTTCGTGGTCGGCGACGTCCTCTCCATCCCGACCCTGTCCGAGGTCGGCCTCGTGGCCATGATCCTCCTGCTCGCCTCCGGAGCCCTGGTGCTCCTGCGACGCCGGCGGGCGTAGGGCCTCTCACCCATACCCCGACCCTCCTCTCCCGCTAGCCGGGAGAGGAGGGAGAAGGGCAACCTCTACTTTTCTTCTTGGGGTTCTTCGGGTTTCTTGCGGCGTTCGCGTCCGGCGTCCCGGATCGCTCGCGCCAGCAGGAACTCGATCTGCGCGTTGACGCTGCGCAGCTCGTCCTCGGCCCAGACCCGGAGTGCCTCGTAGACCTCCGGGTCGAGCCGCAGCGGGTAGTTTTTCCGCTCCGCCAAGGGCCGGTCCTCAGTGGTACAGGCTTCCGGCGTTGATCACCGGTTGCGGGTGACGGTCGCCGCAGAGCACCACCAGGAGGTTGGAGACCATGGCGGCCTTGCGTTCATCGTCGAGCACGACGACCTTCCTGGCGGACAGCATCTCGAGCGCGTGCTCCACCATGCCGACCGCCCCCTCGACGATCTTGGCGCGGGCGGCCACCACGGCGCTCGCCTGCTGGCGCTGCAGCATGGCGGCGGCGATCTCGGGCGAGTAGGCGAGGTGGCTGATGCGCGCCTCGGTCACCGATACGCCCGCCTGCTCGAGCCGCTCCTGGATCTCCTTGGCGAGGCCGCCCGAGATCTCCGCCGTATGGCTCGACAGCGCCATCTCCATCTCGCTGTCGGCGACGTAGGCGTAATGGGTCGCCAGGTTGCGCAGCGCCGACTCGCTCTGCACGTGGACGAAGTTGATGTAGTCGTCGACGTTGAACAGGGCCTCGGCCGTGTCCACCACCCGCCACACCACCACGGCCGCGATCTCGATCGGGTTGCCCGACCGGTCGTTCACCTTGAGCTTGCCGGTCTCGAAGTTGCGCGTCCGCGCGGACACCTTCCTCTTGCTGTACAGCGGGTTGGCCCAGCGCAGGCCGTCGACCCGCGCCGTCCCCACGTAGTCGCCGAAGAACTGCAGCACCTTGGCCTCGTTCGGGTTGACGATGAACACCCCGCACATGCCGATGAGCGAGGCCAGCATCGCCAGCACCGAGACCAGCACCAACCACCCCTGGCCGCCCCGGATGGCGAGGATCAGGCCGGCGATCGAGCCCAGGAGCAGCAATACGAACAGCAGGAACATCCCGAGCCCCGGTCTGCCGTTGAACTCCTTCTCGCGGATCATGATCTTTTCTCTCCCTTTCGTTGATAGCAGAGTGATATCACTCTGAGATCGAATACGCAAGGCAGACCGGAAGGTTTCAAACACCTGATGAGTCGCGCCTGGCGGCCGCATCTGAAATGATGGGGTAATAAGGTCGAGCCCGGCTTCCGTCTCAGCTAAACTAAGTGCGTGCCTCAAAACAGTCCTGGTAACAAGGAACGGCGCCGGCCGGAATCCCGGCCCAGCGGGCGTCGGGAGCGGCCGGAGCTTCTCCAGATCCCCGGTCTGACCGTGCTCGCCCATCCGAACCCGAGCCGGGTGGGGGAGCGGGTCGTGCTGGCGGAGCTGGCTGCGGGCCGGGAGGCCAGGCTGTCGCGCCTGGTGCCCGCCTTCGCACTGCCGGGTCAGCGCGACCGCCAGCCGCTGTCGGACCCCTACCTCAGCCGCAAGCCGCTGCGGTTCATGCCGGCCGAGGACGGCAGCGTTCGCCTGCTCCGCGGGGAGATGGCGACGAACGTGAGCGTGGACGGCGAGCCGCTGGGGGAGAGGCGAAGCCTCGCCGCGGCGGATATCGCCCGCGGTACCGTGCTCCTCCTTGCCAAGCGGGTCGCGCTGCTGCTCCACCGGCTGAACCCGTCGCCGCCGAAGAAGGGGCCGAGCTGGGGGCTGATCGGCGACAGCGACCTGATGGTGCGCCTGCGCCAGGAGATCGCGCGGGAGGCCGACCTCGCCGGTCTGCTGCTCCTGCGTGGCGAGCCCGGTACCGGCAAGGCGCTGTTGGCCGGTGCCATCCACGAGGCCGGGCCGCGCCGCGAGAGAGCGTACGTGGCGCTGGACCTGGCCGCCTTGCCGCCCGCTGCCGCCGGGGCCGAGATGTTCGCCGACGCCTTCAGCCGCGCCCGGGGTGGCACCCTGTTCCTGCGCCGGGTCGGCGAAACGCCACCGGCGGTGCAATCAATGCTGCTGGGTGCGCTGGACAGCGGGGAGGAGCAGGGAGCCGGCGTCCGCGTCATCGCGGCGACCGACGCCGATGTCGAGAGGTCCGGTCAATTTCCGGCGGCGCTGCTCCAGCGGCTGGGAGGTTCCGAGATCCGCCTGCCTTCGCTGCGGGAGCGGCGGGACGACGTCGGCCGCCTCTTCTTCCATTTCTTTCACCAGGAGTTGGAGGCGAGGGGCGAGGCCGGCCGGCTTCGGGTGGGGCCCGAGGAGAATCCGTTCGTCCCCGCCGCTCTGGTGGCGCGCCTGGCGGGCCTCGACTGGCCGGGCAACGTCCGGCAGCTTCGCGACGTCGTCCGCCAGATCGACGAGGCGAGCCGAGGCACCGCCGAAGCGTGGATCAGTCCCCAAGCCGAGGCTCTGCTTGCCCCTTGATCCGGTCGCGGAGCCAGCCCCAGATCAGCCAGCCGCCGATCGCGATCAGTCCCACCGGCCAGAGGTCGAAGATCCATTCGAAGTCGATGACGAAGTAGCGGTCGAGCAGGGCCGTGGTGCCGATCAGGGTGAGGATCAGGCCGGCCGCGAGGCCTCCCTGGCTGGCGCGGGGGAGCGTCGGCAGGTCGGTCACCCCGAGGTCCTGGGCGTAGCCGTAGTTGATCAGCACGGCCTGGCGGTAGGAGTCGAGGACGTTGAAGATCCAGAAGAAGGCGAGTGCCACGCTGAACAGGCCGTTGCCGCGGGACGTGATCCCGAGCAGGCTGAAGCCGATCAGGAAGAAGGTCAGGCCTCGCATGTAGAGGCCGTTGTAGATGTGGCCGACTCCCGGGAAGAAGGAGAGGAAGGCGGCCAGCTTGGGGTCCTTCCGGCTCACCGGTGGCGAGGGAAGGGAGTGAATCGGGGCTTGGGGTGCTTCCTGGGCCTGCCAGCTCTCGGCAGTATTCATGGCGATCTCCTTGCGGGCCCCGGAGCGTCGCTCCGCGGATCGCGGGTCTGGTTGGGTGAAATCATCTCCTCCGTCTGCCGCCAGACCTGCTCCACCCGGGCGGTCAGCGAAGCCGCTGCCTTCACACCCCGGTCGACCGGGTTGCCGAAAGCCGCTCCGAGCAGGAGGGTCAGCAGATAGCTCGCGGCCACGGCGTAGCGTGGGCTGCGCAGCCACACCGGCAGGACCGGCCGCAGCTCCGCCGGGCGAGCTGTCTGGGACATCGCGCGCAGCCGGTCGTGGAGCCCGCCGGGCAGTGGAATCTGAGGCGCCGGGAAGGCGAGGACGCTTCCCGGCCTGGCCTCGCGAGGATCGGCGATCCTCGCAAGGTCGCTCCGCAGCCGCTCCGGCAGCGGCAGCCGTACCCGGGCGGCCCGCTCGACGGCCGCGGCGTAGGCCTCGCAAGCCAGGCAGGAGCGCCGGTGAAGGTGGTCGGCTCCCGGTGCGAAGCGCGCCCGGAAGCGGCGGCAGGCCCAGCTCAGCATGAGCCCGCCTCCAGCGCCGAAGCCGGCTTGGGAATGGCGGCAGGGTGCGGAGCGAGGCGCGCGGTGACCCGCTCGGCGAGCTCCAGGCGTGCGCGGTGGAGGCGCGACTTGACCGTGCCCACCGGCACTTCCAGGTAGACCGCGGTCTCCTCCAGGCTCCAGCCCTGGAGGTCGCGCAGCAGCACGACTTCGGCCATGTCCTCGGACATCCCCTCAAGAGCCCGGTAGACCGCCTGCAGTTGCTGCCGGCTCAGGGCGTCCGCCTGCGGATCGTCCACCGCCGGCATGTGCTGCAGGACCTCGTCGGAGACGACCGTCGAGAGGCGCTCGCGCCGGGCCTGGCGGTAGTGGTCGATGCACAGGTTGCGCGAGAGGCGTAGCGCCCAGCCGGCGAGGGGGACATCGCCCCGGTACTGCCGGAGGTTCTGGTAGAGCCGCAGGAAGATCTCCTGGGTGAGGTCCTCGGCGTCCGCGGCTGAGCCGGCGAAGTGAAAGGCGAGGTTGTAGATCCGGGTGGCGTAGAGCGCCAGCAGCTCGTTCCAGGCCTCCGCCTGCCCCGCGGCGGCGCGGCGGGCCAGGTGGAGGTCGGAGGAGAGGAATGGAGCGGTCATCTCCCTCCTAGACGAAAAACCGAAGGAAAAGGTTCTCAGCCGTCACGGCCGGGTAGCCGATCCGCTACCCGGAGATCCGGTTGCCGGTGACCCGCTGCCAGTGCCGCACTTCCACCCGTACCTCGGCCGTGGAAGGGATGAAGATCCGTTCGACCACCGCGCGGACCGCACGGTCCTTGCCCGCGTAGGAGCCGGTCGCCACCACCTCGTACTTCTTGTAGACCGGCTCTCTCGCCTCGAGGACCTGGACCTGGCTGCGGATCGCTCCCTTGCCGAGCGGGTGCTGCTGGACGCCGGCGAACGACGCATCGGCGAAGATGTGGGCGAGGGTCTCGGCGAGGGCGGCGTCGGCCAGGGTGACCAGGTTGACGGTCTGCACCTCCTGGCGGACCAGGCGCATGCGGAGCTGGAGCGAGGCGGCGACCAGTGCGATGGCGATCGAGACGAGGAACAGCGTGAGCAGCGCCGTCAGCAGCGCGCTGCCGCGCTCCCGGCGCCGGCTCACCACCGGCTCCCCAGGCCGTTGCCGCGCGGCAGCAGGAACAGGGTCTCGGTGCGCAACTCGGTCGGCGGCCGGCGGTTGCCGGGCAGCACGGCGAGGCCGCTCCGGGCAGTCCGGCGGCGGTAGGTGACGTCCAGCTTGAGCATCTCGAGCGACGCTCCGGGCATCCCCACCCCGGACCAGCCCCAAGCCTCCACCTGGCGCCAGACGATCGTCTCCCCCTCCAGCCGGTCGTGGTCGTCGACCACGGCGCGGCGCAGCTCGTCGCCAACCTTTTCGTACTGCACCGTTCCCTGGGGATGCCCGAAGAGGAGGAGGCGCCCCTGGGCTCCTCCGAAGCTGCTGGCGGCGAGGACGTCGCCTCTGATGCGGGAGATGATCAGGGGGACCGGAGCGTCGCGTTGCTCGGCAGCGGAGTCGGCGAGGAGCTGCGAGCTCTCCATCATCAGCTCGGCGGCGAGGGCGATCACGAGCATCAGCAGTGCGAGCGAGATCAACATCTCGACCAGCGTGAAACCGGCCTGCCGTCTTCCGGAGCTCACCGGTCGAGCTCTAGGGGCTGCTCCCAGACCAGGGTCTCGACCCTCTTGGTGTGCATGCGCCTGGAGCCCTCGCTGCCCGTCCCCGAGATCGTGTCGTCGTCGTCCTCGTCCGGCCCGCCGTCGGCCGGCTCCTCGATGTCGCCCATTTCGGAGCCCTCCGGAAGCGGAGCGTAGGGATCCGGATAGCGCGCCTCCAGCGTCACGTGGTAGAGGCCCGGAAGGTCCGCGGGCCGGACCAGCATGGAGAGCGTCAGGTCCTTCGAGGCCTGCTTGCCCGTCGAGGTGACGAAGCCGGCGAGCTCCAGCGACTGGAGGGGGATCGCCCCGGCGCGCACCGACTCCAGCGTCGACTCGATGGCCCGGTAGGCTTCGCGCTGGGCGTCAAGCCGGCGCAGCACCCGGGGGTGCTGGAGCACCAGCGCCGCACCCAGGAGCAGAGCGGTACCGAGGATCGCCAGCGCGATCAGGGTCTCCAAGAGGGAGAACCCGCTCTGGCGGCGGCGCTGCCGAGAAAGATTCATATTTGACGACCTGTCAGAAGAATACCACTAAGGCTTTGCCTTGCGCTCGGCGACCAGGGCGGTCACCTGTTGCTCCAACTCCTTACTGGTCAGCCCAGCGGCCTTGGCCTGCTCCAGAGCTGCCTTCTCGGTCAGCCCCTTGTCCAGCACCAGGTGGGCGTACCAGAGGGCTCCGACCCGATTGGAGGTGCCGCAATGGACGAGTACCGGGCGCTCGGCCGTCTTGATAGCGGCCAGGAACCGGTCGATGGCGGCCTGGTCCAGGCTGGCCACCGGGATGTTGACGTAGGTGAGGCCGTTCTCCTTGGCCGCTTGGGCCTCGTCGAAGCCGCGCGGCTCGCCCGCCGCCCGCAGGTCGATCACGGTGCGGTACCCGTCCTCGGCCGCCAGTTGGATCTGCTCGCCCGTCGGCTGTCCGGCCGCGAGCACCCCCTGCTCGGGATGGCTGGCGTACTTCATCCCGTACGTCTCCGCGCTAGTGGCGGCAGTTGCGGCGCCCGGCGCCAGTGCGGCCGCGAGGCACCCCGCGGCAATCGATTTCTTCGAAAGCATCCTGGTCTCCTTTCAGTACCCGCCCACGTGGGGCAGGCTCACTACATTACCGGAAGTTAAGCTCGCGGAGGCAGGGGAGCGAAAGGCATGTTCAGGCGCCACGCCGTCTCTCAAGGCCCGACGGATAATCGCTGGGAAGCACGAAGGATCGTCGAAGAAGGAGTAGCGCCGGAAGCCCAAGGGGGGATAGAATCAGACGACGATGACCGCCACTCCGAAGAGGAACATGATCGTGCCCTCCATGAGAGAGACCCCTTTGGACCTCAAGCCTCGTACTGAGCTCGGACGTCGGCTGATGGAGATCCGCCAGAGCGCTATCGACTCGGGCGAGCCCCTTCTGGACTGGGAAGATCTGGAGCGAGAGATCGCTGAACGACGTGGCGAGAGGCGAGACTAGCTCGTTTGAGGCTCACCTTCATCGACGCGGGCGTCCTGATCGCCGCCTTTCGTGGCGAGCCGTCCATCGCTTACAGGGCACTTGAAATATTGGATGATCCCGAGCGCCTCTTCGTCTCAAGCATCTATCGAGTCGCTGGACTCGTGGTGAAGAGCATTCATCAGGACTAGCCACTAGCGTGGGCTGGCCTCTGGAGCCCGCCCCCGCGGTAACTCCCTCTCTAAGACTTCCTGACGTAGGTGCCGTCGAAGACCACACCCCAGGTCTTGCGGTGGCCAGCACGATCGCCTGCCAGAGCCAAAGAGCAATCCAGAGTGTGGGGCTTCTCATTTTCGTGTCTCCTCTTGGGAGCTCGGTTCGTTGCCCAAGGCTAAGGGGGGAGGCGGAGGGGCCGCTATCAGGATGTTGCTCAGAACCGCGAGGGGTAATCCTTCGTATGAGCTGAATGGGTTCCATCTACAACTCTCCCTTCGATACGGTCCTCTACAGCAGCCCGCTGCTCACGGTGGGGAAGTTCCGGGCCGATCCCGCGCACCCCGGCTTCCGCGACTCGGGGCCGGTCGAGGAGCACTGCTACGTCTTCCCCCGCACGGCGGTCCGGATCCAGCACGCGGGGCGGAAACCGTTCCTGGCCGATCCCAACTTCGTCACCTTCTACAACCGGGACCAGGTCTACTGGCGAGACCGGGTGACCGCCGAAGGCGACCGCTGCGAATGGTTTTCGCTCGAACAGGGAACCCTGCTCGAAATCCTGAGCACGTACCATCCCGTGGCCGCGGACCGCCCGGACCGCCCCTTCGCCTTCACTCACGGCCCGGGGGATCCACGCAGCTACCTGCTGCAGCGGTTGGTCGTGCGCCACCTGAGCGGGACGGAGCGGGTGGACCGGCTCTTCGTCGAGGAGACGGCGCTCGGCATCTTCGCGCGGGTGGCGGCGAGCGCCGCCAGGGCTCACGGCTTGGCACCGGAAATCGTCCGGGAGACCGACGTGCGGCACGCCGGGCTGGCCGAGGCCGCCAAGACCGTCCTCGCCCGGCGGTTCCGCGAGCCGCTCTCCTTGGAGGACATCGCGCGGCAGACGGCGAGCTCCATGTTCCACCTGAGCCGCGTCTTCCGCCGCCACACCGGCCAGACCCTGCACGACTACCAGAACCGCCTGCGCCTGCTGACCGCCCTGGAGGCGGTCGCCCGGGCGGACACCGACTTGACGGACCTGGCGCTCGATCTCGGCTACTCCAGCCATAGCCACTTCACGGCCGCGTTCCGCCGCACGTTCGGCACCGCTCCCTCCTCGTTGCGCCAGGGCTCGACGGCGCGGCGGGTGCGCGAGCTGGCGGAGAGGGTCCGCCCGTAGCCTGGAAGCTTGGTAAGATCTCGCCTCCCGTCGAGGTCCGCCCATGCCCCAGGCCCATCATCCTCCCGCCCCGCTCTCCGCTCGCCTGTGCGTTCTGGCGGCGGCGGCCCTGTTCTCTTCGGGCGGGGCGGTGATCAAGTCGATCAGCCTCGCCGGCTGGCAGGTGGCGAGCTTCCGCTCGGCAGTCGCGGCGGTGACGCTCCTCTTACTGATGCCGGAGGCACGGCGGCGGCCCAGCCCGCGGGTGTTCATGGTGGGGTTCGCCTACGCCGCGACCATGGTGCTGTTCGTGCTGTCCAACAAGCTCACCACGTCGGCGAGCGCGATCTTCCTCCAGTCCACGGCGCCGCTTTACGTGCTGCTGCTCAGCCCCTGGCTGCTCAAGGAGAGGATCCGCTCGCGCGACCTGGCGTTCATGGCGGTGCTGGCCCTCGGGCTCGGACTCTTCTTCGTGGGCCTCGACCCGGTTTCGGCGACGGCTCCCAACCCGCTCCTGGGCAACATCCTGGCGCTGCTCTCCGGGGTTTTCTGGGCCTTGACTGTGATGGGGCTGCGGGCGCTCGGCACCGCGGGCGGGGGAGAGGGGCAAGAGGGGAGTTGGGGTCCGGCCGCGGCGCTCTGGGGCAACGTGATCGCCTTCGCCCTGTGCCTCCCGCTGGCGCTGCCGGTCGTGGCCAGCCGGCCGGTCGACTGGATGTTCGTGGGCTTTTTGGGGGTGTTCCAGATCGCCTTCGCCTACGTATTCCTCCTCCGCGGCCTGGAGAGGGTGCGGGCGCTCGAAGCCTCGCTGCTGCTCCTCCTGGAGCCGGTGCTCAACCCGATCTGGGCGTGGCTCGTCCACGGCGAGCGGCCCGGGGCCTGGTCGCTCACCGGGGGCGCGATCATCCTCTTGGCCACGGTGGTGAAGAGCTGGCTCGACGCCCGGAGTGAGCGGGCGCCGAGCCGGGCGGCGGTCACTTCGCCGCCCTGACCTCCGCGCGAAGGCCGGCGGGCTCGATCCACACCGGCGGCTCGTCCGCCAGCGCCTTTTCGAGCTTCTCGTCGTGGCCGTAGATGTCCTTGCGGAACTGCACCGAGCCGTCCTTCTCCGCCCAGGCCGTCCAGTAGAAGATGTGCACCGGCAGCGGCTTGGGGAGCGAGACCGTGACGTGCTCGCCCGAGGCGATCGTCTCCCGTATGGCCTGCGGCGTCCACTTCGCATCCCCACGGAGGAGGTAGTCCGCCAGCTCGATCGGTTTCTCCAGGCGGATGCAGCCGTGGCTGAAGTCGCGCTCGGCGCGGTTGAAGAGGTGGTCGGCCGGCGTGTCGTGGAGATAGACGTCGAACTGGTTGGGGAACATGAACTTCACCTGCCCCAGGGGATTGGCTGGGCCGGGGCGCTGGCGGAGGCGATACTCGGAG
>Ga0190265_10000517_pt1 | contig 27299 bp, 25 predicted proteins | sample Popmic124T_FD_133135 | JGI IMG/M metagenome (GOLD analysis project Ga0190265, IMG submission 133135) | Populus adjacent soil microbial communities from riparian zone of Indian Creek, Utah, USA - 124 T | ecosystem: Environmental > Terrestrial > Soil > Riparian zone | place: USA: Utah | collected...
CGGCCGGGGTGATGATCGAGACGCAGCCGGGGGAGGGGCGCAACGACATCATGGGCCTCGCCTTCCTACTCGGCTTCGCCGCCTTCCTGATCAACGGTCACCAGCGTCGAGCGCCGACCGCCGGGGCGGTGCAGGACGCGCCCGAGCGCGACGCGCCGCTGCTCGACAAGGGGCCGCTGATCCTCGCCGGCGTTGCCGCTGGGCTGGCGATCTCGGTGAAGCTGCCGCTGCTGGCGCCGGTCGGCGCGATCGCGGTTGGCATGGTCCTGGTCAGCGGCGCTGGACGGCGGCTGATGACGGCGGCGGCGATCGGCATCCCGGCGTTCGTCGTCGGCGGTTACTGGTACGTGCGGGCGGCGATCATCACCGGCGGCAACCCGATCCCGCAGAGCGGCTGGGGCCCGCTGAACCTGCCGCGGCCCGATCAGCTGCCGCTCGATCCGCGGCCCCGTTTCGCCGTCGCCGACTACCTCACCGACCCGACCATCTACCGGCGCTGGTTCTTCCCCGACCTGAACGATGCGCTTGGCCCGCTCTGGCCGCTGATCCTGATCATCGCCGTCGCCGCCGCGGTCTTCATCGCGGTGCGCTCGCGCAACCAGATCCTGCGCGTGATCGCCGCCGCCGCGCTGTTGACCGCGGTCGTTTACCTCTTCACGCCGCTCACGGCCGCCGGCCAAGAAGGCTCGCCGACGGGCTTCTTCACCAACACCCGCTATCTGATGCCCGGTTTGCTCTTAGCGCTGACGCTGGTGCCGATCGCGCGGCCGTTGCGGGCCCCCGACTCACGCGCCTGGCAAACGTTGCTCTTCCTGGTCGGTGTCTACGCGATCATGGTCCTGACCACGCCGCGTTGGTACCCGGACTACATAGTCGGCACGGTCTTCCTCACCCTGGCCTTGGTCTGGGCGCCGGCGGCGCTCGGCCTGCTGCGGGGGCGCCGCCGCGTCAGCCGCACCTACGTCATGGTGGCTTCGGGTGTCGTCCTCCTGCTCGCCGTGGTCCTCGGGCGCGCCCAGGAGGTTCAGTACTACAACCAGCACTATCAGCGGACCACCCCGTTCCTGCAGGACGGCGGACCGCAGAAGGCCTACACCTTCGCCCACAACCAGCACGGGGCGAGGATCGGCATCGCCGGCTCGGGCGAGATCTTCTTCGGCCAGTACGGCTTCTACGGCGCCAACCTCGACAACTACGTCCAGTACATCGGCGTCGAGGGGCCAGACGGCGAGTACCGCCTGGCGACGACCTGCCGCCAGTTCCGCCGCGTCGTCAACGAGGGCGACTACGACTTCCTGATCACCAGCAAGGCGACGCAGGACTCGCCCGAGGCCGACTACTGGTATCCGGTCTACGCCTGGTTGAAAACCGACCCGGCGCTGGAGCTGGTGGTCGAAGAGCCCGACATCACCCCGCAGCCCGACTACGTCTTCAAGGTCAACGGCGAGCTCGACGAGACCTGCGCCGACCTCGGCAAGGGCTGATCCGGCTCCCGATCGGGCCGTAAGCTAGGAGGCGCCCGCCCCCGTAGCTCAGTTGGACAGAGCAACGGCCTTCTAAGCCGTGGGTCGCTGGTTCGAATCCAGCCGGGGGCGCTGCGGTGGGACAGCGACAAGGCTCGGCGCCCGACACCGGTGGCGGCACTCGGGGGTGAAACGCACCGCGGCGGGTAGCCTTGGCTCATCGCGTCCAATGCACTCATAGCGGGCGCAACGGGCTTCGTCGGCGGCCGGCTCGCCGAGGCTCTGGCCGGCTCTGAGGCACGCGTGCGGTGCCTCGTACGCGATCGCTCGCGGGCGGCGCGGCTCGAGACGCTGGGCCTGGAGATCCGCGAAGCCGACGTGACCGACGCCGCGAGCCTCGCGGGCGCCGGCGAGGGCATCGACGTCGCCTACTTCCTCGTCCACTCGATGGGCGGCGGCGGGGGCTACGCCGAGCGCGAGCGGCTGGGGGCGCGCAACTTCGCCCGGATGGCGTCGCGCGAGGGAATCGGGCGCGTCGTCTACCTCGGCGGGCTGGGGGAGGACGACGCCTCCGAGCACCTGCGCAGTCGCAACGAGACCGCGAGGGCTCTGGCCGCGGCCGGTCCGCCGCTGACCTATTTCAGGGCGGCGATGGTGGTCGGCGCCGCTAGCGAGTCCTACCGGACCCTGCGCTACCTGGTGGGGCGGCTGCCGGTGATGATCGCGCCGGCCTGGCTGCAGACCGACACGCAGCCGATCGGGATCGAGGCCGTGGTCGAGTACCTGCGCCGCGCGCCCGAGGTTCCGGAGTCGGCGGGGAGGGAGGTGCAGATCGGCGGGCCCGACGTGCTCACCTACGCTGCGATGCTCGACCGGATGGCGGTGGCGATGGGCAAGCGCCGACGGCCGAAGGTGCCGGTCCCCCTCGTCACCCCCTGGCTCTCGTCGCTCTGGCTCGGCCTGGTCACCCCCGTCGACACGAAGGTGGCACGGCCGCTGATCGAGGGACTGACGACGGCGACCGTCGTCACCGACCCCACCGGCGCCGAGCCCTTCGGGATCTCGCCCGAGCCGTTCGACGAGACGCTGCGCCGCGCGCTCGCGGAGGAAGAGCGGAGTTGACCACGAGGAAGGCGCTGTCCAATTCAGGCGTTTCCGGGAATCGCGGCCTGGGTAGCCAGGCGCCATGACGCCAAGTTCAATAGTCGTAATCCTGATTGGAATCGTGCTGGCGCTGCTCGTCAACTACATCCTCGGGATCATCGTGATCCTGATCGGGTTGGCGATGCTGCTGATGCCGATGCTCGGCGGCACTAGACGCCGGGCGTAGGGCCCGGGGAAAATCCGGGCATGGCTTCCTGGAAGCTGCCACTGATCGTGAGCGCGATTGCGATCCCGATCGTGGCAGCCTTCCTGGTCGTCGGGCCGGCGTTGGGCGTCGCTGCCGGAGCGTTGGTGGCGTTCGCCATCCTGGCTGTCGCGGCGCGGCAGAAACCGCGGGGGCCGATTGGCTTGCCCGCCAGGGAGGGCCCGCGCCGGGTCCTGCTGGTCCTCACCTGCGCGGCTGAGGATCCGGCGGCAGTGCAGCGGATCGCCGCGGCGGCCGGGTTGGCGGGAGGAGGCGGCGACGCAGAGGTCCTCGTCCTCTCTCCGGCGCGGATCGGCTTCCTCGACCGCTGGGCATCCGACGTCGAGGGGGCGCGGCAGAGCGCTCAGGAGAACCTCGTCGCCACGGTGGCAGCGCTCGCCAAGGCTGGCATCGTCGCTGAGGCCCGGGTCGGTGACGAGGACGTCGTTCAGGCCGTCGAGGACCAGCTGCAGAGCTTCCCGGCCAGCGAGGTCGTGCTGGTCAGCGGCGAAGAGGGAGAGGACGGCTCGGGCGCCGCAGCGGAGCTCGCGCCGCGCCTTCGCGCTCGCTTCCACCACGTGGTTCTCGCCGCGGAGTGAGGCTTGGCCTCAGCAGGCGTGCGGGCGGGCGGCGCTGCGCACAACCTGGAAGGCGCTGCCGGGGATCCGCTTCAGCTGGTTCAGGTTCTCGTCGTCCCAGCGGCGATCGCTACTGCCGCTGAAGAACCAGTTGGAGCCATTGTCGGCGACGATCACGCCGTAGCGCTTCAGCGCTTCGGCGATCGCCTTGGCCTGTCCGCTGAACCTCCCGAGGCCGAAGCCGGCCTTCAGCCGCAAGCGCGTTCCCATCGCCGGCGCGTTCCGGTTGGCGGTGTCGCCGGCGCAGTGCGAGGCGGGGTGGACCCAGGCGTCGCGGGTGCTCGCGAAGGTGACGCGGATCGCGTGGTCGAGCACGCCGGCCGCGGCCTCGTCGTAGCGGACGAGGCCGGGAAAGATCGGCAGGCCGGCGGCGTCGGCCGAGGTCCAGGAGTCGGGGCGGAGCTCGGTCGAGCCCAAGTCCCAGCTGGCGCCGGAGTCGGCGTTCCAGTGGGGCTGGCCGCGCCGCTGGGGAAAAGCGCGATAGAGCTCGTAGAGCGTGCAGCTGGAGCGGTCGACAGTGAGGACGTGGCGGTCGCCGTCGCTGTTCCGCCCACCCTCGACCGGCGCGCCGGTCGGGATAGGGAACGGCCCCCGGTCGCTCTCGTCGCCGTAGGCGGTGTAGTTGATCGGCAGCCTCGGCTGGCCGGCGCCGACCACGGCGTAGGGGAAGCCGTAGGCGCGGGGAGAGCCGAAGTCCGGGTGGAGGAAGTTGCCACCGTGGGAGTTGATGTAGGCGATGGTCGCGGCGGAGTTGGCGGCGACTGGCGCCTTCGAGATGTCCTGGTTCCAGGCGGCCTGGTTGGGGAGTGAGGGGGCGGCGGGGGAGAGCGAAGCGGGCGGGTCGGGAAAGACTAGGCAGTTGCCGAGGCTCGGGTAGGGGCCGACAGCCTGGGCGGGCGCCGATAGGGCTGGGAGAAACAGCAGCGATAAGGCGAGGAGGGCGAAACGCTTCATGCAGGAGGCGGTCGGTCGGGCATGCGGACCTCCTCGACCTCGAGCTGGCCGATCTTTAGCCTCCCGATGCTGGCTCGACCGATTGCCAGCCGACCGACGCTGAGCCGCCCGATCGCAAAACCGCCGACCGCCGCTGCCCCAATGGCAAGCGCGCCGATCGCGACCGCGCCCCGGGCCTGGGCGCCGGTCGCCGTTGCTCGGTGAGCCTCGGGCCGGAAGAGCGCGATCCCGCGTCGCTTCGACATCGCGCAACCGTAGCGCGGTTAGCCTGCGCCGGATGAACCCTGGTCACCCGACCCTCCTGGTCATCCAGCATGTGCCCTGGGAGACGCCGCACCGGATCCTCGGTGGGTGCGGTGAGTTGGAGGTCCGGACCGCGGAGCCGTTGACTGGCGACCCCCTGCCGAACCATGCCGAGATATCGGGCGTGCTCGTAATGGGCGGGCCGATGAACGTGGACGAGGTCGAGCGCTATCCGGGGCTTGCAGCGGAGCGCGACTGGCTAGCCGATGCGGCGAAGAGAGAAATGCCGATCCTCGGCATCTGCCTGGGCGCCCAGCTCCTGGCGCGGGCCCTCGGAGCTGAGGTGAGAGCGGGGGAGGGAGCCGAGATCGGATTCGCTCCGCTGGAGATCCACGATCCCGCCGATCCGATGGTTGGAGCGCTGGCTCCGGAAACGACGGTCCTGCACTGGCACGGAGATGTCTTCGACCTCCCGAAGGGGGCAGTCCCACTCGCCTCCTCGGCCCAGACCAAGTATCAGGCTTTCCGCCACGGCAACGCCTGGGGCCTGCTCTTTCACGCTGAGGCCGATGTCGCGCTGATCGACAAATGGCTGGCGGAGCCGACCATGCGCGCTGAAGCAGTAGCCGCACTGGGCACGGCCGCTCCAGTCAAGCTGCGGCGTCAAGCCCGCGAAGCCGAATCCGGTCTGGTCCCCAGCTCAGCCAAAGGCTTCCAAGCCTTCGTCGACCTGCTCACGCTAGATTGAAGGCGACGCGGTGGACGTAGCTCAGCTGGTAGAGCTCCTGGTTGTGGTCCAGGCGGTCGCCGGTTCGAATCCGGTCGTCCACCTTGGATCGAAAGTCCCGCAAACCGGCACTTTCGGGTTTGGCAGTTCGGTTTGAACCGGCACCCAAAATCCGCTCCCGATCAGGCAGAAACTGCCTGATAACCGCCGGATAGGCGCCGATTGGCGCCGATTGCCTCCGATTCCGGCTCGCTCGCCGGGATCGTCAGAGCTACGGTCGCGGCGCCATTGAAAAGCAAATGCCCCTGGCGGCGCGCTAACGCCCCAGGGGCTGGCACCGATCTAGCCGGTGCAGCTCAAACGGTACTCGCCGGAGCCCGAAGTTTGGGCGGCTGTCGCGGACATCGGTGCCCCTACGAAAGGGGGCACTTTGCATACCACCCTGACCATCACCGCCGATCAGCGGTCGGCGATCTATCGCCAGGTGACCCAGCACCTCAGCGGCATCGGCGACGTCAATCTCGCCTACGAAGGCGGCCAGTACGACGGCGCCGAGCGGCTCGCTGGCGAATACGCCCAAGACCTCGCGCTGCTGGCTGACCTCGGCTGGCCGCCCGACGATCCTCGCGAGTCGTTCGAGCTGAAGATGCCCGCCGCCGAGCTGGAGCGAGTCCTCCGGCGTCTGCACCGCGAGGCCGAGGACGGGTTGGGCGAGCCAGAAGAGCGCCGCGCGGCGGCCGACGCCGCGGAGGTGCGAACCGCCTACGCCCGCACCGCGGAGGTCTGTAGCGATTTGATCGCTGAGCTTTCCGCGCGGGGGGAGGTCGACGCGCCATGACCGCCTCCAACCTGGCGGCAGCGACGCTGACCATCACCTCGGCCCAGCGTGACGCGCTGCGCGACCTGATGGCCCACCGGCTCTTCATGGTCGGGGATCGCCGGCTTAAGGCCGCGCTGGCCCAGGGCATCTCTCACGATCAGCTCGCAGCCGAGTTCGCCGACGACCTACGGCTCATGCAAGACCTTGGCTGGGAGCTGCAGAAGGGCGGCGACGTCGTCTTGACGATGCCGAGCCGGCCGCTCGAACTGACTCTGCGCCGTATGCGCGTCGACGCGGTCGAGGCCCAAGCCGAAGACGCCCCGCCACAAAGACCGGACGAAACCCAGGAGGAGCGGACGGCGAGGTTCCAGCTCGCCGAGCGGACCTGTGACGAGCTGCTCACCGCCCTCGATTGATCGAAAGGAAGGCTCGAAATGAGTGCGACCAAAGCACCCAAAAAACCGAAATCCGCTGACAAGAAAGGCGCTGGCAGCTCGAAAGCAAAAGCCGCCAAAGCTGGGAAATCGTCGGCCAAATCCGGCGCGGCCAAACGCCAGAACAAAGACGGGCACAAGCGCCTCCGGCCGGGCGAGCTGGACGGCCTGGTGCTGAGCTACATGCACCGGCACGAAGATGAGCTGCCGCTTTCCCCGACGAGGATCGCCAAAGCGATCAAACGCTCGTCGGGCGCGGTCGGGAACTGCCTCGAAAGGCTGGCGAAGGCCAAGCCGCCGAAAGCCCGGCTCGCGAAGAAGGCTCCCCGCGAATACGACCTCAAAGGGGTCAAAGCGCGGTGAGGCGGCGGGGCATTAGGCCGGAGGGGTCCGGCCCCAGTTGCGGCTCCCATCGGGGCCTCGGCGTGGGGCGCAGGCCACCTGGACTCCCTCCGGTCGAGCCCCCGCCTGAACTTGGGTCTCCGCCACTCGGGCAGGACGACCACAAAAGCTCTCCGTTCGCATTTCGCGGGTGGCGAGGCGGTGGGGAAGTAGGCCGGGAGCCGTTCCAAGTTCGAGGTCTGCGGGCCTCGAATGCAGGCCACAGGGGAGCGAGGCGCCCGGCCGAACCCCCACCACGACCTGCCTAGCCACCGTGAGCATGGAGAGGCATCGCTGCGCCGGATGCGGGCAGGAGCTGATCCATTTCGGCGCGGGCCCCATCCCTTCGCGGTGCGAGGACTGCATCCCGCAGATCGGGCCCGGCAGCCCCTTCCTCGATCAGTTCTCAAGCAACCTGCGGCGTCTACGGCTCGGGGCGGGAATGAAGACGGTTGCCGAGCTTTGCGAGAGAGCTGGCCTAAGCGCGACGGCCTATGGCTCCGAGGATGCCGGAAGCGAACCCAACCTCGGCAACGCCCTCCGGCTGGCGTTCGCGCTCGACGTTTCCATTGACGATCTTCTCGATCGCATCTACTGGCACCCAGGCCAGTTCGCAACGCGGGATCAGGACGGCCGGCTTCGGATTCCCTATGAACCGCTAGCTGGGTTCTTTCAGGTGCTGCCAGCGAACGTGCCGATTGCGGGGGCCGGGGGACCGCCGGTGCCGGTCCTTGGCCGCGAGAAGGCGGCGGCGGTCTTCGGGCGGAACGTGAAGGACGCCAGGCGGCGACGTCACTTGACTCAGGCCACCCTTGCTCGAGCTGCTGGATTGAGCAAGGACGCCATGACGCTGATCGAGCGAGGAATCACGGAGACGACCACTGCGCACCTGTTTGGGCTCGCTCGGGCCCTGGAAGTGACCCCCGAGTCGCTACTCGACGGGATGTATTGGACGCCTATGGCTGAGGTCGAGCTGGAAAGGGCGGATCGGGCCCTTCCTCGCAGAATCTCCGCCGATGAGTGCCGTCGACCTCGGCGCGATCAATGTCAACGACCGCCGACCCGCTCAAAATCCCCGCTGCCGGAGATCGAGCCGATGGAAGCGACGGCTACCGAGCCGGCGACGCCCGAAGAAGTGGCAAGGCGGATCGGGGCGAACCTTCGGCGCCATCGCCAAAGCACCGGCTTGTCTCTTCGGCAGCTTGGCGAAGCTACGGGTATTCACTTCACGCATCTGGCCCGTGTGGAGCGCGGGCGACACCTGCCCCAGTTCAATTTTCTCGTGAAGGTGGCCGCGAGCATCAACCTTCGGTGTGGGCTGGCGATGGCGGGAGTTGGCTGGCTCCCTAAGACATGCGAGTTTTGCCTCAGCGCCGACGAGGCCGAAAAGCCATCCGCCCAGGAACGGATGGGGCTGAATGCCCGCATGATTCGTCGCGAGCTGGGGGTCTATCAGGAGGCAATAAGCGCTCGAGCGGCAATGAGTAGCCGATCCGACGTCGCCGAAATCGAGCGCGGCCGGCGGCCCTTCAGGCTCTTCACCATCGTCAAGCTGGCGGGGGCCTTGGAGATCGACTTCGCGGACCTGTTCGCCGGGACGGTCGACTGGTATGTCCGGCCGCTCCCGCCGCCGGAATATGCACGAGGGGAGTCGGGTCTGAGCAAAGCGACGCGCGATGCCGAAATGATCCAGCTCTGGCACGAGGGCCGGTCGCTGATCGAGATCGGCGATGCCCTCGGGCTGGAGAGCAGCACGATCGGCGGCTATATCTGCGAAATGCGCGACGCGGGGGTACACCTTCCGTACCGACGCCCTCCGCGCGGAGATGCCGAGCTGACGGCCCGAAAGCGCCGACGGGCAGGTGGCCAGCGCCAAGGGGCGCCGCGGGCCATGCGGCGGGAGAGAAGGTTGGCGGTCACGGATAGCGCTCGAAGATCGCCTCCACGTCGGCGGCGCTAGGCCAGCCGAGGACGTCGGCGGTGACGAGCAGGCTGAGCCCGAAGAGCACCGTCGCCATGCCGTAGGGCCCGCTGCCCTCGTAGGGCTCCTCGAGCCGAACCTTTTTCCGGGTATCGGTGACGTCGACCACCACAGGGTTGAGGCCCCGAAAGGTTGGATGGGTGAAGCCGCTGTAGTTGCGGAAGACGATCGCGTAGAAGCCGCGCCAGGACTTCACCTCGCCTTTGCCGCCCATCCCCGGCAGCCTGCCGGCCCAATGGCTATCCGCCTCCTCGGCCGCGTTCTCAATGGTGGTCTTGCCGCCCGCTAGCCTGGCAACCTGAGCCTCAATCTCTGCACGCTGCTCGTCGGTGAAGAGTTGCACTCCATGATCGCGCGCATCGTCGTCGGCGGCCAGGCGCGCAGTCAGATCGGACTTCCGCCACGCCTGAATCCTCTCAGCGGAGGGATCGGCGGCGAGCCACGCCAAGCGGACAGCCTGTTCGTAGAGCCGTCGCACGTCGGCGCCGGCATCGGCTTCCAATTCGTCGGGGTGCAGGGCGAGGATCGCCTTCATCGTCCCGACCATGCGACTCACCATCGCGGCCGCGATGAACGGCCAGGCGTCGGCGTCTCCGGTCACCTCGAACTCCCGCGGGAAGTGCTTAGACGCCAGCTCAACCAGCTCGCGGCCACGAGCGTTTATCGCGGTGTCCCTTTCGCGCATCTGCGGCCGAGGTGGCTAGGCAGCCGGGCTCTCGACGGCGCGGGCTTGGGCTGCGGCCGACACGGCGAAGGAGACGACGTCGTCTAGAACTTCGTGGGCGAAAGTCTCGACCTCGTCCGGGGTGGCGCTTTTCGTGTTGAGCCGGAAGAGCCCGGCTGCCGCCATGACGTAGTTTCGATGCGCCGTCGCCATCAGCTCCTCCTCGGATTCGCCAGGCGGGGTTTCCTCCGCGACCCCCGATCGAAGCTGCCAGCTCGCCGCCGCCCTCGCGTCCGGCTCGGAAATCCCCTTTTGCTGGAGGGCGATGGTCGCGATGCGAGCGCCGACCGTCACGATCGCGACGGCTTTCCTATGTAGGTCGACGGCAACCTTCTCCCGTAGCGATGCCGCCTCTGGCGAGTCCTCCTGGGCGGACTCGAGGCCGCGCGCAAAGGTGCCGACGTAGGCCGAAGAAAGGTGCTCGCCCAGCTCAAGGAAGGCGAGGTTGAGCTGGTCCCAGGCCGGCGCGTCTACTTCCTCAAGGGCTTCGAGGCCTGCCTCGACCACCTCGGTAGCAACCTGCCGTGCCTTCGAATCCATAGCTCCACCGTAGCGGAGGACGACCGCCGAAATCTGCCGCGGACAGTCACTTTCTTTCGCAGTTAGCGACGACGACGAAATCGCTGCGGGCCGCCCCGCCGAGGTCGGAGTTCATCGAGACGTACCAGCCCCGCTTTGCCGGAACCGGCCCGGATTCGACCGTCCAAATGCGGGAGATGGCTCCTGCCCCGCCGGCAATCTGGCGAATGCCGCCAGAGATCACCCGCTCGCCTCTGTTGCAGGTCGCGTGGCCGGTGGCAAAGTTGAACGAGCCGTCAAGCGGCGTCGTGTCCCGGTCGACGAGCTTTCCAAAGCGAAGCGAGAGCTTGCCGCGCTTGGCCGAGCTGGTGGCCTTCTCCTCGCCGCCAGAGACAGCGAGCGCGCTGCCGCCTAGAGACACAAAGAGGGCGACCATCGCGAGGATCATCGCGGGGGAGGGGCGCGCAATCTTGATCTTCATTCGGGATCTCCTTTTGATCGGGGGCCCTAGTGACGAGGTGAGCGTTTGGTCTTTTTCGGGGGATGAGGGTTAACTCGTATGTAGCGGTTTACCGAGCGGCCGGGACGGTACGCATAGCCGGCCTGTTCGGGCACGTAGACCCAGACGACGAATCTCGTCGTCCGCGGGATCGGCGAGAAGGCGTAGCCGATGCGGAAGTGGCAGAGAGGGTCCGTCGTTGCCTGTCGGACGAGAACCTTTCGCGTTGCCCCGCGCACCGTGGCCTTCACGTAGGCGGTCCTGCCGGCGCAGCTCGGGCCGGGAAGTTCGCCGGAGAAAAAGACCTTCTTGTTGATCGGCGTGCGGTGGGTGCTGAGGTGCAGAGTTGAGCGCGAGCGAATACGCAGGGCAAGGGTCTCTGCAACCTCGAAGGCGCCCGACCGATAGCCGACCCGGAAGATGCGCGACGGGCCGCGGTTCGTCTTGTATGACCAGCCGCCGTTCTGGTTGGTCGTGGTTGTCGCGGCCAAGTGGAAGGGTCGGCCGGGCAGATCGGTGTGCGCCTGGATGCACACCGAGGCACCCGCGACGGGTTGCCCGTTGGAATCGAGGAGACGGCCTCGGATCAGAGCTTTGCGGCGGAAGGGGAGAGTCCGTTCCTTGCGCTTGTTGCCAGCGAAGCCCGCCGTGATGGTCTTGCCGCCGGCCACAGGCGAGCCGGGGCAGAGATTGTTCACGAGCACGTCGCGCGACTCGCAGACCCCGTTGGGAGTGCCGGTTTGCGCGTAGTCGTAAGCGCAGACCGACACGGTGTTCAGCCCCTCCTTGAATGGCGCCGCAGCCGTGTCGATCGAGTACGTCTTGGTCACGGTTCCAGGGCAGGGCACCATCCGCGAGGTCAGGTTTCCAGGTAGGGGATTGCAGCTCGCCGAAAGATCGTCGCCGCCGGCACCTTTGCCGTTGACGATGATCTGAACCGATCGAAGGCCCGCGCCCTGGTCGGCGGCGGCCACGTCGACCGTCTGCGGGCCGCGGAGTTCGGTGCCAGAGAACAGGGAGCCGCCGATCTTCAAGGTGGGCTGCGAGACGTCGCTCAGCGCGACCCGCACATGCTTGGCCGACGCTAGCGCTCCCGAACCCGCTCCAACGCAGCGGTTCCCGTCATTGGGTGCGGTGCACTCCAGCCGCACGACGAGATAGCGCCAGTTCCCGACCGGGATGCCGGTTTCATGCCCCAGGTTGTCGTTCTGGACTGCGAACGCGACCCCAGCTCCGGCGTCGGGCGATACCGCTAGAAAGCCGTGGTGGCCGGTGTCGGTGGCAAGGCGAGAGAACACTGAGCCGCCGACGATGTAGGTCCCGGCCGGCGCCTGGAATACCCAGGCCCCGAACGCGCCCTGGACGGTGCCGGTGTCTCCCGGCCCGAGCTGATGAACGACCGAGAGGCCCGGTGCGCCCTGGCTGCAATCGACGCGCGGCTGGTAGTGGTTGGTCGAGTAGCTGTAGCCGACGTCGGGGGCGGCTGGATTCAGGCCGGGAGAGCATTGCGCGACGACATAGTTGCCAGCGGTGGCGGTCCCAACGAGGGCGGCGAGGAGAAGGTTCGCCGCAATCGCCATCGCCACGATCGCTCTACCGGGACGAGTGACAATGGAGTTCATCATCTGCCTCCAGAGGTTCGAAGGTGGGGGTTCGAGCCGCTTTCATGGGCGAGCTCTCTATCCACCTGTCGGGCGAGTCGAAGATTTCCGGCACCTTTCTTCATCGCACTAGCCCGGCGGTGCCTTGTGATTCCGCAGCGCCGTTAGGGGTTGCTTCTCCCGACGACGGAGGGCTGCTTTCGACCGGCGTGGATTCGGGAGCCGGTTCGGATGAGGGTTCTTCGGGGAAAAGCGCTCCCGTCCCTTGGCTCTCAGTTCCCCGATTGGCTTCGCGCACCCGCCTCTCCGCGGCGGATGCCGACGACGACCCCGATTCTGAGCCCTGCCGGGAGGAGCTGGTGGGTGCCGGCGGCGGTATGGGTGGGGCGGTGACGACCCGCGGCGCCGGCTGTGCGCGCTCGACCGGGCCCCGGTCGCCTCGGTCGCGCTGATCCGCGCCCCCGCCGACACCTGCCAACTTGGCTCCGCCAACCGCCAAGACGCACGCAGCTACGGTCGCAGCGCACCCGCCGAGAACCTTTGCGGGTCCGCTGCCGGCGATCGTTATCACCCGCTCGGCGTTCTCGTTGCCTCCGGTTCGGCCGACGATCCCTTCGGCGAGTCGAACAAGATGCTCGAGCGGGCTTTGGGAGATGGCGACCTTTGCGCCGCGGAGGCCGACCCAGGTAACGACGCCGATCTCGATCGCCAGTTGCGAGCCCGGCTCCGGCACCGGAGCGTCGAGCATCCGCCCGAGCTTTCGCAGGGCCTGCTTGAGCCGCCGCCGATAGGTCCGTTCGCTGCAGAAGAGCACTTCGGCGCTCGCCTCCGCCGTCATTTCCTCGAAGTAATGGAGGCTGAGTACCTGCTGCTCTTCAGGCGAAAGGTGGCGCACGGCCTCCCGCAGCTCCTTGGCCTGGAGATACTCGATCGCCAGCTCCTCGCTCGGCGGCTCGGCCGCGCTACCGCTGTCGATGAGGACGTCGACCACGGCGCCGTCAGCCTGACGAGCCTCGCGGCGCAGCTCGTCGATGGCTCGGAGGAAGGCGGCTCGGACCACGAATCCGTTTCGGTTCTCAATGACCTCGCCGTCGTTGAGCTTGCGGAGATATTCAACGAGGCCCCTCTGGATCGAATCCTCGAGGCAGCGCTCAATGAAGGAATCCGACAGATCGAAAGCCCTGAGCTTGCCTCGGACTGCGCGCTCGATCTCGTGAAGCGCGTCGGCCTCCAACGGACGCTCGATCTCGCGGGTGCTCATGTGCGGAACTCCGCGCCGCTAATACCCGATTTCTTCATTTGGACACTCCTCAAGCAAAGGATTTCACTTCCCAAGCAAAGGATTTCTGATCCGGTAATAAGCATGGGCTCTCTACTTCTTTGTCGAACGAGGAAGTGTTTTCCGGCAACCTTCTTCGAACTTGGCCGGCTGCCCCCGAGCGATGCGACGGGTAGGTATGAAGACAGCAAACGAACATTCATCGTCTGCTGGTCACACCCAGCCGCGCGAGGCACTTCCGAAAGACGTTGTCGAGCTGACGGCACAGCGTCTTCGGGTGATGGCCGAGCCGAACCGGATTGCGTTGCTCGAGGCGTTGAATCGCGGCGAGGCCGGTGTTCAGGAGTTGGCCGATCAGGTTGGCCTTTCACACCAGGCCGCTTCGCACCATCTCAACGTCCTGTGGCGGGCTGGCATTCTCGCTCGCCGCCGGGTCGGGACTATGACCCTTTACTCCGTCTCCGATTGGAGCGCATGGTGGGTCATCGAGCAGATCGCTCGCTGGGTGCAGTCCTGCCAAGACGAACAGGGCGCCGCGGCGCCCACCAAATAGAGCAGCGTTGAGAGCGCGGGGGCCCTTCGCTCCCGCGCTCAAAGCTGCCCATATAGCCGTTGCGCTAGCCGGCCTTCGCCGGCTCGTATTCCCCTGCCCGAAACGGGTGCCCCCCTTGAAGCCCGCGAGCGTGACCGAGCCCCTATCACACACATTTCGCCAATCCGCGTTTGCGAATAAGCGCATAAGTGTGTTTGTAGCCATAGCGAGCTGAGCGCAGTACCCCTACCTCACCAACGCGAAAACACACCGCTTCCGGCGACTCACACAGTCACTTGGCGGCGGAGCCAAGGAGGCGATTGCAAGGTGAGGCAAGAGGTAAGTACCAAAGTCAGATCAAACAACTCAAGTGTTAGGTCACTTTTGCGGGGGACCGGCCGGGTCGCGATCTGGACCGTACTCGGCCTCCTGCTGATCCGCGGGGTTCTGGCCGAGCCGGCGGCACCGCTGCCAGCTTCGAGCAAGCCCTCGGCTGCGGGCGATCCCGTGAGTAGCGCCTTCGCGGTGCGGTTCGCCCGGACCTATCTCGCCGACCCGAGCGCGTCAGTCCTCGCGCCCTTCCTAGCCGAAGGCGTCCGGGTCGGCACCGGCAATCCGCCGGAGGCGGAATCGGCCGACGTCGCACAGGCGGAGGTCAGCGACGTCAAAGACCTCGGCGACGGTCGGGCGGTTCTAACCGTCGCCTGCGAACTCCGCGACGCGCGCACCCTCTATCTCGCTGTCCCGATCGTCCGCTCGGAGGCGGGCGAGGTGGCGGCGTTGGGTGCGCCCTCCATAGTCGCGGCTCCCGGCGGGGCTGGGGCCAACTCGAACGAGCGGCCTCAGCCGCTCGTCGGCCCCGATGCCGGCGCGATCCAGGCGCTGGTCGCCAAGTTCCTGCCCGAGTACCTCTCGGCCACCGATGGCGGCGCCCTCTCCTACCTGCTGGCTCCGGGGGCGATCATCCAGCCCCTCGGCGGGGCTGTCCATCCCGAGGGAATAACCGGGGTCACTCAGCTCGGCTCGGGTGAAGGTGCTCAGCGCTCCGTCCTCGTAGCGGCGCGCGTCAGCGACTCCGCGAGCGGTGCGATCTACCCGGTCGTCTACCGGCTCGAGCTGGTCAAAGACGGGCGCTGGTATGTCGACGCGGTCGAGGGGGCGGCAACGTGAGCCGGCTTCGGCTCATCACGGTCGCCGTCGCCCTAGCGGCGCTCGCTCTGATGGTGGAGCCGGTCGTCGCCCTGGCCGCGGGCAACAACGTCGGGCGCAACATCGGCTCGCTGCTACGCGAATACGCCGGCCAGATCTACGGCGGAATCGTCGCGATCGTCGGGCTCGTCTTCCTAATCAATAGGAAGTTCACCGAGCTGGCGATGTTCTTCCTCGCGGCGATCCTGGTCGGCTGGCTCGTCTTCAGCCCCGAGCAGGTAGCTAACGCGGCTCGGGCGATCGGTCAGCGGGTGCTGCCGTGAGCGACCTCCGCGAGCCGATCCGCTCCTACCAGCGCATCTTCCGGCCGGAGCGGAGGATTTACCAGGTCGAGGGGCGGGCTCTGCCTGTTCCCGGCGGTATCCCGCTGCGCTGGCTCGGTTACGCAACCGCCGCCCTGCTTGGAGTGCTGGCGGTCAGCTCGGCGTCGGCGACGGTGGCAATCTTCGCCGCGAGTGCGGCCGGAGTCGCCGGCCTTTTCGTCGGTGGCAAGGTTGGCGCGCTCGCTGCGAGCGGCGGCGCCTTCGTGGGCTATTGGGTCGCCGGAGCGTTGCTCGGCTTGTTGGACTGGCCGCTGCGCCTCGTGGTGGTGCCGATCGCGGTTGCCACTCTGGCGACCCAGGCGACGCCGGACGGCCGCCGCGCTGACCGCTTCGCGATCTCCTGGCTTGCGCTGCGGCTGGCCCCGCGCCGCAAATCGCTGGGGCGGGCGATGCCTCGAGCCGGGATCGCGCAGCTCCGCGACGGCGATATCTGGGTCGCGCCCGACGAGCACTTCCCCGAGCTGCGCCGCAGCCGGGTTCGGGGAGCCGCTACAGCCGCCTTCGCCGCTGAGATGCGCGTGCGCCGCGGCGGCCTCCGCCAACGGCGCCTGGTCGCCCATCCCGCCTGTGGCCGCTCTCGCCGGGGCGAGCTGATGGCAAAGAGGCTCGCGGTCGGGGCCGGCGAGGTGCTGGAGGTCCGACCGTGAGCGCTTTCCCGCTCCGCTACGCGAGGCGGAACGTCCTGATCGGCCCCGGCGGCGAGGCCGCGGCGCTCTACCGGACGGCGCCCGTCTCGTATCCATTTCTGCCGGTTTCGGAGAAGTGGGCGCTGCTGCATCGCCTGGAGCGCTTCGGCCATCTCGTCGGCGCCGACTTCTCGCTGTGGCGGGTCCAGCGCTCCTACCCCGCCGAGCGCTATGCCGCCGAGTTGGCCGGTTCTGCCGATGAGCGCCATGCCGACCTCGCCGGCTGGGGGCGCTTTCTCGCCGGCCATCAGGTGCGGCTCGGGGAGCTGGAATCTCATCTCCCCGAGATCTACATCGCCGTTGCCCTGCAGGAGCCCGTCAAAGGGCACCTCCGCGCCCTCGATCGAGCGCGGCGGCGAGTCGAGGAAATCGCTGGAGTGGGAGGGCCCAGCCCGATTTCGGGCGCCGAGCTACAGGCGCTGGCAAGCGCCGAGGAGCGCACCTTTCAGCGGCTCGGAGCCGTGGTCGGTCTGCGACGGGCGACCACGCTTGAGCTGCAATGGCTGCTCCGGCGCGGCGGCTGCCGCGGTGTCGCGGAGCCCGAGCTGGAGGGCGCCTGGCAGCCCGACGCGCTCGTGCTCGAGGGGGAGAGCTCACCCAGCTACGAACCGCTCGAACACGATCTCTGGAGCTGCGCGAACGCGCCGATGAGCGAGGACCCGGCCGAGCCTCCATCGCTCGAGGTCGAGGGGGAAGAGGGCCGCTCCTTCCAGGCGATCCTCTGTGCGGGATCGCTTGCCGAGGAGGCCGAGTTTCCGGGTCCGGCCGAGCTGCTGTTCGCGCCATTGGAGGACGCTGGCTTCCCGGTCGACGCCGTCCTACACGCACGCTGGATCGGCAACCGCGACGCGCTCGGCCAGGTGCGAAAGCGCATCCTCGACGTCGAGCACGCCTATCGCGAGCAGGCCGAAGGCGCCCACGCCGGAGCCGGTTGGCAGGCGGAGGACGACCGCGAGCTGGCTCGCGAATACGAGGCGGTCTTGCAGTCGTCGGCGCACCCGCCGATGCTGCGGGCCTACCTCTCGATCGCGGTCGGTGCCCCTGATCGGCCCGAGCTAGAGCGGCGGGTTGAGGTGCTGCGCGAGCGGTTCGGCGAGGTCCGGCTACACCGGCCGCGCGGCCTCCAGCACCGGCTCTTCTTCGACCACATGCCTCGCACCGACGGCGGTTCGGTGCCGGACTACCTCCAGCAGATGACCGTCGAGCAGTTCGGCGCGATGGTCGGAACCGCTAGCGCCGAGGTCGGCTCCGAGGGCGGTCTGTATATAGGGCACTCTCCCGGTGGCGCCGGGCGGCCGGTTCGCTACGACCCGACCGAGGCCCCTCGCATTGCTCGACCCTCCGGCGTCCTGCTCGCCGGCACGCTCGGCTCGGGCAAGACCCTCGCCGGCGAGGCGATTGCCTACGGCGGGGAGCGCCGGGGCTCGCTCGTCGTCACTTTCGACCCGAAGCCCGACCACAACCTCGAGGCGGTCCCCGAGCTGGGGGGCCGGGTCGAGGTTCTGGAGCTGTCGGGAGACCCGCGCCACCGCGGCAAGCTCGACCCGCTCGCGATCGGGCTGCCCGAGCTGCGGGAGGAGCTGGCCTCCAGCTACCTCCTCGAGCTGCTGCGCGATCCGCCGCCTGCCTGGGAGAACGCCATCGACCGCGCCGTCCGCGATGCGGTGCGGGCCGGCGAGGAAAGCCTGCTCTACGTCATCGCGCGCCTTCGCGCGAGCGACACGGAGGCAGGCCGGGATGCGGCCGAAGCGCTCGACGTCCTCTCGGACTTTGGGCTCGCGCGGCCCGGCTTCGCCCCGATCGAGGAGGCCGCCTAGATGGCCGCCCCCGTCGAGTCCTCGGCGATCACGATCCGCACGCCGGGCCTGTCGCTACCCGACCCCGGCGCCTCCCGCGAGACCTACACCCGCGCCGAGCGCGTCTCCGTGGCGACGCTCTCATTGGTCGCGGCGAAAGCTCTGCGCCTCGTCAGCCACGACCGCTCACGACACAAGATCGTGCTGCTGGACGAGGCGTGGTTTTTGCTTGCCTCTACGCAGGGCCGGTTGCTGCTGAACCGCCTCGTGCGGCTCGGCCGCTCGATGAACACGACGATCCTGCTGGCGACCCAGCGGCTCGCCGATCTCGGCGACCTCTCCGAGCTGGTCGGGGTCTACTTCCTGTTCGGGCAGGACTCGATCCCCGAGGCCGAACGGGCGCTCCGCATGGTGGACCTCGACCCCGAGGACGTCGCCCTGCGATCACGCCTAACTGAATACCGCCAGGGCCTCTGCCTGATGCGTGACCTCGACGGCCGCGTCGGCGAGGTTCAGTTCGATCTCGTTTTTCCCGAGCTGCTGGCGGCGCTCGATAACACGCCGGGGGCCGGTTCGTGAGGCGCGCCCTCCAGCTCGGCGCCGCGGTCGGCGCCGGCATCTTTCTGATGCTGCTCGCCCATCCGATCGCAGCGGGGGCGAGCGACCTTTGGGGCAACGTTGCGCCGGCCTCGCCGCTCGGGAACGGCGGCCTCTTCGGGCGCTACCCGCTCGGCCACTACACCCTCGACCAGCACTTCGAGGCGGTGGAAGCGTCGCTAACCGGCGGCGTGGACGTCAGCGGCGTGGGACCGATGATCGCCTACTTCCTCGCCTCGGTCCTCTGGCTGGTCACGAGCTTCCTGGCGAATCTTCTTATAACCCTCTTCGCCTTTGCCTTCAGCCTCGACCTTGTAAACGGGTCGCAGGCGACCGGCGGAGCCGGGGCGCTGGGGCCCGTCTCCCGCGCGATCAACGCGATCTATTCCGATGTTTTCGGCGCGCCCTGGCTCGTGCTCGCCATTGCCATTACCGGCATATGGGCGATGTGGAAGGCGCTCGTGCAGCGCCGCTACTCCGAGACGGCGGGCGCTCTCGGGCTCTCGCTGATCTATGTCGTCCTCGCCCTGTTCTTCGTTGCCCAGCCGGGGACCACGATCGGCAGCGTTTCGAAGTTGACGAACGAAATGTCGGGGGCGTTCCTGTCGATCTCCTCCCACGGCAACCCCTCAAGTGCCCGGCAGGCGAAGGAGGACACGGCCGACGCGCTGTTCGACCTACTCGTCTTCAAGCCGTGGGTCGTCCTCAACTTTGGCGGCCTCGAACACTGCGTTGTTGCCGGGACCGGCTCGGAGGATTCCGATCCCAATTCGGTCGCGGTGCGGCCGCTGTCCTCCAACCCCACCCGCGACGCCGCACTCGCCCGGCGCCTTCAGGCCGGCACCGAGGTCACCGCGGACGGCAAGGTCTGCATCAACAACGCGAACAAGTACGCGCCGCGCTTTCTCCGCTACAGCCTCAACGCCGAGGACCACGACGAACGGACCAAGGAGTACGACGCCCTCAACGACGGCGATGCCTCCGAGCTTTCCGACGCCGAACGTTCCCGCTATCGCCTCGGCGTCGCAGATAAGCCCGCCACCGACGCGATGGAGGAGGGCGGCCAGTACCAGCGGCTGCTACTAGCGCTCGTGCTGTTCGTCGGAGAGCTCGGCGCCATCCTGCTCCTGGGCTCGCTCGCGATCGGGATCATCCTCGCGCAGATCCTGCTCCTCCTCCTACTGGCCTTCGCGCCGGTTGCGCTGGTGGCGGCGGCCATCCCCGGCAGGGGCCATGCCTTCTTTAAGGGCTGGCTGGAAAAGCTGGCTGGCTACCTGCTCCGAAAGGCTGCGTATTCGCTGATCCTGGCGACCCTGCTCGCGGTCAATGGCGCTCTCGCCGCCGCCACCGCGCAGCTCGGATGGCTTATGTCCTTCGGGCTGCAGGCCCTCTTCTTCTGGGCGGTTTTCCTTCAGCGGAAAAACCTCACCGAGAGCCTGATCGGGATCGCCACCGGGCCGGGCGCGCCCGGCCGCGACAACACCCTTCGGCTCCTAGCGCTCTACGCCGGGGCGCGAACGATGAACCGGCCTTTCCGACGCTTCCGGCACTCGGCGCGCTCGGCGGCCGGGGCACCGCGGCGGATGGTCGGCGGCATCGGCGCCCGCCTCGGCGGCAGCAAAGGCAACCGCCAGCGCGGACCTGGCGCCCCGACTCCACGCTTCGGGACGAGCTACAGCGCTCCGGTCGGAGGTGGCTACCCGTCTCTCGATGCACCGGCAGCGGCCGAGCGCCCACGCGGGTCGGCGCCGGATACCCGGAAAGATCGGCAAACGGAAGCGGGTTCAGCCGGGAAGGTTTCTGGGAAAGGCGCGAAGCGGCGCCGGACGAAGGGGTCGTCCACGGCGAAGACGGAGCCTTCCTCGGCCGCGCCGGACGGTGCCAGCGAGAGGAAGAAGCCGACTGCGCCGGAGCGGTCACGGCAAAGCCAACCTGACCGCCCGCCTCCGGGTTCGGCTTCAGCTCGGGCCCAGGCAGACGCCGGATCGGAGAGCGGACTCAGCGCCGAGCTGCGGCAAGAGCGGGAACAACGCAGGTCGAAGTCTGGGAGCACGCCGCTGGCACCGAAGACGCCGCCGCCGAGCGAGGATGCGCCGGCATCGTCGCCGAGGCGTAGGCGCCGCTGGCGGAGGGGCCGCGGTCGATGAAGGCTCGCAGCCGCAGAGGGGTTGCGCCTTGGGCTTTGGGCGGTGCTGCCCTGCTCGGCCTAGTCGTCGTAGCCATCGCTGGCACGGTGATGGCGGTGCTCGGCGGCAACTTCGCCTGCATGGGCTCGGGTGGTGGCTTTGCCTTCTCCGGCCCGCCGACCCGAGCCGCCGTCAAAGAGATTTCGCCTGAGCGCCTGCGGCTCTACCAGCAGGCCGGTCAGCGCTTCGACGTCGATTGGGCCTTCCTCGCCTCGATCGGCTCCCAGGAGTGCGGCCACGGCGCCTGCGCCGAGGTCAACCCCTCCGGCTGCGGAGGCCCGATGCAGATCGGGATGGTGCGTGAAAGCGCCTGCAGCCCAGGATCGGGCCCGACGATTTGGGAGCGCTTCCACGTCGACGCGGACGGCGGAGGTGCCGACCCGTTTAGTCCGGCCGACGCGATCTTCACCGCGGCCCGAATGATGCGGCCGGTCTTCGGGCTCGAGGGCGACTCCTACGCTGCCTATCGAGAGGCTGCCTGCAACTACTACGGCGCCTGTTCGGACGGCGTCGCCAACTACGCCGACGAGGTGATGGCGCGCGCCGTCGAGTACGGGTTTCACGGCAAAGGTTCGCCAGCACCCCGCGACGGCGCCGCCGCAGAACCGGCGCCCGCTGGCACCGGCTCGACCTGCGGGGGCAGCTCGAGCGGGGCGAACGGAAACGAAATCGTCCGCATCGCCCAGAGCCAGCTCGGGCACAGCGAGAGCCCGCCGGGTTCGAACTGCAATCCATACGGGCCCTGTGTGGAATGGTGCTCGCTCTTCGTCGCCTGGGTCTGGAAGAAGGCTGGCGTCCCACTCGAAGGCAGTACCGCCATCTACGCCTATTCAGGCACGATTTACAAATGGGCTCAGGCTCACGAAGGCGGCCCCTTCTCGGTCACGGCGCCGGGCGACCCGCCTCTCTCGACCGCTGAGGCCAACGGGGCTCGCGTCCTCCCGCCGACCGCGACGCCTGCTCCGGGCGACGCCGTTCTCTATGGCTCGGGGCCGGAGTTCGGGGAAAGCGACCACATCGGCATCGTCGAGCGCGTTTTCCCCAACGGGGAAATCACGACGATCGACGGCAACCTCGGCGACCGGGTAGCCCGCGCCGGCCCCTTCCCGCCCTCGCAGGCGACCGCGGCCGGAATGCCGGGGCCGATCTTTGGCTACGCCCATCCGCCCATTGGCGAAGGCGAGGTCGGCTGATGATCGACCGCTTTCGCGCCTTCCTCGATCGCCCACTCGACCCGGCGGCAGCGCGCGCGATCCTGGCGCTCGCGTCGGCGATCTTCCTCGGCGTAGCGGCGCTCGTCGTTCTCGCCGGAGGAGAGCGACAGCCGACCGAGCGCTTGGGCGCAGCGATGCCTCGGGAGACCTCAGCTGCACCTCATCCACCGGCCGCCATCTCTGACGTCGACCAGCTCGAGCGCGATCATGCAGAGGAGCGCGCCGCGCGAATCCCGAGGCAAGACCCGCAGGATCGCCGGGGCAGCGCCGCCGCGCGGCGGGCGGCGAGGGCCCTCCGCGCCCACCGCGCCCTTCAGCACGTTCCGTACCGCCGCGGCGAGCTAAGGATCGTCCTATTTGGGGCCCGGCGCGGCAGGGCCCTCCTGAAAATCAGCGCACCGACTCTCGGCCGCGCTAGGTCCGGCTGGGCGCGATTCCTTCGTCGCTGGCGGGACACCGGAGAGTCCTATGTGCCCCGGTTCATCGCGTCGGGGGTCCGTGGTGGCTGAGCGTCGCATTGTCAGCAACGCGGTCTGCTCGCCTGCGCTGACCTGCGTAGGAGCCCAGGCGGTGCAACCCAGCTCGGAGGCGGCGTGAATGTCGGGTCACTCTTCGCGGGTATCGGCGGCTTTGACCTCGGATTCGCGCGCTGCGGAATCCCGACGATCTGGCAGGTCGAGCAGGACGCGTACTGCCGTGCGGTCCTCGCACAGCACTTCCCCGAAACGCAGCGGTACGAGGACGTCCGCGAAGTCGGCGCGCACAACCTCGCGCCGGTCGACCTCATCTGTGGCGGGTTCCCCTGCCAAGACCTCAGCAGCGCCGGACGCGGTGCCGGCCTCGACGGCGCCCGCTCGGGTCTTTGGGGCGAGTTCGCCCGAATCATTCGCGAGCTTCGACCCCGCTACGTCGTCGTGGAGAACGTGCCCGCCCTCCTCACCGGCAAGGGGAAGAGGTGGGACCGCGCCCCGATCGGAAGAGTTCTCGGCGACCTGGCCGAAGCAGGGTATGACGCGGAGTGGGCGCGCCTATCCGCTCGAGAGTTCGGGGCACCTCATCTGCGAAAGCGGGTCTGGATCGTGGCCTACGCCTCACGGGATGCCGAAGCCGGGCCAGCGTCGCCGGCCGGGTCCGAGTGGCAACGAGCTGGGGAGGGCGGTGCTCAGGGCGGAGAGGGAGGACGTCCGTTCGGAAGCGGAGCGGCTCTGGCCCACGCCGAAGGCGAGCCCAAGCGGGCCGGATCTGGCGAGAGCGCACCGCCCGAGGAGTGGCGGGGACGATCTCGTAACGGCGGTGGCGCGCGAGGAGCTGTGGCCGACGCCGAACGCCGCCGACGGGAAGGGAGGGCGACTGAGCAGCGACGAGACGATCCTGAGCGGGCGCCGACCGTCCGGCGCGAAGGCGCAGAGAACGCTGCGCGAGGCGGTGAGGAAGAAGGACTTGTCGAAGGGCCGCCAGCCTCGGCGAGCTGGAGCGCTGAACCCGACGTGGGTCGAGTGGCTGATGGGGTTCCCAACCGGGTGGACCGCCTTGCCGCCCTCGGCAACGCCCTCGTCCCGCAGATCGCCGAGTGGATCGGCTGGCGGATCATCGCCTACGAGGGGCAAAGGTCGGGGGTGCTAGCGCCGTGAGATTTGTCGTCTCGCCGGTCGCGTCGTCCGTCGTCTCCCTGGTCGCATCGCCCGTCGTAATCAATCTGCGTCGGAGATCGCCTCTGCCGCATCGCGACGCCGAATGCGGCCTCGAGATTTTGCCGACGTCCCTCCATCACATCGGGGTCCGTGCATGACCTCGAGGCCTGATCGCTCCGATCCGCGGCCGATGGTGGCGATCTTCGTCGGCCTGATCGCGTTCGCCATCTGGCGGGCTATCTCGAATATCCAGGCGGTCGTCGTTCTCGATCTCGCGGAGCGTGTCGCCCCCTTCGCTCTCGGGGCAATCGCTATCGCCTCCGCGCTGGCTCCACAGCGCATCATCGCGACCCGCCGAACTCTCCGATCGCGGCGGGTGACGGCTGTTGTCCCGGCCGATGAGTTCGACGCGAAGCCTGACGTTGTCCTCACCTTCGCCGCCCAGCTCGCCGGCAGCGAGCGCAGCATCGCCGGCTGGCTCGATCGTCGGGCGAGTGCCCTGCGGGTGCAGCTCGGCTGCGACCGGGAGCGCCAGCTTGCCTACATGATCGAAGTGCCAGCTCGTGCTGCCGGGCTGCTGCGCGCTGCCCTTCGCACCTATGAAGGGGTCGAGCTGCGATCCGCCGAAGAGGTGCTCGCCGAACGCGAGCCGGAGGCGACGGAAACCGCGCTCCGTACCGAGCTGGTGCTCGCCCACCCGAGCGTCGAGCCGCTCGCCCGACCCGATGGCGACCCCGATCCGCTGCAGGCGTTCGCCGCGGCGATGGCTGCCCTCCGTCCCGACCGCGGGGAGGAGGCGATCGTCTGCCTCGACTTGCTGCCTGCCACCGGCCGGCGCCGGGGTCGTCTTCGCCGCCGCCTCAGTCGCGAGGCTCGGCGACGTCACCGCGAGCGGCCGAAGTGGGGCGAGCTGCTCGGGGGCGAGCGTCGAGGCCGGGATCGAGCCCAGCCCGACGAGTTGATTGAGCGCCGCCTGGTCGGCCAAGCCCTGGACGCGAAGCTCCGCGACTCGGGGCCGCTGTTCGAGGCTCAGATATTGCTTCGCTGCCGCGCACCGGAGCGGTCGCGGGCGAAGGCGGCGATGCGGCGGCTGCTCGCCGCCTTCGAGCCGCTGGCGGATCGAAACTGGCTGCGAGCTTCCGGGCTGCCGGTTCCGGGCCTCGCCTTCCTCGGCTCCGACCTGCCTCTTCGACGCCGGGGGTTCGACCGGCGCTTCGCAACCGGCTACTTCCGACCGGCGCGGAAGATGATCCTGACGGCGCGCGAGCTGGCCGGCTTCCTCAAGCCGCCGACCGTCAATTGCCGCATCGAGAACGTCTTGCGATCCGGGGCCCTGCTGGCTCCGCCGCCGCCGCTACCCACGTTCGATCCCAAGCGGGAAGACCTCATTCCGCTCGGAAAGGTCAGCGGCGAGGACGGCGCGCGCCTAGTCGGGGTTCGCGTCGCCGATACGTTCTTCAGCTATACCGCCGGCCGCTCGCGCTACGGCAAGACCGAGACGGCGATCGTGCAGTTCGTCCACCTCGTCCGCTCGGGTCAGGGCGGCTTCTTCCTCGATCCTCACGGCGACGCCCTCGACCGCATCGAGCCATACCTCGCCGAGCCCGAGGTTGCCGAGCGAGTCATTCGTATCGATCTGCGACCCGGCAGCTCGCTAGATGAGCTGCCGGGCTGGAACCTGTTTGAGGTTGCCGGGGCCAATCCGGTCGAAGCGGAGGCGAGGGTCGAGGCGGTGGTCGATGCCTTCGCCTCCGCGCTCGAATGGGGCGAGCGATCAACCCGCGCAATCAACCTCACGACGCAGGCGGCCTCCGCGCTGGCCGCAATCGGGCCGGTTCTCGCCAAGGACGAGCTGGCGCCGACGATCTTCCAAATCCCGACGCTGCTCAGCGACGCCGAGTGGCGGGAGGAGGTTCTCCCATTCCTTCCACAAGCCTCCCAGCGCTTCTGGCGGGACCGTTTCCCGCTGCTCGCGACCGACGCGATCACGCCGGTCACGAACATGATCGACCGGCTGCGGGCCTCCAGTGCCATCACCGCCCTGCTGGGGCAAGCTCGCACTACCTACCGGGTGCGGCAGGCAATGGACGAGGGGCTGATCGTGCTCGCGTGCCCCGGTGCCGGAGGCACTCGCGACCGCCTGCTTGCCAACCTCCTCGTCTTCGACCTCTTCCACGCCGCCCGGAGCCGCGCTGAGCTGGCACCCGGCGATCGGTCGCTGTTCTGGCCCTTCTTCGATGAGGTGCAGAGCTACGACGGGGCAGCGTCGGGGAACCTAGCGGCGCTGCTTGAGCAGAGCGCGAAGTTCGGGCTGAGGGCAACGTTCCTCAATCAGAACCCCGAGCGCCTCAGCCCGGCGACGCTTAACGCGCTGCTGACGAACCGCTCGCATCTGCTCGCCAGCGCCCTCAACTCTCACGCGGCGGCGCTGCTGACGAAGGAGTGGGCCGGCCAGCCGAGCCCCGCGGCGCTGACCAAACTCGACCGCTTCCGCTTCGTCGCCCAGGTCACCGACCGAGGCCGCTCGAGCCGACCGTTCGCCCTTCGCGGAATCCGGCTCGAGGACGTCTTCGACGTCGATCACCGGCAGGCGCCCGCGACTCGAAGGCGGGAGACCGGATGCAGCGCCGCCGAGACGTTCGCTCGCCTGGAGAAGCATGACGAGCGAATCCGCGCGAAGCTGCGGGAGGTCAGGGGACGCCGGCGAGGCGAGCACGGCTCCGGGTCGGCGTCGGGCCCGGTTCGCCATCGCCGGAGGACGCCGGCATGAGGGCCAACGGCGGCCTCGTGGAGGCGGAAATCCTCGGCTCGCTAGCCCAACACCGCGTCCTTTCGACGCCGCAGATCGGCGCGATCCACCTGCCGGGGTACAGCTCGCGCACGGCTCAGCGGGTGATGGCCCGCCTCGCCCAACGCGACCTGACCGCCTTCGCCAGCGTGCCGGGAGTGCCTGGGGCACCGCGCCGGCTTTGGTATCTGACCGAGGCCGGTGCCGGCGCCGCTCGCGAGGCGGGGATGATCCGCCGGCTGCCGCGGCTGCTGACTGCCGAGCAGGTCACCGGCCCGCTGCAGGCCCATACGCTCGGAGTGAACGACGCCGGGATCGCCTTCCTCGCTACGGCCCGCGAGCGCGGCGACGAGTTCGCCCCGACTTCCTGGCGGCACGAGGTCGAGCATCCGCTCAACGTCGGACGCGGTCGGGCGCGGCGCTCGGTTATCGCCGACGCAGTCTTGACCTACGTGCGCCTTACTGCCGAGGAGGTAGTGGTCGAGCAACGGTTCCTCGAGCTGGACCGGGCGACGCTCTCGATCGACCGGCTCACCGCCGAGCTGAGCCGGTACGCGCGTCTATATAAGGCGACTGGGGGCGACGGCGAGCCCGTCTGGATCGAGCGCTATCCCTGGTTCCCGCCGGTCCTCTGCGTTCTCGCCGGGGCGGCTCGGCCAGCGCTCGAACGTCGACGCGACACGGCGGTCGCGATGCTGAGCCGCGACCGGGATCTCCTCCGCGCGC
>Ga0190265_10000518_pt1 | contig 27290 bp, 19 predicted proteins | sample Popmic124T_FD_133135 | JGI IMG/M metagenome (GOLD analysis project Ga0190265, IMG submission 133135) | Populus adjacent soil microbial communities from riparian zone of Indian Creek, Utah, USA - 124 T | ecosystem: Environmental > Terrestrial > Soil > Riparian zone | place: USA: Utah | collected...
GGGGGAAAGGTCGCCTACCCGTATCGTTTATGTGCACCCCCACGTGGGTCGAACGTTTGTCCGAGCGTTGGAGCGGGGCAGAACTGGAACGACGCTGTGCGAGAGGGTGCTCGATGACCAGGGACCTAACGCTGCATATCGACGAGTTCGGACAGCAAGCGCTGGCGCGCTTCAGGCGCGATGGTGACGGCTCGATGGCCAGAGCGGTGCGCGTGGCGTCGATCTACTACCTCAACGATCGCGATGCGGGACGTCCTGGCTGGAGGGTGCCTCGCTTCACTACAGATGGGCACCTCAGCGGGCGCTTCCAGGTCGAGCTTGACGACGCGACTTGGGGAGCACTTTCAGAGGAGGCCGATCGGCAGAACGTTTCGACGGACCTGCTTGCGATGCACGCGCTGCTGTACTACCTCGCCGACATCGACAGTGGACGGGTCGCCGGGCTGCTCGAGGACGCCCTCGAGAACTACGAATAGCCAGCTTTTCTCGCTAGTTGCGCCAAAACGGGACCGGCCCTAGTCTCAACTCGTGGAAGGCCTGCCGTCTATAGGCCTCGACTCGCTGGCTGGAACCCGAATCAGAGCTGACGCAGCACGTCTTTCTCTGATCGAGCGAGACGAGGCGTGGAAACTTGCAGCCCAGGTAATCGGCCTGGCGCGTGGCGGCGTGGGCGGAGTGCTGCTCTTCGAAGGCGCCAGTGGGTTGGGGAAGTCGGGGTTGCTCGCGGCGGTGCGTGCCTTGGCGCAAGAAAGTGGCGTACAGCCTCTGACGGCGACGGGACACCGCCATGAGACGGATTTTGAGTTCGGGATTGTGCTCCAGTTGTTCGAGGCACAGCGTCAAGTGTCGGCGTTGTTGACGCCGACCCGGTCCGAAGCGAGCGGTGGGAGCCCGTCGTTCGGTGAGGTCCACAGCATCTACCGCCTGTGTGCGGAGCTCGCCGAGGCCTCGCCGCTCGTCCTGCTGGTCGACGATGCGGACCTGGCGGACGAGCAGAGTCTCAGGCTCCTGCTGTACGTGACCGAACGGATCAGCACTCTGCCGATGGCAGTCGTACTTACTGCCGGCACCGTGGCGCCGCGACGGGCGCCCGCGCTCCTCGCGGAGATCGCCCGCCACCCCTCCACGATCCGCTCGAAGCTCGCCCCGCTGAGCGCTTCGGGAACGGCACGGCGGGTGGCGAAGTCATTCCTGTCGGCCTCGGCCGAGGAGGCGGCAGAGGAGATCCACCGCGCGAGCGGTGGCAACCCGTTCATAGTCGACGCCCTGGCCGCTTCGCTGGCGGCGGTGGAAGAGCGGGGCGAGGAGGAGGCGTCGGCGAACATTGCTCGCGGCCTTGCGTCCCCCGGTGTGGCCGAATGGGCCATCGTGCGCGCCAATGATCTCGACTCCGACGCACCGGCACTGCTGAGCGCCATTGCAGTGCTGGGGCCTGATTGCGAGCTGCGTCATGCATGCAGCGTGGCGAAGCTGGATATCGAGGCAGCGGCTGAGACCGTCGACGGGCTGATCGATGTTGGCATTCTCGCTCCCGGCGAGCGCTTGACCTTCGCGCAGCCCGCCGTAGCGACGGCGATCGAGGCGGCGCAGACGGCGAGTGAGCGCGCCACGAGGAACCTGCGTGTGGCGCGCGTGCTCGCCGACGACGGTGAACCTCCCGAGCGGGTGGCCGAGCATCTGTTGCTTGGACCCCGGATAGGCAGCTCGTCGACGGTGGACACGCTCTGCGTTGCCGCCGCCGTGGCGCTTGGCCGCGCGAACCCGTTCGATGCAGTTCGCTATCTCAGGCGCGCTCTCGATGAGCCGCCGCCGCGCGGCATGCGCGCGCACGTGGTACTCGAGCTCGGGCGGGCAGAGGCGATCGCCGGTGAGCCGGAGGCGGCAGTGCGTCTGGCGGACGGGTTGTCACAGCTCATGGCCGGGCCGGAGCAGCCCCGTCGGGCGTTGGCCACCGGCCGCACGTTGTTCGCACTTGGGCGAGCACAGGATGCGCGGATCGCGTTCGAGCGCGGGCTCGAGAAGGCAGGCGAAGCCGATTTTGAGACTGCCGGGTGGCTCGCGGCCGGCCACGCAACAGCCGTATGGCTCACAGGCCTGTCGACTGGCGAACCTCTCGAATCAAGTAGTCCTCCGAGCTCGTCGGATACCGCTGGGGACCGCGCGCTCCTCGCGCTTCACGCGTTCGAAGGTGCCACACGAGGCATTCCCGCGACCGAGGTGCGACAACTCGCCGAGCGCGCTCTCGCCCGAGGCGCGCTTCTCGATGACGAGAAGTCGGATGGACTCAGCTACTACCTGGCGGCCGGCGCCCTGGCGTTCGCCGGCGACCTGCAAATGGCTGAGGCCGCACTCACGGCAGCGGTCCAGGAGGCTCAGTCGCGCGGGTCGGTGCTCGGATTCGCCACCGCATCACACGCTCGGGCGATGACGATTCTCAAACGGGGGCGCCTCATGGACGCTGCCCTCGATGCCCGTCATGCGCTCGCGGTGGAGCGCGACGGCTGGCGTATCGGGCTCGGCGGCTCACGGGTCGTTCTTGCACACACGCTCATTGAGCGGGGGGACCTGGAGGGCGCGGCCCGGCATCTCACTGCGGCGCAGGCCGCGACGTACGAGGAGGACCCGTTCCGCTGCTGGCTCCTTTCCGCGCTCGGGCGCCTGGCGCTCTTCAACGGTGACGCCGATCGTGCTCTCGAGCACTTCCTGGAGTGCGGGGAAGTCGCGCAGCGAGCCGGCGTCGTGAACCCGGCGGTGCTGTCGTGGCGCGCGGATGCGGGGCTTGCCATAGCCGTGATCGGAGACTGGACCGAAGCTGAGCGACTGATCGAATCCGAGCTGGCGATTGCGAACACGTTCGGCGAGCCAGGCGCTACAGGTCGCACGCTGCGCGCGCTCGGCGCGATTCGCGACCCGGGTGCGGCGCTCGAGACCTTCGAGGCCGCCGTGCAGATGCTTCAGGGTTCTCAGGCTGCTCTCGACCGGGCGGGTGCGCTCGTGGATTTCGGGGCTGCGTTGAGGCGATCGGGGAAGCGGCGTGACGCTCGAGGACCGCTCAAAGAGGGGCTTGCGCTCGCCGAGCGCTGTGGTGCCGAGGTGCTTGCCGCCCGCGCGCGGCGTGAAGCGAACGTGGCAGGCGCACGCCCGCGCCGGGCGGCGGTGCACGGGCACGAGGCACTCACCACCCGCGAGCGCCAGGTCGCGACGCTCGCCGCCGAAGGTCTATCCAACCGGGAGATCGCCGAGCAGCTGGTGGTCACTGTCAAGACCGTCGAATGGCATCTCAAGAACAGCTTCATGAAGCTCGGCGTGGGCTCGCGGACCCAGCTTCGCGGCCAGCTTGGCGGAAGCGACGACGGCTAGGCGCTTGCCACGACCGGGCCGGCGTCCATCTCTCGCAGAGCAAGTTGAAGCGCAGAGCGACCGCGATGGTGAAGGCCGTGGATCGAGCCCTCGGTCTTGTTCAGCCGTCCGGCAATCTCGACCGGCGAGAGACCAACCAGGTGGCGCAAAATGAGCACTTCGCGCTGCTCCTCCGGCAGGTGCAATAGGGCGTCGCGCAGAGACTGCGAACGCTCGAAGCCGAGCTGTTCGTGGCCATGGTCGTCCGTTCGGACTTCCTCGAACGGGATCTGGCGACGCGCGCGGAGGTGGTCAAGTGCCGCGTTCCGCGAGACGCGCAAGATCCAGGCCTTGAAGGGGACATGCCGCGGCTCGTACTTCTGAATCGCGGTAATCAGCTTCGCGAAGATGTTTTGTGTGATGTCCTCGGCTTCGTGCGAGTCGTTCACGATGCTGTTGACATAGCCGAAGACATCGTCGGCGAACCGCGCGTACAGGAAATGTATGGCGCTCATATCGCCGGCCTTCGCACGAGTCACGGCCTTCATGACCAGTTCTGGGGCGGGGCGCGCTTCGGCGCTGCGAATGAAATGAGACATAGGCTGGGGGGTCCTTCCCGGCGGTTGTGCACACTGTGCACGGGCCAAAGCCGCCGTGGTGATACGAGGACCCTACGCCGACCTATCCGTTCGCCGCACTAGGGAGGTAACCCCAGTCTTTTCGCATATAGCGATCTCAGGGTGAACTTTTTGGGGAGGGACGTACCCGCTATGCCGCCCGCATTCCCTCATTTGAACTGGGCTGGCGCCCGATTACGTGACAGCGACCGCCGCCCCCTGACCGATGTTCAACCGCATCGCCCGGGGCAGCTGGAAGTCGCTGAAAACCCGGGAGCTAGGGCCGAGGACGCTGCCCTCGAGGCGCATGCTGAGATGCGTGACCGACGCCCCGGCGAGCACGATCGAGTTCTCCACCTCGGCTCCCTCTATCAGCACATTCGGGCCGATGGACGTGAATGGACCGACATAGGCGGAGCGGAGCTGCGCTCCGGCACCGATGACCACCGGTCCGCGCACCGTGCTCGAGTCGAGCCGCGCCGAGGGATGCATCGAAACAGAGCCCTGGATGACGCAGTCCGTCAGCTCCGCTTCGACGCGCTCGCCAGTCAGCCTTTCGAGCGCGAAGCGGTTGCCCTCGAGCAAGGTGTCCGCGTCCTCGCGGAACCGCCACCAGGCCTCCGCGCGACGCGTGCGTACGTTCCCGCCGATCCCGCTCAGATGCTCGGCCAACATGTTGAGCTCGCGGCCGGGCCACGCGTCGAAGGCAACGGTTGTCCCGAGGACGTCGGCGCCCACCACTGCCACGCCCGCCGACATCGACCGATCGAGGCGTGGCCAGGGATTCGCTCCCTGAGCGCACCGGCGGCTCCGAATGTCCAGGACGGGTGCGAGCGAGTCCTCGCAATCGTGAGTGAGTACCACGGCATCCAGGCTGTCGACATCCACATCACCCAGGACCCTGGGGAGGGGTTGGTTGGCGAGGCTGTCGGCTAGGTGCAGCACGACCGGGTCGTCGTCGGTGAAGCCGTGTAGTGCGGCGAGCGACTCGCCGAGGCTCTCGCCTGGGCGCTGGATCACCCAGTTGGCGGCGAAGCTCCAATCAGAACTGTCGCCCGCCGCGTCGTGCGCGTGCGCGGCGATGCCAGCGCTCGCGACGATGGCGACCTCGCGAATGCCTCCGTCGTCGAGCCAATCGAGTGCGTGGCGCAGGAGCGGACGGTTCGCAACGGGCAGGAGCGCGGGCGCCACTCCGCCGTCGTAACGGTCCGGCTCACGGGCAAGTACCACGGCCTTGGTGGGCTTCACGTGCAAACAACGCCCGAACGCCCGCCAAACTGCTTCGATCAAACAGCAAGGTGGGACGAAGTTGGGACGACGTCCGACTGCGGGTGCCGCATTGCGGGGATGTCGGTGGCTTCCTACCTGTGCGCGACCTCGCCGAAAGGCCAGCGCGCGCGTGGCGATGGACAGTTAGCGTCGTCCCCGTTGAACCGCCCGAGGTGGGCAAGCAGACGGGCGGCGCGCCCCTGGCGCGCCGCCCGCTTGTCGTTCCCCGGCTCTCCATCGCATGACGCCGACGCCGTCGGGCCTCCTCCAAATTTCCGACCTTTCTACGGGACCTGCCGCGAAAGCAGCGGAGTGGCGCGCGCGTTCATATCGCGATGTCGACCACGACGCTCGCGTCCCAGCCCCCGGAGCCGATGTCATTCACGTCTACGGCTCTGGGCTCCACCGCTTCGGTTGCCGTCGTCGCTGCGGACCAGCTCGCCTCGCGTCGCATCGGCGGGGCCCTCGAGGCCGTTGGTCTCAGCGCGACACATTGGGCTTCCGACGCTTCCGAGTTGCTCGGGGGCAAGGGCGCCGGACAGCCGGATGCGGTCGTGATCGCCTGCGACGCGTTTGACCCCTCGGCACTCGCGGACATCAGACGCGTTGCGGATGCATTCCGGCGCTCGCACGTGGTTGTCGTGTCTTCGGGGAGTGACGGGGCCGGCGTCCGCCAAGCGCTCGCAGCGGGCGCGGATGGCGTCGTCTTCGACTTCGACGTGGACGCGACACTCGGCCCTGCGACTCAGTCTGTACTTGTAGGGCAGCTGTCTCTGCCGCGGCGGCTCCACCGGTGCGCCCTCAAGCCGGCGTTTTCCCACCGTGAGAAGCAGGTCCTGGCGATGGTCGTCCGCGGGTATGGGAACCGGCAGATCGCGGATTCGCTGTTCCTGGCGGAGAGCACCGTAAAGAGCCACCTCTCCTCGGCATTCCAGAAGCTGGGCGTCCGCTCCCGTAAGGAGGCGGCGGCGCTGCTCATTGACCCGGACGAGGGGCTCGGAGCGGTGTTGGACGTTCAGCTCGACTCGAAGGTGCTCGAGGTTGACCTGGGAGGTCGCTGCCCGTGACGTCGTCACGGGCGGCAATCGCCACGGCGACGATGGAAGCGGAGCTGGCTGCCGAGGCCACCGGCGCGCGGACTTTCCCGCTCAACATTGCGCCCGTCGAGCCCCACGAGGCGCGGCGCGCGCGGGCCACCCGAGGCCGCCTTCCGCACGGTCGCACGTGGATTCTGATCGGGGCAGACGCGCTGACGCTTGGTGTTGCTCTCGTCTTGACGTATCTCGTCGCCGACGCGATCGCCCCTCCTGCAATGGTCGCGTCCGGTTTGCTCCTCGCGGCGATCGGTGTCGGCGCAGTGCCGGTCTGGATCGGAATCTTCGCCCTCTACAACCTTTACGACCGGCAGAACCGCAGCATTTCGCTGGCCACCTTCGACGAGGTGGGCGATCTGTTCCACGCCCTGCTCACGGGCTCGCTGCTGTTTCTCGTTGCTAGCCAGCTGCTTCAAGGCCTGGTCGACGCCGAGCTCTACTTCACTCTCGAGGCCGCACTCTTTCTGGCTATCGCACTTCCGCTCGTGCTCCTCGTGCGCGGGTCCGTGCGCAGCTGGGTATTCCCCGTCGTCATGACGCCGCGCCGGACGCTCATCGTGGGCGCCGGCCATGTCGGCCAAGTCGTCGGGCGGAAGCTTCGGTCACATCCCGAGTACGGCTTGGAGCTCGTGGGCTACGTTGACGAGGAGCCCCATGACTGTGCCGGCGAACTCCTGGGACGGCCGTCTGACCTGCCGCGCCTGGTCGACGAGCTTGAAGTCGACTGGGTCATCCTCGCCTTCTCGCAGTGCTCTCACGAGGAAATGCTCGACCTGCTGCGCGCTGCGCGGCGGCCGGACGTGCATCTCTCGATCGTGCCGCGGTACTACGAGGCGTTCGGATCGAACGCCACCATTCAGGACCTCGAGGGCATGCCGGTCGTGAACCTGCCGCCAATGAGACTGTCACCCAGCATCCGCTTCGTGAAGCGGTCCGTCGATGTGGTGCTCGCCGCCCTCGGGCTCGCCCTGTCCGCACCACTGTTCGCAGTCGTCGCTATCTCGATCAAGCTCGACAGCCCTGGTTCCGTCTTCTTCCGTCAGGAACGCCACGGGCGGGGCGGCAGCGTCTTCCGGATCGTCAAGTTCAGGACGATGGAGCACGACGCCGAGCACAAGCGCTCCAAACTCGTCGCCGAGAACGAGGTGGACGGGGTCCTTTTCAAGATCAAGGACGACCCCCGGATCACCTCCGTGGGCAGATTCCTCCGGCGAACGAGCCTTGATGAGCTACCACAGCTCTGGAACGTTCTAAAGGGAGAGATGAGTCTCGTCGGCCCGCGTCCCTTCGTGGTGCACGAATCGAGCCAGATCACGGGCTGGGCCAGTAGACGGCTCGACCTCACGCCTGGAGTCACCGGCCTCTGGCAGGTTCTGGGCCGCAACGACCTGCCGTTCGACGAGATGGTGACGCTCGACTACATCTACGTGACCAACTGGTCGCTGGCGTGGGACCTGAAGCTGCTGTTCCAAACGATCCCCGTCGTGCTGTCGCGTCGAGGGGCGTACTGAACCACGACTACCCGAAGGTCGGGAGACACCCATCCGACCTCGCCATAGCTTGATCCGGACATCGAACCCCCTGCCCCTGCATGCAACCGCGCACAACAGTCCTCATCCCCACCTACAACCGGGCTCACTGGTTGGGCGGCGCCATCGAGAGCGTCCTGAGTCAGACGTGGACCGACTTCCGGCTCGTGGTGTCCGACAACGCTTCTACCGACGAAACAAGGGAGACGGTGGCCCGCTATACCGGAGACCAGCGCGTGTCGTATGTCCGCCGCGACCACAACGTTGACCTGAACACGCACTTCAACCTGTGCTTCGACGAGCTGGACACGGAGTTCGCCTTCGTGCTCCCGGATGACGACCGCATGGCGGCGGATCTGCTCGAGGTCACGATCCCGGAGCTCGACGCGAATCCGCGCGCGGGCATGGTGCACGGCCAGGTCACGGTCGTCGGGGAACACGGCGAGGTGATCGCCGAGGGGCATGGGATGACCGACCTCACGGCTGACACCGTCGAGACAGGGGAAGAGTTCATCCGGCGCTCCATGGCGAAGTCGTACCGAGTGCACGCCTCGACCGCGCTGATCCGGACAGCCGCCCTCGCCGGGATCCGACTCGACCCGCGCGACTACCCGGTCACCGACCTCGGCCTCTGGATGCGCATGGCGCTCGACTGGGAGATCGCGTACCTGGCGCGCCCGCTCGCGACGTACCGCGTCCACCCGACTGCCTACAGCGCTTCGGACGCTGCGATCACCCACGGCGGGTACTCCGAGAGCACCCAGCGGGTCCTGCGCTCCTACGACGTGAAGCTGCGCCTGATCGAGGAACACGCCGCGCAGCTGGGCGACACCCGCGGGCTGCGCTCCGAGGCGCGCCGGCGCTTCCGCGCCGAGCTGGTCGCCAGTGCCGCCGAGCAACTCGTTCCCGAGCGCCGCTTCGCTTCGACCGTTAGGACGCTTGGCTGGCTGTGCAGGCTTGACGCCCGTGTCGCGCTCATGCCGACGGCATGGAAGCTCCTTGCGGGCAGCGTGATCGGACACCGGGGCGTGTCGGTCGTCAAGCGGGTGCTTCGCCGCCCGCGGACATCCCTGGAGGTACCAGCATGAAGGTTGCCATCCTGGCCGGCGGGCTGGGAAGCCGCATCTCGGAGGAGACGGAGATCAAGCCCAAGCCGATGGTCGAGATCGGGGGCCGGCCGATCCTGTGGCACATCATGAAGCACTACGCGCACCACGGCTTCGACGACTTCGTGATCGCGCTCGGCTACAAGGGCGAGGTCATCAAGCGCTACATGGTCGAGTACGCGTCGCTCCACAGCGACCTGACGGTGTCGCTGCGAGACGGCACGGTCACTCGCAACGGGAACGGCAACGGGTCGGAGCCGGAGAACTGGTCGATCGATCTGATCGAGACCGGCCAGGACACCGCGACGGGCGGCCGCATCAAGCGCCTCGCCCCGCACGTTGGCGACGGCACATTCATGCTCACGTGGGGCGACGGCGTCTGCAACATCGACCTTCACAAGCTGCTCGCCTTCCATCGCGCGCACGGAAAGCTCGCGACGTTGACCGCGGTCCGCCCGCCTGCGCGTTTCGGTCACCTGGAGCTCGACGGAGACCGCATCGGCGAGTTCTCGGAGAAGCCCCAGATAGGCGAGGGCTGGATCAACGGTGCGTTCTTCGTGCTCGAGCCCGCGATCTTCGACTACATCGACGGCGATCCCACGCAGTGGGAGCGCGAGCCGCTCGAGCGGCTCGCGCACGACGGTGAGCTCATGGCTTACCGGCACAACGACTTCTGGCAGTGCATGGACACGATCCGTGACAAGAAGCTGCTTGAGGAACTCTGGCAAAACGGCGCTCCATGGAGGACTTGGACCTGACATGCGTGTACTAGTCACAGGCCACAACGGCTACATCGGCTGCGTCCTCGTCCCGCTCCTTCAGGAGTCGGGCCACGAGGTCGTCGGTCTTGACAACTACCTCTACGAGACGTGCACGTTCGGCGACGACGTGGTCGACCCGCCGGCGTTCCGAAAGGATGTCCGGGACATCGAGGTCCAGGATCTCGAGGGGTTCGAGGCCGTGATCCACCTCGCGGCGATCTCGAACGACCCGGTTGGGGACCTCGAGCCAGACACCACCTATGAGATCAACCACCGCGCTGCATCGCGGTTGGCGGCGCTCGCAAAGGACGCCGGCGTGACCCGCTTCCTGTTCTCGTCATCGTGCAGCCTGTACGGGGCGGCTGGCGACGACTACCTCGACGAGAGTGCCGGCTTCAACCCGGTCACGCCCTACGGGCAGTCGAAGATCCTCGCCGAGGACGACATGCGGGCCCTTGCGGATGACGACTTCACGCCCACGTACCTCCGCAACGCGACGGCGTACGGCGTGTCGCCCCGCCTACGGGGTGACCTGGTGGTCAACAACCTCGCTGCGTACGCCTTCACGACCGGTGAGGTGCTGATCAAGAGCGACGGCTCGCCGTGGCGCCCGCTCGTCCACATCGAGGACATCAGTCGCGCATTCGTGGCAGTCCTCGAAGCACCGCGCGAGCTGGTGCACGACGAAGCATTCAACGTCGGCCGTACTCAGGAGAACTACCGAGTGCGGGAAGTCGCTGGGATCGTCGAGGACGTGTTCGCGGGGAGCACCGTGACGTACGCGGAGGGCGCCTCGGCTGACATCCGGAACTACCGGGTGAACTGCGACAAGATCGCTGAGACGCTGCCGGCGTTCCAGCCGGAGTGGACGGTTCGCCGCAGCGCCGAGGAGCTGCTCGACGCATTCACGCGGCACGGCCTCGAGCTCGACGATTTCCTGTCGCGTCGCTTCATGCGCATCAAGCATGTGCGCGAGCTGCAGGCCGAGGGCTTGCTGGACGCGAGGCTCCGTCGCGAGGCGCTAGAGGTGACCGGTGCCTAGCCCAGCCAGCGCTACCGCAACTGCCACCCGTAGCGGCGACACCGTGAAGGCCACGTGCCGCTCGTGCGGAAGCGGCCGGCTCGAGATCTTCCTCGAGCTTGGCGACATGCCGCTCCCAGACGCGCTGCTCGCAGCCAGCGAGCTGGACGGGCCCGAGCCGCGCTTTCCGCTGGACGTGGCGTTCTGCCCGGACTGCTCGTTGGTGCAGATCCTCGAGGAGGTTCCACCTGAGCAGCTCTTCGTGGACAACTACCTGTACTTCTCGTCCTTCTCGGACGACCTGATGCGGCACTCGCGCGAGCACGCCCTCAACCTGATCGAGCAGCGTGGTCTCGGGCCCGACAGCCTCATCGTCGAGATCGCGTCGAACGACGGCTACCTGCTGCGTAACTTCGTGGAGAAGGGCATCCAGGTGCTCGGCATCGATCCCGCGCCAAGCCAGGCCGCGGCCGCCGAGAAGGTGGGGGTGCCCACGCTGCCGGAGTTCTTCGACGCAGAACTCGCCACACGCCTTCGCGCGGAGGGCAAGCAAGCTGACGTGATCGTGGCCAACAACGTCATGGCGCACACGCCGACGCTCAACAGCTTCGTCGAGGGCTTGTCAATTCTGCTGGCCGACGACGGCGTTGTGACGATCGAGAACACATACGTCAAGGACCTGATCGACCACTGCGAGTTCGACACGATCTACCACGAGCACTTCTGCTACTTCTCGTGCAGCGCGGTGGACGCCCTGATGCGGCGCCACGGCCTGTTCCTGAACGCGGTGGAGCACTTCCCAACGCTCCAGGGCGGCACGCTTCGGTGGCACGTCGGGGCGCGCGAGGATGTTCAGCCTTCCGCCAAGGCGTTCCTGGCAGCCGAGCAGCAGGACGGTCTGACGAGCTTCGACTACTACCGCGAGTTCGGCTCGAGGGTGGCGGGGATTAAGCGGGATCTGCTCCAGCTGCTCGATGCGCTGAAGGCCGACGGCAAGTCGGTTGCCGCGTACGGAGCGGCTGCTAAGGGCAGCACGCTCCTCAACTACACGGGGGCGGCCGATGACCTCATCGACTTCGTGGTCGACCGGAACGTGCACAAGCACGGGCTGTTCATGCCGGGCGTCCACGTGCCGATCCACGGCCCGGAGCAGCTGATCGAGCGGATGCCCGACTACGTCCTGCTCCTGGCGTGGAACTACAAGGACGAGGTCATGCGCCAGCAGGCGGAGTATCTCGCGGGCGGCGGCAGGTTCATCATCCCGGTGCCGAGCCCGCAGGTCCTGTGACGGCGTCTCAGACCCCGACGGGCGTGGCGCCGCGGCTGGCCGCAGCGACCGGGACCTGCCCGAGCTGCAACGCCGGCGGTCTGGAGACGTTCTACGTCCAGGACAACATCCCGGTCCACAGCGTGCGGCTCATGCGGACCCGCGACGAGGCACTCGGCTTCCCGCGCGGCTCGCTTCGACTCGCGTTGTGCGGGGGCTGCGGATTCATTACGAACACCGCCTACGACCCGGACCCTCAGGACTATGCCATCTCCTACGAGGAGACGCAGGGGTTCTCGCCGACGTTCAGGCAGTGGGCTGACGACCTGGCCAAGCGCTGGGTGGAGCGCTACGACCTGCGCGGCAAGCAGGTGCTCGAGATCGGCTGCGGAAAGGGCGAGTTCCTCGTGTCGATGGTCGAGCACGGCATCGGCCGCGGGATCGGGATCGACCCGAGCTTCGTCCCGGAACGCGTGGACTCGCCGGCTGGCGAGCGCGTGAGCGTGATCAGGGACCTCTACTCAGAGCGCTATTCGCATCTAGTAGGCGACGCCGTCGTCTGCCGCCACACCCTCGAGCACATCGACGCCACCGGGGAGCTCGTGCGCCTCGTGCGCCGCTCGCTCGAAGGGCGGCCGGACGCCGCCGTGTTATTCGAGCTGCCGGACGTGCTGCGCGTGCTTCACGAGGTGGCCTTCTGGGACATCTACTACGAGCACTGCTCCTACTTCACGGCAGGCTCGCTCGCACGCCTTTTCCGGAGCTCCGGATTCGAGATCCTCGATCTCACCCTCGAGTTCGACGGCCAGTACATCCTGATCGAGGCGAGACCATCCGACGTGCCGCAACCGGAGCCGCACGAGGCCGAGGAGGACATCGTGCACGTGGCCGAAGCGGTCCGCGGGTTCGTGAGCGGGTTCGAGCTCACGCGCGCGCACTGGCGTCAGCGGCTCGAGAGCGCTCGGGCCGATGGCAGACGCGCGGTCATCTGGGGCGGGGGGTCGAAGGGCGTGGCGTTCCTGACGACGCTGGGCATCGCCGACGAGGTCGAGTACGTCGTGGACGTGAACCCGTACAAGCAGGGCATGTTCATGCCCGGTACCGGCCACGAGGTGGTCGGCCCCGAGTTCCTGCGCGAGTACCGGCCGGACCTTGTAATCGCGATGAATCCGATCTACCTCGGCGAGATCGGCGAGAGCATCGCGGCGCTTGGAGTGGACGCTGAACTCGTCGGCGCCTGAACGTACCGCCTGCCCGATGTGCGGAGGGGAGCGGTTGAAGCCGGTGGTCAACACAGGCGGCGTGCCAGTGTTCTGCAACGTTCTCTGGCCGACGCGCGAGGAGGCGCTCGGCGTCACACGCGGCGACATCTCGCTCCGGTTCTGCGAGGCGTGCGGGCTCATGCACAACGCTACGTTCGATCCTGAGCTGGTCCGCTACAGCCCGGGCTACGAGAACTCGCTGCACTTCTCTCCGACGTTCCGAGACTTCGCCAGCGGGCTCGCCGAGCGGCTGATCGCCCGGCATGGGCTGCACGGGAAGCGCATCGTTGACATCGGCTGCGGGAATGGCGACTTCCTGAGGCTGCTCTGCGAGGGCACCGGCAACGTCGGCTTCGGCTTCGACCCCAGCTACAACGGGAACGGCAACGGGACCGGCGACCTCACGTTCGTGCGGGAGCACTTCTCACGCGAGCACGCGTCGCTCGAAGCAGACTTCATCTGTTGCCGCCACGTCCTCGAGCACCTCGACGAGCCACGCGCGCTCCTGCAGGTGCTCGAGGGGAATCAGGCCCGCTTGTACTTCGAGGTGCCCGACGGGGAGTACATGCTCCGAGAGACGGCTAGCTGGGATGTGATCTACGAGCACGTCTCGTACTTCACCGCGCCGACGATTCGCCGGCTGTTTCGCGACTTCGGCTTCGAGGCACTCGACGTCGGCAGTTGCTTCGGCGACCAGTACTTGTACATCGAGGCGGCGCCCGCGAGCTCGCCGGGCACAAAGTCGGAGTCGCCAGTGGAGCTGGTGGGGCTCGTGGAGCACTTTGCGGAGCGCTACGCGCAGAGCGTCAACGCCTGGGCCGCGCGCCTGCACGAGTTTCGAGACGCGGGGCTCCGAGTCGCGGTCTGGGGAGCCGGCTCAAAGGGCGTCACGTTCCTCAACGTCGTGCCAGGGGGCCGCGAGGTAGAGCTCGTGGTGGACCTGAACGTGCGCAAGCACGGACGGTTCGTGCCAGGCACGGGTCAACGGGTCGAGCGACCCGAAGCGGCCGGCGCGGTCAAGCCGGACGTCGTGATCGCGATGAACCCGCTGTACGTCGACGAGATCCGCGCCAGGTTGCAGAAGCTCAGCGTAGGCGCGGACGTTCTCCCTGTATGAGACTTCGGCGTTCACTTATCGACGCCGCCGATCGCTCCCTCGGACGGACGGCGCTTGCCACCATGTCGACCCGCTACGCGCGCCGCGCAACAGAGCGCGACGTAGAGGTGTTCTATGACCGCGCCTGGATCCACAGGATCGACGCGACGTATATCCCGGTTTCTGACCGGTTCGAGTGGCGCCGGGACTGGGACACGGCGCTCGACTCAATCGTCGAGCCGATAAAGGAGAACTGGCTGTTCCTCTACGAGCCCAGTCCGGGGGACACGATCGTGGATGTCGGTGCGGGAGACGGGCTCGACAGCCTCGTTTTCTCTCGTGGCGTGGGACCGGAGGGACGGGTGCTCGCGATCGAGGCCCATCCGGCGACCTTCGTACTGCTCGAGCAGACCTGCCGCCTGAACGGCCTGGCGAACGTGATCCCGGTGCAGTGCGCCGTGATGGACGAGCCCGGCTCGGTGACTATGGTCGAGGAGGGTCCGCACAGGGATTACTACTCCGTCATCGGCGCATCCAGCGCGGAGGCGCCTACCGAAGACGTGCCGGCAACGACGCTCGACGAAGTCTGTGAGGAGCACGAGATCGAGCGCATCGATCTCCTCAAGATGAACATCGAGGGTGCGGAGCGATACGCGCTTCAGGGCGCCGAGAACGCACTGGCACGGGCCACCCATGTGTGCGTCGCATGTCACGACTTCACGTCAGAGCGCGACCCCGATCTGGCCACGAAGGCGTTTGTTGTGGAGTTCCTGACCCAACATGGGTTCGAGGTCGTCCTGCGAGACGATCACGCTTTGCCCTGGGTGCGTGACCACGTGCACGCGATACGCCCCGGCTCGTGACGCACGCCCTGTACTTTCGGCCAGTTGCCCATCCCTCCTTGCTCGCGTCTAATGGATCGATGGCACAACTGCGCCTCCGAATCGCCGTGCCATGCACGACATGAGCCGACGCGCCAACTGGCTCCTGGGCGGCGCCGCACTGATCGTCGCGGTCGTGCTCGCAGTCCTCGCGTTGCCCGGCTCCGCTGGCGGGCCCGCCGAGCGCGCGTCGCGAGGCGGCGACTCCGCCCGCGCCCCGACCTCGCGCGACACCGTGTTGAACCCGGCCAGCCTGAAGCCGTCGATGAGGCGGGCGTTGCATGCGCGCATCAGGGCGGCCGCGAAGACCGTGCGCCGGCCGGTCCTCCGGGGGCCCGCACCCGCATGGGCGAAGGTCCGCCGGGACGGGTCGTCGAACGCCGGGCGGCATGTGAACCCGGTCGACAGCCCGGGGCCGAGACTCCGCGCAGCCGCCGTAGACCGGATCGTCCCTGACGAGTTCAACGGTTCAACCCTTGACACGAGTCTCTGGACGTTCGTGAACCCCATCGGCGACGCGACGCTCGCGCTCACGGGCTCGCACGCTGAGATCACCACGCCGTCGGGTACTCGCCACGATCTCTGGACAGGCGCGGATGAGGTCCCAAGGCTCATGCAGGCGGCCCCAAACCTGGACTTCGAGGTGCAGGTCAAGTGGGATTCAGCCCCAACCACCGGCTACCAGCTGCAGGGAATCCTCGTCCAGCAGGACGCGGACGACATGCTTCGCATCGAGACGCATCACGATGGCGGGCGTCCCCACACGTTCGTCGCCAGGATCGCTGGGGGTACGGCGTCCACGGTGCACTACGGCAACATTGCCGGTGGCGCCCCGATCTACATGCGCGTCAAGCGTGAGGGCAGCTTTTGGACGGTTCGAACGTCGCCCAACGGGGCCGATTGGACCACTGTCGCGACATTCACACAGAACCTTGCCGTTAGCGGGATCGGGCCGTTCGCGGGCAACTCGGGCGCGAGCCCTCCGGCCTTCACCAGCCGCGTGGACTACTTCCGCACGATCTCTGCCGTGCCGGTCGACACGACGCCGCCCGTTATCAGCGGCACGAGCGCTGCGCCCAGCGCCGTCGGCGCAGTCGTCAGCTGGCAGACCAACGAGCCGTCGAGTTCCTCCGTGGTCTATGGCACGGACACGTCGTACAGCGGCGGCACGGTCGGCAACGCGGCGCTCGTGAGCTCGCACTCAGTGACGGTCTCCGGGCTTCGCTGCGGGACGCTCTACCACTACGCGGTCAGATCGCGCGATGCCCAGGGCAACGAGGCGGCATCGGGCGACAACACGTTCACCACGGGGCCGTGTCCCACCACCATCGCCTCGGACGAGTTCAACGCGCCGGAGTTGGACCGCGGCGTGTGGACGTTCGCGAATCCGCTTGGCGACGCCCAGGTCGCACTCACCGGAGCCCACGCAGAGCTCTCGGTGCCCGCCGGGCGGCGCCACGACCTATGGACCAACATCGACGAAGTTCCAAAGCTGCTCCAGGCCGCGCCAGACACCGATTTCGAGGTGGAGGCGAAGTGGGATAGCGGAGTGATAGCCCCGTACCAGCTCCAGGGCATCATCGTGCAGCAGGACGCGGACGACATGCTGCGAATCGAGACGCACCACGACGGCGGCGGGCGGCGGCTGTTCGTCGCGCGTCTGGCCGGCGGTGTCGCATCGGTCATCTACAACCAACCGTTCCAGGGATCCGTCCCTCTGTACTTCCGGCTGAAGCGCCAGGGGAACGCCTGGGCGCTCCGCACCTCGCCGGATGGCGACACCTGGACGACGATCAACTTCACGCAGGCACTTGCCGTAACGTCGATTGGGCCATTCGCCGGCAACTCCGGCAGCACGCCGCCCGCGTTCACGAGCCGGATCGATTACTTCCGCGACGTGCCTCCCGATCGCACCGCACCGGCCATCTCAGCGATCACTTCCACGCCGAGTGGGGCCGCCGCGAGGGTCGAATGGACGACCAATGAGCCCGCAGTGTCCGAAATCCGCTACGGCCGCGACACGACCTACGCGGCGGGTGGCGTGAGCCGCGCGACCTTCACGCGCCAGCATTCGCTGGTGGTGCACGGCCTCGCGTGCAACAGCACCTATCACTTCCAGGTCCGCGCTCGCGACGCAGCCGGTAACGAGAGCGGTTCGCCGGATAACACGGTTAGCACGAGTGCGTGCCCGCAGCATGTGCAGTCCGACGAGTTCAATGGCACCGGGGTGGACACCGACAAGTGGACCTTCGTCGACCCGATCGGAGATTCGGCGCTCCAGGTAACGAGTGGGCGTGCGGAGATCTCCATGCCGGCGGGCAGCAGGCACGATCTGTGGACCGGCGCCGATGAGGTTCCGCGTCTGCTCCAGGCCGCTCCCGACGTCGACTTCGAGGTGGAGGCGAAGTTCGACTCGGCGGTCAGCACCGGCTACCAGATGCAGGGGATCGTGGTGGAGCAAGACGCCGACGACCTCCTCAGGGTGGAGACGCACAACGACGGCCGCACCAACTACCTGTTCATTGCCCAGATAAGGGCGGGCGTGGCCGAGAAAATCGCTTCCAGGGCGATCCCGGCGTCGGCTTCGTTCTACCTGCGCGTGGGCCGCGCGGGCAACAACTGGACCGTGCGCTACTCGCACGACGGCGCGGCATGGATCCTCGGGGCGAACTTCACGAGTGCCCTGAACGTCACTGCGGTTGGTCCGTTCGCCGGCAACTCGGGTAGCTCGCCGCCCGCCTTCACGTCGCGGATCGACTACTTCCGCGAGATCACGGATCGGACACCGCCCGTTATCTCGGACGTCGTCGTGACGCCCGGCTACGCCTCAGCGGTGGTCACGTGGACAACAGACGAGCCTGCGAGCGCACGCATCCTCCACGGCCCGACCACGTCGTACGGAGACACTACGCCCGACCCGAAGCGGCAGACGCGCCACTGGACGCGGGTCACCAACCTCTCCTGCGGCACGGCGTACCACCTCCAGGTGCGGTCGGCCGACCAGCTCGGCAACGAGGCCGCGTCCGGGGATCGCGCGTTCAGCACGAGCGCCTGCGACGCCGGCGGTCCGGACATCGACGTCTGGGGAGGCGATACCCAAAGCTTCGGCGACATCGGCATCCCTCAGCGCTGGATGAACATACTCGGCAACGTCCACGATCCGCAGGGCACCACCAGCCTCCGCGCCACCCTAAACGGGTCCAATACCCAGGACGTGACGATCGGTCCCGACGGAAACCGGCTGGAGCGGCAGGGTGACTTCAACGTCGAGCTCAACCGCGACCTGCTGCTCCCGGGCGACAACGAGGTGACTCTCACGGCCGTGGATGCCGCTGGGAATTCGCGGACACGCACTGTCACGGTTCGGTGGAACGGGCTGAGCGCCGGCGCGCAGCCGTCGGCGAACGGCCCCGTGCTCGTCGTGGTGGCCCACGGCGACGACGCCTTGCTCGGAATGGCCGGCATCATCAGGCGGCATCGGCAGGCCGGGCGCAAGGTCTACGTGGGCGTGGCTACGAACGGCGATGAGCCGCAGTCGGGGGCCTTGAGCGGGTACTGCGGCGCCGCGGCCGGCAACCCGTCGACGACCGCAGCGCGTGGCCTGGAGCTCTCCAGGGAGACCATGACCGCGGTCGGGCTGCTCGGCATGGGCTACTCCCGGAACCTCACGCAGACTGACCTGATCTTCATGGGCTACCCGAACGACGGGCTGCTCCCGATCGCACGCGCGGGGGGAGCGCCGTGGGTGGGTGGCGGGACCGGCCTCGGTCGCACCTACGGCGAGGATGACGACGGCTCCAACGCGAGCTGCGACGGTGAGCTCCGATACCTCCTTGATGGCAGGCACTCGCAGTTCACCCTCACCGACATGGCCGCCGACTTCGACGCCCTGCTGCAGCTCACCGCGCCGAGCGACATCTACACACTTGCCGACTTCGACGGTCACCCCGACCACGCCGAGGTCGCACGGCAGACCGCCGCGTCCGTACGCCGCCTCGGCCTTTCGACGCGCGTTCACTCAACGCTGGTGCATCCGCACGAGTCCGGTCCCTGCATGGGGTTCTCGGCAGCCAACTGGCCGAACCCGGCTCAGGTCGACAACAACCCGCTCTCGCGCTTCACCCCCACGATCCCGTTCACGTCCCCACCGACGCCGACCTGCTCTGCGCCCACAGGTCAGAGCTGGGGTCCGCTGGGACCGCCGACCGAGTCGGTGGAAGTCCCGGGGGAGATGCAGCTGACGAATCCGCAGCAGAATCTCAAATGGCGGACGCTTAACGTGTGGGACACCCAATGCCCGCCTGACAACCCCGCGCACGTGACCTGCGGCTACTTCAACGCGTTCGCAAAGAAGAACGAGTTTTTCTGGGACCGGACCTTCCGCGGGCAGGCCGGGTGGCCGATCCCGTATGTCGCGGACTGGGATTCCACAGCCACGATCGACGACAAGTCGCAGGTGGTGGAAGGTCAATGGCGCTACGAGAGCTCGCGCGACGGCGTTCGCCCGCTCGCCACCGGCTTCGACCGGCTGCTGAACATCGGGCAGTTCGACTGGAAGAGCTACGAGGTGGAGGTCCCGATGATCTTCCACTGGTTCGACTCTACGAAGGAGAGCGCCGGGGCCGGCGTCATCCTCGGCTGGCAGGGTCACACGGACTACGCAAACAGGCTGCCGCGGCTCGGGCATCCCTACGGAGGCATCTGCGGCTTCGGGCGGTCGTTCGCGGAGCCATCCCAGCCACGCCTCGAGCTGATCCGTAACAGCGGCACCGTTCAGGACACGATCGTGGCGCACGAGAACCCACCGCGGGCCATCACGCTCGACGACCGGTACACGATGCGCTTCCGCAGGGTGGACCTCGGCAACGGCCAGTCGAGGTACAGCTGCAGGTTCTGGAAGGCGAGCGACACTGAGCCGGGCACCTGGGACCTCGAGTTCGACCTCCCCGATCAACTGAACACGAGCGCGCAGTTCCGCGGCTCCGCGCTGCTCATGGCGCACAACCTCGACATCACCTTCGGCGATGTCAAGGTCATCCCGCTCGGATAGCCGCCTCTGCGATCCTTCGCGCGTCGTTCCATGAAGATTGCTTTCATCAGCCAGCCTGGCCATGCCGTCCTGCCGCCGGCGGGCTCCCTCGAGATCTGGACCAAGGAAGTGGCCGCGCGGCTCGCCGAAAGCCACGAGGTCGTGATCTATGCGAGCGCCGTGTCCGGCGCGCCCACCCGCAAGCGTGACGGCGCTGAGTACCGGTTCGTGGAGCACGGCGTCGACTCGCGGCTGGCCCGCATGCGAGTGCTCTGGCGGGCGTTGCCGGCGGAGCGAGCCTTCTTCTCCTCGCCGATGTACCAGCTCCTGTATTGGATCCAGGTGGCGCGGGACATCCGGCGCCGCGGGATCTCCGCGGTGCACGTCTACAACTACTCGCAAGCGCTACCAATCATCCGACGGCTGAACCCGCACGCCACGATCGCGATCCACATGCAGTGCGAGTGGCTCACGCAGCTTCATCGCCGCACCATCGACCGCAGGTTGCGGCACGCGGACGTCATCATCGGCTGTAGCGAGCACATCACCGAGCCGATTCGGCAGCGCTTCCCGCACCACGCCGCACGCTGCCGGACCATTTACAACGGCGTGGATATCGACGCATCGGAAGAGCGAAAGGACGGAGGCGACAGCACGGTAGCCCTACTGCACGTCGGGCGGATCTCTCCGGAGAAGGGCCACCACCTGCTCGTGGAAGCCCTTAACGAGCTCGTGGATGAGCACCCGGAGCTGCGGATGATCTTCGTGGGGGAGGAGTCGCCCGTGCCCGCCGAGATGGCGGTCGCGATCTCGCCCGACCCGCTGGTGCGCGAACTGGCGCGGTTCTACGACCGCAGCTATCTGGAGCAGCTCAGGTCGGCGATGTCGCCCGCGGTGACCGAGCGGACGGAGCTATCGGGGCGTCGCGTCGACCACGACCGGGTGGCGGAGTACTACCGCGAGGCGGACATCTTCGTCTTCCCGTCGATCTTCGAGGCCTTTCCGATCCCCCCGATCGAAGCGATGGCGGCGGGCCTGCCCGTCATCGCGGCGCGGGCCGGCGGAGCCGTGGAGAGCGTCATCGACGGGGAGACCGGCATCCTGGTGGAGCGCGACGACTCACGGGCGCTCGCACGGGCGATCGCGGAGCTCGCCGCGGACCCCGACCGCCGCGCCTCCATGGGGGAGGCCGGACGGGCTCGGGCCGCTCGGCACTTCTCGTGGGCGAGCGTGACCGGAGACGTCGAGCGTGCCCTGGCGGGCGGCACGCAGCCGGACGGACGGCCGAGCCACGAGGCCGACACGGCGGCATAGACGGGGGCGCCCTACTACGCGCTTGCTGCCGGCACCGGGGCACCCTGGGCGCGGTCGGGCTGCGGGCTGGCGGGCGCCTCGCGCCGGAAGCCGCTCCTGACCGCGTCGGCGATGAGGCGCGCCGCGTCGAGGAACACCGCGCGCCGGAACAGGGCCGTCAGCGCCAGGTAGACGCTCCCCGCCACAACGCCGCCGGCGGCCGCGGCCATCAAGCCGGTTCCAGCGCTCCACGTCACGATCATGCCGAGTGCCGCGGCGGGGGCCGCCACGGCGAGGGTAGGCAGATGTGCGGCGAGCGGGCGCGCCGATGAGCGCGTACGGATCGCGCGCGCCATGATCGCGGCGTCGACCACACCCCCGGTGAAGGACCCCATGCCGATCGCCTCCGGGCCGAGTACCGGCAGAAGGGAGAAGGCGACCGCGTAGAGCCCGACTGTGTGCAGAATCGTCGCGCGCAGCACGACCGATGGCTCGTTCGCGGAGTAGAGGAAGCCGACGGCGATCACGGACAGCGGCGCCGCCACGAGCAGACCTCCGCAGACCCACTGGAGGATCGGACCCACCGGACGCCATTGCTCGCCGAAGACTGCCGGCACCAGCTCGGGGGCCGCGGCCGCAAAGCTCACCAGTAGGAGCCCGGACGCGGCTCCGGCCACCGCGATGCCGCGCTCCATGGTGTCGGCAAGGTCGCGCCCCGCCGCGCGCATCTGCGACATCAGCGGGAACATCACTCGGTGAATCGGCTCGAACACCAGCACTGGAAGAGCGAGCAGGCGCTGAGTGATGCTCCAGAATCCGAGCGTCGCGACGCCGGCGATCGCCGCGACGCCAACATTGAGCCCCTGCTCGCGGCCCATGCCGGCAAGGCTGACGGCCTGGAACTGAACGCCGAACCTGATCACCGGGCGCAGCGCCGAGGCGTGCCGCAGAGACGGACGCATCATCCCGAGCCGGCTCACGCGGGCGACACCGACGGCAAGGGCGATAGCCCTCACCGCAACGGCCGACGCGAGCGCCCAAACGCCGAGACCAGCGATCACCCACGCAACCGCCCATCCGTAATAGACCAGCATGCTGGCGGTCTCCGCCCCAGCGAGCGCGCGGAAGCGAAGCTCCCGTGAGAGGACAATGCGCCCGGGGCTTTGAAGAGCCGAGATTGGCAGCGCGGCCATCATCAGGGCCACGACGAGCCCAGAACCTCCGAGTGCAATGCCGACGGAGGCTGCGGATACGGCCAGCACGCCGGTGAGCAAGAGCTGGATGCCGAGCGCAGCGCGCAGCTCCGTGAGGCTCGGTGCCTCCTCACGACGGATCAACCCGCTGGCGAGGCCGCCGTCGCCCAGGGCGGTTGCCACCATCATCAGCGTCGTGCCGATTGCCACGACGCCGAAGTCGCTCGGGACCAGCATCCGCGCGAGCACGAGGCTCCCTGCGAAGCTGACCACAAGGTTGACGGCTCCGAACGAGCCGACAAAGAAGATCCCGCTCTTGGCGCGCTGCTTGAGCAGCCGCTCCGGAACGGCGTCCTCGACGCGCGCTTCGCTCTCGTCCACCGGCGGGTCGCTCACCCGATCCACGCTAATGCCAGCCGGGCAGCGCGTCGCCTGCGGAAGAGCAGGATCGACCCTACCCGGTCGGGGGGGGACCGGGCTGGCGCTACGTCCGTATCGACGCGTCCGGATCGCGCGTACGATCGCTTGCCGTGCCCGCTCCGCCGGACATATCCGTCGTCGTGGCGGCCCACAATCGCGCAGAGCGCCTCGAGGCGCTCCTGGACGGCCTGCGCGCTCAGACGCTCGCGGCCGATCGGTTCGAGGTGATCGTCGTGGACGACGGCTCCACGGACGCGACACCCGAGGTACTGGAGCGCGCAGTTGGGCAGCCGGGCTTGAGGCTCGCGGCTCGGCGCCAGGACCCGGCCCGGGGGCCCGCTGCTGCACGCAACGCCGGCTGGCGCAACGCGCGGGCCCCGATCGTGGCGTTCACCGACGACGACTGCGTCCCCACCGCCACCTGGCTGGAGAGACTGCTGGAACGGGCTGCCACCAGTCAGGAGGTGATCGTCAAGGGTCGGACGGTGCCAAACCCCGCGGAAGCGGCGCTGCTGGACCCGTATGCCAAGACCGTGAACATCGCGCACAGCAGCCCTCACTATGAGACCTGCAACATCGCCTACCCGCGGGCCCTGCTGGAGCGTGTCGGGGGGTTCGACGAGTCCTATCCGAGCCCGGCTGGCGAGGACTCGGATCTCGGCTGCCGCGCACGTGAAGCGGGCGGGCGGCCCGTGTTCGAGCCGAATGCGGTGGTGCATCACGCGGTTTTCGTGCGCGGCCCGCTGGACGGCCTCAAGGACGCACTGCTGGCGACCGCGGGCGTCCAGGCCTACAAGCGCAACCCGGGCCTTCGCGAGCACCTCGCAGGCGGCGTCTTCTACAACCGCTCGCATCCCATGCTGGTCCAGGCCGCGCTGGGCCTGTGGCTCGCGCGGCGAAACCGTTCGGCGCTCGGCCTCTGCGCACCGTATGCGCTCAATCTGCTGCGGCGCTGCCGAGCGAACCACGGGTCTCCACGGCATGTCCCGTTCTTCGTCATGTACGACGCGGTGCAGACCGCGGCCACGCTCCGCGGCGCGATCCGACATCGGATCTTCATCGTCTGACCCGCCGGCCTTGGTCGCACCCGGGTCACCCTGGCCATTCGTATAGGGCGGCGCCTACCTTCGGGCAGTCCTCGGGTGCTGCCGCGGGTTCCGGGCGGCGTCGCGCGTTGAGTTCTCAGATGGATCTCGAGCGCCACCTCGCCGTGCTTTGGCGCCGCCGCGCAATCCTCATTGGCGGACTCGTCCTGGCCGTCGTAACCGCCTTCCTGGCGGCGTACCAGCCGGGCCCTGGCGGCCTTGAACGCCGCGGTACCGAGGTGTGGAGCAGCAGCTCGATGATTATGGTCACCCAGAAGGGCTTCCCGTGGGGCCGCGTAACGCTCCCGGGCCAGCAGGCGACCCCGGGCGCCGCATTGGAGCCCGGTACAGACGTCCCCGTGGATCCCAGCGAGGGGATCCCGTTCGCGGATCCCGGTCGATTCTCGGCGCTGGCGCTCGTGTACTCGGTGATGTCGTACAGCGATCGCGTCCGCGCGATGCTGCCCGGTCGGCCGTCGGCGGATCAGATCGCCGCCACGCCGTTTGACCCGACGGGTCGCGGCGACCAGATGCTTCCGATCATCCAGGTCACCACCAAGGCGACCTCCGCGCGCGGAGCGTTCAAGCTCAACGGGCAGACGGTCGCCGCCCTGGGCCGCGTCATCCTTCGCAAGCAGCGCGTGAACGACATTCCGCGGAGGGATCGAGTGCAGCTCGATGTCCTTAAGCGGCCCGACCCTCCCGTTCTGGTGCAGGGCCGGTCGTGGACGTCCTCGATACTCGCGTTCTTCCTGTGCGTGGGTGCAGCCCTGATACTGGCGCACTTGCTCGAGGGCTTGGCGATGGCCAGCGGTCGCCGCGGCCGCGGCGACCCAGGGCCGCCCTCCGTTGCCCTTGGAGGGAACGTCGATCTCGGCGCCGAGCGCGAGACGGGAGCATTCGCAAACGGTCGGCCGCGCGAGCATGTCGTAGCACGCGAAGCCGGCACGCATGTCTCACGGTTGAGCGGGCACTGGGACCGCCTCCGTGACGGCTGAGCCGACCCTGGCCGACACGTGATGCAGACCAGCGGCGCCAGCACGCTCGAGAGCCCAGCCCCGCTGCCCGCGCGCACAGCAGCCCTTCTATGGGCTGTCGTGGGTTTCCTGGTGGCCGTGGTGGTCGTGACGGCGTACACACGGACGCAGGCCACGGGGACGCTGGCGGCGATCACACTCGGCCTCGCGGTCTTGACCTGGCGGAAGCAGCTGCTGGCCTGGCCGACGCTCCTCGGCGCGATCGTGGCGGTGATCCTCTTCATACCGATTCGGCGCTACACGGTAGGCGGCGGCTTGCCGTTCTCGCTCGAACCGTACCGGCTGATTATCGGATGTGTGCTCGCGGCGTGGCTGTGTGCGCTGCTCGTGGACCCGAAGACCCTGTTCAAGAGGACCGGGTTGGAGATCCCAGTGCTGCTGTTGTTCGTGGGGGTTGCATGCTCGCTGGTCTTCAACATGGGGAGGGTCATCGCGCTCTCGGACACCGTGTTGAAAGGGCTTACCTTCTTCCTCAGCTTCTTCTTCGTCATGTACTTCGTCTCGAGCACCATCACGCGGCGGCGAGTGCTCGACGGGCTCGTGGTGCTGCTCGTGCTGGGAAGCACGCTGCTCGCCGTGAGCGCCGTGATCGAGTGGCGTACCGGCTACAACGCCTTCAACCACCTGGACCGCGCGATCCCGGTCTTGGACTACTCCGATCTCGGAAGCGTCTACACGCCCAACCGCGGCGATCGTCCGCGTGCATACGCTTCGGCGCAGCACTCGATCGCGCTCGGCGCTGCCCTGGCGATGATCCTGCCTCTCGCCATCTACCTGTACGAGAGAACTCGGCGGTTCGGCTGGCTGGCGGCCGCGGCGGCGCTGACGCTCGGGGCCATGGCCACGGGGTCGCGGACGGCCATCGTGATGCTCGGCACCACGCTGCTCGTCTTCATCTGGCTGAAACGCGAGCAGACGATGCGCCTCCTGCCGCTGCTGCTCCCGCTCTTCTTGGTGATCCAGATGGTGATGCCCGGAAGCCTCGGCACCTTCCGCGCGGTCTTTTTTCCGAAGTCGGGACTTGTGGCGGAGGAGGAGGCCTCGGCCGGCGAGAGCGGCAGCGGGCGCCTCGCGGATCTCGGCCCCTCGCTCGAGGAGTGGGGGCGCACTCCGCTCTTCGGGCAGGGCTTCGGAACGCGCCTCACCTCCAACAGCGACGCACAGGTGAACGCCCTCATCCTCGATAACCAGTGGCTGAGCAGCCTGCTAGAGCTGGGCGCCCTCGGGTTCATCGCGCTCGTGTGGCTGTTTGTGCGGGCGGTACGTCGGCTCGGCCGGCTCGCGAGGAGCAACAGTGAGCCGCACGGATGGTTGCTCACGGCGCTGTGCGCGTCGCTCACGGCGTTCGCGGTCGGAATGTTCACCTACGACGCGTTCTCCTTCACGCAGGTCACGTTCTGCGCGTTCATCCTGCTTGGGATGGCGGCAGCGGCGGTACGGCTGTCGAAGGAGGAACGCGCCGCCGCACCACCCGCCGCGCTAGGCCGGCCGACGCTCGTAGTGGCCCGCCGCCGCTAGAGAGGCCCGCGCGAGAGGCGCACCGGTTTCGATGCCACGCTAGTACGGCCGCTCGGGGCGCGGACTGCCACACGGAGCCTGGCCCGAATCGAATGGTGGCGCGCTTCAAGGCGCGCGCGCGCGCGCAGGCGTAGCCTCACGGTGACCACGCGACCGGAGCGGATGGTGAGGCGCTTGCGCGCGAGCAGCGGTCTGCCGCTCGCACGCGAACGCACGTTGACCACGGTGCGGCAGCGCTTTGGCGCGCTCGCAGTGACCCGCCGGCACGCAATGCGCAGACGGACGAAGCCCCGCCGCGATACACGGAGCCGCGCAGGCACGCGACCGATCAGGGGGCGCAGGGCGACCCTGCTGCCCTGGTCGACTTCGTCTGCGCCGATGTCGTATTTGGGGCCTTGGGGTCGTGCGTTGTGGTCGTAGTCGGTGGCGGGTCCGGTGGTGAGGCGGTCGACGAGCGGGGAGGAGAGGGGGAC
>Ga0190265_10000519_pt1 | contig 27263 bp, 21 predicted proteins | sample Popmic124T_FD_133135 | JGI IMG/M metagenome (GOLD analysis project Ga0190265, IMG submission 133135) | Populus adjacent soil microbial communities from riparian zone of Indian Creek, Utah, USA - 124 T | ecosystem: Environmental > Terrestrial > Soil > Riparian zone | place: USA: Utah | collected...
GCCTTGCCTGCGCCTCGATCATCTCGCGTGGGGCGATCATTTGCCTTGCCTGCGCCTCGATCATCTCGCGTGGGGCGATCATTTGTCTTGCCTGCGCCTCGATCATCTCGCGTGGGGCGATCATTTGTCTTGCCTGCGCCTCGATCATCTCGCGTGGGGCAATCATCGGCTTTGCCTGCACTTTGATCATCTCGCGTGGGGCAATCATTTGTCTTGCCTGCGCCTCAATCGCGCCCGATTCGTGGAGGTGCTGCGTTGCCGTCGCAATGTCACCGCCACCAAGTAATGAAGATCCGATTCTTGTCGCGAGTAGCAGCACCAAGATCCCCCATGCCACGAATTTTTGCGGAAGGGGAAAGTGCAGCGCATCCAGAGTCGGAAACCGCTCGTTGATCACACAAAGAGCCCTGCGAACCGTGCGTACGTTTCGTGAAACACAATTAAACATATAATTCTCCTTTGAAGCTAGTCACCAGATACCCAAAACTTATCGTGCTAAGGTCAAGACCACTTATACTCTTTCCGCGGCCCTTGTCAAGAGAAAAAACCAATATTTTGGACTGGCAATTCCAAGGGAATTGTCATATAAGATACGGGCGATAAATCTGTCGAGAAGTATTTCCTGGTTCTGTGTCCATTAATTCCAAAACTGACTGGGGGAAAATAATGACTGGTAGAGAGCCGAACCCGCCAAAACACGAAGTTATGGATCGTGAGTCGAATTCAAAAGCGACAGAAGGAGAAGGAGCTGAACAGGAAACTGCCGACGGAAAGTTGGGGATTTTTATTCGGCTCAGCCCGGAATCTAAGCGGACACTGGAAAACGCGAAACAAGTGATGGGGAAGGCTCAGGCTGGTCAAAGGACGTATGCTGGAGTAATTGAGAGGTTGCTTGAATATTACAAGAGACAGGAATCACACTTCAAAGAGAAAATCCTGGCCGGGGATATCACAAACCCACTAAAAGAATCCGAAGATCTTCTGGCGATGCTGCATCGCGCGCAACATGCATTCGAGACGAAACGATTTTATTTTGCCATCAAGACCTACAACGCAATCGCGAAGAGGCTGGATAGCGGGGACAGCAGCGATGACCTACTGGATGTCTGCCGCTTTCGTCTTGCTCATTGCTGGAACCTGCTCTCTTACCGGTTGCGGGGGGAAGCTCTCTCTGACGAACCACGCCTGGATTTAAAGGACAAATCAGGCAAACTTTATGATTTAGCACTAAGGGCGGTGATGAAGGCCGTGAGCTATCTGGATAAACTACCGGACGATGGCGACGAGCTGATGCGCCTAATTAAGCATTTCAATATGGCTTGTTGTTACTCGCTTGAAGCCCAGTATATTGTCGAATCCAAGTTGAGCCCTGAACATCCGCTCTGCACCCCTTTGCATAATGCAGGGCAAGACCGCAAAAAGATGGACGACCTTTGGGCTAATAGCATCGGGAAGGTTTGGAGTGATCTTGATGCGGACGCTTCAGCCCAAAAAGCAGCTAGCATGGCGTTCGATTGGTTGGCCAAAATCGGGCCTAAGACTGACGAAACGTCTGGTCACGCGAAGTCGCTAGCAGATTCAAAACTAAAATCTGAGAGTATTTGGATAGTGAATGAGGCGAGGGAGGACCCTGACTTCCTATTCTTGCGTACAGCGAAAGGCTGGAAGGAGGACTTCGACAAGTGGGAAAGCGTCAGTCTCGAAGGAGCTTCCATTGCGACAGCGATCGAGGACTTATTGGACGAATCACATGTATTGTGAATGTTTTGGATTCTTCGGAGGTGCTCGGCGGAAGACTTCCCTCATACCGTAAACGAAAAAGTCAGAGACTGATCATCATCTACACCAGCAAAGTAATAAGTGGCCCCGGGGGCCACTTATTACTTTAAGTCCTTGATTTAAGAAGTACCACTACTAGAAGTTCAGCTTCACGCCAAATTGGAATTGGCGCGGGTCAAACGAGGCAGTGGGCTGGCTATAGTAACGACCGTTGCCGGCGCGTTGTGCGAATCCTCGTACGTCGTCAATAAATGGCGAAGCCGAGCCTTCGTTGAAACGATTGAAAAGGTTAAAACCCTCGGCGATGAGATCCAACCGCACGCGCTCACCGAATCGAATGCCGCGAGTGATGCGCATGTCGAGCGCCTGGAAGCTGTGCGTAATGCCGACATTACGGCCCAGGCTTCCGGCCGTGAAAGTCCCATTGGTTATTAATGGAGCACAAAGGGTCGTGGTGCCCGGGATGTTGGCTCCCGCAACGCAAAGTGTGCCGTCAGACAACACTGTAGGACGATCCGTCTGACTGGACTGATCGTTATTCGTGTCCTGATTACTCAGGATGTTGAAGGGACGTCCGGAAGACATCTCGAAGATCGGAGATATCGTAAAGTCGGAAAAGAAGCGCTGCAAACCGCTACCCGAACGCCATGAAGCGGGCGAAGCGACCACGGCACTGAAGACGAATCGATGCCGTTGATCGAAGAGCGAATCGGCCCGCTCAGCGCGGAAGTTTCGATTGTCCTGCGGCAGCAAAAGCGTTTGCAGGTCTGACGAGTCGTCAATCGAATGCGACCAGGTGTACGACGTTAGAAACTGGAAGTTGTTTGCGAAACGTCGCTTGAGGTCCACATTCAGAGCGTGGTAGGTGGAGTTGCCGTCTGATGTTTGCGCGTTGACCGAACCAAACGGCGAAATTGCACCGGGCGATCGCAGCGAACCTGCAAGCTGCGAATCAAGCACCGCCTTGGTGACCGCTCCACCCGACAATGCCTGCGCTAAGAAGTAGTTTGGCGCATTCGGACGGAAGAAATTTGCAATTGCCGGAGCCACCACCCGACCGCCAGGACACTGGGCGACCATGCCCGGGATGACCACGGCACAGCCAACGCCGGCGGCAGAGCCGGGCGCGGTTGTCGGGATCGAAAAGGCGACTGCAGCCGTTGTATTTCCTGGCAGTGCACCGCCAAAGAAGCGCTGGAAGTTTTGAATCTGCAGGTCAGTGCGCGGCGCGTTTACGTCGAGCGGGTGCGGCAGATGATGCGCACCGACGAAAAGATAGCTCGCCGACAAACTCATCTCCTTACCTAATTGCTGCTCAACCGTAAAGTTCCCCTGATTGGCATAGGCATACTCGAAGTCCTTATTCACATGTAGGGTGAACGGGAGCACCGGGCCAAAGCCGGTGAAGGTCTGATCGTTAAAACGCTGACGGCCGGTCTGGTACTGGGCACTCGATGCAACACCTGGCGTGCAGTTCACGCCCGGAATGCCGCCGGGGCCGCAAACAATGACCGTGCCCTGAAATACCTGGGCAGCGTTTAGCAAAGCAGTTGGCGAAGGACTGCCGGCAGTCAGAATGAGCTGCTGCTGTTGCGACGCATCTGCGATATCAGAGTTGAACGCGGCGGCCAACAGCGGGTGATCGTAGAAGATGCCGAAGGCGGCACGAACGACAGTCTTCGCGTTGTTGCGAACGTCCCATGCAACTGCGAGACGCGGCGCCCAGTTGTTCTTATCGCGTGGGAAACCCTGTTGGACATTAACCGCATTCTGGGCGGTCAGAATGTCAGCATCAGTTAGGTTGATTCCTGACAAAGGATCCCTCACGCCCACGGTAGGAATGGCCTGCGTCAATTCATAGTCGTAGCGAACACCATAATTCAGAGTCAGGTTAGGACGCATCTTCCACGAGTCCTGGGCAAAGAACGCCATGGGTTTATTGGTCAGCTTGCTGACTGGATTTCCAAAGCCCTGGATATAGCTGGTGGGAAAACCGAGGCCATACTGCTGTACCTGCGTGAAATCCGGGGCGCCGGCGAACGCTGCATTAAGCGTTGTAGCCGACAGACCTCCAAAATTAAAAAGGCCGGCAAAGTTCAGTTCGAAAATCGCTTCCGGAATTCTCACGAAGGCGATATCACCACCGAACTTAAACGTATGGTTACCTGCCAACACGTTTATGCTGTCCGTGAATTCGTAACGCGTTTCGGTGCGAATTACGGGCGAGAAGAGTTCTCGTCCAAAAAACGCCCTGCCCGAGACGTTGGAGGCAACGGCGGCACCATTCTGCGAGGTAAAGGTCGCGCGTCGTTCGCCAAAATTAACTCTCGCTTCATTAACTACGCTGCTTCCGAAGGTCGAAACCAGGGTTGTAACCGCTGAAAAATCCCGCAACTTTTGAATTCCAGTGCGCGAAAAATCGTTCTGGCCCAGAGACTGGTTTTGGGATTCAACCTGAATGCCGGTAATGAGACTCGGGTTGTAGCCAAAGCGGAAATTGAATTGATGATCGCTGGTAATCTTGTGGTCCAGTCGAAACGAGTTGTAACTCGATCTGTCAGTTACTGGAAATACTTTTTGCAGGTCATTGAGCGGACGAAAGGCGTTCGCCGTGATCGGGATAGGGGCTCCTGTCAGGAAAAAGCGGCTGCCAACTACCTGCCCGGCAGGAATCACCCCACCGGGGCTCAGCAGTGGGTTGGATCCGGTTAGCCCAGTGCTGCCGCCACCTGACGCCAGGTAAGCGTAGTTTATCGCTAAGGTGATTGCTCCAGCGTTGCCGGTACCCAACAGGCCGTTAATGTACGCGGCCTGAGCCGCCGTCAGGTTGCGGAAGGTTTGTGTACCAAGCCCGGTAATGGGGATTGACACTGAACTAGTAAGATCCTTCGCTACGTTGCTGGTAAAAAATCCGGACTCATCGCGGCGGCGCTGCTCAAAAGCGAAAAAGAAGAAGGTGCGGTCCGTCTTGAATGGTCCACCGAGAGTGAAGCCGTATTGGGTTCGCCTGAAATCCGGCTTGGCGATTGGCGCAAATGGGTTGCGGGCCTGGAAATTCTTGTCTCGAATAAACCCAAATACATTGCCGTGAAAGTCGTTGGTACCGCTCTTGGTGACCACGTTGACCACGCCGCCCGACGAACGGCCAAACTCTGGAGCAAAGGAATTGGTTACGACCTGAAACTCCTGCACCGCTTCCTGAGAAACAGTTGAACGTGAAGCGTTGACTGAGTTGTCCGTGTTATCCGCTCCATCAACCTGAACCAGGTTTGAGCGACCGCGCTGGCCGCCAAAATTCAAACCCGTCGTCGGAGCTGGACCAATGGGCCGACCGTTGTCGCGGCCAACTGTTGAAGTAGTCAGCGCAAACGAAAGGTAATTTCTTTCGTTGATCGGAAGGTTTTCAATTCGTTGTTGGTCCACTGTCGTTGAAATAGCTGTCTTGGACGTTTCGACCAATTCCGTAGTGGCGCCCGTGATCGTAACGATCTCACTCACCTGGCCCACTTCCAGCGCTACATCCAGGTCAGCGCTTTGGCCTACCGTAAGGGTCACGCCCGGCAGTACTGCTTTCTTAAAATTCGGAGCTTCAACCGTTACTTCGTAAACACCTGGAGGAAGACTGACTATCTGATAAGCGCCCTGGTCGTTGCTGGTGGCGTCTTTAGTCGTGCTGGTCGCGGGATTGCGCGCCGTCACCGTCGCGCCTGACACGACCGCACCGGTCGCATCGCGTACGACACCTCGAAGGTCGGCGGCGTTTGCCTGTGCTTGACCAAAAACCGTACTCGCGGAAAGCTGCACGCAAAAAAGCGCCACGAACAAGACAGATGTGATTCGCAGCGAGACCTTAAGCCACTCGGTAGAGGACGCAAACATCATCGGATTCTCCTTAGCTAAATCGAGACTTGGACCAGTGAAGAACTGGCTTAATTGACAGCGTTCAAGCAACACTTACCTGAATCTTGTTACCAAAAAACCTTCCACGGTCAACGGCATGTCTTTGGGGAGCGATTGGCCGCCGGAATTTTTTGCCGCGACCCTGCAGAGTATTCGCCGGAGCAATTAAATAAAATGCTCCGCCTTTTTACTCCAAAACCTGCTGTCTGGCAAGCATTTATCTGTTTGCAGCAATGAACAGTTTGAGGGTTTCGAAGGTGGACTGAACGGAATTAACCCGCCAATCTACTTGGCAGCAGACCCGCCAACCACCTTGGGCGGCTCTGGCAAGATCGTTCCACTCAGGCGTGTGGCGCGCGCCAGTCGTCGCCGCAGTCGCGCGCTTGGGCCAAAAATCAGTATGGCCGCTTCCGCCAGGAACGGCACGAAAGCCGCCCGCCGCAGTAAAGCTGAGCAGCGCAAACGAGAATTGAAAGTGCTTGAGTACTCAGTTTGGTAATCCTGGGCCAGCTTCGCAAAAGCGGGCACAGCCTTCCGGTCGGCGAGCCTGAGCTGCGGCAGGTGGCGAACGATCGCTCGCGCCGCGATTTGCCCGCTCTCCAGCGCCATCAACATTCCACTGCCGGTAAAAGGATCGATGAAAGCCGCAGCGTCGCCAATCGAGATCAATCCTGCGGCCGGGGCCGGGGTTCTTGATCCAAACGTATCGAGTGCCACACTGAGCCAGGGCGCAGTCGCGCTCGCGTTTCGCAGCGTGTCACGTGCGCGCGCGTTTTTCATGAGTACCTCGCGCATTACGATCTCGGGATCCGAACCGTGACGACGCACTTCATCAGCTGAGACTATGAAGCACAGATTACTAATGCCACCCTCGATGCCGCTCAAACCACCGTACCCACCGCGGTAAAAGTAAATTTCGCAAGCACCGCCAGCCGCACCAGTGTTTTCAAGATGGGTCTTGAAAGCAACGAATGGACGCTTTGTTATCTTCGACCGCTGACGAACCCGCAGACCAGAACGGCTGTCCATTTCGGACGCATGTCGGGTGAGACTTCTGACGCGGCCGGTGGCATCGATGGTGATCAGCGATCGATAGTCGTCGAACCCTGTATCATTTTTTACTCGGATTCCCCGTACGAACCCTCTTTCCTGAATCAGCCCCGAAGCATGCGTTTGTTCTGCCACTACCACTCCCACATCCCGGGCGCGTTGCAATAGCACGTGGTCCATCTCGCTGCGGCTTAACCCCAGCGCAGTTGAGCCTGTCCCAAACCACTCGCTGGGAACGGGGACACTCCGTCCCCTACCAGAATAGAAGACCGTCTCGGAAAGCGCGGCTCCGCCCGCAGATGTCATGCGCTCAAACACTCCCAGACGTTTGAAATGCGTGAGGCACTCGGGCGAGATGAACTCACCACACAATTTGGGGCGCGGAAACTTCTTCTCTTCGACGAGCAGCACGCGCGCGCCGTCGCCTGCCAGTTGAATAGCTGCGCTCGATCCCGCCGGGCCGCCCCCGGCGATAATCACGTCGTAAGTGTCTCGATTAATCATGAGACTAAGGGTATCGATCCCAACTGCAATCCTATGCACGCCCAGGCGCAGGCACAGCCGTAAGCACCAGCCGATACGGGAAGATTCGCCTAACAGTTATTTCTTCCAACCCCGCGCGTTCGGCAAGCTCTGCAAATTCCGGTGGCGTAAAACTGCGCAAAATGGAAAGCGCTCCGTCCTCGCGAATCAAGCGGTTGCGCAAAAACAGTTTCCCAATCGTCGTGTAGAAATAGTATGGCACCGGTTTGCGATGAAGATCGATCACGAAAATACGACGATAAGCCACGCGCCCAAGTTCCGCCAGGATCTTCACCACATCTTCATCCGGGAAATGATGTGTGAAGAGAGAGCACATCGCATAGTCGAATTCGCGATCAGCGAAAGGAAGCCGGAAGGCATCGCCGCGCACCGCCGCGATTTCGCGAAGGCCTGTCGACTGCTCAAGAATCGCTTTGGCTGAACGCTGATTGAGCTCCACGCCGACGAGCCGTGGTTTCCGGCCGTTATTCCTGGCCCACCCGGCAATCACGCGCAACAACTCACCGGAACCCGCCCCGACATCGACCACCGAAAAGTTCTGCAAGTGCGCGTTCGCAAGCTCTAAAAGCATGGACTTCCGCAGTGCCCTTACGTCTCCTAACCAACGATTGACCCGACGCAACTCGACCAGACAGCCTTCATATTCGGCTGAGGTGTAATCACCTTTATCGAGGTGTTCGAGCTCTAAACTGCGCTGGCGAAAGCGATCGAACATAATGGCGGATCAGTTTATGGGAACTGAGTGGCACGGGCGTCCCGCCCGTGGATCACGAGCAAGATGCGCGTGCCACAATCAAAGTGGGTTCATCATAACAGCCCGTTGGCGAGGCTTGAATCCTGTGTCTATACTGGCCTCGAATTATGCAATTCAGTTTCGAGCAAGCAGCCGGCCAGTTTCTGAATCCGAAAAACGTTGGTGACGCTGCCGAACCAAGCTTTGTTGGCCGGGCAACATCGTTCACGTGTGGCGCTGCGCTGCGGATTTCGTTGCACATTGATGAGTCGCAACGAATCACGGAGGCGAAATTCAAAGCAGCCGGTTGCAGCATCCTGGTAGTCTCCGCGTCGTTATTGACAGATGAAGTCGTTGGAAAGACTACCGGCGAGGCCGCAGCATTGGGCCAGCGACCCGACGTGTTAGAAGCAATCGTTCGGGGCGGTCCCGAAAATCGCGCGGATTGCGCGGCACTCGTATGCGAGGCGCTGCTTTCCGCCATCGCAAGCTATAGCGGGTCCGTTAGGGACGAGTGGAATGGCGACGAGGCGCTCATCTGCACTTGCTTTGGAGTTTCCGAAACGACGATCGCGCGCGAAATTCAGGAGAAGCAACTGCGCACGATTGCCGACGTAACCCGCGAATGTAACGCCGGCGCCGGATGCCGCTCGTGCTATCCGCTGATTGAAGATATTCTTGATGACCAGAAACGGGTAAACGGTGAATAGTAAATGGTTGAGGCGTTCGCGCCGCACCGATTACGAAGATCCATTCACCATTTACCATTCACTATTTACAAACCAATGATCTACTTAGACAACAACGCCACCACTCGCGTCGCGCCGGAAGTTTACGCGGCGATGCAGCCTTACTTAACAGAACATTACGGTAACCCGTCGTCCGCCCACTCGCTGGGCCGGCAGATGAAAGCCGCTGTCGAACGGGCGCGCGAGCAGGTCGCCCAACTAATTGGCGCCGCCGATCCAGGTGAAATTGTATTCACCTCATGTGGTTCCGAGTCTGACAACTGGGCCATCGGCGGATTCCTGGAACAGAACCCGACGCGCCGTCACATAATCACGACGCGGGTTGAGCACGAAGCCGTACGAAATCTCTGCGAGCACCTGGCGCAGATCGGATGTGAGGTTAGCTGGCTCGAGGTTGATGAAAACGGTGAACTCAATCTGGACGCTCTCCGCAACGCTCTGCGCCGCGACACCGGCATCGTTTCAGTAATGCTGGCCAACAATGAAACCGGCGTGCTTTTCCCGATCGAAGAAATCGGGAGGATCATTCGAAAACAATCCGACGCGGCGTTTCACGTAGACGGCGTGCAGGCAGTCGGCAAAATTCCTATCGACTTGAAAACGCTCGACGTCGATTTGTTCGCGTTGTCCGGTCATAAGCTGCATGCGCCTCAAGGCGTTGGTGCTCTATACATTCGAGGTGGGGTTCAGTTGCCGCCTTTTATTATCGGCGGCAGCCAGGAGCGCGGACGTCGCGCCGGGACGTCAGCAGTCGCAAACATTGTCGGGCTTGGCGCTGCATGCGAGCTTGCAGGCAACTTCGAAGGGCATGACGAACTTGAAAGACTGCGGAATAGACTGGAGGACGAGATTTTAAAGGGGATTCCAAATGCGCGGCTGAATGGCGCAGCCGACCGCACAAAGCGTTTGCCAAACACCTCAAGTATTTCTTTCGAGTACGTAGAAGGCGAAAATATTCTGGCGCATCTCGATAGTCTTGGAATTGCAGTTTCCACCGGCTCCGCCTGTCATTCAACTACGAAACAATCCTCACCTACGTTGCGAGCGATGAATGTGCCCTACTCGGCAGCGCAAGGCGCAATTCGATTTTCGCTTTCGCGATATAACACTGCAGCAGAGATCGAGCAGACGCTAAAGGTTTTGCCGGAAGTTATTAGCAAGCTGATTGAAATGTCGCCATACGATGAGGAACTCAAGGCGTTATATGCCGCCCACGGCAGCTTGCGGCGATCGTAGGGGCACGGCAGCCCGCGCCCTACAACGCACATGCCTTCCTGCTTCAGTCGGCTCCGCTTTGCTGGTAGAATCGGATCCGGTATTGAAAATAATCTTCGCCGCTACTCTCCAGTCGGGTTTTCGGAGTAATCATCCGTTGTTAGAAACCAGGTAAAGGACTAATCGCGAACCATTATGAGTACTGTTATCGAACCTCCTATTTCATTCGACAAAAACCTCGAAGAGCTTGAAACCGTTACCATTCGCTTCGCTGGAGATTCCGGCGATGGCATGCAGTTGACGGGCACGCAGTTTACAAACACATCTGCCGTGCTGGGCAACGATATTTCCACGTTGCCGGATTTCCCTGCTGAGATCCGCGCGCCCGCAGGCAGCTTGCCGGGGGTCAGTGGTTTTCAGTTGAACTTTTCCAGCCAGCACATCAAGACTCCCGGCGATCAACCGAGCGTGCTGGTGGCCATGAACCCGGCGGCGTTGAAAGTAAATCTCGCTGATCTCGAAGAGGGCGGCACGATCATCATTAACACGGACGGTTTCACCGCCGAGAATTTGAAGTATGCCAAGTATGCGACTAATCCGCTCGACGATGGGACGCTCGCAGGTTATCGCGTCCACAAGCTCCCGATAACCACGCTCAACATGAATGCGCTGAAAGGCAATGTTGAGCTCTCGCGCAAGGAGATCGATCGCTGCAAAAACTTTTTCGCGCTCGGCGTGCTGTATTGGCTTTACGATCGCCCGCTGGAAGGCACGCTATCGTGGATCACAGTTAAGTTTGGCAAAAGCCCCGAGCTGGCGAAGGCAAACGAGGTGGCCCTCAGGACCGGTTACAACTTTGCGGACACCACGGAAGTTTTCACCACTCACTACACGATCAAGAAAGCGAAGATCACTCCCGGTAAATATCGCAAGATCACCGGCAACGAAGCCACCGCAATCGGATTTGTCGCCGCGTCGCAGCTCGCCGGGCTGCCGCTCTTTTACGGGTCATACCCGATCACACCGGCGTCTGACATTCTGCATGAGCTCGCCCGCCACAAGAGTTTTGGGGTGAAAACATTTCAGGCGGAAGATGAGATCGCCGCCGTCTGCTCGGCCATCGGCGCCAGCTTTGCCGGACAGATTGGACTGACCGGCACCTCCGGTCCAGGCGTCGCGCTCAAACAGGAGGCCATCGGCCTGGCCGTAATGACCGAGTTGCCGCTGGTAATCATTAACGTCCAACGCGGTGGTCCATCCACGGGTCTGCCGACGAAAACTGAACAGGCCGATCTGTTTCAAGCGGTATGGGGAAGAAACGGTGAGTGTCCGGCGATCGTGATTGCGCCATCAACGCCGGCTGATTGTTTCGCCATGGCGATCGAAGCCGTGCGCCTGGCGTTTAAGTATATGAGTCCGGTCTTCTATTTATCGGATGGCTATCTGGCGAATGGCGCCGAGCCCTGGGCCATCCCGGCCATCGATGCGCTGCCGAAGATCGACGTTAAGTTTACAACCGACCCCGATAACTTCATGCCTTATTCGCGCGACAAAGAAACCCTCGCGCGACCTTTCGCAATTCCGGGCACGCCGGGACTCGAACACCGGATCGGCGGCATCGAGAAACAACACATCACCGGCAACGTAAATTACGATCCGGAAAACCATCACCTGATGGTTAAGCTGCGACAGGAAAAAATCGATCGCGTTGCCAATGACATTCCCCCGGTTGAGGTCTTCGGTGAGAAGTCCGGCAAAGTTTTAGTGCTCGGATGGGGTTCAACCTATGGGTCAATCAGTACGGCCGTTGAACAACTTCAGAGCGAAGGCAAGAGCGTGTCGTCTGCTCACCTTCGTCACCTGAATCCCTTCCCGAAGAACCTCGGTGAAGTGCTGGCTGGTTTTGAAACTGTGATCATTCCGGAGATGAACCTGGGCCAGCTCGCCACCATGGTGCGCGCAAAGTATCTGGTTGACGCTATTCCTTTTTCAAAAGTGAAGGGGCGTCCGTTTCAGATACGCGAGATTGTCCGCAAGGTTGAAGAGTATTTGTAGTCCGTTATGTGAATCTGAGCTGCGATGGAGACTCGAACTAACCACCTACGCCCGACGAAATCTTTAGACGAGCGCTATGCCGAAGTGTCGCGTTACTTTATGGGAGAAGGAAGTCTCAACGCTACGCTCAAACAGCTGGCAGCGGATCTGAAGAATCACGACATCGACTATGCCGTCATCGGCGCAGTAGCGTTGTTCGCGCATGGTTATGAACGGTTCACAGAAAACATCAACCTGGTTTTGAGCGCTGAAGGGCTTGAGAAGTTCCGGAAAGAGTTGCTCGGACGAGGCGGTTGGGGAGTCGGCGGTTATGATCAAACTGAGTCGGCCACATGTTTACGATCCTACCCATTCAAAACAACCATCGAGGTGATGACTACGGGAGAATTCCCGGGTGATGGGAAGCCAAAGCCAGTGACCATTCCTGACCCATCTGCGGCTTCGATCGAGATTGATGGAGTTCGTTTTGTCACCATTGAGAAGCTCATTGAATTGAAGTTGGCTTCGGGTATGACTGCTCCGCACCGGCTGAAAGATCTGGCTGACGTGCAGGAACTGATTAAGATTCGCGATCTGCAAGCGGCATTTGCTGAGCAACTTGATCCGTACGTAAGAGAAAAGTTTATAGAGCTGTACGAAACAATCAAACAGAGTCCGAAGGACCCGGACTAATAAAAGCGATGGAAGGCACATCGCCGGATTACATTTCAAGGAGCATTCATGAGTACAACGGGCAATGGTCATGGTGGTAAAGGAAACGGTAACAAGCCGATCGTCGAATCTGCTTCAGCCGACAGTGAGGTTGGTTCAGCGGTCTCGGGTACAGTCGCACCTCCTCCCGGCCTGCTAAAAAAGGCCGACTTCATTTCCGATCAGGAAGTGCGCTGGTGTCCCGGATGCGGCGACTACGCGATCCTCAACAACGTGCAAAAAGTGATGCCCGAGCTCGGCATTCCGCGCGAGAAGATCGTTTTCGTTTCCGGCATCGGCTGTTCGTCGCGTTTTCCCTATTACATGAACACCTACGGCTTCCACTCGATTCATGGACGCGCCCCCGCAGTTGCCACCGGCATCAAGTGCGCGAACCCCGATCTGAGCGTTTGGGTGATCACCGGCGACGGCGACGCGCTTTCGATTGGCGGCAATCATTTCATGCACGCCATTCGCCGCAATCTCGATCTCAACTACATACTTTTCAATAATCGTATTTATGGTTTGACTAAAGGCCAATACAGCCCGACTTCTGAGTTTGGGAAGCGAACCAAGTCGACTCCCGTGGGCGCCATCGACTATCCAATTAATCCGCTGTCCCTCGCAATAGCGAGCGAGTCAACCTTCGTCGCTCGCTCAATCGACATCGACGTCAAGCATCTCGGCACCGTGGTCCAGGCCGGAGCGCGACACAAAGGCATCTCGTTTATCGAGGTCTATCAAAACTGCAACATCTTCAACGACCACGCGTTTGATTCATTTGCTGAACGAAGCGTGCGCACTGATCGTGTGCTCTATCTCGAACACGGCCAACCGATGATCTTCGGTAAGGACCGCAACCGCGGCATCCGCATGAATGGTGCTCTCCCCGAAGTAGTCACCATTGGGGAAAACGGCATTACGGCCAACGATCTGCTGGTCCACGATATTTATCTAAAGGATCCTTCGGTGGCATTCATGCTGGCCCGCATGGAGGCGCCTGACTTCCCGCAACCCGTCGGCATCTTCCGCGCCGTAGATCGTCCGACGTATGAAGACATGATGGTGGATCAGATCGATGCGGCGATCGCCAAATCAGGTCCCGGAAGTTTGGAGAAACTAATCAACAGCGGCGACACGTGGACGGTTGAATAGCCAGGAGCAGTGTCGCATTCCGGATCTCAATTCATAGTCCCTTACGCCGTAGATCCATTCTCAAGCGATCGGAAGGATCCCAATGACCCATACTTCACCAGTGCGTTCCCTTTTGTTCGTTCTGTTTGTGTCCTGCTGTTCTATTCAATCCTTCGCTCAGTCGACGCAGCCAACGACGCCTAACACCGAAGACTATCTTTCCTGGACCGCAGCCCAAGCCAACAACATCGGGAAGAGCTGGAGAGTCAATGGGCGTGTCGGAGGCGTCCTTGACCTCAGGGTTCTCCACACCGAGCATTCCTATAACTATAAGCTGCGTGCGACTCTCATGACTCCCGAAGTGGTTCGCGCAGCAGCGCGTTTGGAACAGCTGCGCTTGCGACTTACAGATGATCAAACACGTGACCTGGTGGTTGAAGCCGAAAGGACTCCCGGTCTTGTTGCTCTGGTTGAGATCGATGCTCGAGAAGGATCAGGCGTGATACCCCTGGATTGGCGCTCATCTTTGCGACCAAAGGGAGATAAAGAAGATTCGCCAACAGTTATCGGCGGCACCAGCATGCCAGTGCTTCGTGCCGTCAAAGCCCTGGCAGGGGTCTCTCGTCGAGATTATGCCTACGACATTTTTTGGGTCGTCTTTCCTATGACCAATAAGGATGGGAGCCTTATCTGGACGAGTCTTCCCAATTCTATCGAACTAGTGGTTGGAATTTACAACAAAGAGGGTCGCGTGACCTGGCCGATGACGGAACCCTTACGCCAGCGAATTAACTCGCTAAAAACCCGTCCTAATCAGTGAAGGAGACTCGTATGCTCAAAAAGATCTCAAGCGGCCTATTACTGATCGCTTTGTGCACCAGTGTTGCGGCTCAGAGCCCCGACCAACCCCCTACGGAGCAGTCTTCGGCAACAACCGAGAAGAAGGCGCTAAAGGTTGAGTTTGAATATAAGCTTCTGGCAACAAACCGCACCTCTACCATGGAAAAAGAAATGAATGAGGCGGCTAATGCGGGGTACAAATTCGCTGAGGTTATCAGTGGTGACACGTTCTTTGGCGGCTCCGAGGCCCTTGTAGTGATGGTCCGAGCCACCGATGACAATCACAAACCTCGCTACGAGTACAAGCTGCTGGCCACGAGCAAAACATCAACGATGCAAAAGGAGCTTCAGGAGGCAGGTGACGCTGGCTTTGAGCACAAAGGGCAATCCGTCTTCAAGAAGACGTTCGGCAAAGAGGTGATGGTTATATTGGAGCGCGATAGCCAAACGAAGCCCAGGTTCTGGGACTATAAACTCCTGGCCACCAAAAAAACGTCGACCATGCAGAAGGAAGTAATGGAAGCGGCGGCCGCTGGTTACCAATTTGTCGGTTTTTCTTCCGGCTCGACCTTCTTCGGTGGGAACGAAGTTGTGACTATTATGCGGCGCCCGCGAGAGTAAACAACTTGACCCGCTATTTCGTCCAGGACATCGAACTGGCGCGAATGGATAACAGGCGTTACTTCACGTTGAGTAATTCAGATTTTTCGTTGTCATTTTTCAATAGCGGATTCAACTGGAAGTGCAACAAAACATCTGTTGCGCTTCGCCCCATTACGCCCACACCACCTGCATCATCTTCCGCCGCGCGTAAAACCGGACAGGATTAACGGGATTTACGAGATTACCGGAAACAATGGTACCGACGCGCTAACACTATTCACTCGAACGGTATCGCATTAAGCGACTATTCCTCTGCCCCTTCTTAATCGTGTTAATCGTGTAGATCCTGTCCAGTTTCTTTCTCTTACTTCACGCCGCGGACTTTCAACGTCATTACCACTTCATCCCTAATCAGATTGTCGGCGCCACCCGCATAGTTAATGCCGAAGTCCTTGCGGTTGATGGCAAACGTGCTGTTTACCGTGATCGCGCCAGGCTCCGCCGCTATGGTCGCCGGAAACGTTATCGACTTCGTTACCCCATGCAGGTTCAGGTTGCCGGTTACCGTGTGACTCGCACCTTTATCGCCGCCAGCTTTTATCTCAGTGGATTCAAACGTCGCTTGCGGAAATTTGGCGACGTCAAAGAAGTCCGGAGTCTGCAAGTGTTTGGTCAAACCGTCAGCGTCAGTCTTTACCGAAGCAGCATCGATGGTGATCGTCACTTTGCTGGTTTCGATTTGTCCGCTGTAGTCGATGCTGCCGGAGAATTTTTCAAACGATCCATTATGACTTCCCGTAACCTTCGAGCCCACAAATTCGATTTTCGAATTCTCAGGAGTGATTAAATATTTTTGCGCTGCTACAACCGGCGAGGCCGATGAAACCGGTACTGCTTCGCTGGTGACCGCCTTTGATTTGTCTGAGGCCGGATCCGCACAGGAAGTGAAAACCACCACTGCAAACAGAACCGCTGAAGTTGCACCTAAACGAGTCATACAATTTCTCCTTGCCAACAATTTTGCTGAGGGGGTTCCCTAAAGTAAACAACATCACGATGACCTCTGACAAATCGAGCGGGCCTTCGGCGCTTCATATGCATATGCTGCAACCTTTCCACGCCCTCACTGCGGCTATTGACTGACGGCCCTTCGGGCCTCAGTTAGTTTGGGTAAGCAAAAAAAGATGCCGCGACTCTCATCGCGGCATCCTTGCTGTCATTAGTTTAGTTAACTGTGCTTAGAAAGGTCGTCCAAAGATTTGTTCGAGAATACTACCGCCGTTGCTTCGCCGGTAAGCGCCGTTTCTCGAATATTGCCGGTAGCCCTGGTCGTAACCTCTTGCGAACCCTTCACGAAACGCCTGTGTTGAAGCGTTTCGCCAGTGACGCGAACGCTGCGGGTCGTAACTTTGACCTTTTTGACCGTCGCTGGCGCCGGTGTTTAGACCCTGGTTGTAACCGCGGTTCAGTTCCTGATTGTTATAACCGCTGTTTCCGTAGCCACCACGGTTTCCGTAATTGCCATCATTTCGGTAGCCACCATTCATTGATGCGGCTTGCTGGCGATAACCCTGTTCGTAACCGCGTACGAATCCCTGGCGAAACGCTTGCGATGATGCATTGCGGTAATAACGCGAACGCTGTGGGCTGTAGCTTTGCCTGTTGTGAGCATCACTGGAGCCAATGCTCAAGCCATGCTGATAACCTTGTTGCACTTCATTGTTGTTGTAGCCACCATTGCCTCGATTCCGCCACTGGGCGTCGGCCGTCGTGCTCGTGGTAGCGATGATGCCGAAAATAAATGCGAGCGCTAACAGAGCGCCGCCTAGTGTCTTTCTCATAATTCTTCCCTCCCTTTTGAAAGAGAATTTAGCAACCATTATGCCAATAGCGTTTTGGGAAAACTTGGAAAAAACTAAGGAATAACTGGCGGCAGTCAGTACCCATATCGTGCAGGAAATGTCCGATATCCGATAAAGACGCTGGAAAACAAATCAGCCGCGGGTGGACTCGGTAAAACGCGGATCAGACAAACCGTTTAATTCGATCAGCGTGTGTCCGCGTTCAATCGCGGCTAATCTTTCTCTGCCTCTTGCTTCTGCTTTCTCGTCTACTGCTTCTCCAGCTTTTTCAGCTGCTCAAGGAAACAAGTCCAAACTCAGCCAAGCTATTGACAGAACCGCCTGAGTTAGCCGGCGAGAAATCTTTTCCCCCTGAAATGATAAGATCCTCCTATCGGTTGTTGTGTTACTGAATGCTTTTCATGTCTTTCAACCTACTCGACATTGCTATTCTCGTGCTGGTTCTGCTGAGCGTACTCAACGGCTGGCGGCGCGGCTTCATCCTGGGCGTGCTCGATCTGCTGGGTTGGGCGCTGATCCTTGTCACCGGGCTGCGTTTTTATCAGCCGGTAGCGCGTTGGCTGGGAACACATCTTGACTTGTGGTCCGAGGTTTGGGACCGGCCCATTGCGTTCGTTGGTTTAGCAATCCTGGCCGGCGGATTCGTCCAACTCGCCGGCTATGTGCTGCTTCGGCGCGTGCGGAAAGAGGTTCATCAGAAAACTTACAATCGCCTGCTCGGTGTCATACCAGGTCTGGCCAACGGCTTGATTACGGCGGCGCTCGTCGCCGCGCTGCTGCTCGCCATTCCGATGGGCGCCACGCTTCACGAGCGTGCACGCGAGAGCGCGCTGGTAAATCGTCTCGCCATTTATGCCGAAACCCTCGAAGCCGCGCTTCACCCGGTCTTCGCCGAAGCTGTGGCCGAGACGCTCAATCTGCTCACGATTCAACCTGAGTCACACGAGCGTGTTTCGCTACCTTACACGGTTGCGAATTCACGTCCTCGCCCTGATCTGGAAGCAACGATGTTGGGACTCGTAAATAAAGACAGAGTGGCTGGGGGCCTCAAACCGCTCGCACCTGATCCGGAGCTCACGGAAGTTGCGCGGCGGCACTCGGCGGACATGTTTGCGCGCGGCTATTTCGCACACGACACGCCGGAAGGTCGTAACCCATTCGATCGCATGCGTGCCGCGAATGTTCGTTTTGTGACTGCGGGAGAAAACCTCGCGCTCGCCCCGACCGTGCCGGTCGCGCACAGAGGCTTGATGAACTCACCCGGCCACCGCGCAAACATTCTGCAGACGCAATTCGGCCGCGTCGGCATCGGCATCATGGACGGCGGCATCCGCGGGTTGATGATCTCGCAGGAGTTTCGGAATTAACACTCACAACGAAAACCGACCGAACGCGCAAAGTCGTCTTCAATTGCTTCACAAGCGATTTCAAATCGAATTGAGGTCGCGCGTAGCGCGTCGAGTCAAAGCGCCAAAGGCGCGAAATACAATAGCCCAGGGCAACGCCCTGGGATCCAATGAGAGACACCACCTTCGCCGACCCTCGATGGGTCGGCGTTCTTGAATTCAACTCTACTAGAGTATCTTCTGAAGTAGGACGACATTGTCAGTATGCTGACCCTATGCAAGAGTTTCTTGGTACACAAAAAGGAGATCACATGGCACTAACAAATAGTTTGGCAGGCAGAAATCTCGGCATGATTCTACTTGCGATCTGGTTGATTCTTACCGGGCTCTTGCCTCTGCTCAACGTGAGAATTTCTTCCACCGTCTCGATGGGTTTGGCCATCCTCGCCATCGCCGCCGGAATATTGATCCTGCTCCGAAAGTAGGACAGGCATTCCTGCCTGTCCCCTGGTGCATCGGGGTTTGCGAAACAAACCTAGGTCGTAACTTCCTGGCGATAGGTTGCGCTTACGGCTAACAGGGCGGCGACCACAAGAGCGCCCGGGGCCAGCAGAGGATTGCCACCCTGCAGGCCGCGCCAAAAGAGCTGCGACGTGGAATAGTCTGGATTGACCTCGCGCGCGAAGGCGACATTGCCGCTAACGTGTTGGTAAATCCCAAACAGACTTCCAAGCGCAACCGCCAGCATGCACACGCGCAGAATGCCAACAGTGGCCGGACTCAAACGAACCAGGACCAACATCGTCGCCAACGCTCCCGCGCCAGCTAAAACGAATGCGACCCACTGTACAAATTCCGCTGTATGGCCCACGAGCCAGAGTTCAATGAGTGCGCCGGCGAAAAGAATGAGAGCGAGCACCAGCAGAAACTTGCGCAGACGTTTTAGAGTTTCGACTGCAGTCATACTTCGTTTGAAATGTCCGACGAGCGATGTCCGGCGAGCCTTAAGCTTGTCGCCTCCTGGTTCCCCTCTGCTAGTTGGGAGAGGGGTTAGGGAAGAGGGCTTAACGCGTGTAAGCCCCCACCCCAACCCTTCCCCAGCGGGGGAGGGAGATAGAAAGCACTTATTCAGAGCGTCCTAAGTTTTGCCGGACACTCCTCAGGGCTGGGCCAGATAAGTCCTGGCGATGGCTAATTCATCCGGCGAAACTTTATCGGCGAGCTTTTCCAGGAAGGCATCACGCGATGCATAGGGCCGGCCGCCAACTAACTCCTGCGCTTCCGTCGCGTCGATGCCGGGAATTTGCTGCAACGTCGGCGCGTCGCTTTGATTCTCGTCAATCGGGACAAAGATATATTTCTCATACTCGGCGACTTTGGCCTGATCCACATACTTACCAATCTCTTTGCGAAACTGCTGGATGCTCTTATAAGGCCGGTATTCTTCAAACTCGTGCACCATGCGGTTTCCCAGGTTGGGGATGGCGTTCAGGAATTCCGCTCCCGAAGCAGTGTTGATATTCAGCTTCGCCTGCGCGGGACTATTAGTCGCGGCGGGCGTGGTTCGAGGACTCGCACTCGCGACGGCATTAGCGTTGGTGTTGTTTGTGGAGCGATTGTCGCCGGTCGAACTACAGGCAGCAACAAACATGAGCGTCAAGGATAGAAGTGCAATTCCAGAAACCAACTTTCGTAGAAACATCGGTTCTCCTTTTGAATCTAATTGTCTGGTTGGGGGCCGTCGCGAGAGTATAACGAAAGAACGTCGTGAATGCGCGAGTCGAAGCACCGAAGGCGCGGAATATAATAGCCAGGGGCAACGCGCCTGGATCATGCGTTTCTCGATTTTTCGCCCCGAAGGGGCGAAAGATTCCGCGCCTTCAGACATTTCTGAATCTGGCTTTCGCATTTCGCGCCGTTGGCGTCGCAGAGATACTTCATCAGCACTCGCTACTTGAAAGACGAGCCATTCTGTACTATTGTCCCCGCACCTTAAACCACTCGTGAATCGCCGGGATTCCTCCTAAGCCCAGAAGCCGAACAATTGTGAACATCTGGCTCTCAGAACATTTCCTAGAACTCCTTATCGGAACCCTATTGGGAATACCAGCCTCGATTATCGGCACCTATCTCTACCTCACAATCGGGCAGAGAAGTGGTAACCGTCATCTGCGCGCTGTACTTAACCTTGGTGGAGATGAAGTGCTCTTTGTCTTTACTCAAGGTGTTTTCATGCCTGAATCTCTCCTCCCTCGAACGTCCACCGAAGCTTTTATCGCGGTGAATAATGTAATAGGCGCATTAATGCAAACAGGTTGGAAAAGGACCTGTTCGCGTCCGCGATTCTGAACACATCGACGGCGCCGACAAGGGTAAGAATTTGATCATATTCAGTGGTCCAAAGAGAAATGCGTTTACCGGGGAAGTCTTAGAAAAAATAAAGCAACAAGGTCGAAATGTCTTAGATTTTAGAAAGGTGTCCGAGAATCCGGAACAGTGGCAGATTTTTAGCGATATTTTTCAATGCCACTCACCCTCATACGCTCAAGAAGAAATAGCTCAGAACGCTGGCAGAGAAGCTGTTACAGAAACCCTTGAGGATGTTGCAATGATTTTCAAGATCACTAATCCATGGAACGGAGCCAATAAAATAGTAATTATTGCAGGAATCAGAGGAATAGGAACTTGGGGAGCGGCGGACTATCTTCGAAAGCGGGCCGATGAGCTCTACCGCTCAAAGAGTGGTACCGGTCAATACAAAAAGGATGGGGACTTCGCCGCTCTTCTCAAAGTCACTTACGAGAACTACAACATTATCCAAGTTGATCTTCGCCAGCTCATCGATATCACCTGATATGAGGTTCGAGGAGAACGGGTTACCTCTTTACCCGTGAGAAGACTCAATACGTTGGCTCTTAGGATCGCGCAGGTGGGCGTGGCAGGATGGTGGCTTCCCAGGCTTTGAAGGCGGACTTTAGTTGATTAAAAACTTCCGGATACTGGGCGCGGAAGTCGGCTTGTTCGCGCTCGTCGATCGTGAGATTGAACAGATACTCGCGCGTGCCGTCGTTGAGATACTTCCACATACCTCGCAGGGCAGCGTCCTGGTTCGCGTTTCGCCAGAAGAAGGTGCGGGGTGCGGTGCTCGGTGGCGGCGGCGGCGCCATGCTGGAATGCGGCGGCGAGATGCGGGGATTCACCATTGGCGCCAGGTTGATCCCGTCGAGCGGATAGGCTGGATCGGGTTTGACTCCGGCGGCGGCGAGGATGGTGGCGGTCCAGTCCATCGTAATTGCCGGACGATGAATAATACGTCCACCGGCCGGAAGAACAACCTGAGCACCGGGCGCCAACTCTCCCGGTTCTGACAAGAGCGAGCGAGACGCCCGCGGTCCCAGTATCAAATTGTTCGACGCCTGCCCTTCGACTTTGGACCTTGGACTTTGGACTTTGGACGTAACACCCGGCCAGCGCACGATTGCCGGGACGCGAATGCCGCCTTCCCAAAGCGAATTTTTCTGGCCCGTGAACGGCCAGTGATACGAAAAGCGCTCGCCGCCGTTGTCACTCGTAAAGATCACGAGGGTGTCGCGTTCAAGCCCGGCGTGGGCCAGAGTTTCCAGGACTCGGCCGATGCCATCGTCCAAACTCTTCATCATCAACGCGTACGTCTTCAGCGATCCGCCGCTGCGAAACTGCACGGGTCCACGCAACTCCGGCACGGGCGGGCGATCGCTCGCCGCTTCCCACGGCCAGTGCGGCGCCGTGTAGTGAAGACTCAAATAGAACGGCCGCTTAGATTCCTTCCTGTTACTAGTTCCCTTTGCGGTATTGGACGTTGAGACCCGGTCGTTACCACTCCCGGTTCTGACTTCACCTCGGCGACGGATGTAATCGACGGCGCGCTCGGTCAGCATGTCCGTCATGTAACCGATTCGTTCGACATGGACTTTGCCTTCATATAGATCGAGATCGCCAACCATGTCTTTGTGCGTGAAGAAATCGGCCGCGCCGCTCATGATGCCGAAGAATTCTTCGAACCCGCTTTGCAGCGGACCAAAGTTTGGCAGGTAACCGAGATGCCATTTACCAATCAGCGCCGTTTCGTATCCGCTCTGTTTCAGCATCGAGGCAATCGTCGGATGCTCGGGAGGTAGACCAAGCGTCAACGCTTTGTCGCCCATTGCGCGTCGCTCGTGAAGTGGTTCCTGAAGACCAACTTCGGTGCGGGCCGGATAACGTCCGGTGATGAAAGCGCAACGTGTCGGCGTGCATAAAGGAGATGCTGAATACGCGTTGGCGAAGCGGACGCCTTCGCGTGCGAGACGGTCGAGGTGAGGTGTTTGATAATCAGGACGTCCGTAGCAACTCAGATCGCCGTAACCAAGATCGTCGGCGAGGATGAAGAGGACGTTGGGACGGCGTGAAGTTGATTGGGAAAAACTCTGCGGCGCGGCGGCGGCGATGGCTGAGGCCGCGAGTGCGGTCGTGACGAATTCGCGGCGGTTGAGTTTGGGTGGCATAAGGCGGATGTTAGTTACGGAGAGCGCAAAAACAATCGATCCACTAAACACACGAAATAACACTAAGCTACTTTCGTGTGAGTTCGTGTGTTTTCGTGGATCGCTTGTTCTACTTTCCTGTTCGCGCTTCGCGCTCATTGCAGGCAGGATGCCTGCGCTCCCAGCCTACTGATCGTGGTCCGTCGCGTCGTCGCCGGTTGGCGTGGGCCTCGGCCGCGCCGGCGGCACCGCGCGTTCGGTGTTTAGTGAATCGAAATTAAAAGCCGCATTGAAGATCAGGAAGAAGCTTCCCTGGGTTTGATGACGCCACATCGGATTATTGGCAAACATGATCACATGACCGTTGCCGACGGGAACGTCGATCACCGCGGGCGCGTTGGCGAGTTCTGAACCGCCAGCCAGCATGCCGCTGATCAGAAGATTCTTTTCCTCAGCGGCGAAGCGCAGGACCACCCGCGGACGCTGGGCGAGGGGCGTGTAGAAAGCTCCCATCTGCGCACGTTGCTCGTCGGTGAGCCGCTCCTCGCCGGGCCTCAGCGGCGATGGCGATGGACGCGGCGCCGCGAGAGGCATTCCCTGGACGATGTCCGGATCAGTCAAAGTGCCGCGGCCCGTCGGGCGAGCACCACCGCCACCTCCGCCCGGTCCACCATCTCCGCCGCCGCCTGGAATCCCCGAAGCAACCTGAAACAGCGGCGCCTGGCTGAAATAGATCGGAAGCGTTTCGTCGTAGCCGTATGCGATGGGGCTTTTGCGATCGGTGAAAGTCGAATTGAAGATCGAGCCGCGCGCATTCAACAGACGAGTTTCCTGAATCGACACACCGGAGGTAATACCAAAGTCGATCGGTATGCGTGAGTTGTTAGCAATCACGATAAACGTGCCGCCATCCTGGACAAACTTTTGCAGGTTCACGACGCCCCCGAGACCCATGCCGCCGCGAATATCGTCAGCCTGATCGGGAGAGCCACCCATGTGCGGAGTCAGCGCAGACTCCTTCCACGGAATCGGAGCCCCGCGCATAGGAATGCCGTTAACGATCGCCTGCGCCGTGCCATTGAGCGGCGGAAAAATGATCACGTCAAACTTCTCACGGAGGTTTGGCGTGTTTCGGATCACCTGATCGGAAATGTAGGCATAGGGAACCTGCAGTCGATCAAACTCGATGCGATACCAACCCTCGTTTTGCGTGTTGGTCCACGTGTGAAGAATCGCAATGCGCGGCACCGCCAGTTCGTGCGTCTTCACGCCCGGCACTTTGTCTACGGCCAACACGTTCAGGCCCAACTCACTTGCAGCTGTCCTGAGCCTCTCCGCAAGATCAGTCGGATTCCCTTCTTTGCGAATGATCCAGGAGCCGGAATTGAATTGCTGCTCTCCCACCTTGAACGCCTCTTCAGCAGTTGCTACTTTCACGTCCTTCAAGCGAAAACGAAGCGTCGCGAGGGTGTTGTCGGTATTGTGGTTGATGACATACGCGGCGGGCGATGCATCGCCGGTTACCCTTCCCGTGACACGCGCATCGCTTTTCAATAACGTCATCGGCGCCGCCAGTACTGCTTTGTCCGTGACGCGCACGGTCTTCACGTTGCGCATCGCTCCTATCGTCCACCCAGTATCATCATAGGGTCTCGGGTCATTTGCATTGTAATACTGCGTGTCTAAGAGCATGTCGGCCATGCGTGAATACGGCTGGTCCATGCGCACGATATAGGAGCCCGCCGGGTATTTCTGATCCTTGATCGCGATTTCCTTGTCGGCTGTGTGCACTTCAATTCCCATCAACCGAAACAGGTTGACCGTTTCCGCCGCTTCCACCAGCCGCGACTGATTCGCCGGCAGCACATAAGCAAACGGGCCTTCATTCCACGCCTTGTTCACCGAGCGCTTGCTCTTCGTGTAAAAATTCTGCAGGAAGCGTTCCTTGTTATTGGCGACGAAGTTCATCGCCAGCAGCACACCCGACTGCTGCATGTTCACATTGTTCCGCAACGACCAGCGCACGCGAGAGTGGGGCGGATTGGGACGAAACCAATCGCGCGCGGCCTGCTGGTTAACCGTGCGGTCCATCGTGTCAGCACCGTTATTTCCAAACGTTTCATAAAATCGCCCAATTGAGTTGTGGCCATTGGCCACGTAGAACATGTAATTTGGCGCCCACCCATCGTAAAAACCGTGGGTCCAAACTCCGGGCACACCGCGCTTCGTCATCTCCTCCACTTCGTGATGCGCCAGCAATTGCCACTCGTCGATCGTGATCGGATCCAGCCACGCGTTGTAGGGACCAGTGCCGGTTGAGGTGTAGAGAAAAGGAACTGACTCGTGCAGGTCATGCAAAATCTGAGGATGATAATCGAGGAAGGTCTTCATCATATTGCGCGTGAGCGCAAGGGCCATCCCGAGGCCGTCACGGTTGTTGTCGTGCGCGACATACTTGCCCCAGTAGATCAACGGCGGCGCATTCTTGTCGGGATTGGCTTTGCGATAGTTGTAGAGGTCAACCATGCGATCGCGCCCATCCACTTCGAGGGTGGGCGTGATCATCACAATGACATTTTTCCTGATCGCCTGGATAAAAGGAGTCTCCTCGACGGCGAGCCGGTAGGCTAGTTCCATCAACATTTCCGGCGAACCGGTTTCAGGCGAATGGATTGATCCGCTGGCCCAGTAAAAAACCTTCGCTTCGCCGATCAGGCTCTGAGCTTCGGCATCGTTTGTCCGGCGTGGATCAGCCAGACGCGCCGTGATTTCCTTGTAGCGATCCAGTTTTGCAAGAGCTGCTTCGTCGCCCACCGCAACGAGGATCTGTTCCTTACCTTCTTCGGAACGCTCCGGCGCAGTAAACACGCGCACGCGCGGCGATGCCTTCGCGAGTTCGCGATAATAGCGATACTGATCTTTTGTGTAGGTGAGTTTGTTGGGTGTGCCGACGATATAACCAAGCACCTTGTCAGGCGAGGGCACGCGGTCTGACATGGGCAGGTGGTCAACGAGTTCGGTGCGAAAGTAAGGCTCGGTGGTGTATTCCTTGATCTTGGTTGTGTATTCGTTGTCTGTAGCGGGGACACTTTTGGCAGTTACGGGCTTGCGTTGCGCGAAGCTGCTGGTGGCAGCGACGAGAGTCAGGAATAAGGCGCAGACAAACACCGAGAGACGTGGTCGATTCATGGGCTCACTCCATCCGAACTGTGATTTGAAATTCAACGGGCGCGGTGACGGGAATCTTACGGGTTGAGGGCGGCGAGAGTAAAGCATATCCGCAGATTCCGCTTAATCAAATAAGCCCGACCTACCCGAATCGCGAGCGACTGCTGTCAAAGTACGAGAAGCAAGAGGTTTTTCATAGTGGGTCGAAGCATTCGGAACCGGGAGCGGTAGCGACCGGGTGAAAGTTACGATATAGATCCCAAACAAATGAACGAATTTTCGCGCCGGACCGCCCTTGGCATTCCTCATAACATTTCGCACCCACGGCAGTTGGCTTCATGGCGATCGACGAGGGTCTGTTGATCGATTTCATCATCAATTCGGTGCGCCGCGAATTGCCGTTAATGAACGGTGGAGAAAACACAATCGCAGTCGACTGATCCAGTCCCCATTCAAATTGGAATTTCGACCAAGAGCGCTGGTTAAACGAGCCATTCGTGAGACATGCGCCATTCGCAAGTGGGAGTTTTGGACAACGAATGTGAGAACCAACCACGTCCACACTGTTGTTTCGGCATTATGCAAGCCAGAAACAATACTCACCGCTTTCAAAGCAAATGCTACCAGAAAACTGCGAGAGTCGGGCTGTTGGCTCTCAAGTAGAAGTCCATGGGTTGAAAAAGGTAGCAAGCGATACCTATGGACGGAAAGCGACGTGATAAACGCCATCGCTTATGTTGAATACGATCAAGGCAAACCGTTAAATTAATACCGTTTCGGTTTTCCTTAGCTAGGTTCTACCCGGTCGCTACTGCTCCCGGTTCTGAATTAGCCGCCACACTCAGAGACTTCTTGTGTTCGTAATCTGCGGATAGCTGGTCTTATTTAAGGCGAACCGTTGAATAAATACCGTTTCGGTTCTCCTTAGCTAGGTTCTACCCGGTCGCTACTGCTCCCGGTTCTGAATTAGCCGGCACACTCAGAGACTTCTTGTGTTCGTAATCTGCGTAATCTGCGGATAGCCGGTCTTATTTAAGGCGAACCCTTGAATAAATACCGTTTCGGTTTTCCTTAGCTAGGTTCTACCCGGTCGC
>Ga0190265_10000520_pt1 | contig 27220 bp, 12 predicted proteins | sample Popmic124T_FD_133135 | JGI IMG/M metagenome (GOLD analysis project Ga0190265, IMG submission 133135) | Populus adjacent soil microbial communities from riparian zone of Indian Creek, Utah, USA - 124 T | ecosystem: Environmental > Terrestrial > Soil > Riparian zone | place: USA: Utah | collected...
GGCGCCCACCGCTTCCTTCAGTTTACCAGAACCGGCCAGTTTCCGCGCGGTGTCGGACGCTTCGGTTAATTTTCCATTGCTGTGGCCGCCCCCCTTGCCCCCGCCCCCCCCGCCGGAGGACAACTCGGCCTCGATCCACATTTTGGTGTCGCCGCTACAGAGGGGGTTTCCGTTGCGGAAGCGCAGCTCGAAGACACCCGCCCCGAGCCGGCGTACAAGTCCGCCGGTGACGCTCATGACCGCCTGGCGGGCATTTTCATACATGGGGCCCAGACCGGCGAGTGCCACGCAGGTGTATCGCTGGACGTCGAGCCACAGGGGATCTTCCGATCGGAAAGCGGCTTCGGCGGAATTGAGCAGATGCTCGAAGAGGCCATTGGCGGCTTGATGCTGCATTGCGTCGACGATTTGGGCGTCCGGCGGCGGAATCTGATATTTGGCTTCCTCAGCGATGGGCAGTCGAATTTCGGCCCACTTCACCAAGCGCGTGATCGCGAAGGGCAAAGGACTGGCAGGGGCGTTCTTGCGAATGAACGTGCAAAGTTTCTGAAGTTCGTTCTCGGCGGCGTTGATGTCGCCCGGCTCGGCGACGGCGGGCAGCGCCCCGCCAGCTTCACCGGATGCGGAGGGGGCCGCGGGGGCCGCGGCCGGGGAGGCAGGCTTGGGTCGCTTGCCGGCGAGTTCCTTGATGGCGCGGGTGAATTTGCCGAATTCGGGCGGCTCATCCGGCATTTTCGCGGTGAGCAGCGCGGCCAACTCGCCGATGCGTGTGACACAAACATCGATCGGGTCAAAGTCATCGGACTTGGGCGGATGTTCCTTGAACCATCCAGCTTCGGTAAACACGTCGACGAGCGACTCGATGCGAGCCTTGCGGCGGCGCGGGCGCTCTGGAAACAGGCCATCCCAGAAATTGTTGACGAGGTCGATGAAAAGCTGAAGGGCGACGGCGAGCCCGTGATAGCCATTCTGCTTGAACAGCGCATGGCCGAGCGCAGCCGTAATTTCGAGGTCCTTGGATTTTTCGCGCAGAAAAGTGGTGCTGGACTGAAACACAACGAACCAGTCAGGCGGATCAAACTCGATGCGACCGAGCTTGGTCATCTCGGCCTGGACGGCGATATAGTGCGGGTCATCGCCGGCGTCGGAACCGGCCGGCGCGGCGCCGGGAATCGGCTGGGTTCCAAGGGATAAGATGGGCGCTTCGTCAAAGGTCGGCATTCGTTCCACTCATCACGCCGCGACAGGGCGGCGGACAATTACGCGGCTTTGCGCACCCGACAGGCCAGAAAAGTCCTGTCCAAGATTTATCCGGTACGGGTCGCGTCGGCCGCACGCGAGAATCGCGGCTGCAAGCACTTCCCGAATAGACGTCGGGAGAAGGGCCGCGAGACCGAGCGATTCCCGAAACCAGAAGCTCGTGTCGTGAAGCCCACAAATGACAATACCGGACGAGCGCTCAAAGTCAAGCCGCTCCAATTTTTTTCTTTCCAAGTCCCAGCTAGCCCTCGACGAAACCCTCCCAATCCCTGGGGAGCTGCTTGTCGCCGTCGGTGGATTCACCGCGAGCGCCCAATGCCGTGAGATCGTCCACATAGCTCACGGTTGAACCGAGGGAAGTCACAAGCAGAAAGTCGTCAGCAACGAGGGGACGGGCGATGACGGTGAAATAATTGACCCCTTCGATTTCGCCGCTGGTCAACATGAGCGAGAGAAAACGGGATTTGAGGTCCATGCGGCGCTCCAGCCAACGGACCCATCCGGTGACCTGGGGTTCAAGCTGCATCGCCGCAGCGAGTGGGAATCGGAAGGTCGGCTCGAAGCTCTCGCCGTCGCAGGTTGAAATGTTTTGGCCCCAGGACTGCAATGTTCGATACCATTCGGCGGTGTCCTCGATCTTCAGGGCGGGCCGGATGGCAGCGAACCATTCGGACATTTCGATTTTTTTTGCCTTGTCGCGCCAATCGGCGTCGCCGTTTTCCTCGAAACCGCCGAGGTCTACTTCGCGGTCGCCGAAGCGAGATTCAAAGCGGCCGGGCGAGCGAAAGTGCTGCGCAACGTCGTTGCGCAGCTCCATCAAAGCATCGACGGTCCGGACGGCTTCGCCCACCTGCCCACTACTCGGCGCGGGCCAGAGGGCGGTGGGATAACCGACGTAGAAGCAGATGGGGAAGTGGCGGCCGCGCATGTCGCCGCCGTAGTCTTGAATGGAGGCGAAGGCGGTCATGCCGGATTTTGGAAGTCGGAGGACGCAGCCGGCGAGGGGCAGGCGATCGGTTCCGGCGCGGGCTTCGATTCCGGAGGTGTCTGACCTGCTCAAGGCGCGGGAGTGATAAATCTCGTAGCCCTTCATGAGCCACTCATTCATTTCAGCGGCCCAGTCGGCGTCGCTGGGCGAGGTGTAATAGTCGGCGTAGGTGGGGAGCTTTCCGAACCAGCGGATGCGCGGATCGGGCTTGAGATCGGGACCTTTTTTGGATTTGAAAAGATCTGTCCAGCCCATGGCACACCCTTGATCGGTGACGCGTTCCAAAAAAGAACGCGCGGTCAGCCGGGAAGTTGCTTCAGTGTATGAAACGCCTGGGGCAATGGCCGCTCCAGCTTGAACTCAAATTTTGTTCCAACGAGGGAATCCGCATCTTTCAGCTTCTTCGCCTGCTCAATGTCGGCGAGGGCCTGCGACTCATTCATTTTGGTGTAAAGTGCCTTGAGGTCCCAGGCAATGCCGACGCGCCAGAGCATTCGAGAGGAATCCGGCGTGCCGACCTGGTTCAGGAACGCGGGGAAAAACAACTGGTCGATCTCGCCGGACTCACCTATTGACACTCTTGGATATTTGACTTTGTAAAGGCCCTCTCCCCAGAGACTGATGGTGGCGGGCTGAGAACCGCCGCTGGGCGGCCAGGCCCACGTGGCATCGATCGTTTGACCCTGTGATGTCAGAGTCATGGTGATTTTGTCTCCGCCCTCCTTGCCGCGCAGGCCCAGCTCTAAATCGGCCTTGCTGAGGAAATTTGCCGGCCCGGTGTCGGGGGCCGCGCCTGGCCATCGCGACCGATCCACGGCGTTGACCCACCAATCCACGCCCAGATGCCGCCCGGCCTTGAAATCGTGGTCCATTTTGATGTTCACGGTCACGGGCTTTTGATAAGCGGTCGCGTCGTCCGGGGCGATGAATTGGCGCCAGTCGGTGCAGGCCAGATAAAACGGCCTGCGAACCTTATATCCCTCGAGGGTTTCGTCGAGCGGCTTGAAGAGGCCTTCAGCCACGATGACCTGTCGAAGAAATTCTTCAAACTTTGCGGGATCAACAGAGTCGATAATAACGCCTTGGACGTAAGGCAATTGCTCCTGGGTGAATGAGGATTTCTGCTGGAGCGCAATCAGGCGGCCCTGGACCTCGCGGTCGGCGATCTTCCGGCAGTGCTGGGCGGCTTCGAGCGAAGACTTCACATAGACCAGATCCTGCAGAAGGCGAGCCAATTGGGCATCGTATAATTTCCACTCGATCGGCTCGCAGGGCTTTTGTTCACTGTCTGCAAAGTTGTCGGGCAGCTCGGCGTAACCTCCAACCGTATCCGCGAATTTCGCCCATCCAATCTGAATTTTTTCTCCCACGGCGTCCCAGGGGCGGTCCCGGTCAAGCCCCGGATAGTCGCGGATGTCGCGCTGAAATTGAGTGGAGGACCAGGACTTGTTTCGCGCTTCAACGAGCAGGTTGTGATCATCGCTCCAGTCTTCGCCGCCCCATTGGTCATCGGCCCAGGCGACGTGCTCGAGCAATTCGGCGGTGGCATTGCCCAGCGCGCTGGAGGCCTGGTTGCGAAAGGTCTTCAACTCAGCGCGCACGTTTTTCCAGTTTTTCGCTTTTGAGACTGAATTCAGTTCAGTGAAGTTCACCCCGTCGTAGGCCGCCTTCCAAGCGTCGAAATAGCGGGCGAGATAGGCGGCCTTGGCTTTCGCCACCGCCTCGGCGAGACCTGCCATTGGGTTGACACCCTTGGGGGCCAGGTAGTAACTGGAATCTAGGCCGGTCAAAGCGGCGAGCGGGCCAACCTGCTCAAAGGCCTCCAAGAGGAATCCGCGGGTGGCGCAGGCGGGCACGTTCTGGGTGTGTATTCGATCACTCGCCGTGGACGTTCGGGCCGGCGCCTTTCTGGGGGGGGCGCCTTTCGAACGCCGGGGAGCGAGGGCGCCAAACGGATCGTCATGCTCGGGTGGGGCGACCTGCTCGGGCTGGTCCGGTGATTTCTCAGGCAGTGTCGATGCTTCCGGGGGCAGAATGCTGTAATAACTGCCCTGAAGCTTGTTGAAATCGGGCACCAACTCGGCGAGGCCCCAGGCATGCTCGCCGGAGCTCGCGCTCAAGGCGGTGGAAAAAGCGTCGAGGGTCATCGCTAGATTGCCGCGCGCCACCAGGACCGCCAGGACGTTGCGGAATTTTTCCAGATGGTCTGCCCCCCAAATCGCCCGATAGCCCTCGCTGATCGACACGGGCGTCGGGGCGGTTTTCCGGGCGACGGAGACGGAGCGGCCTTGTGACACGATCCTGGCCATCCATTGGTCCAAGGGGCGACGCTCGACCTCGTTTCCCTGGGCGGTGGCGAGCTGCAAGAGTTCGGTCCCGATGTCGGCGAGGGTTTTTCGCACTATTTCGGCATCGGGGGTGATTTCAACACCGCGAATTTTTTCAGCCGGCTCATTGTCAAAGTGTTTCGGCTTCAAGATTTCAGCGTATGCCACAAAAACCTCTTTGATGAGAGGGATGATGGGCATCTTCCGCCGACTTTCTTCGTCGTCCGAAGTCTCCTCGGCGACGCGCGTCGCCTTCTCCACGTCCCAGAGATCTCCGGCGATCAGCGTGCGGCGCAATGTTTCGTTGAGTCCTTCTTCCTCGCCGGACTCGCTGGATTCCCGAAAAACGAAGCCGTGGATCGCGTTGAGGATTTTTGGGCTTTGCTCCGTGGAATCGGGCAGGTCGAGCGCCTCGGCTTTCAGTTCGCCTTCCAGGACGGAGGCCGCATCCGAGGCATATTCAGGATCGAGAGAGCCATCGGGGCGGCGGCCGGAGTAGGCGGCGAAAAAGGTTTCGTACGCTTCGATCCATTTCTTCTGACTGCGTTTGACGGAGGACTCCAACGATTCGAGCCGGGTTTTCCGACGGGCTTTGTCATCGAGCTTCATTTCCCAGCCACACCTGGCGATGGCGGCGGCGAATTTCGCGTGGTTTTCCTCGAACTGCGTCTTAAGAGCCTGCAGATCCTCCTTGCTGTCCACCGGCGTGGTGGCGAGGGCGAGAATCTTCTGATAGCTGCTTCTCACATCGTCGCATGCTTTTCGAATTTCCATCCATTGCTTGACGACCGGGTCGGGATGGTGTTCATCCATCGTGGCCCAGGGCTCAAGATAGACGCGGTAGGTTTCGATGGCCCGGGCGATGGTTCTTTCAGGGGAGAACTTCGCGCCCTTGAGGATGGCCGCTGGATTCAGGTGGGCGGCGCGCTGGGTTTCGGCGACGTATTCCGCGAGCTCCTTTTCGAATTCAGTCCAGGGAATGTCAAGGATGCGATCCACCTTGTTAACGTCTTTTTTGATGAGGATTGCGAAGAGATTCTTGAGCCGGGCCTCGGTCATCTGCGGCTTGGAATCCGGGCGGCCCATGAAAGAGGCCAAATAGATGTATTCTTTCAATGCGGTTGCAAAGCGGTCGGCTTTTTCCTTGTGCTCCTTATTGTTTTCGTAGGGGCCAAGTTCGAAGTCGGCCAACTTGGCCTCGACGCGGCGCAAGGCTTCCTTCAGCACGCCGACTTCGAAGAGTGTGGTACGAATGGTTTGAAGGTGCTCCTGAGGCTCGTCACTTCCGACGAAGAGGGAGAGCATCCAGGCCCAGGCGGGGTTGTCGATCAACTTCTGGCGATGCTCGCCGAGCTTCGCGGAGGTGGCGAGGGCCTTGCTCTCCATCGCAGCGGCCACCGCGGCATCCGGCGGGATGGACTGCTGGGTTTTTTCATCCAGCCGCTCCATGACCATGGCGCGGGCTTCGCCGATCAGGCTTTTGAATTTCAAGCCGCTGACGATAACCAGAGCGATCGCGCCGAGGGCGATGGCGATGGTGGCGAAGCGGAGGCGCTGGGCGAGCTTCTGGTTGCGCTTTTTTTCCTGCTCGTTGCGCATGACGAGGCCGTATTCCTTGAAGACCTTGCGGAAGAAGAGGTCCTTGATGAAGAGGGTTCTGGCCTTGGGATAGAGAGTTTCGAGCGGTTGAAAATTCTGCGCGGCGTCGTTGCCGAGGCGCTCGGCGAGGTGCTTTAGGATGACGGAGCCCTGCTGGGTGGCACTGGTAAAGTAGACGCCGCGGAAGATGAGGTTTTTCACGACGCGGGCCTGCTTGATCATGGGGAAGAGCGTGCGGATGTAAGTCGCGAGCGGATCACCCATCTCGCGGAACTCCTCCGGGAAGCTGTAGGCCAGGCCCAGCTCATGCTCGTCGACGTCGTCGTTCAGGCGGCGGATGCGCAGCTCATTCAGGCGGGAATAGAGTCCGTTGAAATCGGTCTTGAAGTTGTCGGGGTTGTAAAGCTCTTCCGGCTCACCGGGCTTGGACCAACCGAAGATCTGATTGCGATAGGTGATATCGCGCTCGGCGCGGTCGAAGAACTGCATAAAGCCGAGAATCTTGTCGCACTTGGTGACGACCAGCGTGGTCGCGAAAGTGACGCCGAGCCGGGTCTGCAGCTCGCGGAGGCGCTCGAGGGCGGTATTTGCGTCCTGCTCGTGTTTCTCGGGAGAGTCCTGCATGAGATGCTCGGCCGACACGCAGACGATGGCGCCGTTGATGGGATAGCCCTTGCGGCCCTTACCGACGGTATCGAGGAATGAAATCCATTCCTTGTGGTCGGCGTCGTCCTGGGGGTTGCAGAGGCGGCCGGCCATGTCGATGAAGATGGCGTCCTCGGTGAACCACCAGTTGTAGTTGAGGGTGCCAAGCTGATAGCCCTCGGGCTTGCCGGTGGAGAAGGTCAGGCCGCCCTCGTTGACGAGCTTGGTCTTTCCGCACCCTGAATCGCCCATCACGATATACCAGGGCAGATCGTATACGTTGACGTTCAGATTTTTCCGCATTTCGCGGATGGCGTTGAAGAACTTTTCATTGTTGGTTTTGACGGCGGCGCGGACGTCCATGGAGACGGGGCCGCCGCCCTCCTGCCGGGCGAGATCTCCCTCCAGCTTTTTGGCTCGCTTTTTGCCGCCCCGGCCGAAGAGCTTGTAGCACAGCCAGCCGATTCCGGAGAGCACGGCGACGCCGGCTGCAACGCACATGACCAGGACGAACATGGAGACGCCGGGAAAGAGGTGCTCCTTCAATACCCACATGATGCCGAATGGCGAGCCGAGGCCCGCCATGGCCAGGAGCATGCGTAGTTCAGGCGGTAGGCCCTTGAAAGCCGAGATCAGTTTTTTGAACATGCTACACCCCGCTTAAGCGCGCGCCACAAGCGTCGCGAAAAATTCGAGAGATTGGTTTATTCGGCAAAGATAGCGCAAATCGGCGATTGAGCGCCGAGTGGTCGAAACCGGCGCGTCGCGGTTCGACTTAATCATCGGATTCATCGCTTTCGTCATCTTCGTCACTCTCGTCGTTGTCGTCCGAGGATTCGGCGATTTCGGTGTTTGCTGCCTGCGGCCCCGCAAAGTACTCGCCGGCTTCAACTTTTTCCGCGGCCAGCTCGATGTCCTTGACGGCGCTGGACCATGCCAGGCGGAACACTATGAGGGACATGACGATCACGGACAGCATGATGGCGGCGACAATTCCGAGGCTGACGCCGAGGCGATAGTCCACGCGGACTTCGGCGACGTTTTCGTAGGCCTCGGGAAACATTTCCTTGGACCGGGTGTGAGCGTAGGCCGGGAGGCGTGAATAGAGCCGCCTGGTGTATTCGGCCAGTTCCTGCGGGCGATCGTGGTAGCGGCCCTTGAAGCCGAGGCGGAGGGCGACGAAATAGAGATTCAGCATCTCGGCCAGCTCGTCCTTGTCGCGGCGGTCGCGCCTTTCGGCGGTTTCGTATTCTTTCTGCAGCTCATCGCAGGCTTCGAAGAACTTGTCGCCGCCGAGGGACTCGACGTGATTCAATACTTCCGGATCGGTTTCGAAGCGGCTGTCGAACCAGAAGGATTGCCCGGCCCAGACCGTATTCAACATCTTGTAGTCGATGAGATAGACGAGCATCGCTTTGGTGCCCTTGTCGGGATCATTCCATAAGCGCTCTGAGGCGGGGTCTTCGCGGGCGATGTCCTCGGCGTCGCGAATGGCGGTGAGGGCCTCAAATCGAACCTGCTCGGGGGCGGGCACGTTTCCGTGCTTCACCTGTCGGGCGAAGTTGATGAGGAATTCAAAGACGGGCCATGCCGTCTCCGTGAGCTTGTGCGTCGTGTTCCGCTCCGCCATCGATTTCACACCCGTGAATGTTGGTTACTTGGTGACAACGTAAAGGGCCGGCTTGAAACGCGTCATTCCGGGAAGCTGTCCCTCACGAATGCTCATGCGAATGCCCCGTTCCTGCTCACACTCTTTCCAATAGTCGGTGCGGTCGGGGCCGATGGTTTTGTCTACCTTGAAATAATGCAGGCTCTGCCGCCGGGGGAGGACGCCCGCGGGGACCGACTTGATCTGCAGCCCCAAACCCCGCACGGCGATGTTGTGGATCTTGCGAGAGCGCGTGGGCGACGCCAGCTTCATGTCGAGCTTCTGGTAAATGTGATTGTACAGTTCGTTGATGTCGAGTTCGTCGGAAATCAACGCGACAAACATCTCTGAATTGTCGTCGATCCACTTGCGATCGAGCTCGACTTCGAGGCCTTCGCGGCCGGTTTCGTCCTTTTTGAGCGAGAAGGGTCTTTCGACATAGGCGATGGGCCGCATGGCTTCGAGGAGGACCACGATGCGCGCGCGAAGACGTTCGAGACTCTCGGTGGGTCGATCGTGGTCGTATGCGGGAATGTCCATCGGGACCAGGTCGTCATGAAAGACCGAAAGATGCCCGACGAGCCGCGCGTATGCAGAGAAGATTTCGAAAGGGTGAAGCACGGGACATTGCATCATCGCCTTCATGCCGGCGCGGACTTCATTGAGCACGTGGAGCTTCAGCAGATGCTCGGTGTTGGCGGCGACGCCATCCGTGAACATCATGCGGTGCTCTTTGGCTTCGCGCGCCAGCACCTCGTCCTTGGCCTCGATTTGATCGGCGAGGGACCGGATCATCTTGCTGATACCTGCGTCTGACTGAACGGCGAGCAACGGGCCGGCACCGAGATCATCCATCTCGGGCAACGCCCCGGCGCGATCGGTGCGCTTGATGCGGCCGAGGCGGATGATTTCGAAGCCGGTCATGTCGTCGAACTGGGTGAAGAGCCGGCCGCGAATGCGGCGCATGTAGACGATCTGGGGGTTTTCGCCGGTGTTTTCGTCGCGTTTTGTGAACGGAAAAGGCTCGAACCGCGGGGTTCCGTTGGACGCCTCGGGATTTTCGAGGGACACACTATTGGCACGTACTTCCTGCATGGCGGGGATGCCGAGGAAGACGTCGAGCTGTCCGCGGCCCTGTTCGAGGCTGTCCTTGAAATTGAGCGGATCGACCTCGGTGTTTTCGGGGATGCGGATCCAAGTGCCGTCCTTGAGGCGGAGATGGCAGCGATCGAGGCGGAGCGTGAAATTCTCCAGCGGCTCCGAGGCGACCTGCAACTCGGTAAAGCCCCATGCGAACGGGCGCGTGGAGTCGATGCCGGTGCGCACCAGGTTTTCAAGCCAGCGCTGGCCTGCTTGCAGATGATGCGGCCGAAGGAACATGCCCTCGGACCAGTGAACTTCCGTCCAGAAATTCATGCGTTGCCTCTACAAGACGGGGAGCTTCGACTGGCGGTAACGTCCAGACACCGGTTGATCTCCGCCGCTCCTTCGGAGCGTACTGTCATCGGCCGCATCCAACCCACGGGCTGCGCTTCGCTCGACCCATGGCTACATTCCGTCACCCCTTCGGGGTGAAGAACAAAGTTCTCGATCCGCGAGACGGCGGACGCTCGGTTCGGTCATCGCGGCTGCCCGGGCTCGTCCAAGTCCTTGTCATAATCCGCCTTTGTCAGGCGCTCGACGGAATCGGCGCGGATGCGCACGCCGAGCTCATTGCCGAACCGGGCGGGCTTCCGGAATTCAGCGGGCCGCGTCTGCAGGACGGTGCCGTTCGCATCGGTGAAGCGGCAGAACACAAAAATGACCGATCGCTCGTGATTGGGACTGCCGACCGGGATGTTGCTGAGGACGATTTCATGTTCACCGGACTTGCTGTACTTGCTTCCGCGAATTCGCCCCCCCTGCCGCTCTCCGGCCGTGTCTTCGGCTCGCTCGCAGAAAGAAAGTATTCTTTCACGGGGAATGCGATAGTGAGAGCGATCGTCGGGGTTCTTGGCAGACTCTCGCGTGGGACGGTTCAGAAACCACATATCCGATGTAATCCGCTGGCCGGGAAGAAGGTCGCGATTGATGTCTTCGAGCTCGTCCTTGAAGTCGCTGGGGTAGACGGAAACAATATCGACGTCCATGGGGACGCCGTTCCGATCAAAATTCGTGTTGATCACCTCGTCGCGATAGATGGTCAGCTTGCGGGAGCAGCCAGCGAACGGGGCCGCGAGCAACAGGGCCGTTACGCCGAGCGTCCATTTTCCGAGATTTGCCTTCAGCATTCTTGAAATCATCGTTGGTCTCCGGTTCGGGTTCATTTCGCAAAAGGGCGAATCACAGTCCAGAAGCCGATGGATCGCACTCCATCGGCATTTTTTTCCCTAGATCTTTCATAATGTAATTTTGTGAACCTCCGCGATGCTGTGACTTCGCACCTCAAGCATGTGATCGCGAAAGCGCTCGTGGCCGTCATTCCGCAGGAAATCGCGGATCGTCATGGCAGGGTTCGCGCCCATGCAGGCCGGCCCGCGCAACTGTTTTTCAAGTTCGGAAGGGATGCTCTCGACCACGACATCGCCTCCGGTGATCGCGCCCATCGTCCATTTGTTCAGCTCTCGCAGCCTCATCTTCAAGACGCCGACGTGTTTTCCGCCCACGACCGCCACGGTCTTGACAATGGACTCGAGCACATCTTCGCGGCCGCGGTAGGCCTTCCAAGGTCCGGCGACGACTTCATTGTGACGCGTATACCGATCAAGGAAAGGGCGCATCTGGTTTTCAAAATTGTTGGCGAAATAGGCCAACTCCACAAACGAATCGAAAAGCCTTTCAAGTGCCTGCCGATTCGGTTTGACGCCGCCTTCGGCGAGCGGAGGCTTGGCACGCGCGAGGCGCACCCAAACTGTATTCAACAGGTCCTCGGCCCCGGAGTCCACCTGGGTCTTGGTGGAGACGAGCTTTTCCTTCCAGGTTTCGATTTCGCGATCCTTGTCGCCGCGGAGGTTGGCGAACTGGGTCTCCAATTCGGCGACTTTCGCGGTCAGTGACCGTTTTTCGGATTCGAGCGCGTCGACTCGAGTCAGGTCTTGCGACGCCGCGGACGCGCGCTGGGCCTGGAGCTGATAGCGCTCGGCGTCCGTTTCGACGCGGTGAAGGGCGGTGTTCTTGGCGACGAGTTCGGCTTCCAGCTCAGCCTCTTTTTTCCGAGAGTCTTCCAGTCGCTGGCGATGGCTGTCGATGGTTTTTCGGAATTCCTGGTTACGGACCTGCTCGTCGGCAAGCTGTTTGGCGCCATGGGCGAGATCGGCCTTGAGGGTGGCGATTTCATCCTTCAATAATGCAACTTCTTCGGTCGCGACTTGCAATCGGCGTTGAACCGCAACGGCCTGCTCGGCGGCGTCGCGGCCGTTATTGCGGGACTGCTGCTGATCGGCCAGGCCGGCGAGGAGAGCGGCGAAGAGCCGATAGCGATCCGCTTCATCGGTGGCGAGGAGCTGGCTGCGCAGTTGTTCAAGCAGCTCGGGGGCGACTTTGCCCGAGTAATCGGAATCCGGACGTACTTCCAACTTATTCACGGTCGAATCAGACTTTTGAAAAATGCGCGGCGCGACCGGTGGCGTCGGACCGTGGCATCCGGATAATGGGGCTGATGCGCAGCCCACCGATTATCAGTAACTTAGCGAGCGCGCGGACGCGGATCGCCTTGCTGCCTTCGATTATACTTGTGAGTCGGCAAACCACAAGCAGACCTCAGCGCACCAACGCCACGTCGTGACAATGGGCGAAGTCTTTCGCAGAGTCATCATGCTGCCTCCCGACCTGCCGGGAAGCGTCCGCGCCGATCTGGAAAGGAACCTGGCGGCGGCGGTGATCTTCCAGAATCGCCTGGCGGACCAGTCTCCCTTCGTCCTGCGTCTCTACGACAAATTCTGCACCGATGGGCAGAACATCTTCATCGATCACGAGCCGGCAAAGCCACTCGACATCCGTGCCCTTTTCGACCCGGACCTGGAAAAATGCACGGCGTCAGAATGGTTGGCCGTAGCCAGCGGGCTGCTCGAAGCGCTTGCGCAAATCGAATCATCAGGCGAGCCGTCGCGGCCGCACGGGGGAATCGCGCCCGGGGTGGTTCTGAGCACGGACGCGGGACTGTGGAAAGTCACTGACTTTCGGTTTGCACCCACGATTTGCGAAACCCTTGGAATTGCGAGCTATCTAAATCTGGCGGTCGGCCCGCCCGCCGGGGCCGAGCCGGGCGTGGTCGTGACCGGCGCGTGGGAAATCCTGCCGGAGTCGGAAGACGGGCGCGACGACCGAATCTGCGCGTTCATCGACCCGCAGAAATTCGCCGGCGTCTCGGAACACGGGGAGCGGGTGTTTGCCGCATTCGAGGGGGGTTCCGACATGGTCGCGGCGGGCATGATCATCGCCCTGTTCGCCGAGCATCTTCACCCATTTCTGGGCGGTATGCGGGATGCCCATCGTGTCGTGGACATGGCAAGCTTCATGGGTTCGGCGCTGGCGACTCCGATTCGGCGGAAGGACTTCATCGAGTCGAGCGACGAGGCGGTGGTGGCGCTTCGCGACCAACTGAAAAACATGTTGCAGCGGCTTCCGAAGGATCGGCCGCGGGCGTCCGCGGCTGCGGCGGCTTTGCGGCCCTTCTACAAGGACAAGCTTGATTTTACTTCGATACGACACCGACAGGACGAGGCCGAGGCCGATCGGTGGCTGAAGGGCCTGGAGGAATTATTAGAGGCGAGCGCATGGAGTGAACTTGAAAAGTCGCTGGGGTCGCCTCCCTCCGTCCAGGTCTGGCCCGAGCGGGTCAGCCGGCGACTCGAACAGATCAAGAAGAAGGCCGGTGAATTCAGCAATGCCGAGCGGGTGGCGTCCCAACGCGCGGCGGATGGCGAGGCGGCCTCCGCGTGGTTCGGGGAATTCTCCGCGGCGATATCGGCGGAGTCCTGGAACGAAGCCCGCGAGATTCATCGCCGGAAGCCGACGCTGCAATTCTGGCCAGGCGACACTTTGAAGCTGTTGGCTCCACTCGAATCTCAACTTCAAGCGGAGATCAAACGGCTTGACGATCACAACATCGCTCGAAAATGGATCAGCGAGATCGGGCAGTCGATCGAGCTGGGCGACTGGACATCCGCGGAAAAGCGTCTCGCCGCGAGGCCCTCGATTGACAACTGGCCGTCGGAAGTGCTGGAACAGGCCGCCGCCAGGACCGAGCAGGTTCGCTCGCAATTGGATCTCATCAAGGTTCAACACCAGCAGGCCAAGCGCTGGGTTGCGGAAGCCCGTCAGGCGATTAAGAACAGCGCCCACGGCCGCGCGATCGAGATTCTGAATCAGCGTCCGGCGATTCAGTATTGGCCGGACAAGCTCCTTGATGAAGCGGCCCAACTCATCGAGCAATGTGGAGACCGCATCGGCGACGAGGTCGTCGCTCAGCTTCAGCACCATCTTACATTCGTGGAGCGCGCGGCGCGCGCATTCCTGAAGGAGGTGGTGGACGGGACTTTTCAGGACACGCTCGACGCGGCCACGCTCTCGCTCATGATCGATAGCGACCAGATTCTGTCCGAGGATTCGATGAATCGGGGGCGCGCGGTGATGGTGGTCAGCCTGCCGGCGAAACCGGATGTGAAGGAAAGCCCGGCGCTCCGCGTTCCTTTCGAATACGACCTCGATCAGAAGTCGCGGCCGATTTCTGATCCGGATCGGCGCGTTCAGTCGCAGATCGTGGAGTCCATGGGGAGCCAGCTTGCCGGTCTCCAGGCGAAGAGCATTCCTGACTTCGCGGCGCGCCTGAAGAAGGGGTTGTTTCCCAATGCTTCGCTGCGAATGGATCACAAGGGCTATGGATCGAAGGCGAAGGCCGTATTCGCCTACTCCAAAGACCCGAAGGACACGCTCAATCTCACACTGGCGTGGGACCTTCGGCGCATGGAATGGACGCTGAGCGATGCCGATGCCCTGGCAACAAGACTGGCGGAGCGAATTTCGTCATCGGCCCGGGCGCGGGTGCTGGAAAGCGTCATCGGCGAGGCACCCCTTCTCGCGGAGTATCAGGCGCAGCTTCAGGTCGAGCTCGATCTGCCCGAGGCTTCGACGAATCTGGGGACGACGCCGATCCTTTTTCGCGGCCGGTTATCTCTGAAAATTCCGACCGAACGGGACCCCGCTTTGCTGCACGCGCTGGAAGGCGAGATCAAGACGATCGACCGAGTCGAGCTGAGTCAACCCGTCTCAGCGGCGGAAGGCGCGCTCAAATCAACGCTCGTCGATCACCAGGAGCGCTCGCGCCAAGCCGCGCTGGAGGCGGTGACGGCCGCGACGGGCGGCGGTAAAGCGAAAGTGACGGTGAATCCGAAGCGGATCAAATCGCCCACGGCGGAGCTGTCGATCGAGATCAAAATGAAGGGAGAGCCGACTCGGACGGTGACGGCGCGGTGGAATCCGTCGCGGTTTGCGTATGACGTGGAGGCGTTGCCGGCGGCGAGCGTGCCGGCCCAGCCGCCGGCTCGCGCCGAACCGGCCGCGAAACCAGCCCCGATGAGCGTGGCTGAAGAGAAGCGGGAAAGCGAATTGCCGAGGGAGAAGGCGCCGTCGCGAGAGAGGGCGTCTTCGCGCGAAAGAGATTCGGCGGGCGACGTCAAGTCATCGCGGGACGGTTTGAAAGATCAATCGTACGGAGCTCAAGCGCGGACGAAGAAATCGCCGGGAGGCCGGCGCAAGGCGTTCATCGGCGGCGGCGTGGCGGCGGCGTTGATCATCGCGGGGACGGTTGCTTACTCGTTGATTCCGGTTCCGGGAAACGGTGAAAAACTGGCGACCAACACGAATTCCGCGAGCGAAAACAGAGGGCAGAACGCATCGAACCGCAATTCGTCGAGCAACTTCAACGGGCGAAGCACCGGGCCCGAAAAGTCGCCGGTTGCTGTCGATCCCAAAAGACCGGAACAGAATGAGAATCGAGTCGCGAACGCGCCGCGGCGCAGTGACCCGGCGCCTGAACCGGCTTATCCGTTGCGTGAGGTGCTGAACGACCGCCCGGCTTTTTTGAAGTTCGCGCAGTCGATGGGCGCGGCCGATTCAGCCTTGGTAACCTTCATGGAACCGACGTGGAAAGAGGACTCGGGAAAGACCAGCAAGTCGGCGAGCGCTGATGTCGCCGTGTTCGGGAAGCCAATCCGCGTCGAGGCAGCTTTTGAATACGGCTCTGGCGCGACCGATTTTCATGACCCGACCTGGAAGGTGATTTCGGATCAGGCGGCGCTGAATAGATTGGTCGAAGAAGCGAAAATATCGAAGACCGAGGCCATCAGGGTTGTCAGCGACGAGGGAAACCTGGTCAAGGCGGTTCCGATGTGGGATCAATTGGCTAAGGCGCTTGAGGAGCTTCGAGCCGATCCTCGCTTTGCGGAAGTCAACCCGGAAATGGAAATTGATTTGCCGCCGCTCTTCGATGCGTCGGCGTTTCAGGGATACGATCACGGCGAGCCAGATACGCAAACCGGATATCCGGTCCAGCTCACCGAAAAAGCAAGCAGGCGCGTGCTTAAACTCGTCACCGCGTGGCCAAACGATGAGACTTGGAACGGAATGTCGGAAACGAGCCATGGCTGGCGAATTTTTTACATCGATGCGAAAGAGTGGAGCGAAGACATCGCGAGTGCTCGGGGCAAGCCGAAAGCTTTCGATGAGGCGCGTGCTATCGCCTCAACTTCGCAGCCGGACTTGCGGCCGACGCAACTTCCCCTGAAGGCCGATCTGTGGCTCGCCGCGTTGAAACTGAGGGAGGACGGATCGGCGAATTCAAATTGGTTTGGGGGCCTTTATGAATGGTGTGCAGACGCTGTTGAGGAATCGAGCGAGGGGCTTCCGCGACATCTCGCAACAGGTGGATGTTACATTAATATCAGTAACAACGTCCCTCGGATGCCCAAGGCTGATGCGCCGGTTACTGAATGGATCGAATGGCTCGCTCACCCATTGGTGACTCAAAACCGGGCGTTTCCGGATGACTTGGTCGGCTTTCGACGCGTCCTAAACGTCCATCCCGTTGGAACCACGGAATTCCCCGCCGGCAACGTGACCCCCTGAGTGGCAGTGTACATCGAGAAGTGGCAGCAACCGGGGAGAACACCATCGATTGGGGTGTATTCCGGGGCAGCCTCATTATTTTGTGAATTTTGATTGACGGGGCCGGGACACCTCGGCATAATCCGCCGCCGGCGCAGGTCGAAATTGGGCAAACATCGGCGAATCGGCCACTTGGCATGAGTTCCGGCCTCCTCTAGACTCCGGGCCTTGAATCGCCGGATTAACGGGAAGCAAACATACCATCCAATTTTTGGAGAGATCGAATGTCAGCAAGGAAATTACGTCTTTGGCGGCGGCTTGCAGGGTTCATGGCGGTGGGAGCTGGCGCCATGGGAACCGGTCCCTGTGACCTAAGCGAGCAGGACATTGGGGCATTTCTTCAGGCCGGCGCAGAACTCGTCACGCGCGAGGCGGCGGTGATCCTTTCCGACACCGTTTTCTTCCTGCTCGATAACTTTCTTGTCCGTCTGACCGCTGGTTGATCTTATCGGCGAAAACGAGTCGGGACCTTGCAGGTTTCCGAAGCCGCCGGGGCGGCGCAGATCATGGAGATACGCAATGAAAAAGACATACGCCAGACTGCTTGGTTTTGTGGGATTCACGACGCTGCTGCCGCTCGCGGGGTGCGTGACGCGGCCCCAGGGTGTTGATTTCATCCGAACTGAATTTGCACGGGTGACGGCGGACGTGGTTGGACAGATATTCCTGATCTTCGTTCAAAGCATCAGTCAATTCGCCGGCGCCTAGATCTCGCAGGGCAAGAACGTCGCAGGCGCAGGCCAGCGTTTCTTTGTAGACGGAGCGGCCATCCACCTCGGGTCGTGTTTTTGAGCGTCCGTACAGGGGCGACAGAGCGAAAAATGAAATCGATTTTTCCGATTAGTTCGATACGAATGGTCTCTGCGATACTTCCCGCACTGCTCGCTTTGGCGAGCCCCAGCGCACATGGGCAGCCGGAGGTTGAAGCGCAGTCAGGCGCGGCACCCTCGAATGAGTCGAGCATGCTGCAGCTCAATCGTGGGATCAGCGCCTACCATCGCAATGCACCGGAAGCAAAGGCGATTCTCACGGACCTTTACGCGAAGGACCCGGGCAACGTCCCGTGCAAGTACTACCTGGGACTCGTGCATTTGAAGGAAGGTCTTGCAAAATCGTCAGATGTTCAGGACGAAGCATCGAGGAATGAGGCCAAAGACGCATTTCGGCAGGCCAAGCGGTACTTTCAGGAAGTCGTCGAACAGGCGGACCAGGCGGCGTTGCCGATCGAGGCCTATCTCGATCTGGGAATCGCCCAGCTTGGCGGCCAGGAGTTTGGCGAAGCGGAGATGCAGCAGGCGAAAGACGCGGCGGATACGTTGCAAGCCTATGTTCAAACAGAGACCGGTCAAAATGACCGGTTCGGGTATTTTTTTCTCGGCGTCGCCCAGTATCGTCTGGCCACGCAGGACGAGAAATTGCAGGGCGTGAACAAACCCGAACGCCGGCGGGAAGCCCAGCGCGCTTTCGATCGGGCCGTGGAGTTGGCTCAGCAGGAACAGTTGGACGAATCCGCCTTTCGGCTTTTTGAAACTCGCATTATTTACTATCGCGCTTTGCTTCACATCAATGCGCAGCGCTATCCTGAAGCGAAGCATGATCTGGAGACCGTGGTCGTTCGGGCCGAATCCGAGGCCCAAACGGATCTGGGACCGAACGCAACGGCTCTTCTGGAAAAACTCGAAAAGGTCGAAGGGGAAGAACCCCGGCCCCTGGCCCTGGATGAAGAGGGCAAGTTCTATGTCGAAGGCTTCGTGAACATAGGCAACTATTACGACACCAATGTCATCCTTCTTGGCGAAGACACGCAAATCCAGCGAGGAATCCCCCACGAGGAGGATTACACCTTCGGCCTGCACGCCGGATTCGACGTTTCACGCTACTTCGATGAGGACGACAAAATCCTCGGCCGCAGCTTGAACGTCGGCATCGGCGGCTCAACCTATCACGCGTGGCATGCGCACATCGAGGAATTCGATCTGAACACGTATTCGGGTCGGGCTTTTGTCAACTGGGAACCTTTCGACGCCGTGCCCGACATTTTCCTCGGCGTGCAGTATGACTATTCATACACCAAGCTCGGGCAAGACCCTTATATTTCCAGCAATCGCATCTCGCCGGTGATCTCAAAAATCTGGAGAGACGATTCCGGAACGGAGCCGGGGCTCGGGGACGAACGCGCGCGAACGGATATCTTCTATTCCTATGATGACCGAGATTACTTCGACCCGATTTTTGATCCGCGGCTTGATCGCGACGGGAATTATCACTCGGTGGGCCTCGTCCAATCGTTTAACCTGGTCCGGGCGGATCGGATCTGGAAGGACTATTACGCGGCCGGCGGCGGGGACAATCTTCCTCGTGATTATCGCGATGCCGAGCGTTGGGCGAGAATCTGGCTTGGATACACCTATCGCAACGAGCGCACGCAGGGCGATGAGTTCGATTTGTTCGGCAATACGGTCCGCGGCGGGCTGGAGCTTCCGCTGCCCTACCGCTTCGCATTCGATTTCACGGCGGAATTTACCTGGGATGATTACTCCCAGCCCAACCTGTTTGATTTTCGGCGCTTTGAGCGATTTGACTTCATCCAGCGCTACATCTTCGGCGTCACGCGGACGTTTATTGACAGGGGCGAGTGCGAGTCGATGAAGTCGCTGAGCGTGAAGTCCCGCGCGTTTGTCGAGCTTTACGACCAGGATTCCAATGTTTGGGATCGGCTGAGTCAGGATCTGTACCAGTTCAACCGGCAGATTTACGGCCTGGAACTGTTAATCAGCTTTTGAGGCTCGTCGTGCCCTGGCGGCGCTTCGGGTCGCCCCTGTTTGCGAGACGCCCGCACATGGCACGGGCGGCAGGCGCGGTGCTAAAATCGAAGTGATCTCGCGATCTTCATCGCGCGGGTCAATTCTAAGGGAGACGAATCATGACCCCAGGAGTCCCGCGTCCAAGCCCGTCGTTGATCATCCTCGTTGCCGCCGCCGTGATATTCACGATCGCTCCCCCTGCCGTCGCCGAGCTCAGCCTTCCGACGATCACCGGTGTTTCCAATGGATCCGCCGGGACAGGCATGGTTGCGGACGAGCCGGCGCCACTCAAGCTCGAACTGGGCACATCGTTTCCGGGCGACGCGGCGCTGGATGTGTCCGCTGATCGGCAGCTTTTGATATATGCAGGTGGCGACAACGGCGGAAATCCTTCCGGGGGAATGATGGTCATTGAGGGGCCCACCCGGGTCAAGATTTCCCGGGAAGACAACGAGTGGGTCTTCGACGTCGAATCCGGCAGGATCATGGCATCGGCCGCGGGGGATCAGGCCGATCAATTGTTGATTTTGCGTGCCGGCGCGGAAGGTTCGGCCGGGACGGTGCGATTCGCGATCGGCCAGGGCGAAACGGATTTGATCGTGACCGACGGTTCGGTTGAAGTCGGGTTCTCGGGCGAGGGCAGTCTGGCACTTTCGGTCGGCGGAGCCGATCGTCAACTGGCCTCGGGGAAGATGTTGACGGCGCGCGGAAGCGCCGTCAGCGAGGGTGATCTTGTAGGCTGGCAGTCGGAACAGGGCCTTGATTTCAATGGCGTTTCACTTCGGCTCATGATGAAATCGGCGACCGACGCGCGTTTGAACGTTCAGCACCAACTGGTCGACAACGTTGTCGCTTGGGACAAGTTCGCGCAGGCGGTGAATATTGAGCCACAGAAGAAGTCGCCTACCGCGAAACCCGAGGTGCGCCAGGTGGTGACGTCGGTGCAGACCAATTTGCAGTCGGGCGCCAATCGCGGGGGGACGGCCGAGACGCCGAACGTGCAGGGCGCGAATGAAGTGCCCTCGCTGTCGCCGGGCTCGGTGAGCGTCGGCGGCATCACGGCAGTCGAAACGAACAATCAGCGAGCGGGCGGCTTGCGCACGGCGACGCAAAGTCGCGGATTGGGTTTCAACGGGCCGAGCCAGTTGGCGAGCCCGGGTTTCCTGGGCGGCCGGCGAACCGTGGGCCCGCCGGGACTGGGCGCGCAGAATCGTGGGAACTGAGTGCTCGCGATTTGGCGCCGGCAGCGTCTGAACCGTTCGCGACGACGAACCTCGCGTTCGGTGGGTTGACAAATATCCTGGTGTCCACGGCAAGCGGAGATCACAGGGTCGAACAATTTCGAGAAAAATGTTTGAAAGTGCATGGCCGGTGACATTTTCCTTGACGGAATGAATGCGGGCACATCGCGGATGACATCGTTGAATACGATTGGCTTGTGCGGCGGTCAAATTGAATCTTGATTCTGATCGTCAAAGTGACGTGCGGCAGATTCGCCGGAGCTTTGCGCGAGGTTTTCATTTTTCTCGCGGCGTCGCATGAGTTGCAATAGAGGAGGCGGCGGTATAATGCCGCGGGGCCTGGGCTCCGGACTCTCGTCCGCTTCATCGTGCTTTCGATGAGGTGCCCCGGCGATCAAGAAATCAGAAGATTGAGTCAAATATCGCGCGAATCGCCGTTCGCGCTTTTGAGGGCAATTTCGATGATGAATTTGAAAAAGCGTGTTCTGAGTTCAAGTCTAAACTGCGTCGCTTGGCTGCTCGCGGGGGCGGCGTTCGTGGGACATTTGTCGCTCCGGACGGCACACGCTGATCAGGTAGCGACAACCGCCACGGTGACAGTTCGTCCTGGGGATCCGTTTGCGCCTGTGGATGCCGCCCCGGGCGATCCACAGATTTCAGAAAGCTCCACCGCCGAGTGGCAAATTGGCGATACGATCACTCTTTCAATGCCAGCCCTCTCAGATTTTGAATTTCGTCTCGGGATAACGGCATCCAGTTCCGGCGATCTTGCCGTCGCCAACGGCGGACTCTCCGGCGACGGGTCACTGCACAGTTTTACGGTTACTGCGGTCAGCACTGCCGTGGGAGGAGATACGCTCACGTTTGAAAACGTAGAGGTGAGGATAAAAGCCGGAGCGTGTGAGCCTCTTGGCGCTGCTGAAGCGCTTGTGACGGTCCTCAATGGCGATGCAAGCACACTTGATACTCCGACGCCAATCATAGACATAACGGTCGAACCGGGCACGCTCGATCACTTTACGCTTACTTCATTAAGCGCGCTGCCGCAAGAAGCAGGTGACGATGTGAACCTAGTTTTGACCGCCTTCGATGAGTGCAATAATCTGATTCCCAATTTTGATCCGACGGTCGACATCAATTTGACGTCTGATTCTAACGTAACGTTCGACGATCCTGGGAGTTTATTGGCGGACAACGGAAACGGCAGCGCCACCTTTGATTCGAGCGGCGCCGACACGTTCGATGGAAATGGCGAATTCGAATTTAGCATCAATAGCACTGTGGCACCCCTTACAGTGTCGGTAGGCGCAAGTACGACTGACGGTGCGGCCGGCGGGCAGGTTTCTTTGGCCCCGCTCACATGGGAGCCAGGGCCGAAGGATCGACTTCGCTTTAGCCAACAACCAACCAGCACAGAATTACTGGCCTCAAGAATTAATCCGCCTCCACTGCTTCCAGTCGCCGTCGAGATTCTCGATGCGTTTGGAAACCTCATTGACACCAGCGCAGCCGGCGATGCGGTGACGTTGAGTTTGGTTACGAATCCTTGCCTTGGTGTCCTTGTCGGGAATGGCCCTATTACTCCGGTGAACGGAGTGGCGACGTTTTCTTCATTGGACCTGAACACCGTTTGCACTGGATACCGGCTGCGGGCCGTTTCGGGGGCGGCCAACAGTGACCCTTTACATCCCGTCGGCTCCGATCCGTTCAATATTACGCAGGGGACAAACCTGGTTGCGAACTCCGTTGCGGTCGACGTTGAAGGCGGCGCAGCCAACGTGACGGCAACCTACACCGTGGAAGGATCTTCAACGGTTGGGGCTTTCAATCTCCGGGTGTGGGCAGACCTCGATGGAAACGGCAGCGGAGATTTCGACGTGGGGGAATTGCTGTTCGAGCAAGCGCCCGTTCCTCTCCTGGGGCGGACTCCCGGCCTGCATCCCGTATCTGCCGATGTCCGGACGACGCTTGACGCCATGAATATCGCGGACGGCACGGTCATTTTCCTGGATGTGGACATCGACACGCCGGCGATTTCCGAGACAGATTCGAGCGACAATGTGGCAACAAGCGAGCCGCTCAATGTTGATATTGTGGCGAATGCGGTGGCCGTAGACATCAGCTCCACCGATACCGATGTCTCGGTCTCGTATACCATCGAAAGTCCCGCAAGCGTAGGCCCCTTTAATGTCCGGGTATGGGCCGATCTCGACGGTAATGACGATTTTGATGGCAGCGAGGAGCTGTTGGCCGCAACCGCCGTCCCTCTTGCGAATCGAACACCTGGCAGTCATACGCTCACGACGAACGAAATCCCGGGGTTGAACGTGCGAACGGCGTTGAATGGCCTGAGTGTGGAAGACGAAATAGAGATTTTTGCGGATCTGGATATCGCAGCGCCTAACGTGGATGAAACCGATGACTCAGGAAACAACATTGAATCGAGCGATCCCCTGACCGTGGACATCATCGCGGGTAGCGTCGCCGTGAACGTCACGCCGACGGATACCGACGTTTCGGTGACATATACGATTGCCAGTCCGGCGACGGTTGGCACGTTCAATGTCCGTGTCTGGGCCGATCTCGACGGCGGCAATGATTTTGACGCCGGCGAGGTGCTGCTGGCCGCAACCGCCGTCCCGCCGGCGAATCGAACGGCGGGCAGTCATACGCTCACGACGGCCGACATCGCGGGATTGAACGTGCGAACGGCGATGGATGGCCTGGGAATTGGCGACGGTGTTGAGATATTCGCCGATCTGGACATAGACCTTCCCAACGTCGATGAGGCGGACGACGCGGTTAACAACGTCGCGTCGAGCGATCCTCTGACGGTCGACTTGGTCGCGAACTCGATAACGGTCAACGTGGACACGGACGCAGACACCACGACTGCCTCTGTGGCATACACCATCCATTCCCCCGCCGAGGTGGAAGAGTTCAGGCTTCGCGTGGGAATCGACCGAGATTCAGACGAGGTCATCGATGCCGGAGCGGGGAATGTCCTGTTCAATCAATTGATTACTGCGGCTGATCTTGGAGGCACCGCGCTGAATCCCGGCGCGCATGTGTTCGCCGTTTCAAATTTTCGTGCGGCGTTGGATTTGGCTTCACCGCGCATTAAGCACGATGACCAGATGATCGCCATGCTGGATCTATCGCAGGCGGGAGCAGACGAAGGGGGAGTGTCGGAGGCCACAGAGATTGTCAATAATGTGGTTGGACAAGCGCAGACGGTCGATTTAGTGGCGAATAATTTGGTGATCACGCCGCAGCCCAACGCGATTTTCAGCTACATTGTCGACAGCCCGGGGACAGTTGAGCCGTTCGACATCGAGATTTATTACATCGATACCACGGCTGGCAATCTTCAAACGACTGTCGCCGGCGACCCGACGCCCGGGCCGCACTTTATCGACATCGATCTCACGATTGCCCTGCCGAATCCGCCGAGCCCCCCGGCGTCGGGCGATGCGGTGATCGCCGTGATGGATCCGGAATCCGCCGGATCGCCGGACGGGGCCGTGCTGGAAGACAGCGACGATGGAGATGAAAACACGATTGCAGCCAACAATCGGGCCGACACGACGAATACCGGGCTGAGTGACTTGATCGCCACCTCGATCGTCGTCAACACGGACGGGGCAACGACCACCGCGCAGGTTTCATACGTCGTGAATTTCCCGGCCGACGAGCCGGACTTCAATCTCCGCGTCGGCGTCGATCGCGATGCGAATGACGACATCGACGCCGGATCGCAACTGGCGGTCGTGACCGCAAGCGGGACAGTCGGCGCGCATACGGAAGTTATTCCGAACTTCCGCGCGGCACTGAACGCATTGGCCGCTCCGATCGAGGATGGAGATCGCATCATCGCCACGCTGGACCTGAGCCTGGCAGGCGCTGACGAGGGTGCGGTCGGCCCCGAAACCGGCAACGAGATCGCAAATAACATCACCGGTCAGACTCAGGTGGTCGATTTGTCGGCGAGCTCGGTTTCGGTCGACGTCTCGCCAACGTCCACCAATGTCGTGGTCACATATTCCGTGCTTAGTCCCGGAAACGTCGCGCCTTTCACCATTCGGCTGCGCCTGGATACCGACGGTGACATCAACACGATCGAAAGCTTTTTGACAGGTGCCTTGCCGCTGCCGCCGAACATCGCCGGAAACCCGGCGCCCGGAATTAACACAACTGCGGCGGTGGATGTCCGCGGCGCGCTCGACGCCCTGGTCACCAAGGTGAAGGCGGGTGATCGTATCGTTGCAGTTCTGGATACCGGCTCCACGGTTGATGAATCCGACGACGTGACCAACAATTCGCGGTCTTCCTCGGACCTCGTCGTTGATCTGCGGGCCGATCTGATCGTGGTTGACAGCAGTCCGTTCACCGTGGCGTTGAACTACAGCGTGATCGCGCCTGGGAATATCGCGGCCTACGTCGTGCGCTTCGCGCATGACCTCAACAGCAACAGCGTGATCGACGCGGGCGAACTGCTCACTGAGTTTGCTGGACAGATCATCCCCAACAGTCACCAGTCGGACCCAGTGGACATCTCCGATCAGCTTCAAGACAACGGCGTGCTGGCCGATTCCAGGCCCGACATCCTCGCGGTGCTCGACCCGGTGGATGTCATTGAGGAAGACACCAACGAAGGCAACAACGCAATCGTGAGAGATGACGTCGACTATGACGTCGACCTCGTGGCGATTCGCCTTAGCTATCCGGGCACGTCCGCAGGGGAGGATGTGACGTTGACCTTTGATTATGAAGTGGCCGTGAATCCGCCATCCGAGGATTTCACGATTGCGTTCTATGCCTCGACCAACGGTGACCCGTCAGTAGCGGGAGACGGGGCCCCATTCGCGACCGAAGACATCACCACGGACGAGACGAAATCGCTCGGAACCCATACCGTGGACGTGCCCGTCACCATTCCGGATGACGTGGTGGGGGCCAACTTCTTCATCAAGGCGCGCATCGATGATGGTCTCGCTGTAACGGAAGAAGTCGAGGGGAACGCTGAAGATGAAGAAGATAACAACATTATCGACCGACAGAACGACGCCTTCGGCGGCGCGGCGGACAACGACGCCGATACGCTGACGCGGGATGAAGAAGATGTCGCCGTCAACCTGAGCTTCGTCGAGCGAACAGATGAGACCATTCAAGCCAACGGGTCATCATTGGATTCCAAAGCGGACACGGACGACGACGGCATTCCCGACCTGATCGAGCGAAACGGCCCCGCGGGCGATCCGTGCCCGGCCGACCCGACTGATCCATGCGCTGGGCGGACGAATCCGAATGACGCTGATACGGACGGCGATGGCCTCGACGATGGCGACGAGGACGCCGATCGAGACGGGACGGTTGACTCCGGCGAAACCAACCCGCGAAACTGGGATACGGACGACGACGGCCTCTCCGACAAGGAGGAGACTGACGGATTCCGGGTCACGCGATATGCAGGCACGAGCGGCCGATTTGATTCAAACACCGTCGTCACGGTCACGCCGAATCCTCTGATTGTCGACACGGACGGCGACGGCATCACCGACTGGCACGAAGTGAACACGTTCGCCGAACAGGCCAATAGCGACGGAAGCGTGCCGTCCATCGGCTTGGGCGCAATCGCCGCCCGCGCGACGCTTTCGGTCATTGATGAGAAGCCGACGATGGGCATCCGAACTGATCCGACCGACGATGATACGGATGGTGACGACACGGCGGCCGACGAGTTGAAGGACGCTGACGATCCCGCTCCGAACATCAATCCGCTGAACTTCGGCTTCGATCAGGATGCGGACGGCGATTTTGATGCGGACGACCTGAACGGGTTGAGCAATGACGAGTTCCAGCGGCTCCTGCTGAACTTCGACCAGGATGCGGACGGTTTCCTAGAGGCGCCCGACTCCGACGGGGACGGATTCCCGGACTTCACGCGCTATGGCGAGACCACCATCGAGCTGCTCTTCTCCGTCGACTTCAGCAATAACGGAAACCTGAGCGACGGCTTCGACGTGGGGGGGCTCGATCAAGGTCCGGCGGACAGTTCCGATCTCGAGCGGTTCGGCACCTACCGCGTCGGTGACGGCGCCGGCGAGCCGGGCGGCGACGGGGCACTCGACGAAGCCGACGAACCAAATGGAAAGTTGATGCTGTCGGACTCGTGCCCGCAGGAATCCAACGCCGATCAGGACGATTTCGACGGCGACGGGCTGGGCGACGATTGCGATGCTGACCTTGACAACGACGGAGTGCCCAATGGGTTGGACTTCTTCAACCAGTGTCCGATCGGGGTTGAGGATTGCCCGACTGGGTTGTGCGGGTTTGGGTTCTTTGAGGCGGCGTTTGGGACGTTTGCGGGGATTTTAGGGGTGGGGTATCTGTCGCGGCGGCGGTTTTCGCAGCGACGAGCCGCATAGCAGCATTTGCCGCACACGCCTCCTGATGCCGGTGTGACGCGGACGGCATTTTGAGGTATTCGGCGGACGCGGACTGGATTGCGTTTGCCGACGTGGGAGAAATCGAAGCCGCCGGAGCCAGGGTTCCGGCGGCTTCCC
>Ga0190265_10000521_pt1 | contig 27201 bp, 22 predicted proteins | sample Popmic124T_FD_133135 | JGI IMG/M metagenome (GOLD analysis project Ga0190265, IMG submission 133135) | Populus adjacent soil microbial communities from riparian zone of Indian Creek, Utah, USA - 124 T | ecosystem: Environmental > Terrestrial > Soil > Riparian zone | place: USA: Utah | collected...
CGAGGCGCGTGGTCGAGGCAGATCAGCTGCTGGGAGAACGCCGCCGGCTCGAGTCGAGGGCTGACGAGCTTGTAGACGAGCGCCTCCGGCAGCCAGGGCACCTGGCTGGCGTACCGGTTCGCCGGCGTCAGGAGCAGGTATCCGTGGCCCCTGTGGCCGCGGTCGCTCACAACGCCGGCTCCGTAAGCCGCCGCAGCGTGCCGGCGAGCACGTCCACACCGAGGTCGAGGTCGGCCGGGTCCGTGTGCTCGTCGGGGTGGTGGGAAACGCCGCCCTGGCTCGGAACGAACAGCATGCCGACGGGCATCTTCCGCGCCAGCACCATGGCATCGTGATAGGCGCCGCTCGCCATGACGTGCCCCTCGATGCCGCATTCCACGCAGGCCTCGGCCACGGCTTTCTGCACGGTCTCGGAGCAGTTCACCGGCGTATCTTGGGCGATCGTCTTGACATCGAGCTCAAGACCGCGCCGCGCGCACACCGCCTCGGCGGTCGAGAGCATGTCGGCGACGACGGCCTCGCGCGGATCCAGTTCCGTGTCTCGGATGTCCACCTCGATCTCGACGTGGCCGGGCACGATGTTGTTGGCGCCGGGACGGACGCTGACCGCGCCAACGGTTCCCACGGTTCTTCCCGTGGCGCTCGCCAGCGCGGCGGCCTCGACGGCCAACGCGATCTCGGCTGCCCCGAGGAACGCGTCGCGCCGGAGCCCCATCGGCGTTGTGCCCGCGTGTGCCGCCGTTCCCGTGACGGTGAGGCTCATGTCGTGCGGAGCGGCAATCGCGTTGACGATTCCCAGACGGGAGCCCCGCTGCTCGAGCACCGCCCCCTGCTCGATGTGGAGCTCCACGAAGAGGTCGGCGTACCCCTCTGGGAGGCGGGCCTCGGGGATGCGCTCGGGATCCATCGAGAGGCCCTGCATCGCCTCCGCGAGCGTGGTCCCGTCTCGGTCGGTCAGGTGCCGGGCCACGTCGGCGCTCATGTCGCCGACGAGCGCCCGCGAGCCGAGGCAGCCGGTCGCGAAGCGCGGCTCCTCGGCGGTCATCGCGATGACCTCCACCGCGCGGCCCGGAGCGCTGCCGGTACCGCGCAGGCGATCGACGGCCTCGATGGCGCCCAGCACGCCGTAGACACCATCGAGCGGACCGGCGTTGAGCGTGGTGTCGAGGTGGGAGCCGACAAGCAGGCAGGGCCCGCCGGAGCTGCCGCCCTCGAGACGACCGAATGCATTCCCGACCGCGTCGCGACGCGTGCTGAGACCCGCATCCGCCATCCATCCCTCGACCAGCCGGAGACCTTCTTCGTAGAGCTCGGTGTAGCTCTCGCGCGTGATGCCCTGATCCGGCGGTGTGGCGCTGATGCGCGCAAGACGCGCGATCCGCTCGTTCAGGCGGCTCACGTGAGCAGTGGTCCCTGCCAGGCCGAATCCGCGGGTGACGCGCCCGGCCGCACCAATACGCCCTCGATCAATCCGTAGGGACGATCGTCGGCATGGAAGACAACATTGGGGTTGTCGAGGCCGACCCCGGACAGGTCGACCAGCAGGTGATGCAGGTTGGGCATCGAGAGGCGGACCTCGGCGACCGCCGGGCAGGCGTCCAGCAGTGCGGCCCCCATTTGATAGAGGGTCTGCTGCAGCGACTCCGAGTGGTGGCGTGCAAAGGCCTCGGAGATGGCATCGGTCGCGCGCCGATGCTGCTCGTCGAAGTCGACCTCCAGGGACGAGAACCGCCAAGCGGCGCCCACGGAGGAGGCGAGGATGCGGTCATCGGTCTCCGGGAGCGTCGTCCAGCGGTCGCGCAGGAACCCGGTGAACCCCGAATTGGCCGACTTGAGGAGCGCCAGGCCACGGAGGCCTCCCAGGACGTGCCGCTCTCCCTCGGCGGTGGCCACGCCGGTCGCCGTACGCAGTGAGCCGCCGTCGCGCCGGAACGCGTCCGTCTGGAGCGGCACCCACGTCGCGGCCTCGACATCGACCCGGGCGCGATCGACGGACTCGTACTCGTCGACCAGGTAGCCAGCCACGCGCAGCGCGAAGCTCTCCGGGGCCCCGGGCGGCTCGGCGCGTGCGAGCCCGTAGACGATGTTCTTCTGGCTGTCGGTCGCCACGACGCCCGTGTTGTCGCCCTCGATATGCGTCGCGTCGAAGTCGCCCTCGAGGGCCACGCTGACGGTCAGGTCGGTCACACGGTGCGGCTCCTGCGCACGGTCGAGGTGGACGAGGTGGATCTCCGCCTTGCCGTAGCTGTTGTGCCCGAGCGTCATGAGCCGAGGTAGGTCGAGTAGCCGAAGGGCGCCAGCAGCAGCGGGACGTGTGCCCGCTGGCGGTCGCCAGCGGCAAAAGTGACGACGATGTCGCCGAAGAACTCGCCGGGGGCGGCGAAGCTCAGACGAACCCAGCCGCTGCCAACCTCGACGCCCTCGACGCGCCCCGACGCATCGGTGGTGCGAGTGTCGACCTCCGTCCACTCGTGCTGGTCGTCCGACTCGCTGATCGTGACCTTGACGCCGGCGGCCGGCGCCCCTGCGGCGGTGTCGAGAACGTGAGTGGAAACGAGCAAGGGCGCGGGTCCGATGATCGCACGCCGCAGCCGGCGGCGCATGATGCGCCACTGCCCGTCCTCGGCGTTCGCCCGCTCCTGTTCAGCAGTGTTCGCCAATCGCGTGCGCAGCTCGGCGAGCATGTCCGTCGCCTCACGACCGCTCGCGTCGGTGAGGAAGACGAATCCGAAGCGCTCCCGATAGTCCTCGTTGAGGGCGGCGAGTGCTTCGCGCGTCGACGGGCCGGCCTGCGCGGCTCCCGCCTGCTCGTCACGTTCGCGCGCGGTGGCGGCGGCGAGCCCCCCGATCGGAGGGTGCGCCTCGATCGCCTCGAGGCGCTCGGCGTCCGGCCGCAGCGTCCAGAGCCGCTCGGCTGCCGCCAGCATGCCCTCGAGGTCGTCGAATGGACGCGCGTCGGCAACGCTCGCCGCCCACCCGGTCGACGCGCAGCAGGACAGGAGCAGCTCGACAGCGGCATCCCGATCGAGCTGGTTGAAGCCGGTGACCGTCAAGCCCGCTGCGCGTCGCCGACCAGATGCTCCGGGCGAATCGGCACCCGCGTTACGCCGGCGCCCGTCGCGTCCCGCACGGCAGCGGCGATCGCCGCCGTGGACGCGATTGTGGGGGGCTCCCCCACACCGTTGAGCCCGTACGGAGCCTCGGGATGTCCGAGCTCGAGCACCTCCATCCGGATGCGTGGCACATCCAGGGCCGTGGGAAGCAGGTAGTCGGTGAACGAGCCGTTGAGCAGCTGACCATCCTGAATCACCAGCTCCTCCATCAGCGCGAGCCCGATTCCTTGCGCGATACCGCCCGCGATCTGACCCTCGACGGCCAGAGGGTTGATGGCGCGACCGACGTCCTGTGTCGTCGCGATCTCGACGACGCGGACGATCCCCAGCCCGACGTCGACGTCCACGGTGGCTCGGTGTGCCGCAAACGCGAACGCGAAGTGAGCATTTCCCTGCCCAGCTTCGTCGAGCGGCTCGGTCCGTGGTGGCCGGAACTCGACGGTGGTCTCAATCGGATCGGCGCCGATCACCTCGGTGAACGGAATCTCCGACGTTGGGGTTCGGACGCCGTCCAGCTCGAGGCTGACCTCATCCTCGGCGCACGTGGCCAGCTCGGCCGCGCGGCGGACGAGCTCGCGGCGTGCGGCAAGGCAGGCGTCCCGAACCGCGCCGCCCGTGAGCCAGGTCTGACGCGAGGCCGACGAGGAACCGGCGTTACCAACGTCGGTGTCGACGGTGTGAAGGTGCACGGCCGACGCGGGCAGCTCCGTGCGAGCGATCTGCTCCTGGACGGTGACGAGGCCTTGACCCACCTCGCACGCGGCGGTGTGGATCGTCACGACGAGGCCGCCGTCCACGTCGTCGGCGTGGAGACGGACGCGCGCCGTCGAGTACTCGTTGAATCCTGCGGAGAAGCCGACGTTCTTGAAGCCGACGGCCCAGCCGACGCCACGCCGGAGATCCGCAGGCTCGCTCGCGGCCGCGGCCTCCCCCGAGAACGTCGAACCGATCGGCAGGTCGGGCTGCGGATGCTGCGACAACAGTGTGAGCAGATGAGCAGCGGGTGCCGGAGCGCCAAAGGGCTGCCCCGTCGGGAGCTCGTCCTGCTCGTCGGCGGCGTTGCGCAGCCGCATCTCGATTGGGCTCAGGTCGAGCGCTGCCGCGAGCTTGTCCATCTGCGCCTCGTAGGCGAAGCAGGTCTGAACCGCGCCGAACCCTCGCATCGCGCCGCAGGGCGGGTTGTTCGTGTACGCGAGGATCGCCTCTACTCGTGCGGCGGGACACCGGTACGGACCGACCGCCGTCGAGGCGGCGTTCAGGCAGACCGCCCGCGAGCTCGACGCGTACGCCCCGCCGTCGAGCACGATTCGCGCGCGCACCCAGCGCAGCAGGCCGTCGCGGTCCGCGGCGTGAACGTACTCGAGGCGTGCCGGGTGGCGGTGCACGTGCCCGAGGAACGACTCCTCCCGCCCGTAGGTCATCTTGACCGGGCGCCCGGTGCGCAGAGCGAGCATGGCAGCGTGTACCTGCACCGATAGGTCTTCGCGGCCGCCGAAGGCGCCTCCGACCCCCGCCAGCGCGAGGTGCACCTTGTCCTCGGGGAGTCCGAGGCTGGCAGCCGTCTGCGAGCGGTCGGCATGCAGCCACTGCGTGGCGACCTCGAGCCTCACTCCCCCGTCCGGTGTGGGTTCGGCCAGTCCTGCTTCCGGGCCGAGGAAGGCCTGGTCCTGCATGCCGACCTCGTAGGTGCCCTCGACGATGACGTGGTCGTCACGCGCGAGCAAGGCGTCGAGACCGTGGCGCACCTCGATGCGCCGCAGCACGTTGCCCTCCGGGTGCAACGCCGGCGCGTCAGGCCGGATCGCGTCCTCCGGGTCGGTGATCGCCACGAGCGGCTCGTAGTCGACCTCGATGGCCGCGATCCCCCGGCGAGCAACGGCCGCGGTCTCGGCGGCGACGATCGCGACGGGCTCGCCATGGAAGCGCACCCGGTCGGCCGCGAGCACGGGCTGGTCGGGAACCTCGAGCCCGTAGGTTGGCCGTCCCGGGACGTCCTCGTGTGTCAGCGCACAGCGGACCCCCGGGATCCGCAGCGCCGGTGTCACGTCGATGGAACGAATCCGCGCCGAGGCGTGAGGGCTCCGGAGGGTGGCGCCGAACAGCGCGCCGTCCCTGTGCAGGTCCGACGCGAATTCGAACTCCCCGGCCACCTTGGGGATCCCCTCGCGGTGCGGGCGTGCGGCACCAACCTTGTCGTCGACCGGTCGCGTCTTGGTCGTCGTCACGCTCCCGACTCCCCTCGCTCCCCTGCCACGTCGAGCACCGCATCGACGATGGCCTGGTAGCCGGTACAGCGGCACAGGTTTCCGCTGATGGCCGCGCGAACGTCGCCCTCGGTGGGTTGGGGCGTGTGGTCGAGCAGATACTGGGTGGCGAGGACGATCCCGGGGGTGCAGAAGCCACACTGGACGGCACCGCGGTCGACGAGGGCCTGCTGGAGGTCGGTGAGGCGGTCCGAGCCCGCCAACCCCTCGATGGTCTCCACCGACCTACCGTCAGCCTGCACGGCGTGCACCAAGCACGAGCACACGAGCTGATCCTCGAGCAGCACGGTGCAGGAGCCGCATTCGCCCTGGCGGCAGGCGTCCTTGGTCCCGACGTGTCCGAGGTTGTCGCGCAGCAGGTCGAGCAGGGAGGCGCCCGCATCGACCTCGTCGGCGTCCATCGCTTGCCCGTTGAGCGTGAGCGAAACCTTCATGGCGCGCTGAGCAGACGCTGAGCAAGGCGGCGGACGAGGGTGGCGGTGGCGTGTGCGCGATAGGGAGCGGTCGATCGGTGGTCGTCGATGGGTGCGATGTCGGCGCGCACGGCGTCCTCGAGATCGTCCAGCGCCCCCTCCGTCGGCACGGCCGAGGAAGACGCGAACTGCTCGAAGACCGCCTCGGCCTGGGGCAGCCGGCGAGCGGTTGGTGCGACGGCCCCAGCGGCGATGCGTCCCGCCCCGGTCTCTGTGTCAACCGCGACCGCCACGGAGCAGGTCGCGATGACCATCGCATTCCGGGTTCCAACCTTCGCGAAGCGGCTGCGCCACGCGCGGCGAGGCAGGCGGACGGCCACGATCAGCTCGTCGTCGCGGAGTGACGTGCGGCCCGGGGACACCAGCAGCTCGCTAACCGGCATCCTGCGGGCTCCGCCCGCCCCGGCGACCTCGACCTCGCCGTCGTGAACCAGCAGCGCCGGGAGGCTGTCCCCGGCAGGGCTGGCTGTCGCGAGGTTGCCGCCGAGCGTGGCACGGGCGCGGATCTGCGGCGAGCCCACCGTGACGACGGCGCCCGCAAGGGCCGCCAGATCCGCGAGACGGTCGGCAATGTCGGCCATAGGGTGCGCGGCACCGATCCGGATCCAGCGGTCGTCCCGGTCGATGCCCTGGAGCTCTGCGACGGCGGTGAGGTCAAGCACCCCGGCGAGCTCGGTGCGACCGAAGTTCACGTCGACCATGAGGTCGGTTCCGCCGGCGATCGGGTGGAGTTCGGGCCGTCCCGCGCGAAGCTCGACGGCATCGGAGAGTGTGGTCGGTCGGATGGCGCTCACGCGCCCCGAAGGGTACGTGTAGCTCGGCGCCGGCGCTCAGGGGTTGTAGATGGGCCCGCCGCGGTCCAGGTAGGTCTGCATGACATCCGCCGCTTCCTTACGCCGTATCCCGTGCACCACCTCGACACCGTGCCGCTCGAGGTAGCTGTACGACTCGTCGAAGACGGGCCCCTCGTCGAAACCGAGCGCCTCAGCGTCCTCGCGGGTGGCCCCGCACACGAGGCGCACCACCCCGCTCCAGTGGATCGCGCCCAGGCACATGGCACAGGGTGCGCAGGAGGCGTGAAGCTCGCGCGAACCATCGGCAAGCGAAAAGCTCCCAACCCGCTCTTCGGCTCCCATCACCGCCACCGCCTCGGCGTGGAGCATCGAGTTGCCCAGCGGCACCACGCGGTTCATCCCGACGCCGAGTAGACGCCCATCCCCGGCGTCCACGACGATCGCCCCGAACGGACCTCCCGTGCCGGCCTCGACATTGCGCGCGGCGAGCTCGATGGCGAGCCCCATGCGCTCGTGGTCATCCGCAAGCGGCCGGCTCCAGTCCACGACGTCCGAGACCCAATCCGGAAGGAGGCCGGAGTCAAAGGCGCTCACTGAAGTTCCCCTCTGGAAAGCATCGCGCTTGCGGGAACGTTAGGGCCAGCGACGGACTGGAGCAGTTCGAGGCCGCAGATGAGGCCACCTCGGAGATGCGTTGCGCCGCAGCCCGCGTGCGGGTACGGTCGTTGCATCGGTCGCGAACTTCTCCTCTGCTGGACCCGCCAAGGGGCCGGATGAGACGGCGCCGCGTCGACGGCGGCGTGCGTGATCTCGTGCGCGCGGCCGACGCCGCCGCCGACGCCGCTCAGGATCGCCCCTCGCGTTCCGGCGCGCCGTCGTTCGAGGCTCCCTTGATCGATCTCGTGGCAAAGGCGCTCGTGCTTCCGATGTCTCGTCGGCGGACCCTCGGGCTGATCTCGGGCGCGCTGCTGGCCGGCACCGCTTGGCGGCCGACGCTGGCCCACGCCGCATGTGGCGGCAACACGCCGAAGGAGTGTGCGCAGGGGGGCGGCGCGGTTGTGTGCGTGCCGAGCGACTACGTCTGCTGCTCCACCGACAAGTGCGCCCAGGCCTGTCGGGGGTGGCAGGCGTGCACCGGCAAGTCATGCAGCGACACGTCGAAGATCTGCGGCTACCCCGGCGGTCCCTACCCCAACAAGAGCCTGACCAAGTTCTGCAGCATCGACAGCACCGCCTCGAACTTCTGCACGAACTATGAGCCCCAGCCGATCAAGTTGGGCTGGTGCTGCCGCGTCGGCGAGATCTGCGGCTCACAGCTGAATGACTGCACCTGCCGCGGAGTGCGCTGCGGCGAGACCCTGTGCTGCGCGAGGGGCGAGGTCTGCGAAAGCAACTTCTTTGGCACGCGCAACGCCTGCGTGAAGAAGTGCGACGACGGGAGCGACCCCTGCAAGGGAAGCTGCTGCAAGGGGGACCTGGTCTGCACGAGCGACGGCTGCGCCTGCCCCTCCGGCTCGGTTCAGAGAGGCATCGGGAAGTGCGTGTCGCCGAACGAAGATCCCGGCGATCCGCCCTGGAACCCCATCCGCAACATGCTGAACATGATGGGCGCTTCGTCGGCCGCGCACGGTGGTGGCGGGTCAAGGTCGATGATGTTGCGACCGGCCCAGTCGGGGTCGCCGGCGATCGACAGCGCCCTGGTGGCCCTCGCCGCCGTCAGCGGGCAGGCAGCGGCCGCGGCGTTGGCGTTCGGCGAAGGCAAGCCGGACCGGGCGTTCCGGCGAACCGTCCGCGTGGCGCGGGTCAAGCCGCACAGGGTCGTGGAGGGCCCCGGTCTGGACGCCGCCTCGGCAGCGGCGTTGAACAAGCTCTTCGCCGCCGAGGCCAGGGCGTACGCCCTCGCCGCGGCGTCGGCGAAGGCGCTGTGGCGGGCACGCGCTGCCAAGGCGAAGCGCCAGCGCGCTCTCGCGAGGCGTCAGTTGCGCGCGTCGTCGAAGTTCGCCGGTCAGGCCGCCTCTGCGCTCAAGCGAGTGCCGGCGCTGCGCAGCGCCGCGGCCAGCGCGCTCACCGCCGGCGGCGTGGCGGAGGTCAACGCGACTGAGGAGCAGGTCACCGCGTTCCTTGCGATGGTCAGGTCCGGCGCGATCCCCGCACCACTACGGACCGCCCTCGCCGCGCTCGGCGTCGGGAGCAAGGACCTCAAGCGGCTGCGCGCCGGCCTGCTCACCCAGACCGTGACCTCGGGATCCGGCTCGGCTCTGCTCGAGCCCCTGAAGGACTCGGCCGGGGCCAGGGACCTCAGGCTGGTGATTTCCCAGCTGTCGCAGTTCTCGAAGCGGGCGCGCCGGCATCCAATCGCGCGCTGACATCTCCAGGGAGGAACCCGGATGAGACTAGGACGGAGCCTCGTGCTGGCCGGGGCGCTGCTCGCGGGACTCGCGATCTGGGGTGGCCCCGCAGGGGCGGCGTCCCCGGGCACGGACGCGGAGCCCCCGGATGCGAGAGCGGCGAAGGTCACCAAGATCAAGATCGAGCTCGGGCATCGGAAGAACCTGCTGTACGGCACCGTCTACTCCCACAACGCCGGCTGCGTTGGGAGGCGACGAGCGCGCGTATTCGCGGTCACGGGCAGCAGTCGGCGCTTGCTGGACACCGCCAAGAGCGTGAGGTACCTCACGAAGGGCTACTTCCGCCTTGCCCTCGGCCGGTTCAAGTGGAACCAGAACTATCGGGTCGTGACCGCGCCGCGGCGGGTCGGTCGACTGCGCTGCGAGGGTGATCGCCAGACGTATCGCGTGAACTGTGACCGCGATGCGGTGCTCGATAGAGGCCGCCCGACGAGAAACTGCTATCCCCTGCCGACGGGTCCGGCAGCCTTTGAAGGGACCGTGACCACGACCTACGTGAGCCAGGGACTCACGCAGGTGTTCACCGCGCCCGTGCGCTTTACGCATATCGCGAAGCCAGGCACCGGCAACGTCCAGGGAGGGCTTCACGAGGCGACGCTCGCCTACCAGACGGCTCCGGGGACGATGAACTGGACGGAGTCGGGCACACACACGGGCACAGGTTGCACCTATGAAGGGTCCGGTCAGCTGGCGATCGGCCCGAACCAACCGGACGCCGGGGCGGACCCGCCTGACCCGGCCTGGGCGCGGCTGGTCTTCGAGCTCGGCACGCTCCAGTTCGGTCCCGGAATCCGCTACCACGTCGAGAGCCTCGGCTATCACTATGGGGACCAGATCTGGACCTGCAACGGCGTGCCGCGCCCCGGAATCGACCGGCTGTATCCGGGTTGGTTCGACTTCTCGGGTGGGCTCTACACGAAGGGGTCCGAGTTCGAGCCGGGCGTCCACACCGAGACCGTCCGCGACGACGGCTCGGTCGCCGGTGTCCACAACCTCGAGGGCATCGAGGGCGGTGGGGACAACGGCTCGACCGCGCGGGTCGAGTGGAGCTTGCGTCCGGCCGAGTAGGAAGCTGCAGAAACAGATGTAAGCTCGACAAATCATTCGGACTCGCGGCCTCGGGATCGTCATAGCGGTTGCGCTAGCAGCGGGAGGCCTCGTCGCGGTGGCCCACGCGCTTGCGCCCGGTGAAGTTGTGCTCGTTACGCGCAACGTGGACGGGACTCATGCGAGCGGCACTGCGCTGTACGCGTCGATCTCAGCGGCTGGACAGTGCGTGACGTTCGGCTCCTCGTCGCCCACGCTGCCAGGCGCCACGGGCGAGCGCCAGATCTACGTGCGTGACATCGACGCGGGGACGACCACGCTAGTCAGCGACAACGACGCCGCCGGTACCGGCGGGGGCAATGGACCCTCGTCCTTCCCGGTGATCACGCCCGATTGCCGCTACGTCGCCTTCCAATCGGACGCGACCGACCTGACGTCGGTCGCGCTCGCGACGACCCACGTCTACCGGCGCGACCTGCAGACAGGTACGACGATCCTCATCAGCCGCGCGACCGGCGGTGCGCCGGGAGACAAACCCTCCGTCGTGCCGTCGATCTCCGACGACGGCGACCGGGTCTCCTTCGCCGGCACCTCGGGCAACTTCGCGGCCGACGACGAGGACAGTTCCCTCCACGAGGACGTGTTCGTCCGCAAGGTCGCCGAGAGCCAAACCCTCCTGGCTTCGCGCAACAATGCCGGTTCCCCGCAGGACGACGCGGGCGGGCCGGCGGGCGGCGCGGGCTTCTATACCGACATCTCCGGCGACGGAAAAAGGGTCGCCTTCCAGTCCTTCGCCGACAACATGTCCAGCGAAGACGTCGCCGCCGGTGACGTGTTCGTGCGTGACATCGACGCGGGCACAACGGTGCTGGCGAGCCGTGCCAACGGTCCGGCGGGTGCCGCCGCAGACGACACCTCAGGGGTCCCTTCGCTCAGCGCAGACGGCAGCAAGGTCCTCTTCCTGACCCTCGCAGACAACCTCGGCGCGGCGGGCGGCCAGCAGGTCGTTCTGCGCGACGTGACCGCCGGCACCACGCAGGTCGTGAGCCGCGCGAGCGGCACCGCGGGCGCGGTGGCGAACGGATTGACCGGCGGCGACGTCGCTCAATTCCTGTCCTCCGACGGACAGCGCGTCGCGTTCTGGTCGCAAGCGACCAACCTGGACCCAGCCGCCACCACGACGGGCTCCCGCGTCTACGTCCGTGACCTCACCACGGCGCAGACCGAGGTCCAGAGCCGCACGCAGTCCGGCGCGCCCGCCAGCGCGGGGGTCGAGTTCGGTTTCGCCCCTGACGGCTCGGCCATCGCCTTCGTCAGTGGCGACCCGATCGTGCCCGAAGACACGGACTCCATTTCGGACGTCTACGCACGCGGCGTGAGCTTCGCGGCGAGCGCGACGCCCATCCCGACTCCGGGCGCCATCCCCGGCCCGCCCGCGAAGGCGAGCTTCTCCGGCTCGAAGACCTCGATCAGGGTAAGCCGCAAGCGCAGCTTCAAGTTCAGCTTCCGCGCCACCGCCGGCCTGAAGGGCACAGCGGTCTTCCAGAGCGTCAAGAAGGTCCGAACGAGCCGCAAGAGGAAGGTCGAGCTGGTCAAGAAGTCGTTCGCAGTCCCGGCCACCGGCAAGGTCACGCTCAGGCTCAAGCTCTCGAAGAAGGTGTTCCGGATCCTGAAGCTGAATCGCAAGATCCGCACGAGGGTCACGGTCTCGCTCACGAACGCCGCCGAGCTGAGCAGCAAGGCGAGCATGCAGATAACGCTGAAGGCGCCGAAGCACAAGCGCCGGCGCTGAGGCTCCGGACGCTTGAGGGCTCTGGGCGCCTTCGCCGTCAGGTCGCCCCACGACATTGCGGTAGGCGAACACCGCTCATATGCTGGCACGATGCCGCGACTGGCCCACTTGGCGGCGGAGCGCTCCGCTCGCGCGCTCTTCGTCTTCGTCCTGGCGCTCACCGTCCTCGCGGTCGTCGCCGCCCCGACGCAGTCGAAGCCGAAGCGGGGCGTCGACGCGAAGGTCGCCCGCAAGACGCTGACCGTCGTGGGCAACGACCGGGCGAACGCGATCACGCTGCGCCTGAACCGGCGAACGCGGAAGACGCTCGAGATCGACGTCGGGGGCAGCCGCGCGGCGGAGTTCCGCTTCAAACGGCGGGGCTTCAAGAAGATCGTGGTGCGCGGGGGCCGTGGCAACGACCGCGTGGTGATCGATGAGCGCCGCGGTGCCTTTACGACGACCGAGCGCACGACCGTCTTGGGTGGCGCCGGCAAGGACCGGTTCGCCGGGGGCCGTGGGAGAGAGACCTTCAACGGCGGACCCGGCAACGACCGCACCGACGCCGGCGGAGGCGCGGACAGGCTGAACCTGGGCAGCGGCCACGACGCGGTGAATTCCGGCCCGGGCGACGGGTCGGACCGGGTCGAGGGCGACCGGGGAAATGACCGGATCACGTTCGACGGGTCCGACGGAGGCGAGCAGCTCAGCGCCTCCGGGGCGGAAGGCGGCCGCCTGCTGCTGGCCCGCAGCACCGATGGCTCGAACGTGAACGCCGACGCCGTGGAGGCAATCGGCCTGAACCCCCGAGGCGGTGCCGACGGGGTCACGGTCGGCAATGTCGGCGGCACCGACCTGACGCGGGTGGACGTCGACCTGAGCGGCGGTCCGGGTGGTCCGCCGGATGGGCAGTCCGACGAGGTGACCTTCGCGGGCGGCGCGGGTGACGACACGCTTGCGCCGACCGGTGACGGCGGCGGTCTGACCGTGGCCGGCATCGTCGCGAACACGACGAGGGCCTTCGACGCCGGCGACACGCTGAAGGTCGACGGCGGCGCGGGCAACGACAGGGTCGACGCATCCGGCATGCCCCCGGGGCTTGTCGGGCTGACTCTTCGGGGCGGCGAGGGCGCCGACAACGTGACCGGCCATTCCGGCGCCGACTCGCTGCCCGGCGAGCCGGGAGACGACACGATCGCGCTGGGAGCCGGCGACGACGTCTTCAGCTCGGACGCGGGCGACGGCAACGACGTGGTCGACGGCCAGGAGGGCAACGACCGGCTCGTCGTCAACGGCTCCGACGGGGCCGACGACCTTAGAGCCGCTGGCGACGCCGGGCACGTGCGCGTGTCGCGCGGGGGTGCGCCGGCGGTCGACGCCGACGGGATGGAGACGCTGTCGGTCGAGCCGCGCGGCGGCGCCGACACCGCGACGATCGGCAATCTCGCCGGGACCGACGCGGGGCGCGCGGACGTCGCCCTCGGCGGCGACGGCCAGCCCGACAACGCAACGGTCGAGGGGACCGCGGGCACCGACAACCTCGTCCCGACGAAGAGCGAGAACGCGGCGGGGGTAACCGGACTGCCCTATGTCGTGAACGTCGCGAGCGGCGACGGCGCGGCCGACCGGCTGACCGTCGATGCGCTCGACGGCGTGGACGTGGTGAACGCGTCCGACGCTCCGGCCGAGGGCCTGGCGCTCACGCTGGCCGGCGGTGGACAGGCTGACGTGCTTCGAGGGAGCCCGGGCAACGACACGCTCATCGGCGGCGGCGACGACGACCAGGTCCTCGGGCTGGGGGGCGACGACCGCATGGTCTGGAACCCGGGCGACGGCACCGACCTGAACGAGGGCGGCGACGGCACCGACAGCTCCGAGGTCAACGGCGGCGGCGGCGCCGAGGTCTTCACGGTCACAGCGAACGGCGCTCGGGTGCGCTTCGATCGCCTCGACCCCGAACCGTTCTCGTTGGACATCGGCACCACCGAGAACATCGTCACGAACATGAACGGCGGAAACGACCAGTTCTCCTCCACCGGCAACCTCGCCGCGCTGATCAAGGTCACCACCGACGGCGGCGCCGGCCAGGACACGCTGCTGGGCAGCAACGGCGCCGACGTCCTGCTCGGCGGCGACGACAGCGACTTCGTCGACGGCCAGCAGGGCAACGACTCGGCCGTCCTGGGCGGGGGCGACGACGTCTTCCAGTGGGATCCCGGCGACGGCAACGACACTCTCGAGGGCCAGGCCGGCTCCGACACGATGCTGTTCAACGGCAGCGCCGGAAACGAGATCTTCGACGCCTCGGCGAACGGCGGGCGGCTGCGGTTCACGCGCAACCTCGGCACCATCGTGATGGACGCCGGCGGTGTCGAAGTGCTCGACCTCAACGCTCTGGGCGGGACGGACACGCTCACCGTCAACGACCTCGCCGGCACCGGTGTGGCCGAGTTCAGGGGCGACCTCGCGGGCACCCTCGCCGGCAACGCCGGCGATGCCGCGGCCGACGTCGTGATCGTCAACGGCACGAACGGAGCCGACGACGTCGACGTCACGGGTGCGGGGACCTCGGTCTCCGTGAGCGGCCTTACCGCCCAGGTGAATATCTCGAATACCGAGGGGGCGAACGACTCGCTCGTCGTCAACGGCCTGGCGCAGGGCGATGACGTGACGGCAACCACGCTGCCCGCCGGCGTCATCAGGCTCACCGTCGACGGCGGCGCGGCGAACGACTCGCTCCGGGGCTCCCAGGGCGCCGACGTGTTCATCGGCGCCGACGGCAACGACTTTGTCTTCGGAGACAACGGCAACGACGTGGCGTTCCTCGGCGCCAACGACGACGTCTTCGAGTGGAACCCCGGCGACGGCAACGACACCGTCGAGGGCCAGGCCGGCTCCGACACGATGCGGTTCGTCGGCTCGGGCGCGAGTGAGAACATCACCATCTCGGCGAACGGCGGACGGGTCATCTTCTTCCGCGACGTGGCGAACGTGACGATGGACCTCGACGACGTCGAGACGGCCGACTTCCGCGCCCTGGGCGGCGCCGACAACGTCGTCGCCGGCGACCTGACCGGCACGGACATGACGGCGGTCGAAGTCGACCTGAGCGGGCCGAACGGCGGCGGCGACGGCGCGGCCGACACGGTCACGGCCAACGGCACGAACGGCGAGGACGTCTTCGGTGCGGCGGGCAACGCCGCCGGCATCCAGGGATTCGGGCTCCAAGCCGATGTCGAGATAACCCAGCCGGAGCAGGCCAACGACCGGCTGACGCTCAACGGGCTGGGCGGTGACGACGTGGTGAACGCCTCGTCGCTGGAAGCCAACGCCATCCAGCTCACGATGAACGGTGGGCTCGGCGACGACATCTTCCTGGGCAGCGCTGGCGGCGACACCATCAACGGGGGCGATGGCAACGACACTGCCCTCATGGGCGCCGGGAACGACACCTTCGTGTGGAACCCCGGCGACGACAACGACACTCTCGAGGGCCAGGCCGGCACCGACAGGATGACGTTCAACGGAGCCAACGTGGCCGAGACCATCACCGTGTCCGCCAACGGCGGGCGAGTCATCTTCTTCCGCGACATCGCCAACGTGACGATGGACCTGAACGACGTGGAGATTGTTGACTTCAACGCGCTCGGTGGGGCCGACACCGTCAACGTCGGCGATCTGAGCGGCACCGACGTGACGACGACCGAGCTCGACCTCGCCGCGACCGGCGGCGCCGGCGACGGTGCAGCGGACAACGTGATCGCGAGCGGCACGAGCGGCGACGACGTGATCGTCCTGTCGGGCTCGGGAGCCGGCGTGAACGCGACCGGCCTGCCCTCCATGCTGAGCATCACCGGCGCCGAGGCCGCCAACGACCGCCTGACGGTCAACGCGCTGGGCGGCGACGACGTGATCGAGGCGTCAGCCGTGACCACCGGCGCGATCGCGCTGACGCTCAGCGGCGGAAACGACAATGACGTCCTGATCGGCGGCGCGGGCAACGACACGCTCCTCGGCGGAGCCGGTGACGACGTACTGATCGGTGGACCCGGCACCGACGTCCTGGACGGCGGCACCGGGAGCAACGTCCTGATCCAGGACTAGCGCGCTGCGCGCGCCGGGAGGGTGAGCGACGGGACTCGAACCCACGACCGCCTGGACCACAATCAACCGAGCGACCGCCAAGTCGAGCACTAGGTCGCCTCCGGCACGACGCAGAGCTCCGGTCGGTCGGGTCTGTTCAACCCGCGTCGCAGCGAGATGAACGCCACGGCGCCGGCGAGCAGCGGCAGCCAGAACAGGATCACGCGATAGACGAGTACCGCGGCGACGGTAACGGCGACCGGCGTCCCGAACACGATCAGCGTGCCGATCAGGCCGCCGTCGATCCCGCCGAGACCACCCGGCAGCGGCAGCAGCCCACCGAGCTGGCCGATCAGGTAGCCCATCAGGATCACCGTGATCGGGGGCGAGTAGTCGAAGGCCTGGAACGTGGCCCACAGAACGGCGTTGTCCCACGCCCAGTAGCCGAGTGCCCCGACGATCACGAGCAGATTTCGCGAACGCACCATCTGAACCGCCTCGCGCGCCCCGCCCACGAGCGCCTTGCGGACCTCGTGGATCGCCTTGCGGGTCCGCCCGGCGTCATCCGAGACCGGGGCGCCGACGCCCAGCCGCGGCACCACGAGCACCGCGGCGATCACGAGCACGGCGCCTGCCGCCGGCACGGCAGTGAGCCAGAGCGACAGGTCGGGACCGAGCAGCCCCAGCGCCAGGACCGTGCCGAGGACCGCCACCGCGACGAAGTTCACCGAGCTCTTGATCAGGAAGAACGCCACGGAGCGCCTGGCGATCTGCTGCGCGGGCATGCCGCCCTCGCGCAGAATCCAGGCGCCGAGGGCGAGACCACCCGCCCCGCTCGCCGGCACGATCGAACCGGCGCCGAGCTCCGCCAAGCCGATCTCCCAGCTCGTCCGCCACGGCAGGTTCTGACAGAAGATGGGCCGGAACATCAGTACGTAGGACACACACGACAGAGCCTCGAATGCCAAGGCCAGCGCCACCCATTCCGGCGCTGCTTGGTTCAGGTGGTCGCGGACCTCACCCAGCCCCGGGGCGAGCAGCAGCACGAAACCGACGACCGCAAGGACAGCAACGATCTGGAACGTGCGCTTCCGGAGCCTCTTCGGCTCGAACTCGTCAGGGAGCGTGACGTCCGGCGTTTGATCGATTGGCTCGACAGGGAAGCTTCGGCCGTCGGGTGCCCTCACCTCGTCCAGAGCCTCTGAGTGTCGCATGGCCGTCACGCGCTTTCGAGTGATTCGAGGCGGCCATGCGCCTCCGCGGCGCGGACGGCTGCGGAGAGAGAGGCGATGTCGTACGACCCATACTGGCGCCGGCCGTTGATGAAGAAGGTCGGCGTCCCGGTGACCCCGCTGAGGTCGGCCCCCTCGATGTCCTCGGCGATGCGCTTCATCCCGAGACACACGAGGGCGCAGCGCCACCGACCGCGAACCTTCCAACGCGCAGCCGTCGCGTGCGGTCTGGCTGAGCGCTTATGGCTCAGACGCGATTCGCGACACAGGCTCTGTCTCGTCGCGAAGCCGTACTAGTGCTTCATCGTTCCACCGGGCGCATGCTGTGTCGCGAGCACTCCGACCGAGCCCTTCACCATGTCTCCGAAGGCGTGGGTGACGAAGGGATATGTGCCCTCCTCGTCGAGCGTGAACTCGACCCACCCGCCCTGTGAGGGCGAGAGGTTCACGGTCTGCGCGTGGCGGCCGGGGACGCCCTCGATCATCGTCTTGTCGAAGACGGTGCCGATCACGTGGAAGGCGCTCCAGATCGACGGGCCGGCATTCATCAGGAACATCCGGATCCGCTCGCCCTTCTCGACCGCGATCGGGTGCTCCTTGTACTGGCCCGCGTAGCCGTTGAAGGCGATCACATCGGGCTGCTTGGCCTGCATCTTCGCCATGTCCGCCTGACCGCCCGGCTTGCCGATGTAGAACTCCTGCTGGGTGATCCAGAGTTCCCGGTCGACCGGAGCGAGGTTCTTCGGCTTGACGATCATCGCGCCGACCATGCCCGCCCCCGTGTGGTGCAGGACCGGGTCCGTCGCGCAGTGGTACATGAAGACGCCCGGGTGCTTCGCGACGAACTCGAAGCTGTGCTCCTCGCCGGGGCCGATCGTCTTGAACGCCTCACCCGGGTTGATCTCGGAGGAGTGGTAGTCGATCGAGTGCGGCATACGCACGCGCATGCGCTCGCTCGAGCCGTTCACGAGATCAATGCGGACCTTGTCGTCGACCTCGACGACCATCGGATCGGAGACGCCGGTGCCGCGGTGCTCGACGCCGTTGATCGCGTACGACCAGACCTCGGTCGGCGCGAGCTCGTCCGAGACCTTGGTGACGTGCTCGTAGACGTCGACCTTGAAGCGCTTCACGGCGCCGGCCGGCCTCGCCGGCAGATCGGGGCTGACGCGCTCGAAGGGCTCGAACTTCACGCCCTTGGCCTCGGCGGCGGTCGGTGCCGCGGCGGCCACCGTGCCGCCGCTGACGTGCTCGGATGACCCAGCCTCGTGGTCGCCCTCGCCGAGCCGGCCGCTCGCGGCGAGCAGCGCGCCGAAGAGGATGCCCGCGACGATCGCCAGGGTCCCGGCGAAAAGGGCGGCGTCGCGAAGACGATCGCGCCTGCGCTCGCGCCGCTCGTCCTCGGCGGTGATTTCAGGCTCTCTGTCTGTGCCTTCAAGCAGAAGCATCAGTTCCCCGTTTCAGATCAGGTGGTGGAGTCGTCGGATAGTCCGGGAATGGCCCGGCGCAGACGCCGCCCGAGCTCGCCGTCTTCGTCGAGCAGCGCGATGACGACGGCGAGGATCAGGACGGTCGCGAAGATGGCGAGGAGCAGCACGGCAAACACCGCGAGCATCGAGTCGAGAAGCAGCAGTGCCATTGCTCCAACCACGAGACCGAGGGCGATCACGATGCCCGGAAGAAGCCCCAAGCCGGTGTCGTCCATCATCGATCGGTCGTTCCGGTTCGGTGTCATGCCACAAGCATCGGTCAAGCGCGGCTACCAAACATCCGTGTTGAGCACCTGAGTCGTTGCGGACAACCCGCGGTCATTCGCGGGGTAAGCCCGGATGACCACGGCCACCGATGGGACGAACCTGCGGGCACGATGTCGACTTCGTCCGCAGCGACAGTGGACCTCTACTGGATCCCACTCGGCGCGGGTGGTCACTCCGTGCGCTTCAACGGCCGCGTCTACGAGGCACTCAAGGCGGCGCGCCAGCATCGGCGGCGCTACGACCTCTACCACGCTGCCCTCACGGTCGAGCTCGACGACGACCGCTACACGATCGAGATCGCGCCTTCGCCCGACGCTGACGAGACGAGCCGAGGCGTCGTCGCCACGGGGGCCGTCGGGAGCCGCTACATCGGCTGGATGCGCCTGTTCCGGTACGAGGTCCGCTGCTGGCGTGGCGGGTCGATCCCGGATCTCGGCGAAGCGGTCGGCGGACCTCATCGCCTCACGACCGACCCAAGCGTCGCCCGTCGTCTTCTCGATCTCGTCCCGACCGTGCCCAGGCCCGTCTGGGGCCGCGACGAGCTGAAGGCGGGCGAGATGTGGAACTCGAACTCAGTGATCGCCTGGCTGATCGCCTCCGCAGGCCTGCCTGCCGAGCTCGCGCCGCCGGCCGGTGGCCGGGCTCCCGGATGGTCCTCAGGGCTCGAGGTGGCCCGGCGCAGTCTGGTCGAGCAGGACGGCTACGTCGCGATCGGGGTGGCGACCGCGAAGTAGATCGCAATCGTGAAGATGTCCTGGAGCACCGTGGCGAGGGGGCCCGAGCCGAAGGCGGGATCGGCCCCGAGGCGTTCGAAGCTCCACGGAAGCGCAAGTGCTATGACCGTCGCCGCGAGGCTGGCTCCCAGCAGAGCCAGACCGACACCCAGGGCGAGGCTGGGGTCGCCCCAGCCCACGAGCGCAATCGGAATGAACGCGGCCGCTATCGCGATGCTCAGAAGCAGGCCGCTAGCGAGCTCGCGGCGCAGGGTGTCGCGCATCGTCACGCCGACGGAGAACCCGCGGATCACCACCGTCTGAGTCTGGGTTCCGATCGCCGCGGACATATAAACGACGCCGGGAAGGAAGAACGCGAGCAGGACCTCCTCCTCGAGCTGCTTGTCGAACCGGCCCACGATGACGGCTGCCGCGAAGGCGCCGGCAAGCCCCACGAGCAGCCAGGGAAGCCGATGCCACAGTCTTCGCGAAACGGGCTCCTCAGCTGCCTGCCTGGCGCGCTGGGTACTCGCGAGGTAGCCGCCGATTCGCGCGATGTCCTCGTCATGCTCCGTCAGCAGCACGCGCAGCATCCGGTGAGGTGGCACAAGCCCGATCAGGCGCCGGTCTCCGTCCACGACCGCGACGCTCGACTCGCCGCGGCGCACCATTTCCCAGGCGACCTGCTCCTGGTCGACACCTGGGCTCACGACGGGCGGGTCGGGATCCATGACGTCCGCCACGCGATCAAGGTCGGATGCCGCGAACACGCGCTCAATCGGCAGCATCCCGACGAGCACACCGTCGGCCAGCACCGCCACGTCGTCAGCGCATTCGAAAGTGCGCGCCGACTAGACCGTCTCGCACGTCTTCGACGAGATCGTCGGGATGTGCCGTTGGGACGTCAGCGGTTGCGTGGTCGCGCGCCTCGCTCAAGGCAGTGGTGCCCATCGGCTAGGCGGCCGCGGTCATGGGTGCGCGAGCAGCTGACAGACCCTGCTGGAGCCTCTGCACCACGGCCGGCCCGCCAGCGATCGCTGCGAGCACGAACGGCCAGGTGCGGCCGTCGGCGACGTTGTAGTCGGCGATCAGTTCCTCCCAGGACTGCTTGGCAACGGCACGACCGAATCCGAACTCGAACGCGACGGTTAGAGAAAGCCACGCCGCGCCGACCACGGAGGCTTCCCTCGTGCTCGCAAGCGGCCAACGCCGCTGGAGCGCCGAGAAGTAGAGCCCGAAGGCCACGATTGCAGTGATCCCTGAGATTCGGTGGGCCGACTGCTCTCCGAGGCGCTTGCCGTACGTGGCCTCCCGGAGGACTCCGTTCGCGATGCCGATTACAGCGCCGCCGGGCCAGGCTGCGAGCCATGCTCGAGTAGCTGAGCCCTTCACTACTCGGCCCGGAGCGCGTCGAGCACCTGCATGCGAGCGCCGCGCCGGGCGGGGACGACGGCCGCGATCACTCCGACCGCGACGGCCAGCAGCAAGAAGATGCCGAGCTGCCGAACTGGCGGGTCGAAGCCGAGCCCGAGGTCGTCGAGCGAGCTCGTCACGAGCAGCGCGAACAGAATCCCTATGGCCGTTCCGAGGAGCCCGCCGATCACCGCGGTGATGACGCTCTCGTAGCGGACCATCTGCCTCACCTGAGCCTTCGTTGCACCGACGGCTCGCAGCAGTCCAAACTCGCGCGTCCGCTCGTGGATCGAAAGGAAGAGCGAGTTCGCGATCCCGAAGAGGGAGATCACGATGCTCATCGCAAGCAGCGCGTAGAGCAGGTACACGAACTGATCGAGCTGACCGCTGATCGCGTCGGCATACTCGGACTGCGACTCGACCGCCGCGGTCGGAATGTCCGCGAGTGCGGCGGTCAGGTGCTGCTTCGCGGTGTCAGCGTCCACGCCGTCGCGCGTGGCGGCGAAGATCATCCAAGGATCGCGGGCCGCGGACACTCGGGCGAACAGCTCCTGCGGGACGATCGTTCCCTGCAGCAGCTGAGGGTCGCGGTACACGCCGATGGCCCTGAGCCGGGCCGTGCCGCCGGAAGGCGTCTCGATCCGGAAGCTCTCGCCGACCTGCACGTCGTGCGTCTTCGAGAACTGCTCCTCGACGAGCGCGGTGTCGCCGCGGAGTTGGCCCACGACCGCGTCGTCTCCCTTCACCCAGTCCACCCGGTAGAGCTCCGCGAGATTGGCCGGCGCGACGCCATTGATGATGTCCGTGACGGTGCTCGAGCTGCTCTTGCCATTGACCCTGACCTGGTCGATCAGCACGCTCGTGCTCGCCGAGATGTCGCGCGAGCGCTGGACGACACTGGCGGCGCCCGCGGGAATCGGCTGCAAGGTGTCGGAGCGAACGACCACATCGGCCCCGACGACCTGATCGACGGTCTTGTCGAACGAGGCCTTGATCCCGTTGGCGAAGACGGCCACGAAGACGACCAGCCCGAGGCCGACCATGAGCGCGGCGGCGGTCGTCGCCGTGCGACCGGGGTTGCGCATCGCGTTCTCGCGTGCCAGTAGTCCCGGCTCGGCGAACAGGCGCTCGAGGGGCCAGCCCACGGCCCCCGCGAGCGGCCGGACAAACCAGCGTGCGCTGAGCGCGACGCCGACGAACAGCAGCACCACGCCGCCCGCCATCATCGAGAGTCTGCTGGCGGCCGGTCCGCCTGCGAACAGCCCGGCGACCAGCATTGCGACGCCGAGCACGGCGGTGAACCCGGCGATCCAGGGTGCCCAGCGGCGCCGGGGGCCCTGGTCGACGTTCCCCTGAAGCGCCGCGATTGGCGGAACGCGCGTCGCGCGTCTCGCTGGCGAAAGCGCAGCGAGCTGGGTGACGCCGATGCCGATGCCGAGCGACAGCGCGATGGTTCGTGGCGCGAGCTCCGCTCCCCCTGTGGGGAGCCCGAGCCCGACGGCCTCGAACATGGACGCGAGCACCTTCGCGAACCCGAGACCGAGAACGAGACCCAGCCCGGACGCGCCAACGCCAATGACGAGCGCCTCCAGCGCCACCGCGCCCAGGATCTGCCCGCGCGTAGCGCCGAGGGTGCGGAGCATGGCGAACTCGCGCGTGCGCTCCGCGACCGTAATCGTGAACGTGTTGAAGATGATGAACGCCCCCACGAGCAGCGCTGCGCCGGCGAACGCCAGCAGGGCGGGTGTGAGGAAGCTTCCGATCTGATCGTTGATCTCATCTGCGTTCTGGTCGGCGGCCTCGGTTCCCGTGCGAACTTCAACCCCGGCTGGCACCGCGGCACGCACACGTCGCACGAGCGCCTCAGGCGAAACGCCATCCTCGGCGGCGACGTTGATGGTGGTCACCTCGCCCTCGCGGTCGAACCAGCGCTGGATGTCGGCCAACGGTGCCGAGACGACGTCGGTGCCGCCCGCATCTGCGTTTCCGAAGTCGTAGGACCCGACGATTGTCACCTGCTCCGTGCCGTCGCGCGTGGCGATGCCGAGCGAGTCGCCGGGCTCGAGGTCGTGCTTCTCGGCCGTGGCGCGGATGAGGGCGACCTCACCGGAGCGCCGCGGCATTCGGCCGTCCACATTGGAGACCGGCTTGAAGGGCTCGCTCGACGCGGTAGCGATGATCGTGCCACCGCCACCGGTGGACTTCTTCAGCTCGCCGTTCACGACGAGCGCGCCGGAGGCCCAGAGATCTCCTTCAGCCTTCGCGGCGCCCGGGACCGCACGGATGTCGTCGACAAGCCGTTCGCTGAGCGGCTTTCCGGCGCTGAACTGGCTGGTGAACGACTCCTTGGGGGCGACCTCGACGTCCACACCGCCGTACGTGGTGTGAGTGAGCTCGCTGAATCCGCTGCGCATCTGGTCGGTCAGCACGTAGGTGCCGGCGATCATCGCGACGCCAAGCAGCACCGCGACGGCGGTTAGCACGGAGCGCAGCTTGCGCTGGCCGAAGCCCCTGAGAGTGAGCCCGATCATGCGAGCTGCTTCAGGTGGTCGAGGATCTGGTCCTGTGAGGGATGCGGCAGGCGATCGACGAGCCGCCCGTCGGCCAGGAAAAGCACCGAATCGGCGATCGCCGCGGCGCTCGCGTCGTGCGAGACCATCACGATCGTCTGGCCGAACTCGTCGACGGCGCGGCGCAGCAGGCTGAGCACGTCGCGGCTTGCCTTCGAGTCGAGGTTGCCAGTCGGCTCGTCGGCGAACACGACCGCCGGGCGCGTGATCAGCGCGCGGGCGACCGCGACGCGCTGGGCTTGCCCGCCGGACAACTCATTCGGCCGGTGCTCGCGCCGATCGCCGAGGCCGACGGTCTCGATCAGCGTCTCGAGCCAGGCCTTGTCCGGCTCGTCGCCGCCAATTCTGACCGGCAGCAGAATGTTCTGCTCGGCGTTCAGGACCGGCAGCAGGTTGTAGCTCTGGAAGATGAAGCCGACCTGCTCGCGCCGCAGCAGCGTGAGCTCGCGGTCGGAGAGCCCGTCGAGACGCGTGCCGGCGATCTCGACCCAGCCGCTGGTCGGCCTGTCGAGCCCGGCGAGGATGTGCATGAGCGTCGACTTGCCGGAGCCCGATGGGCCCATGATCGCGGTGAAGCTGCCGCGCTCGAAGTCGACGCTCACGCCGCGAAGAGCGTCGACCGCGCCGGCACCCTCGCCGAAGCGGCGGGTCAACTCGTGGCCGCGAACGACAGGCGCCGGGCCTCCGTTCTGTGCGAGCGACGCGGCGGGGTGCTGGGCGGTCCTAGTCATGCGGTGAGCGTCGCCTCTCTGCACTCGAGCCGCATCGGGACGGCCCCGCGAACCCGTCGCGGGGAACTACGGACTGGGTCAGCGGGGCTCGGCGGATGCCGACGGGCGTGCCCGGAACGACGATGCCGGCATGGCTGACAGGAACCTCAAGCGCACGATGGGACTCACCATGGCCACGGCCCTGGTGGTCGGAAACATGGTCGGGTCGGGGGTGTTCCTCCTGCCCGCGTCGCTGGCCTCGGTAGCCGGACCGGTCTCGATCATCGGTTGGGTCTTCACAGGCATCGGCGCGATGCTGCTCGCGCTCGTCTTCGCCCGGCTCGGGCGGACGTTCCCGCGGACCGGTGGTCCTTACGCGTACTCGCGACGCGCCTTCGGCGACTTCATCGGCTTCCAGACCGCCTGGGGCTACTGGATCGCTGCCTGGGCCGGCAACGCCGCGATCGCCGTCGCGTTCGTCGGCTACCTCGCCGTCTTCTGGGGCGACCTGGGATCTAACAACCTACTCGCGGCGCTCGTCGGAATCGGCGTCATCTGGCTGCTCACGTTCGTGAACATCGCCGGCGCTCGCGAGACCGGCGTGGTGCAGGTCGTGACCACCGTGCTCAAGTTCGTGCCGCTGGCGATCATCGGAGTCGTCGGCCTCTTCTTCATCGACGGCGACAACCTCACGCCGTTCGCGCCCGAGGGAACCTGGAGCGCGATCTCCGCGGCCGCACCGCTGACCCTTTGGGCGTTCATCGGCCTTGAGTCGGCGACCGTCGCCGCCGGCGAGGTCAAGGACCCGGAGCGCACGATCCCGCGGGCGACGATCATCGGGACGCTCGCCGCGACGCTGGTCTACATCCTCACGACCGTCGCGGTCATGGGCGTCGTGCCGCAAGGCGAGCTCGCCGCCTCGTCCAGCCCGTTCGCGCTCGCCGCCGGCGAGATGTTCGGCGGCGGCTGGGACAAGGTGATCGCGCTGGTCGCAATGGTGGCGACGTTCGGTGCCCTGAACGGCTGGATCATGCTCCAGGGCCGCGTGCCCCTCGCTGCCGCCGAGGACGGGCTTTTCCCGGCCGCGTTCGCGAAGGTGCACGGCGAGCGCCGGACGCCGGTGTTCGGCCTGGTCGTCTCGTCGGTGCTCGTCTCGGGCCTGATGCTCATGAACTACACGCAGGGGCTCGTCGAGGCGTTCACGTTCATCATCCTGCTGGCGACGCTGACGACGCTCGTGCCGTACGCGTACAGCGCCGCCGCACAGGCCCACCTGTACCTCACGGAGCCGGAGCTGTTCGACCGGCGGCACTTCGTCCGTGACGTCGCGATCGCGACGCTCGCGTTCGGTTACTCGGTCTGGGCGATCACCGGTTCCGGCAAGGACATCATCGCCAAGGGATTCGTGCTGCTGCTAGCCGGCATTCCGATCTACGTCGCGATGAAGTGGTGGCAGGCGCGGCAGAACCCGACGGTGCCTGCGCCCGAACCGGTCGCCCCCCAGGCCGGGCTCGAGCTGGCCGGGAGCGCGCGATGAGCGCGCTTCCGGCTACGCCGGGCACGGAGACCCGACTTCATGTGGGCTCCGAGGTCGGACGCCTCCGGCGGGTCATTCTCCACCGGCCGGACCTCGAGCTGAAGCGGCTTACCCCGCGAAACAAGGACGAGCTGCTGTTCGACGACGTGCTGTGGGTGAAGCGGGCACGTCAGGAGCACGACGCATTCGCGGACACCCTCGCCGAGCGCGACGTCGAGGTGCTCTACCTGCACGAGCTGCTCGGCGAGACGCTCGACATCCCCGAGGCGCGCAATCTCGTCCTCCAGCGCACGACGCACCACGCGACGCTGGGGCCTTCGCTGGGCCCGGCCGTCGACGAGTGGCTCCGCTCGCTGCCCGGCGAAGAGCTCGCGGAGCGGCTGATCGGCGGCATCGCCTACCACGAGCTGCCCTTCGAGAGCAGTTCGCTCGCCGCGCAGGCTCCCGCGCTCGACGGCTTCGTGCTCGCGCCGCTCCCCAACCACCTCTTTACGCGCGACACGTCGGCGTGGGTCTACGGCGGAGTGACCGTGCACCAGATGGCAAAGCCCGCGCGTCGCCGCGAGGCCGTCCATCTAGACGCGATCTACCGGCACCACCCGCTGTTCGCAGATGCTGAACACGAGACGTGGAGCGACCGGCTCGGCGGCCCCGCGCAGCTGGAGGGCGGCGACGTGCTCGTCATTGGCAACGGCTGCGTGCTGATCGGAATGGGCGAGCGAACTCGTCCGGCGGGGGTTGAGCTGCTGGCGCGCAGGCTGTTCGCCGCGGGCGCCGCTGACCGCGTGATCGCGGTCTCGATGCCGGCGCAACGGTCGAGCATGCACCTCGACACCGTCATGACCCAGGTCGACCGCGACGCGTTCACGATCTACCCCGAGATCCGCGACGAGCTGGTCGGGTTCAGCCTCACGCCAGGGCCGGAGGGCATCTTCGCGGACCGCGAGGACAACCTCTTCGCCGCGATTGCCCAAGCGCTGGACGTTCCGGCGCTGCGCCTGTTCGAGACGGGCGGCGACGAGTACGAGGCCGAGCGCGAGCAATGGGACGACGGCAACAACGTTCTGGCGATCGCGCCCGGCGTCGTCGTGGCCTACGAGCGCAACGTCGACACGAACACCCGGCTCCGGCGCGAAGGCATCGAGGTCATCACGATCGCCGGCGCCGAGCTCGGACGCGGCCGCGGCGGCCCGCGCTGCATGTCCTGCCCGATCGAAAGGGAGTCATGATCACCACAACATCCCCGCAGCACCTGCTCCGCATCAGCGACCTGGGTCCAGACGAGCTCCACCGACTCCTCGACCTTGCAGCCGAGA
>Ga0190265_10000522_pt1 | contig 27199 bp, 26 predicted proteins | sample Popmic124T_FD_133135 | JGI IMG/M metagenome (GOLD analysis project Ga0190265, IMG submission 133135) | Populus adjacent soil microbial communities from riparian zone of Indian Creek, Utah, USA - 124 T | ecosystem: Environmental > Terrestrial > Soil > Riparian zone | place: USA: Utah | collected...
ACGTGCAGCCTCGACAAGGGCAGGCCGAGACGCTGCGGGAGCTCGCACGCAATCGCCTTGACTTCCACAACGACCTCAGGGGGGAAAAACCGCAGGTCGACCATGCCGTGGGCGTTCCTCGAGGATCAAGGGCGCGCAGGCAAACAGGTCCGGAGCGAGGGGCGCGGAGCGGAAGCGCTCGACCGAACCGGGAGGGGAGGCGAAATCCACGACCCCTGTCACGCCGTGGTAGAGGTAGCTCCGGGGCGCCTGCTTCCAGTATGCCGCCAGGATGGCCGGATGCCGCTGCTCGAAGTCCGGCAGGACGCCCGGCGGCATGCCCACGTGCACATGGCTGTCGATCAGCCCGGGCACGAGGAACCGCCCGCGGCCGTCCACAATCCGGGCATTCTCGACGGGTGGCCGTTCGGCGCTCACCGAGCGGATCTTTCCTTCTTCAATGAGGACGAAGGCGTCCCGCAGAGGCGCCTCCCGCTCGGGCGAGACGACGGTGACCTTTTCGATCAGGACCGGACCGGCCGCGAAGGCCGGTGCAAACGAAAGCCAGAAAGCGCGAACAGGCGCGCACGCATGGCACGCATGGAATGTCCTCCCTGCTCCTGCTACGGGGGAGGGAAGGAGCCGGTTAACAAAGAGGTATTTTGATGATATTCTAAATATGAGGTCGCTTTACCGCCGCAAGCGGCCGGAGAGACAGCATGAGCGAGACGAACCTTCCGGACGAAGTCGATCCCGACGGCCGGCGCAGGATCTTGCGCAGTCTTGCCGGCACCCTCCGCAGGTCCCAACCCCCAGCCGGGCAGGAGCCCCCCGCGACGCGGCAGGGCCGGTCGGACGCGAGCCTGCGCCAGTCCTGGGACGAGAACGCGGCAAACTGGATCCGCTGGGCACGGCAGCCCGGACATGACCATTTCTTCTGGCGTCTCAACCTCCCCAACCTGCTCGCGCTGCTGCCGGAGCCGGCCGGACTGACGATTGATCTCGGCTGCGGCGAGGGACGGTTGACCAGGATCCTGCGGGAGCGAGGCTACCGGGCCGTCGGCTTCGATTCTTCGCCCGAACTCGTCCGGGCGGCGCGCGGCCACGAGGAGCGGGCGCCCGCCTTCCTCGGGGACGCCGCTCGCCTGCCCTTCGCCGACGCTTCCGCCTCCCTGGTGGTCGCCTGCATGGTCCTGCAGGACCTCGACGACCTCGACGGCTCCATCCGGGAGATCTCCAGGGTGCTCGGCGCGGGAGGGCGCTTCTGCTTCGCGGTCCTGCACCCGCTCAACACCGCCGGCCTGTTCCGGGAGTCCGAGCGCAGGGAGGAGTTCTCGATCTGGGCGCCCTACTTCGAGAGCACTCGCTACGAGGTGAAGCTGGCGCGCAACGGCCTGACGCTGCCGCTGGTCGGCTGCCACCATCCGCTCGAGCACTACACTCGCGCTCTCGAAGCCGGAGGGTTCCTGATCGAGGCGATGCGCGAGCCCCGGCCCGACGATCGCTGGGCTTCCACCAGCCGGCTGGTCGCGCGCTGGCAGAGGGTGCCCAACGCCCTCCACGTCCGGTGTGTTCGCGCCTGGGAGTAGACTAGGGATGTCATGGCACGAGGCTGGGAAAGCAAATCCGTCGAATCTCAGCAGGACGCCGAGTCGCGCCCGGACCGGGGTCGAGAGCTCACGCCCAAGCAACGCGAGCTCAAGAAGAAGCGCGACGGGCTGGAGCTGTCGCGGCGTCGTGTTCTGCAGGAGATCGAGACGACTCGGTCGCCCGTCCGCCGCACCTCTCTGGAGCAGGCTCTGGCCTTTCTGGAGGAGGAGCTCGGAAAGCTCGGCTAGCTCATTTCCTTGAGCGCCTCATGCAGCCGGTAGGGCATCCCTTCGAACGAGCCCGAGGACATGGTGACCAGGACATCCCCTTCGCGGGCCTCTTCCAGGGCGATCCGGAGGAGGTCGGCGGTGTCGGCTCCCACCGTCGTGGGAACTCCCGCCGCGGTCAGCTCCCCGGCCAGGGTGTGGAAGTCGAGCCTCTCCTCGGGGCTCAGGCGGCCCTCGTGGAAGATGGGGGCGAAGAGCACCCGGTCGGCGTGGGCGAAGGCGTCGCGGTAGGGCTCGTAGAAGAATTGGCGTCCGGCGGTGAGGCTGCGGGGCTCGAAGAGCACCACCAGCCGGCGATCAGGATAGCGCTGGCGCAGGGCGATCAAGGTCTTTTCCACCGCGGTCGGGTGGTGTGCGAAGTCGTCCACGACAGTGATCCCCCGGACGGTGCCCAGCTCCTCCAGGCGGCGCTTGACGCCATGGAAGCGGGCGAAGGCGGAGGCCACGTCCGCAGCGGGCAGGCCGTCGTGGCGGGCGGCGGCCCAGACCCCCAGGCAGTTGGAGACATTGTGGCCTCCAGCCATGGGGAGCAGGATCTCCACGAGTCCCGTCTCATCCCGGACCCGGAAGCGGCTCCCCTCGGGACAGGACTCGATCTCGCCTTCAGGGTGGAGCTCGTTGGCGGGGTCGAGCCCGTAGAAGAGGACACGGCACCGCGCCTGGCCGGCCAGCTCGCGAACCTTGGGATCGTCGCCGCACGCGACCAGCAGGCCACCTTCGGGGAGCAGCCGGAGGAGCTGCGCGTAGGCGTCCCAGAGGATCTCGGGGCTGGGATAGAGGTCGGCGTGATCGTACTCGGCGCTGGTCAGGATCAGCGTGTCCGGCAGGTAGTGGAGGAACTTCGGGCCGCGGTCGAAGTAGGCCGCGTTGTACTCGTCTCCCTCGATCACGAAACGCGGTCCGGCGCCGTCGTGGAAGCTCGCGGGGAGGTCCTGGGGGGCGCCGCCGATCAGGTAGCCGGGGTCCGCGCCGCAGGCTGTGTAGACCCAGGCCGCCATGGCCGTGGTCGTGGTCTTGCCGTGCGTTCCCGCCACCACCAGCGGCCGGTGGCGGGAGAGGAAGAAGCGGGCCAGGGCCTGGGGCATGGAGAGCACCGGCAGCCCGAGGCGCTCGGCCTCGACCGCTTCGGCGTTGTTGCGGTGGATCGCGTTGCCGACGATGACCAGGTCGGGTCTGGGTTCGAAGTGGGCCGGGTCGTACCCGGTGTGGGGCTGGATGCCGGCGCGCTCGAGCAGGGTGCTCATGGGTGGGTAGAGTGGGCCGTCGGTCCCTCTCACCCTGTGGCCCTGCTCTTGCAGCAGGCAGGCTAGCGGCGCCATCCCCGTTCCACCTATGGCCAAGCAGTAAATGTCGAGTGGAATGGAATTCACGGCTGCTGTTCTCGTGTTTTCGGGCGCCAGAGTGTAACATCCTCTGGATTGGACCTAAACGTTCTCAAAGGAGCAGGCCGTATGAAGCGTCACCTCAAGACTGTCAATCTGGCACTTTGCTGCGCCATTGTCGCGGCGACGCTGCTTGCCCAGGGTACCGCGAGCGCCCCCAAGGCCGTCGCCGTCGAGATGGTCAAGGATCTCGGGTTCGTGCCGAAGGGCGAGATGGCCACCCACGAATTCCAGATCCGCAACGAGGGGAACGCCCCCCTGGAAGTGCGCGAAGTCCGGGCTTCCTGCGGCTGCACCGTGACCGAGTTCGACAAGGTCGTCGCGCCCGGCCAGATGGGCAAGGTCCTCATGACCGTGGACACCACCACCTTCAACGGTCCCATCTCCAAGGGCGTGACCGTTTACACGAACGATCCGGCGACTCCCACGATGGAGCTGACCATCCGGGCCAAGGTCGAGCCGTTCATCAAGGTCAAGCCGGGCTACGCGCGCTACATCACGGTCCAAGGCGAGGAGAAGGAGGGCAAGATCGTCCAGACTCTCTGGACCCCGGACAAGTCGCCGCTCGAGATCGTCAAGGTCGAGTCCCCCTATCCGTACCTCAACGTCCGGTTCTGGGAAGCCAAGCCGGAGGAGCGGATCAAGGAGGCTGCGGACCAGCAGCAGTGGAAGATCGAGATGCACCTCTCCAACGACGCGCCGGTCGGCGCCCTGACCGAGTCGCTCAAGGTCCATACCAACCATCCCAAGCAGAAGCTGGTGCAGATCCCGGTTTCCGGTTTCGTCCGTCCGATCGTCGCGGTCACGCCGCCGGTCATCGACTTCGGCCAGATCGACGCCAAGCAGCCTGCCCGGGTTTCGGTGAACGTCCGCAGCTTCTCCACCGAGCCGATCAAGCTGACGGGCATCGCCGGCGACATCCAGGGCATCGACGCCAAGATCGAGTCCCTGCAGGAGGGCCGCGAGTACCAGGTGCAGCTCACGCTGACGCCCGAGGCGCGCAAGGGACCCCTGAACGGCAAGCTGACCTTCACCACGGACAGCGCGAAGATGCCCAGGATCGAAGTCCAGCTCAAGGGCAACATCATCTGACCCGATCTCCCTGCCTGCTTCTTCGACGGCCGCCTTCGGGCGGCCGTTTTCGTTTTCAGACGACACGGCTGGTACTTCGGTTGCATGTCTCCAACTCTGGAAGGTATTATCTGGGAGCGCGAAGTGCTCTCCTCAGAACACTCCGGAGCTGGGCCGGATGCGGAGAAGGTCTGTCTCGTCGTCGGCGATCGCGTCCATCGGGTACGACCCCGAGATGAAGATGCTGGAGGTGGAGTTCAGCAGCGGCGCGGTCTACGACTACTACGGGGTGTCGCGCAAGGTCTATGAGGCGCTGATGGAAGCAGAGTCGAAGGGGCAGTTCCTGTCGCGGCGGATCCGGGACCGGTATCCGTTCGAGCGGCGCTAGGGCCTCCCCAACTAGGGCCTCCCCCAGAGGTCCTTCTCCGATTTTGCCGGCGCGGGACGGCGGCGGCCCCGGCCGAGCACCTCCCGGACCTCCTCCAGGGTGGGAGCGAGGACCGCGTCCTGGGCCGCGGCGAGCTCGCCGATCCCCTTGAAGGCCAGGTCGACGAGGGCGTCCATCTCCTCCCGGCGGAAGCTGCGCTTCTCCCCCGTGCCCTGGATCTCGATCAGAGATCCCCCGGCGGTCGCGATGACGTTCATGTCCACCTCGGCCGCTTGGTCCTCCACGTACTCCAGGTCGAGCAGGGGGACGCCGCCGACGATGCCCACGGACACGGCGGCGAGCTGCTCGGTGACCGGCCACTCGGTGATGTCGCCGGTGAGGAGGAGGCGCGCCAGGGCGAGGCTCGCGGCCACGTAGGCGCCGGTGATGGCGGCGGTGCGGGTGCCGCCGTCCGCCTGCAGCACGTCGCAGTCCAGAGTCAGGGTGCGGTCCGGCATCTTCCCCATGTCGATGGCGGCGCGCAGGCTGCGGCCGATCAGGCGCTGGATCTCGGCGGTGCGGCCGGAGGGGCGGCCCTGGTTCACCTCGCGGGAGGAGCGCGTGTGGGTGGCGCGGGGGAGCATGGAGTACTCCGCGGTCACCCAGCCCTGGCCCTTGTCCTTGAGGAAGGGGGGCACGCGCGCCTCGACGCTCGCAGCAACCAGAACCCGGGTATCCCCGACCTCCATCAGGACCGAGCCCTCGGCGAACTTGAGGGCGCCGGTCTGGATGCGGACAGGGCGGAGGGCGTCGGCGGCGCGGCCGTCGGGGCGTCTTGCGGAAGGCGGGGTTGCGGTCATGCGCGCATTCTAGTGCTTTCCACTCATCCAGGGGGCGGACAGCTTCGTATCCCATCGAGAAGGGAGGAGCCCTCCAGCTCCTCGTGTTCAGCAGCAATCGTATGTCCCAGAAGAGGAGATGAGAATGAGGAAGAGCAGTCTTGTCCTGGCAGTGCTGGCTTTCGCCGTCGCGGTGAGCCTCGGCACGTTCCCGATCAGCGCGTCCAGCCACCGGGAGGCGCCGGGGATCACCGAGATGCCGAAGGTGGACAGCACCGATTTCTACATGTTCCGCAGCTATGAGTCGGGCCGGAGCGACTACGTCACCCTGATCGCCAACTACCACCCGTTCCAGGATCCGTTCGGCGGCCCCAACTACTTCACGATGGACCCGGACGCCCGCTACCGCATCCACATCGACAACAATGGGGACGGGGTCGAGGACATCACCTTCCAGTTCCGTGTGGCGCAGCTCCTCGTGGACCTCAAGGTCCCGGTCGGAGGCCAGCAGGTCTCGGTGCCCCTGTACAACATCGGCCCGATCTCGGGGGGGCCCGGCAACCGGTCGTCGACCCTCAACATCTCCGAGAGCTACACGGTCGCCGTGATCCGGGGACCGGTGTCCAACCCCACGAGCTTCGAGTACGCCACGGGTCCGGGAGCCCTCGGCGCCCGCTTCGGCAAGCCGGCCGACAACGTGGGCCAGAAGTCGATCCCCGACTATGACTCCTATGCCCAGGCCTTCGTCTGGGACTTCGAGATCCCCGGCTGTGACGATGGCCGGGTCTTCGTCGGCCAGCGCAAGGAGTCCTTCTACGTCAACGTGGGCGAGATCTTCGACCTGGTCAATCTGAACCCCCTTGGACCCCGCGACGCCGAGCCGAACGCGCTCGACGACAAGAACATCACGACCTTCGCGCTGGAGGTGCCGATCTCCTGCCTGGCGCGGAACGCAAACAGCCCCATCATCGGGGGCTGGCAGACGGCCGCCCTGCCGCGCAACCGGAGCCTCAGGACCAACCCGGACTTCAAGAACCCCACGAACGAGAGCGGCGACTTCGTGCAGGTCTCCCGCCTGGGCATGCCCCTGGTCAACGAGGTCGTGATCGGCATCAAGGACAAGAACCTGTTCAACGCCGCCACTCCCGTCGGCGACGCGGCGCTCGCCACCTACATCACGAACCCGACGCTGCCCGAGATCCTCCAGCTCCTGTTCCCGGTGCAGGCGCCGAACAACTTCCCGCGCACTGATCTGGTCGCGACGTTCGCGACCGGGCTCCAGGGTCTGAACTTCCTCTCCAACGGCCAGCCGCACGAGATGCAGAGGCTCAACACCTCGATCGCTGTGACACCGGCGGGGTCGCAGAACAACCTGGGAGTGCTCGGCGGGGACAATGGCGGCTTCCCCAACGGACGGCGTCCCGGCGACGACGTGGTGGACATCGAGCTGCGCGTCGCGATGGGCGCGCTCTGCCATGCCCTTCCGGGTGTATTCTGCACTCCGGCCGACGCGCCCTCGGGCAGCCTGCCGTTCACCGACGGGACGCTCCAGGACGTCAGCCAGTTCGACAACGAATTCCCCTACCTGCTGGATCCGCTGCCGGGCTCGCCGAACGGCGCGAACGGAGTCGAGCTCGACGACAGCGGCGACTGAGCCAGCCTTAGAAAAGGTTCCCGGCGGACCGCTCGTCCGCCGGGGCCGTTTCCCTGGAGATAAGAAGTTCATGCCTGAGTCTTATGGTCACGCCGCCCGTCGGCGTCTAGTCCCGGCCTGCCTCGTCCTCGGTCTGCTGCTGACCGGGTCCGGCCTCCGGGCTCATGATTTCTGGATCGAGCCGTCGAGCTTCCGGCCGAAGCCGGGCGCCAAGGTCGGAGTCCGTCTCCGGGTCGGCGAGCATCTCCGGGGCGATCCCGTCCCGCGGAACCCGGAGCGGATCGAGCGCTTCGCCACGGTCGGGCCTTCCGGAGAGGCCGAGGTGGCGGGGGTTCCGGGCTCTGATCCGGCCGGTTGGGCCTCCCCGGCTGCGCCGGGTCTTCACTGGATCGTCTATGATACCAACCACGCCACCGTCGAGCAGACCGGGCCGAAGTTCGACAGCTACCTCGGAGAGGAGGGGCTGGAGCGCATCCGTGACCTTCGCCGCGGAGCCAAGGAGGGACCGGTCAAGGAGATCTACTCGCGCTGCGCCAAGGCCCTGCTCGCCGTGGGGGCCGTGGGAGACAGCGCGGGGGCGGGGCACGACAAGGTTCTCGGTCTCGAGCTGGAGCTGGTCCCGGAACGAAACCCGTATGCCCTCAAGCCAGGAGAGTCGCTGCCGGTCCGCCTGCTCTACCGCGGGAAGCCCCTGGCCGGAGCTCTCGTCGTGGCCCTGGCCGGCCAGTCTCCGGATGCCAAGGTCTCCGCGCGCTCTGACAATAAAGGCCGTGCCTCTCTGCGCCTGGACCGCCCCGGGCTCTGGCTGGTCAAGGCCGTGCACATGGTTCCCGCCCCCGCCGGGAGCGGAGCCGAGTGGGAGAGCCTCTGGGCCTCCCTCACGTTCGAGCTGCCCTCCCAGTTGCTCTCCCCCTGAGAAGGCGCGGAACTTGCTAGAATTCCACGGGCCGACCGCTGCCGCAGCGGCACCCTTGTCCATGGACTCGATCCCCTCCCAAGAAACCGACCTCGTGCGCCGGATCGCATCCGGCGACGGCGATGCTCTGACCCGGCTGTTCGACCTCCACTCTCCAGTGGCTCTGGGCCTGCTCGTCCGCATGCTCGGCGGCCGAGCCGAGGCCGAAGAGGTCCTGCAGGAGACCTTCCTCCAGGTCTGGATGCAGGCCGGACGCTATGAGGAGTCGCGCTCCACACCTCGCGGTTGGATCCTGATGCTGGCCCGCTCCCGGGCCCTGGACCGCCTTCGCCGCCGGGACGCGCGGCGGCGGAGGGAAGAGGAGGTATCCGAGGACGGTGCCCGCGCCGTCCACCCGGTCGGAACGGATCGCCTGGAAGCCGTCGAGCGAAGCAGCCGGATCGGCGTCGCCCTCGGCATCCTGTCTCCCGAGCAGCGCCACTGCATCGAGCTGGCCTTCTTCGAAGGGCTTACCCACTCCCAGATCGCCGAGCGGCTGCAGGCGCCGCTCGGCACCGTCAAATCCCGGATTCTGCTGGGCATGAACAAGCTCCGGCAGGCGTTGAGCACGTCATGAGCGCGGCCCACTCCACCCGCCTCGAAGAGCTGCTTCCGGCCTACGCTCTCGGCGCGCTGGACGGAGAGGAGCTGCGCGCGCTGGAGGCCCATCTCGCCTCCGGCTGCGCCGAATGCCGCCGCCAGCTCGACCTCTGGGAGGGAGATCTTGAGGAGCTGGCCTCCTCGGTGGAGCCGGTCGCCCCTTCGGAGACCACGCGGCGGAGCATCCAGCGCCTGGCCGGAAAGGGTGGGGCGCCGACTCCCGCATCGGCTCGCGCGGCCCGTCCCCTCCCCTTCCCGCGCTGGGCGGCCCTCCTGGCCGCCGCCTCTCTCCTGATCGCGGGCTGGTCGGCCGTGCGCCAGGCGCGGCTCGGGGAGGAGCTGGAGCGCCTGGGCGCGGAGCGCGACCAACTGGCGCGGCAGGTCTCCGGCCTCGACCAGCAGCTCGGCCTGGCCCGGGCCGAGTCGCAGCGGATGGCCGAGACGCTCGCCATCGTCACCTCGCCCGGCTCCCGCGCCATCGTGCTCGCCGGCCTCGGACCGAGCCCGGAGGCCCGCGGTCACACCTTCGTGAACCCGGAGCGCGGCAAGGCGGTCTTCTACGCCTTCGACCTGCCCGGCCTGACTCCCGACAAGACCTACCAGCTCTGGTGGATCGAGGGCGGCAAGCCGGTCTCGGCGGGGACGTTCGACGTGGACGAGCGCGGCGCGGGCAGCGTCCAGGTCGAGCGCGCTCCGCGGGGGGCGACCGATGCCTGGGCCGTGACCATTGAGCCCAGGGGCGGAGTGCCGCAGCCGACGGGGGCGATGGTGCTGAAGGGGTAAAGCCCCCTCCTCTGCTAGAATCCCCGACCCGATGACCGGTCCGCTCAACCTCCTGGATCGTCTGCATTTACGGGCCCGCAAGGTGGGCGCTTCCATCGTGCTCGCCGAGGGCTGGGACCCCCGCGTCCTGACCGCGGCGGAAAAGGCCGCGGATTCGGGGCTCTGCCGGGTCAGCGTGGTGGGGCGGCGGGAGGACGTGGAGCGCACCGCCCGGGACGCCGGGATCGATCTGACCGTCCCGATCCTCGACCCGATCGCCGAGCCGGACCTCCCCCATCTGACCCTGCGCCTCGCCGAGCGCCTCCAGGCCCGGGGCCTCGATCCGGAGGACGCGCCCCGGCTCGCCCTCGATCCGCTCTACTACGCGGACCTCCGGGTCGCTTCCCTGCGGGCGGACGGCGCGGTCATGGGCGCGGTCTCCACGACCGCCGACACGCTGCGGGCGGCCCTGCGGGTGATCGGCCCCCGGCCCGGGCTCAAGGTGGTCTCCTCCTGCTTCCTCATGGTGCTGCCCGACGGCCGCAACCTCATCTACAGCGACTGCGCCGTCGTCCCCGATCCCGATCCCGAGCAACTGGCCGACATCGCCGAAGCCGCAGCGGCGAGCTGCCGCATCCTTCTCGAAGAAGAGCCGCGGGTCGCCCTCCTCTCCTTCTCGACCTACGGGAGCGCCAGCCATCCCCGGGTGGAGAAGGTGCGGGCGGCCGTCGAGGTACTCCGGAAGCGCAACGTTTCCTTCACAGTGGACGGCGAGCTCCAGGCCGACGCCGCCCTGGTGCCGGACGTGGCCGGGCGCAAGGCCCCGGGCAGCCCGGTCGCGGGCCGGGCCAACGTGCTCGTCTTCCCCGACCTCGGAGCCGGCAACATCTCCTACAAGCTCACGGAGCGGCTGGCCGGCGCGCGGGCGGTGGGGCCGCTGCTCCAGGGGCTGGACCGGCCGGTCAACGACCTCTCCCGGGGGTGCTCCGCGGAGGACATCCTGGACGTCATGGCCGTGACCGCCCTCTCCGCGGCGGAAAGAAAGCCGCAATGAGGGTCCTGGTGGTGGGGGGAGGGGGCCGGGAGCACGCCCTCTGCTGGAAGCTGAGGCAGAGCCCGCTCCTGACCGAGCTCTACTGCGCGCCGGGCAACCCCGGGATCGCCCAGGTCGCCGACCTCGTCCCCATCTCGGCCGAGGAGGTGCAGCGCCTCGCCGACTTCGCCACCGAGATGAAGATCGACCTCACCGTCGTCGGCCCCGAGCTGCCGCTTACTCTTGGGCTCGTCGATGAGCTGGCAAAACGTGGGGTGAAAGCCTTCGGCCCCTCCATGCGGGCGGCCGAGCTGGAGGGGAGCAAGGCCTTCTCCAAGGAGTTCATGGAGCGCCACGGCATCCCCACGGCGCCGTTCGTGGTGGCGCACGACGCGGCGGAGGCCCGGGCCGCGAAAGGCCGGTTCGGCTGGCCCGTGGTCCTCAAGGCGGACGGGCTGGCCGCGGGCAAGGGGGTCATCATCGCCCGCGACGAGGCCGAGTACGACGGGGCGGTGCGGGAGCTGTTCGAAGAGCGCCGCTTCGGATCGGCCGGGGACCGGGCCGTGATCGAAGCCGTCCTCGAAGGCGAGGAGGTCTCCTTCATGGCCCTCTGCGACGGCGAGCATGCCCTCCCTCTCGCCACGGCCAAGGATTACAAACGGATCGGCGACGGCGACACCGGCCCCAACACCGGAGGCATGGGCTGCCACAGCCCGGCCGGGGTGCTCGCGGCCGAGACCGGGGCCGAGATCCTGGAGCGGGTCGTCCACACCACGATGGCCGGGATGGCGGCCGAGGGCCGGCCCTTCGCCGGTGTCCTCTACGCCGGGCTGATCCTCACGCCGCACGGCCCCCGCGTCCTGGAGTTCAACGTCCGCTTCGGCGATCCCGAGTGCCAGGCGCTCCTCCTGCGCCTGGAGGACGACCTCCTCTCCGTCCTCGCCTCGGGAGCGAGGGGGAGCTTCGACGTCCGGCGTCTCTCCTTCCGCAAGGAGGTCTCGGCCTGCATCGTCCTGGCGAGCCCCGGCTATCCGGGCAAGCCGGTCACGGGGGAGCCCATCCGGGATCTCGATCGGGCCGGCTCCCTGCCGGGCGTGGAGATCTTTCACGCCGGGACCTTGACGTCCGAGGATGGCGAGCTGGTCAGCGCGGGGGGGCGGGTCCTCTCCGTCTGCGCGATCGCCCCCGACCTCGCGGGCGCTCTGCGCAAGGCCTACACGGCGGCCGAGGCGGTCGACTGGCCGGGCAAGGTCTACCGGCGCGACATCGGGCGCCGGATTCTGGAGAAAACGCAGGCCCCGGGATCGTGATAAGGTATTTCCCTCTTTCCTGGTCGTACCCGAGCTGAACTCCCTTGCGCCTCGGCGGCGGGATAGAGCTGGTATCCGTCGTGCATAGGGGTTGTTTCGCTGTTGCAAGGGACTGGAAGGACGAATGAGCGGTTGTAACGGTTGTTCCTTCAAAGGGATGTCGACGGCTGTCGAGGACACCTTCGTGGGTGTCCGCTTTCGAGAGGAGACGAACCTGACTCTGTGCACCACGGGTGGGCGCATCTTCGCGCGGGGGGACCGGGTGGTGGTGGACCTCGAGTCGGGGCCGGCCTTCGGCCACGTCGAGCAGTCACCGATGCCGGTGTTCAAGCCCTGCCAGAAGTCGAGCGCCCGTCCGATCCTGCGGGGGGCGGACTCCAACGACTTGTCAGCCTACGACCGGCAGGTCCAGAACGAGATGAACGGCAAGCTCTTCGCCCAGGAGCGCTCGCGCGCGCTGGGCCTGGAGATGAAGATTTCGCTGGTGGACTTCTCGTTGAGCGGCAAGAAGGCCACCTTCTACTTCACGTCGGACGGACGCGTGGACTTCCGGCAGCTCGTGCGCGACCTGTCGAGCCGCTTCTCCGTGCGCGTGAAGATGGTTCAGGTCGGAGCGCGGGACGAGGCCGGCCTGGTGGGCGGCATCGGCGTCTGCGGGCGCACGCTCTGCTGCTCCACATGGCTCAAGGACTTCCGGCCCATCTCGATCCAGATGGCCAAGCGGCAGAACCTGAGCCTGAACCCGTCCAAAATCTCGGGCCAGTGCGGCAGGCTTCTCTGCTGCCTGGCGTACGAGGATGATCATTACAAGGCCAGCAAGAACCAGGACCGGGGTCCGACGCCGTCTCTCCCGGTAATGGTCTGAGGCCGATCCTATGGATCCGAACATGGCGAACCGCAAGCTGATCCGCCCCGATATGAACGAGCTCAAGAAAGAGCTCCCCTCGCGCAGCGTGCGCCGCAAGCAGACGCCGCCCGAGCAAACCAACGCCGAGGAGTACTACTACCTCAAGCAGATGGCGGCCAAGACTCCCATGGTCGTGGTCCTGACCGACGGTGAGGAGCTGCGCGGGTGGATCGAGTGGTACGACAAGGGGGCTCTCAAGCTGAACCGCCACGTCGGGCCCAACCTGCTGATCCAGAAGCACTTCATCCGCTACATGTTCAAGGAGGAGGAGCTCAGGCAGCGCGGGCGGTCCCGGCGGACCGAAGCCGAACCCGACCGCGACTGATCCAGATGACTCGGCCTCTCCTCGCCCTCACCCAGGGGGACCCCGCGGGGATCGGGCCGGAGATCCTCCTCAAGCTCCTCGCCAGCCCGCCCGCGGACTGGCGGCCGCTCCTGATCGCCGAGCGCGCCGCCCTCGAAGCCCTGCGGCCCTCCCTCCCCAACGCTCCCTGGGACCGCCTCCGGTATGTCAGCTCCCCTCCCGCGGAGGACGCCGAGGGTGAGATCCCTGTCCTCGATCCCGTGGGATCTTCGCGTCCGGTCTCCCTGGGGACTTCGGGACCCGCGGACGCGGCCGGCGCCATGGCCGCCCTGGATGCCGGCATCGCCCTGGTCCGCTCCGGAGCCGCCGACGCCCTGGTCACGGCACCGGTGAGCAAGGAGTCGATCGCCCGCCAGCTCCTCCCCGGCTTCAAGGGGCACACCGACTACCTCGCGGAGGCCTGCGGCCTGGAGCGCTACGGCCGGGATTACCTCATGGCCTTCCTCGCTCCGGAGCTGCAGGTGGCGCTGCTCACCGTCCACATGCCCCTGCGCGAGGCCCTCGACGAAGTCAGGGGGGACACGATTGCCGAGGCCCTCGACTGCCTCCACCGCCACGCCGGAGGGAAGATCGCGCTGGCCGGCCTGAACCCGCACGCGGGAGAAGGGGGGCTCCTGGGAGAGGAGGACGGCCAGGTCCTGGTGCCCGCGGTCGCCGCGGCCCGGGAGCGGGGGCTCGACGTCCATGGTCCCGAGAGCGCCGACTCCCTGTTCGCGAGAGCCCGGCGAGGGGAGTTCGACTGGGTCCTCGCCCTCTACCACGACCAGGGTCTGATCGCGGTCAAGACCTCCGCCTTCGGAACGGCCACGAACTGGACGCTGGGGCTGCCCTTTTTGAGAACTTCCGTGGACCACGGAACGGCGTTCGGTCTGGCCGGGAGGGGGGTGGCGGACGAGGGGCCGATGCGGGCGGTGGTGGAGTCGACTCTGGGGCTGATCGAAGGTCGGCTGCCTACGAAGCACCTTTCCCACTCAAAACCACCGGGATCGTCTTCAACAAAATCTTGAGATCCAGCATCGGCGACCAGGAGTCGATGTACTCCAGGTCGAGCTGCATCCAGCGGTCGAAGTCGATGTTGTTTCTTCCACTGATCTGCCAGAGGCAGGTGAGGCCCGGCTTCATGGCGAGGCGGCGGCGCTGCCAGCGCTGGTACTGGGCCACCTCCTCGGGGATCGGCGGACGCGGACCCACCAGGCTCATGTCTCCGCGCAGCACGTTCCAGAACTGCGGCAGCTCGTCCAGGCTGAAGCGGCGGAGGATGCGGCCGAGCCAGGTCACGCGCGGATCGCTCTTCAGCTTGAACACCGGCCCCTTCATCTCGTTCAGGTGCAGCAGCTCGCGGCGGAGGTCCTCGGCGTCCTCCACCATCGTGCGGAACTTGTAGAGCGTGAAGAACCGGCCGTTCAGCCCGCAGCGGGTCTGGCGGAACAGGACGGTCCCTCCGCCCGAGGTCACCTTGATGGCCGCGGCGATCAGCGTCACCCCCGGCAAAGCCAGCAGCAGGAGGAGGGACGCGAGCGCCACGTCCAGCGCCCGCTTGGCCATGAGCTGGATCTGGCTCGTCGGGGTCGTGGCGAAGGAGAGGAGCGGCATGCCGTCCAGCTCCTCCAGCTCGATCCGCGCCCGGGTGTGGGGGAAGAGGTCCATGGCGAAGCGGGTGCGGATGCCCTGCTCCTGCAGGCTCAGGAAGAGGTCCTCCAGGCGGTCCATCTCGCGGCGGTGGACGGCGAAGATCACGTCGTCCACCACGTTGCTCTCCACGATGCGGTGGATGTCCTCGATCTCGCCGAGCAGCGGGTAGGGGCCGTCCCAGACCTCGCCCGGCTTGTGGCCGTTCATGCCGTTGATGAAGCCGAGCACCCGGTAACCCCAGAAGCGGTGGGCGCGGATCGAGTCCGCGATCGTCAGGGCGGTCGGGCTCGTGCCCACGATCAGCACCGTGCGGTAGTTGAAGCCCCGCAGGCGGACATAGCGCGAGGTCGTGCGCAGCGCGAGCTTCTCGGTCAGCAGGAAGAGACAGGCAAACACGGCGAACAGGAAGACCCAGAAGCGGCTGATGTTGTCGTTGCCCAGCAGCCGCTCGTCCAGCCGGCCCACGTAGAGGATCAGGGTGAAGGCCACCGAGCTGATGAGGCAGACCCGGAGGATCGCCCAGGCCTCGTCGAGGAGCGGGACCGTGCGATGCGAGCGGTAGCGGCCGGACGAGAGGAGGAGCGACCCCCAGATCATCAGCGCCAGCGGCAGCAGCGGCAGGTACTCCGCCAGGGGATAGAGCTGGCTCGGGAAGGCGCCCGGCGCCACCTGCGGCAGCACCGAGCTGCGCACCGCGAAAGCCAGGAGGAAGGCAGCCGAAACGAGGGACAGGTCGAGCAGGAAGATACCGACTGCGAGGATCCGGGCGCGTTCTTTCAGCATGGAATGGGGAGTTCTCTCCGGGACTGCCTCGTCATGTCGCTCGCTATTTTAACGTGTGAGCGGTGGATTCCGTCTAGCTCTCTATGCTTCGGGGGCATTTTAGTGGAGAAACAAGCTTCGGAACAGCTCCTCGTAGCGGTCCGTGACCCGTTCCCAGTCATAAAGGAGGGCCGCCCGGCGGGCCGCGGCCCGGCCGCGGGCCTTCGCCAGGCGGGGATCGGTCCGCACCCGGTCGAGCTGCCCGGCCAGGGTGTCCGGCGCCTCCGCCTTGAAATAGAGGCCGACGCCTCCGGCCGCCTCCCGGTTTTCGGGCGTGTCGTTGACCACCACGCAGTTGCCATAGCCCATGGCCTCCACCAGGGCCGGGTGCGTGCCGCCCACCTCCGTGGCATGGACGTACGCCAGGGCATGGGAGAGCAGCTCCCTGTATCCCTCGCCATAGATCGGGCCGGGGAAGAGGATGCGCGGGTCGGCCCCCTCCCCCCCTTCAGTAAAGCCGCGGATGAACTCTCCGGCGTAGGGCGCTCCGCCCACCATGACGAGGGGGAGGTCTCCGCCGACCTGCCGGTATGCCTCGGCCACCCGGTGCGGGTTGTTCTCCGGCTCGAACCGGCTCACGTACAGGAAGTACCCGCGGTCAACCAGGCCCAGGCGTTTCAGCACCCCCTCCTCCGCGGGCGGCCGGGGATCGACCCCGTAGGCGATGGGGACCGACTCGGCGCGGTAGCGGTCCAGGTAGTGCCGGCGGATGACCTCGGCATCGGTCACCAGGACGTCGGGCAGGACGCAGGCCAGGCGCTCGGACAGGGCATAGACGAAGCGGCCGGCCGGACCCCACTTGGCGCGGCGCTTCTCGATGCCGTCCACGTGGAGCGCCACGGGGATGCCGCCCAGACGGAGCAGGGGGACGAAGACCGCGTTCGCCGAGTTGACCACCAGCGCCGCGTCGTATCCTTCCCGCGACGCGTGCAGGCAGGAGAGGAAGGTGTGGACCGGAGTGTCCAGATACTTGGTCCGGAGCGTGGGCAGGACGACGAGGCTGGCTCCCTTGTAGCTCCGGAGGGACCGCGGGGTGGAGTGGGAGCGGCAGTAGACCGTGACCTCGAAGCCGCGTTGGACGAGGCGGACCGCGAGCTCTTCCATGAGCGTCTCGTAGCCGCCATAGCGGTTGGGGATGCCCCGGCTGCCGATCAAGGCGATCTTGAGCGGGGTCATATCGGAATCCCATCGACCCGGAACCAGCGCTCGACGTTTACCGTCTTCCTCCCCTGGATGATCCGCCGCCGGCGCAGGAGGTCGCGGCGGTTCCGCCAGAGCCAGGAGTACGCGCTGAGCGAGGAGCGTTCGCGGAGGAGCACATATGCCAAAGCTCCCAGGTCGCGGGCGAGGGTCGGGACGAGCGTCCTCACCAGGTTGCCGCCGGTCTGGTGGTAGAGGCGGAGGAGGTAGCGGTTCTTGAGCGAGTGGCGGTTGACCTCGGCCGGCATGCCCGAGCGGCGCTCGGGGAGGTTGAACCGCCGGTGCTCGCAGAAGGCCGTGGGCTCGTAGAGCACCTCCCAGCCGCGCTCCCGCAGACGGAAGCAGAGCTCGGCGTCCTCCCGGAAGGAGTGGAACCGGGGATCGAAGATCTCGCCCTCGACCGCCGCATCGTCCAGGGCCTCGCGCCGGAACAGGGAGGCGGCCCCGGTCGCACCGAAGACCCGCTCGGGACGAGGGAACTGTTCCCGGCCCCGCTCGCCGGAGCCGCGGTCGAGATGGCGCCAGCTGGAGGTGAGGCGCATGCCGCAGGCGTCGAGCTCCCCCGAGGGGCGGACCAGCCGGCCCGTGACCGCGCCGACCTTCATGGCGGGCTGATCGGCGCGAGCCAAAAGGAGGGTCACGTAGTCCGGGGACGGGCGGGCGTCGGCATTCAGAGTGAGGACGAACGGAGCCCGGGTTCGGGCGATGGCGGCGTTCATGCCCGCGGCGAATCCCAGGTTCTCCGGAGAAGCCACGGCTTCGAAGGGGATGTCTGCCGGAGCGTGGCGCCTGGCGATCTCCAAGCTTCCGTCCCGGCTGGCGTTGTCGACCAGGACGATCTCCAGCGGACGGTGGTCCAGGCGGCCGATGGCCTCCAGGCAACCGGGGAGGTCCGGCGCGGAGTCGTAGGTCACGATGCAGACGGCGACGGTGGGCGTCAAGAAGACCTCTCCCTCCATCCGTTGATCGTCCCGGCGAGAACTCCGAGCATCCCCTTAACCGCTTCGGCGCGGGACCTCGCCCGGCGGGGACGCCAAAGCGGCAGCAAAAACAGCCGGACGGCCATGCCCGGGACGAGGGCGATCCGGAACGCCAGCGCCCAGAAGGGTCCGTGGTGCTTCCTCAAGTACCGCGTCAGGTTGCGGTAGTAGATCCAGAGGAAGCATCCATACCCCAGCCGGGGGACCGTGCTGCCCAGGCCATGCCGGAACACCGCCGCGGGCCAGTAGCGGAGGACAAGCCCTTGCTTCTTCATCCTGCGGGCGAGGTCCACGTCCTCGAACCAGGCGGGATGGAAGCCGTCGTCGAAGCCTCCGATCCCTTCGAATGCCTCGCGCCGAAAAGCGAGCGCGGCGGCTGCCGGCTGCTCCACCGGGGCTCCGGCTTCGGGCTCGGTCCCCGTTGCCGGTGCCCCCGCGAAGGGGAACGCCTGGAGGAGGAGCCGCCAGGGGGAGGGCAGACGGCGGAGCTGCCATCCCGCCTGGGACTCGCCCCCGGGGTCGACCAGCTTCGGCGCCAGCCCGGACACATCGGAAATGGCTTCGAAGCCCTCCAGCAGACGGTCGAGGGCACCTTCTTCGGGGATCGCATCGGGGTTCAGGATGAGCACGATCGGTCCCCGGGTCTCGGCAACGCCCGCGTTCGCCCCTCCGCCGAAGCCGAGGTTCCTCCCCGGCTGGACGAGCCGGGCGGGTCCCAGGGACAGCTCGCCGGACGAGCCGTTGTCCACCACGACCAGCTCGAAGCGGGGATCGCGGGGCCAGGCAGCAGTGAGCCGGGCGAGAAGCTCCTCGTTGCGCCAGTGGACCACGACACCCGAGAGCCGGGGGAGCTCGGGGAGAGAAGGCGGCATGGCGCGAGAGGTTATCAGTCGGTTGGCCGCTCCCGGACGTACAAAGCCTCATGGTGGGGTCGCCCGCGGCGCACCTGGTGGATGCGGCCTGAGCGAGCCAGGCGCCGGAGCACGTCCGAGATCTGGCGTATCCGCGCGGGCTTGCGCAGGATGTCGGGGAAGCGGCGGTTCACCTCCTCAGTCAGCCCTTCGGGTCCGAAGCGCTCGTCCGCGGACCTGCCCGCGATCAGCTTGCTTACGAGGCGGGTCAGGATCCGTTCCTGGCCGGTGTCCACGTCCCGGTCGTCGTCGGGCGGAGGCCCGGCCAGCTCCACCGCGATCCCGGCGCTGGCCCGGAACGTCTCGATGCTATGGGCGAGCTCCTCCATCTGCCCGGTGTGGCGCTCGCGCTCCTCCCGGTGAAGCGCCTCCTGCCGGGTGTGGATCTCCGCCTGCTCGCGGTGATGGGCAAGCCGGGCTTCCAGCCGGGAGAGGATGGCGTCGATGGTGAGCGCGCGGCTCATCGGGATCTCCTCCAGGTTCGCGGCTTCGAGGCCTCGTTTCGCGACTTGCTGCCTGTCGCAGGTCTCCGCAGTCCACTTCGTTGGCGTCGGGACTCACGGAGGATAGCACGCCAGGCTCCGATATGTCGCGAACCGGAAGTGATTGGCGACCGCGAAGCTTCTCCAAACCGTTCCCGAGAATTGTTTCTCGGCTCGTATCTCGTGATTGGCGACTTAATGATCCTGGCTGGTGCTCGCTTGCAGGCTGCTGGTCGGGAAAAAGAAGAAGCTCGCGACTTGTGCCGATGCCGGATGAGCGCCAGGCAGGTGGTCGCGACCACCTGAAGTCGATCGGCGACTTCTCGCTTGGGGCAAGTCGTCAGTCAGAAGGGGAAAGTCGCGGATTGATTGCTGGTCGCGACATCCCCGTGGAAGGGAGGGGTCTGCCCGACCCGTTTCGCGACTTGATCAGGGCCGGTGACGGAGAGCGCGAGCCCAGCCGGAGGGGATGCCGGCCGCGCGGGAGAGGTCGCCCGTCCCCACGGCTCGGGCAAGGTCGAGGAGATCGCGGACAGCCATCCGCCAGAAGGGCTGTCCCCGGGCCACGAGCCACCGGTTGCCATAGATCAGCCGCCATCGCTCCCGGCTGAGAGTAGCGCCGGTCACCGATCCGGCGTGGTGCGCCCGGGCCGCGGGGACCAGGAGGGCGCTCCAGCCCGCGGCGCGCAAGCGGCCGGCCAGCTCCACGTCCTCATAGTAGGAGATCAGGCGAGGATCGAAGGGTTCGTCTCCCAGCGCCTCCCGCCGGTAGACCGCGGCCGTGGCCGACACGCCCCAGACCTCCCGTGGCCCGGACAGGGAGGGCACCGGCTGCCCATGCCCGATCTGCACCGCCTGCCCCCACCGGTTCCATTCGAGGCCACAGCCGTCCACGAGCCCGGGATCGTCGAGGATCAGGTTGACCCCCTGCGCCGCAGCGGCCCTGGGGTGAAGATCCAGCGCCTCCACGAGCCGCGCCGTCCATCCCGGCTCGACGAGCACGTCGTCGTTGACCGTCGCCACGAGCTCCCGGGACGACTCCGCGATCCCCAGGTTCGTCCCCGCGGCAAAGCCGAGATTCCGGCCCGGCCGGATCACCCGGTCCGCGAGAGGGAGCTCCAGGGGCTGCTCCCCCTGATCGACCACGACGATCTTCAGGCCGGGCTCCTTCCGAAGCGCCTCCAGACAAGGAACGAGCCAGGGGCTTCGCCCAAGAGTGGGGATGACAACGGTGACGCGGGAGCCGGGAGCGCTTGGGGACACCGATCAGGCTAGCACGGCTCAGCCCTGCTTGCGGGTCCGCTCCAGCATTGCCTCCTGGATCCACGGAAGCAGCCTGCCCGTCGCAGGCTCGACCAGACGCAGCCTCTCCGCTTCCGGTCGCAGGAGCAGGCTTGTGGTCCGACTCAGAAGAGAGCCATCCAGCTCCAGAGAAAGGGCGCTGTAGCCACGCTCCGTCAGCCGATAACCCTGGAGGCGTGGTTTCAGGTAATCGCCGTACGGGTCGAAGAGGATGTACTCCTCGACCCCGATGTGCTGATAGATCCCCTTCTTCTCGTCAAGGTCCTCGTCGCGGGTGCTCTTGGAGGTGACCTCCACGATCAGGCTGGGCGGCCGGCCCTCTTCCCACAGCTTGTAGATCGGCCGATTCCACTTTTCCACTCCCTTTACCAGCAGCACATCGGGTGCAACTACCGACCTCGGATCCTGTTCCCTGTAGTAGAGGAAGAGATTGCCTCCGACCCAGACGTCCGGCTCGGCTGCGTAGTATGCGGCCAGACCCTCGATGAGGTCGCTCATCACCATCCGATGGAGGGTCGTCTCGGCCATAGGCTTGCCGTCGGAAGTGGGGTACTCGATCGGCTGTTGTTCGAGAGGGATCGCGGGTATCGCCGACATGCATGCCATCCTTTCCCGACGGGTTCCGCGAATCAGATCACGCGGCGTGCCGGGACGCAACTGGTCACCAACTAATGGTAGCAGCGGACTACTCCCATCTCAACACCACCCGGTCCAGGATCACCCCGTTGAGCGCTCCCGGAGGATGGGGCCCGTAGGCGGCGAGGACCAGGGGCTCGCCTTCGGGCCAGTCGAAGGGGCCGAGGGTGATGGTCTCCCAGACGCGGCTCCGGCCCGGAGCCCAGACGGCGAGGAGACGGTCGCCGGCGCGCACATCCAGGCGGAACGGGACGGGCTGGTTGCGGATCAGCTCGGCCTGGAGCTCGATCGTCACCCTCTCCCCTCCTGGCTCGACCGGTGCCTTCAACGTCTCTCCAATGCGCAGCACCCAGCCCCCGCGATGGCGCGTCCGCTCGATGATCCAGAGCTCGGGATGGATGTGTCCGCCGCTCTTCCAGACCTGCGGGTCCTCCAGCTCGACGGCGCGGGTCGGCACCCGGGCGGCAGCCAGGGGGAGCGCCGCGGCGGAAAGGAGGACCGCGACCAATCCTGCCAGGGCCGCCCCCTCCCGGAACCCCCCTCCTTCTTTGCGGCGGGGCAGCCACCAGACCAGCGTCACCAGCGCCAGCGAGACCGGCGGCCAGATCCACGTGGCCGGCCGCGGACGGACCGAGCTGGGGAAGAAGCGCGCCAGGTCCGTGCCCAGCCGCTCGCTCAGGTGGTCCAGGGGATAGGTCCGGCCGTTTGCAAAGCTGTACGTCCAGCCCGGGACGACCAGCCAGGCGAGCGTCAGGGCCAGGGTGAGCGCCCCCAGCCCGGCGATCAGCGCCCTCGCTCCGGGTCCCCTTCGTTCGAGCAGCGGCACCAGGGCCAGCCCGAGGAGCGGCAGCGCCACCAGGGCGTAGCGGAAGGGAGGGGACCAGCCGCCGTACCACTCCATGCGCGGCACCACGATCGCCAGGTAGGGCAGGACCAGCACGGCGAGATGGACGGGGAGACGGCTGCGGCGGGCCAGGAGCAGGAGCAGCGCCGGCAGCAGGAGCATCCAGATCGGGGCGGCGCCGAACAGTCCGAAGGCTGTGTCCCAGAACAGCCCGAGCCCGCCGCTCAGGTAGTCGAGCCAGGTATGGCGCTGCGGGTCGATCTCTTCCAGGGTGTGAATCTTGAACGGGTTCCCGTACAGCCTGTGGTTGTAGAAGAGGATGCCCGCCCCGAGAGCGCCGAGCAGCCCGCCCAGGAACAGGATCGGCTTGCGCGGCCGGCCGGCGTGCCACCACGCCAGAGCTACCAGCGGCACCGCCAGGAGCATCAGGCGCATCTTGATCAGCGGCAGGAGCAGCACCGGCAGGCCGATCGCGATCCACTCGGCCCAATCCCACCGGCGGCGGCGATCCAGGCCGAGGGTGCGGTCGAGCGCCACCACCAGGAGCAGGGTCGCCGGCACCTCCACCCACACCTGGCCGGAGTAGAGGAGGAGCGGCGGCGCGAACGTGAAAATCGACCAGGCGGCGAGCGTCTCTCCGGGATGGTCCGGGAAGTAGCGCCGGGCCAGGCGCAGCGTGGTCCAGGCCAGGGCGGCGGTGAGAGCCGCCATGGTGGCGAGAGCGCCGGTCTTGCCGCCCAGCCGGTAGGCCGGCACGAGCGCGAGGGGCAGGGCCTCGTTGTGCCGCGAGTAGAGCTGCCCCTTCGGCCCCACCGGGTCCCCGGGCTGCGGCGCGATGGGCCGGTCCATGAAGCGGCGCCAGTCCTCCCGGGCGTAGTTGTTCGTGAGATCCGCGTCGAGGTCGTAAGCGAGGCTGTGCGTGATGAGGAGGTACCAGGGTTCGTCCCCGTCCGGCTGCCGGTGCGCCGCCGACCAGGGGAGGACCGCCAGGTAGGCCACGAGCGGCAGCAGGAAGAAGACCGCGGCAGGACGGTCGGGCAGGCGCTCGCCCAGCAGGGGGCGGAGAGCTACAACCTGCCGGGCCACCCGGCAGGCGAGCAGGAGAGCCAGCCCCGCGGCGAGCACCTCCTCGGCCTTGCCCAGGTTCAGGTGCTGCCGGGCGAGGACCAGCAGGACCAGGACGACGAGCGCGGCAAGCTCCCCGGCCGTGCCCGCCCGGTCCAGGGGCTCCGCGCCGCGGCGGACCGCCATCCGGTGCACCAGCGCTAAGCCCGCCAGGATCAGGGGAAGGGCCAGCAGCGTGCCCCGGAAAGGGTCCTCGGGAGCCAGAGGCCACCCCGGAGCCCGCCGGAGCTCCAACTGATGAACGGCCAGGGACACGTCCGGAGGAAGCCCCGGGCTCCGCGCGATCCGCGCTCGAATGAACTGTTTCGGCTCGCCCAGGTCCCATCGCAGGCGGTAGCGCTGGGCGAGGAAGTTTCCGGCGATCCAGGTGATCCAGGGCTCGGGCGAGCGGAGGCGGGCCGTCCGGAGCACGTCCCCCCGTTTCGCCGCCCACTCGCCCGTGTCCACCCCGGCGCGGATGGTCCGCTCGAAGGTCCGGCCGGACCCGTCCGTAAGGCTCAGCACGGCCACGGGTGTGCCGTTCTCCAGCTTCGCCCCGTTCGAGAGCGCAGTTTCCAGAATCAAGGAGGAGATCGATCCGGCCGGAAGCTCCTTCTCCCGGGAAGGATTCGTGCTATCGAGGAACACCGAGGTCTCGGGCGGGAGCAGGGAGGTCCCCGGGGTGAGGAGGCCTCCAGGCGCGAAGAGGGCCTTCAGGGGTTCCTCGCGTTTCCAGGGGTAGGCGTCGAGCAGGGCCGTCCCGGCGAGCAGGAGGGTCAACGGCAGCAGGACGGGACGTAGGCGGGCGAGGCCGGGGCTCCGCGGCAGGACCAGGCTGACGGCCGTGACCGCGATCAGCCCCAGAGTCGTGGTCACGTTCCACCCCGGACCCGGCAGAACGGCGATCCCGGCGGCGATCAGCGCGAGGTCTCCTCCGTGGCGCGACGCAAGGACCGCCATGGCCACCCCTCCCGCCACGGGGAGGACGAGGAGAGCCACCAGCGTCCGGAGACCCGGGGGCTCGAACAGCAGCTCGCTGCGCAGGAGGAGTTGGAGTCCCAGGGCCAGTGGGATCGAGACGGAGAGCGGGAGGTCGGGGAGGGTCCGGGATAGACGGCGGACAGCGGCGATCAGGAACGTGGCGGTCAGCAGGAGCATCACCGCCGCTCCCCGTCCCGGCCCGGGGGGCAGGCCCCAGACCGCGGTGACCGCGAGGACCGCACCTAATCCCAGCTCGAAGGCCGGCGCGAGGGCGAGCGCCGCCACCGCGAGCAGCACCGCGGTCGAGATCTCGCCCAGAAAGAGGCTCTCGGCTGCTGCGGTGGTTTCCCGGGATGCGAAAGCCGCCACCGCCCCGAGCACGGCCAGGGGGACGAGAAACCGGACGGGCTCGAAAGGGGCGCGCATAAGGGCGGTCGGATGTTATCGCTTTCCTTGGGGTAAGATCCGACGCCATGCTCTCCCGAGACCTCTTGCGCGAAGACCCGGAGCGAGCTCGCCAGGCGCTGGCGAACCGGAACGCGGACCCGGCCCTCCTCGACTCCTGGCTGAAGCTCGACGCCGAGCGTCGCGTCGTGCTGGTCGAAGTCGAGGAGCTGAAGCGCCGCCGCAACGATGCCAGCCGGGAGATCGGCAAGATCAAGCAGCAGAAGGGGGACGCGTCGGAAGCCATCGCCGAGGTCGGCAGAATGAAGGCGCGGATCGAGGAGCTGGAGGCCCGCCTGGCCGCTCTCGATCCCGAGCTTCAGGCGATCGAGCTGTCGATCCCGAACCTCCCGCATGAGACCGTCCCGGTGGGGGACGAGTCGGCGAACCGGGTGGAGAAGGTGGTGGGCGAGCCCCGGCAGTTCGACTTTCCACCCAAGGCCCACTGGGACCTGGGCACCGAGCTGGGCATCCTCGACTTCGAGCGCGGCGCGAAGATCACCGGCGCGCGCTTCACGGTCTATTTCGGGGCCGGCGCCCGTCTCGAGCGCGCCCTGATCTCCTTCATGCTCGACCTCCATACGGGTAAGCACGGCTACACGGAGGTCCTGCCGCCCTTCATCGTGAACCGCGAGAGCCTGATCGGCACCGGTCAGCTCCCCAAGTTCGAGCAGGACCTCTTCCATCTGGAGGGGTATCCCTACTACCTGATCCCCACGTCCGAGGTGCCGTTGACGAACCTGCACCGGGACGAGACCCTGGACGAGTCGAGGCTGCCGCTGCGCTACACGGCCTTCACCCCCTGCTTCCGCAGCGAGGCGGGCTCCTACGGGAAGGACGTGCGCGGCCTGATCCGCCAGCACCAGTTCAACAAGGTGGAGCTGGTCCATTTCACCAGCGCGGAGACGAGCTACGACGCCCTGGAAGAGCTGACCGGAAACGCCGAGAAGGTCCTGGAGCTGCTCGGCCTGCCCTACCGGCGCTTGACCCTGAGCACGGGAGACATGGGTTTCGGAGCGGCGAAGACCTACGACCTGGAGGTCTGGCTGCCTGGGCAGGCTCTCTACCGCGAGATCTCCTCCTGCAGCAACTGCGAGGACTTCCAGGCGAGGCGCGCGAACCTGCGCTACCGCCCCGAGGGTGGAGGCAAGACGAAGCTCCTGCACACCCTGAACGGCTCGGGCCTGGCCGTGGGGAGGACCCTGGTCGCGATCCTGGAGAACTACCAGCAGTCAGACGGCTCGGTAATGATCCCCGAGCCCCTGCGTCCCTACATGGGGGGGCTGGAGCGGATTACGCGCCCGCAGTAAGCTGTTGAAGTTCCAGCCGGAGGGGTGGCTGAGCGGCTGAAAGCAGCGGTCTTGAAAACCGCCGGCCCGCAAGGGCTCGTGGGTTCGAATCCCACCCCCTCCGCCAATATTTACCCAGGCTCAGTTCGATAGTCCGCGACGGATATCAGAGAGGATCTCTTCCGGCTCTCGGTCGTCCTCCCATGTCCCCAGAACCTCGAAGAACGATGGGGCAGCCTGCAGAACTCGACCTCTTCCTCGCTCACAGGCAGTCCGGGGTCGCCGACGAATACCGTCTCGTAGGGGATGACTTCGTTGAGGGCTGCGGCCTTCCAGCCGATGAAGTCGTGCGAGAGGTCGCTCACCTCTGTCGCGTTGCTCTCCCAGAGCTCCTCGATGATGCTGTCCGCGAGGCACAGCTCCTCGGAGGTGAAGAGGGAGACGTCCGGGGACCTCAAGGCGATGACGCGCCTCTGGGAATGCCCGAAGTGGTCCCTCTCGATCTCGACGCACTCCTGGTCGCCCTTCATCCGTTCGAGGATGGGCAGCATCGTCTTCGGGGCCGGGCCGAATTGCAACTTCCGGTAGCTGTGCCCCGTGATCGACCGTCCGAGCTGACGGTAGGCCCCGAAGTCGCAGTAGAAGAGCAGCTTGTTCAGCTTGGTCGAAGAGAACCTGGGGTCCGTCTCCGACTTCGCCGCCAGATAAAGGATCAGCTCCCTCATCTTCTCGTCGCCGGTTTGACCGCCCTGGATTGTCATCGTCCCATGTCTCCGATGCGTGTGAGCGCTACTTTTCGCCCAGCTTACGCTCTCAGCTCCTCCGAAGCAAGCCCTCCACCCGCTCCACCACCTTCTCCGGCGTGTAGCCAAACTCCCGCGCCAGATCCTTGTACGGGGCGGAGGCCCCGAAGCGCACGATGCCGTGGATCTCGCCCTCGGTTCCCACGTACTTGTGCCATCCCAGGGGGACTCCAGCCTCGACGGCCAGGCGCTTGCGGACGGTGGGGGGAAGAACCTGGTCGCGGTACTCCTGCGGCTGGTCGTCGAAGATCTCCCAGCAGGGCATGCTCACCACCCGCGCCCGCACCCCTTTGCCCTGCAAGGCCTTGCCGGCTTCCAGGGTCACCCATACCTCCGAGCCCGTGGCGATCAGGATCACCTGGGGATCTTCGGCGTCCAGCAGGATGTAGGCGCCTTTCGCGACCCCCTCCCTCGCGCGCTCCGCGGTCTCGGCCAGGATCGGGAGGTTCTGGCGGGTCAGGGCCAGGGCCGTGGGACCGTGGCGGTGCTCCAGGGCGGCTCGCCAGGCTTCGGCGGTTTCGATTGCATCCGCCGGGCGCATCACCCTCAGGCCCGGCATCGCCCGCAGGGCGGCGAGCTGCTCGACCGGCTGGTGCGTGGGGCCGTCCTCGCCCAGGAAGATGGAGTCGTGGGTGAAGATGTAGATGGCCTGCACCTTCATCAATGCGG